>OIXX01000517.1_pt1 | contig 22445 bp, 19 predicted proteins | sample 1588161 | NCBI WGS metagenome assembly OIXX01 (sample SAMN03283274) | human gut metagenome | biome: human-associated habitat; material: feces | host: Homo sapiens | place: Peru | collected 2012
AGAGGTCGGGGCGGGGCAATGTGGCTCCGCCTCTGTTTTTTGAGGTCGACGGTGAGGGAACGAAGCTGGTTCGTTTCCTCACCGCCGCGTTTTTTGTCTCAATTGGTTGTCTCAGCTGCGGTGCTGCCACATGTGGTCGACGGGGCCGCTGCCGCGGCCCAGGTCCAAGCCTGCCTCGAGGGCGCCCGTGAGGTAGGCCTTGGCACTGGCAACTGCTTCTGCCAGCGGCTCTCCCTGAGCGAGGCCGCAGGCGATAGCCGAGGACAGGGTGCAGCCGGTGCCGTGCGTGTTCGTCGTGGCAACGCGCACGTGGCGGAACCAGACAATGGCAGGGGCATCTCCGCCTGTCCTTGGAGTTGCTAGGACGTCGCAGGCGTCGTTGGTGGCATGTCCGCCCTTCACGAGCACGGCGCAGCCGAAGCGCTCCGCCAGGTTGCGCGCGGCAGCGAGCTGGGAATCCTCACCGGTAATCTCGCGACCGTCCAGAACCTCGGCTTCGGGTATGTTGGGCGTGATGACCGACGCGAGCGGGAAGAGCAGGTCCGTGAGCGCCCCCGCGGCGTCCTCGTTGATGAGACGGGCGCCCGACGTCGCCACCATCACGGGATCGACCACCACGTTGTGGGCGTTCCAGGTGCGCAAACGCTCCGCGATGGCCTCGATGATGGCCGCGGAGGACACCATGCCGATCTTCACGGCCGCGGGCGGAATGTCCTGGAAGACGGCGTCGATTTGCGCGGCCACGAAGCTTGGGCTCGCTTCCTCGACGGCGCTCACGCCGCGGGTGTTCTGGGCAGTGAGCGCCGTGATGGCCGTCTCGGCAAAGAGCCCGTGCGCGGCAATCGTCTTGATGTCCGCCTGGATGCCGGCGCCGCCCGAGGAATCGGAGCCGGCGATGGAGAGCACGGCGGGGACGGAGAAGGGCTGGGGCGTCATGGGACTCCTTTCGGCTTGCGGCCTTCGGCTGGAACGGGAATCACCTTAGTCGATAATGCGCTTGAGCCCGCACACGAGCTCCTGCGCGGCGGCGCGCGGGTCGTCGACGGCGAAGAGCGCGGACACCACGGCCGCCCCTGCAACGCCGGTACCGGCGAGCACGTCGAGGGTGTTGGCATGCAGGCCGCCGATACCCACCACGGGAATCTGCACGGCGGCGCAGATGCGGGCGAGCTCGTCGGCTGTCACGTCCACGGCGTCCGGCTTGGTGGGGGTGGGGATGAGCGCGCCCACACCCAGATAGTCGGCACCGGCCTCCTCGGCGGCACGGGCCTCCGCGACCGTCTGGGCCGAGACGCCCACGATGGCGTCCGGGCCCAGAATGCGCCGCGCCTCGGCCGCCGCGGTGTCGCTCTGGCCCACATGCACGCCGTCCGCCCCCACCGCGCGCGCCAGCTCGACCTCGTCGTCGATGACGAAGGGCACGCCTGCTGCCCGGCAGAGGGGCATGATGGCCCGGGCGAGTTCTGCGATTTCGGCCGCGGAGGCCTGCTTCTCGCGCAGCTGGATGAAGCTGCAGCCGCCGGCGATGGCCTCGCGCACGAGGTCGGGTAGCTGCCGGCCCCGCAGCCAGGCGCGGTCGGTCACGCCGTAGAGGAAAAGCGCCTTCCTGATGTCCTCCGGGGTCCAGGTACCTCGCTGGCGTGGCATGGCCTCGCTCCCTTCCTCTGGGTCTTCTAAAGCTCTTGGATCTTGGCACCGGCCTCGAGTTTGGCGGCATCCATGGTGCAGATGGCGTCGAGCAGGTAGGTGCGGAAGCTCCCGTTGCCGTCGAGCTCACCCATGCGGCTCGCGGCGATCTCGCCCGCGAGGCCCTCGCCGGCAATTGCGGCGAGGGTGGCGGTGAAGGGGTCATCCGGGTTGGCCGTCACATAGGCGCCCACCAGGCAGGAGAGCACGCAGCCCGCGCCTGTCATCTTGCCCATGATGGCCACGCCGTTACGGCACGCCACGGCGCGGTCGGCGGAGGCCACGAGGTCGATGGCGCCCGTGATGGCCACCACGCCGCCGAGCTTGGCGGCGAGCTTCTTGGCGAACTCGGCGCTTGCGGCAAGGTTGTCCTCGGTCACGGCGTCATCGGGGTTGGCGTCCACGCCGCGGGTGCTCGCCGCGGCACCGGCCACGGCCTTGACCTCGCTCATGTTGCCGCGCACTACGGTGACGGGCAGCTTGTCTATCAGCTCGGAGGCGGTCGAAGTGCGCAGCTCGGACGCGCCGGCGCCCACGGGATCCACGACGATGGGATGACCGAGCTTCTCGGCCTGTCCGCCGGCAACCCACATGCCCTCGATGCTGCGCTTGTTCAGCGTGCCGATGTTCAGCACGAGGCCACCGCAGATGCTCTGAATATCAGCCACGTCCTCAGGCTCGTCGCTCATGATGGGCGAGCCGCCGCAGCCCAGAAGCGCATTCGCGCAATCATTCACCGTCACATAGTTCGTGATGCAATGCACCAACGGCACGGACTTCCGCACATTCTCCAGCGCCGCAGCAAGTTCCTTTGTATCCATATCAGGTCAGTTCCCTTCTCAATTCAGTAAACCCATCAGGTTGATTTCTCCCCCAAGCCGTCCGCACGGGAAACCCTTTGCTTGAGGGAACCACGCTCGCCTTGGACACGAGCGAGGTTGAGCGCTGCAGGGGTCCCGGTATATCGCCCCACGCGCAGTTCGCGAAGCGTTGTTTGAGCATGGGGCGATATACCGGGACCCCTCGTCAGAGCGAGCCTACTCCGCGTCCAGGTCGATCGTGGTCCCCTCGAGTACTTTGTTGACCGTGCGCACGGCGCACATCTTGCCGCACATCGTGCACGTGCCCTCGGTGGCCGCCGGTGAGTTCTCGTAGCGCTTGCGCGGATGCACCGGGTCGAGCGCCCACTTCCACATCTCATCCCAGTCGAGCCTGCGGCGCGCCTGACCCATGCGGTCGTCCGCGTCGCGCGCGCCCGGCACTTTCTTGGCGATGTCCGCGGCGTGCGCGGCGATTCGAGTGGCCATGAGGCCCTGCAGCACGTCGTCGGCATCGGGCAGGCACAGGTGCTCGGCGGGCGTCACGTAGCACAGGAAGTCCGCGCCGCTGCTGGCGGAGATGGCCCCGCCGATGGCGGCCGTGATGTGGTCGTAGCCCACGCCGATATCGGTTACGAGCGGCCCCAGCACGTAGAAGGGCGCGTTGTGGCACAGGCGCTTCTGGAGCTTCATGTTGGCGGCGATCTCGTCGATGGCCATGTGGCCGGGGCCCTCCACCATCACCTGCACACCGGCGTCCCAGGCGCGCTTGGTGAGCTTGCCCAGCTCGATCATCTCGGCGGTCTCGGTGGCGTCGTTGGCGTCGTAGAGGCAGCCCGGGCGGCACGAGTCGCCGAGGCTGATCGTCACGTCGTACTCGTGGCAGATCTTGAGCACCTCGTCGTAGTACTCGTAGAACGGGTTCTCGCCGCCGGTAACCTCCATCCAGCCAAAGAGGAGCGAACCGCCGCGGCTGACGATGTTCATCAGGCGGCCGGCCTCCTTGAAGGTCTTCACCACGGAGCGGTTGATACCAGCATGTATCGTTATGAAGTCCACGCCGTCCTCGGCGTGCGCGCGCACGGTGGCGAGCAGGTCGTCGGGCGTGAGCTTCACGAGCGGCTTCTCCATGTAGCCGATCGCGTCGTACATGGGGACGGTGCCCACCATGAGCGGCGTCTCGGCGACGAGCTGCTGGCGGAAGCGGCGCGTCTTGCCCGAGTTGGAGAGGTCCATGATCGCGTCGGCGCCGTAGTCCTCGGCGATCTTGACCTTCTTCCACTCCTCGGCGGCGTCCGCCTTGTCACCCGAGATGCCCAGGTTCACGTTCACCTTGGTGGAGAGGCCCTCGCCCACGCCCACAGGGTTGAGCCCCTGCTCGATGTGGCGGATGTTCGCCGGGATGGCGATGCGCCCGTCGGCCACGCGCTCGCGGATGTATTCCGGGTCGCGGTGCTCGCGCTCCGCCACCGCCTGCATCTGCGGGGTGATCTGTCCCGCGCGGGCGAAGTCCATCTGGGTGACGAGTTTTTCTAGTTGGTGGTCCGACGCGGCCGACGTGCCGCGTTGCGCGGCGTCCTGCGTAGTCATACACATGCTCCCTTCGCTGGCATTACCCATATCAGGTTCCTCGGGTCGGAGCCGGCGCGCTCCCTCTCAGCCTGCCGTGTCCTGCAGGCTCCCCGTATGTCACGCGCAAGTATACGCTACCGACCGGGTGCCACGCGACAAGCAAATCAGTTGTGCTTGACGCGCGGGAAGGGTTGGTGACAAACATAACAGATTTGTTTGTCACCAACCCCCTGTGTGCCGGGTTAGGCGCGGTGCTTGCCGGTGAAGTGGCCGACGTCTACGCGCCAGACGGCGACGCGGTTGACGGCTTCGGGGGAGAACGTCACGGGTGCATCCGGGGCCAGGTGGGCCATGATGCGCTCGAGGCCGTGGAGCTTCCCGGCGCGCTCGGTAACGGGCACGATGCGCCCCGTCCCCATGATGCTGCGGTACGCGAACGAGTACGCGCAGGAGTAGTCGCCCATGGTGACGCCGCCCTCGATGTCCATCTCGATGGCCACGGGCACGCCAGCGTCCCCGTGGGCGTTGAACACGTCCGCCTTGCGGCCCGCGTCAGCGGAATGGAGCCAGAGGGTGAGCCGCGGCTGCCCGTCTTCGGCAGCCACCTCCCAGTCGTAGCCGAAGTTCAGGGGCACGATGAACAGGCCCTCGTCGTCGCTGGCGCCCAGCCGCACCGTGCGGCAGCCCTCGACGATCGCTCGCAGTTCCTCGCTATCCGTGACCTCGCGCTTCGCGCGCCGCATCGGCCTCATGGTCGCTCCCTCGTGTTGGATGCCCTTGCTCGGGGGCATTATAGGCCGGCACCGGAGACCGCGCACACCAGAGCCCTATGCGCGCATGAAGACGAGGGTCTCCGCGCCCCCACCCACACGCGAGAGCTCGGGCGCGAAGCGGTATCCCACGTCGAAGCGGGTAAGCTCGGCGGGGTCGTCCACGTTGCGCTCGGCCATCCAGCGGACCATCGAGCCGCGCGCCGTCTTGCTCGCCGTGGAGCGCTGCACGGGGCGGCCATCCTTAAGGCTCTCGCCAAAGATGCAGGTGGTGCAGGGGATGCCGAGGGCGTCCAGGTGGGGGAGCACTGCCTTGGCGTACTCCACGCTGGCAAGGTCGACGACATGGCCGCAGCCCTCGTCCGCCACTGCCCGCGCGATGGCGTCGCCCCAGAACCCGTAGAGGTCGGTCGCGCCGTCCACAGCGAGCTTGGCACTCATCTCCAGGCGGTAGGGGAGCACAGCGTCGAAGGGGCGCACGCAACCGTAAAAGCCCGAGAGGATGCGCAGGTGGTCCTGGAGCCAGGCGAGGGCGGGCTCGTCGAGCACGGCGGGCGCCATGCTCTGGTACTGGATGCCCACGTAGGAGAAGACAGCGGGCGAGACGCGTCCCGAGAAGACCGGGTCCAGGAGATCGCCGGCGTCTTGCGGGACGCCGTGGCGCCGCAGCTCGGCGAGCGTTTCCAGGCAGGCGGGGAGCAGCCGGTCGCTCACGTTCCAGAGGCGTTGCAGGTCGGTGGCATCCAGGCGCACGAGCGCATCGAGCAGGCGGGTGACACGCTCGCTCAGCGCGGGCACATCCCGCACGGCGAAGGACTCGGACCCGGCGATCATCTTCTTGGCGGGGGATATGATGACGCGCAGCATGGTCGACCTTTCGCGTGTGGGGTGAGCATTCGCGGGGGGGTGGTGCCGGCGCCGGGGTCTTGGTGGAGCCTGACGCCGGTCTTGGGCCCAGTTGACTACCGGCGCTCGATGAACGCCTTGTAGCCGCGGTACGCCTCGTAGATGTCGGCCTTGTTGGCCACCTCCCACAGGCTGTGCATGGAGAGCACGGGCACACCGGAGTCGATGACGTCCATGCCGTACTCGGCCAGGATGTAGGCGATGGTCCCGCCGCCGCCCACGTTCACGCGGCCGAGCTCGCAGGTCTGGAAGGCCACGCCCGCCTCGTCCATGATGTCGCGCACGAGTGCCATGTACTCGGCGTCGGCGTCGTTGGAACCGCTCTTGCCGCGCGCGCCCGTGTACTTGTTGAAGCAGAGGCCGTGTCCCATGATGGCGGCGTTCTTCTTCTCGAACTTCGCCGCGTAGGCGGGGTCGAAGCCCGCGGACACGTCCGAGGAGAGCATGCGACTCTGGGCCAGCGCGCGGCGGAGCTTGAGCGGGCTGCCCTCGCCCGCGAGTTCCATGAGCTCGGCCACGGTGTTCTCAAAGAAGCGGCTGGTCATGCCAGAGGCGCCCACGGAGCCGATCTCCTCCTTGTCCACGAGCAGGCAGATACTCGTGCGCTTTACGCGCTCTACCTCGAGCTGCGCCACGAGGGAGGTGTAGGCGCACACGCGGTCGTCGTGGCCGTAGCCCAGGATCATGGAGCGGTCGAAGCCCAGGTCGCGTGCGGGGCCGGCGGGCACGACCTCGATCTCGGCGGAGAGGAAGTCCTCCTCCTCGACGCCGTACGTCTCGCGCAGGATGTCGAGCAGCAGCTGCTTCACGGGCTCCTTGGGCTCGTCGGCGGTCCCGTCCTCGCCCTCGGGCGCCTTGCCCAGCACCACGGGACGGCCGCCCACGATGACGTTCAGGTCCTCGGCGTCCACCACGTCCTTGGCGGTCTTTGCCATCTGGTCGGCGGAGAGGTGGATGAGCAGGTCGGAGATGGTGAAGACGGGGTCGCCGGGCTTGTCGCCCACGTTCACGTCCACCACGGTGCCGTCCTTCTTGACGATGACGCCCACGAGGGCGAGCGGCGTGGCCACCCAGAGGTAGGGCTTGAGGCCGCCGTAGTAGTGCGTGTCCAGGTAGGCGAGGTCACCGTCCTCGAAGACGGGGTTCTGCTTGAGGTCGAGGCGCGGGGAGTCGATGTGCGCGCCCAGGATGTTGAAGCCGTGCACGAGCGGCTCCTCGCCGATGTTCGCGAGCAGGAGGGACTTGCCGTGGTTCACGGCGTAGACCTTGTCGCCGGCGGCGAGCTCGCGGCCGGCTGCGATGGTGTCGGCCAGGTTGACATAGCCTGCGGCTTCGGCGAGCTGCACGGCCGAGCGGCAGCAAAGGCGCTCAGTCTTGTTCTGGCTGATGAAGGCGCGGTAGTCGGTGGCCAGGCGTTCCAGCTCCTCCAGCTGGGCAGGCGTGTAGTTCTTCCAGGCGTTCGGTCGCTCCATGGAGGTGACTCCTTTCTTATGCGCGGGCATTTCAAGGAGGCATGGTAGCAAAAACCCAGGCTGCCGCGCGACGCGCGCCGCCGCTCGCATCGGGCGCACGTCCCATCTTGGTATACTTGCCAGTTAACTCTGTGGAATCGAAGCGTTGAGGAGGAGCCCATGTACTGCATGCGAAGGACCGGCATCCTGCTCCGCGATATGGTGGAATCCGATATCGCCGACTACCTGCGCTGGGAAACCGAGGAGACCGAGTGGCAACTCTGGGACGCGCCCTGGATGTACGAGGGGCGGTCGCCGGAGCAGTGCGAGCGCGAGCTGCGGGAATATCGGCAGGCGCTCGAGCGCCGCGTGCGGGATGCGAAGGCGTGCACCCCCGATGACCTGCGGCCTCGCTTGGAGATTTGCCTCGATGACTCCGTGGATCCGGCAGCCTCGACGCACATTGGCGGGCTGGGCTCCTATCTCATCGACGACGAGTTCAACGTGGACGATGCCTCCGGCGTGCATCGCGCCATCGGGCTGGATATCTGCGACATGCGCGCCCGCGGCAAGGGCCACGCCGCCACGGCCATGGACCTCTTCATAGAGCAGTTTCGCGCGCGGGGGTTTTCGGCGCTGTACTGCCAGACCTGGTCCGGCAACGTGCGGATGATCAACCTGGCGCGCAAGCTTGGGTTCAGGGAATGCTGCCGCAAGCCCGGGCTTCGCCGGGTGCGCGGCGCCGTCTACGATGGGCTGACATTCGAGCTCAAGCTGTAGTCCCAGGTGGGGACGAGGGATAGGATGACTGCCTCGTCACTTCGCGATGCGTCCGCGCGAGATGCTAGACTGGTCTCCAGCAATCAACCAGACGGGAGCTTTCATGTCCGATCGCAAGGTCGTCGCCGTCATCGACGGCAACTCGCTCATGCACCGCGCGTTCCACGCCGTGCCGCCCACCATGAACGCGCCGGACGGCCGCCCCACGAACGCCATCTTCGGCTTCCTCAACATGTTCCTGAAGATGATCGACGCCTTCCATCCCGACGCCGTGGTCTGCGCGTTCGATAAGGGCAAGCCCCAAGTGCGCATGGACATGCTGCCCCAGTACAAGGCCCAGCGTCCGCCCATGGACCCGGACCTGCACCAGCAGTTTCCCATGGTGAAGGAGCTGCTCAAGAAGCTCTCCGTCCCCATCCTCGAGGCACAGGGCTGGGAGGGTGACGACATCCTCGGTACCATGGCCCGCACGGGCGAGGAAGCCGGCTGCGACATGCTGCTCATCACCGGCGACCGCGACATGTACCAGCTTTCCACCGAGCACGTGAAGATCGTGGGCACCAAGAAGGGCCTCTCCGATGTTCAGATCATGACGCCCGAGAGCGTGCAAGACCTCTACCATGGCATCACCCCGGCGCTCGTGCCGGACTTCTACGGCCTCAAGGGCGACAGCTCCGACAACATCCCCGGCGTGCCGGGCATCGGTCCCAAGAAGGCCAGCGCGCTCATCAACCAGTACGGCAGCCTGGACGAGGTCATCGCGCACGCCGACGAGGTCAAGGGCAAGATGGGCGAGAACCTGCGTGCGCACATCGACGACGCGCTGCTCTCGCGCAAGGTGGCCACGATCCTCACGAACGCGCCCGTGGAGGTCGATTTCGACGGGGCCCGCTTTCCGGCCTACACTGCCGACGCGGTGGTCGAGGCGCTGGGCGAGTACGGCATCAACGCCATGAGGGGGCGCTTCCTCGCGCTGATCGGCGACGAGGCGAGCGCGGCGTCGGCGCAGGCGACGGCCTTGGAGCTGCCCGCCGAGCGCATCCACGCCCATGCGGAGACGGGCGAGGGCGTGGCCGAAGCCTGCGCGGAGGTCTCCCGTGCCCTCGAGGAGGGGGCCTGGGTCTCCGCGGTGCTCGAGGACGATAAGGAGTCGGACGCCCTCTTTGGGCTCACGCGCACGCTGTGGGTGGCGACCCCGCACGCGCTCCTCGCATTCGAGGAGGCCGGCGCCGTGGGCGGTGCCGAGGCCGCCTGCGCGGTTGAGGCGCCCAGTTTCTCGCTCACGCACGGCCTCGTGGCGGGCGTGCTCGCGCGCCTCCTCCTCGAGGGGCGCGTGGTATCCCCGGATGTGAAAGCGCTCATCCACGCGCTTGCCCCCGTGGACTCGAGCGAGCCCCAGCTCATGGATCCGCTCGACGTGGAACCCGCGCGCGTCTTCGACACCACGGTCGCCGCCTACCTGCTCGATTCCATCCGCTCGGAGTTCGATGACGCGTATCTGGCCGAGACCTACCTGGGCGCGTCCCTGCCCCCGGCGGCAGGGGAGGAGGGCGCCCCCGCCGATGCGCCCGCGGCCGCCGCGCGCGCTGCCGCCCTCGCGTTGGCGGCGTACGAGCCGCTCTCCCGGGCGCTCGAGGCCGACAACGCGGTGCACGTCTTCGAAGAGATCGAGATGCCGCTGGTACCGGTGCTCGCCGCCATGGAGCGCACGGGCATGTTCGTGGATCCCGACCGCTTGGCGGCGCTTTCCCAGCAGCTTGCTGGGCAGATCGACGAGCTCGCCCGGCGCATCCACGACCTCGCCGGCGAGGATTTCAACATCGGCAGCCCCATGCAGCTCTCCAAGATCCTCTTCGACAAGCTGGGACTTCCCACCAAGGGGCTCAAGAAGACGCAGCGCGGCTACTACTCCACGAGCGCCAAGAAGCTCGAGGAACTCGCCCGCGACCACGAGATTGTGCGGCTCATCCTGGACTATCGCGAGCGCACCAAGATCAAGTCGACGTACCTGGACACGCTCGGTGCGCTCCGCGCGCGCGACGGGCGGGTGCACACCACGTACAACCAGACCATCACCGCCACGGGGCGCCTGTCCTCCTCGAACCCCAACCTGCAGAACATCCCCACCCGCTCGGAGCTGGGGCACACGGTGAAGACCGCCTTCTCCACCGGTGAGGGCAAGGTCTTCCTCGCGGTGGACTACAGCCAGATCGAGCTGCGCCTGCTCGCGCACCTCTCCGGCGACCCGCATCTGGTGGCGGCCTTCAACGAGGGCGAGGACTTCCATGCCGAGACCGCCGCGCGCGTGTTCGGCGTGCCGATCGACCAGGTGACGCCCGAGCTTCGCAGCCGCGCGAAGGCCGTGAACTTCGGCATCGTGTACGGCCAGCAGGCGTACGGCCTCTCGCAGTCGCTCGAGATCCCCATGGCCGAGGCGCGCGAGATGATCGACGCCTACTTCCAGGCGTATCCGGGGGTGCGCACCTATCTGGACCGCACGGTGGACGAGGCCAAGGCGACGGGCTATGCCGAGACCATGTACGGGCGCCGCCGCCCCATCCCGGAGCTCAAGGCGAAGAACCCCGTGCAGCGCGGCTTCGGCGAGCGCACGGCCATGAACCACCCCATGCAGGGTAGCGCTGCCGACATCATCAAAATCGCCATGGCGCGCGTGGCTCGTCGCCTGGAAGCCGAGGGCTTTGCCGCCCGCATGATCCTGCAGGTCCACGACGAACTCGACTTCGAGTGCCCCGTGAGCGAGGTGGAGCGCCTCTCGGCCATGGTGAAGGAGGAGATGGAGGGCGTCTGCGAGCTCAAGGTCCCCCTCATCGCGGAGGTCTCGAGCGGACCGACCTGGGCCGAGGCCAAGTAGCCCGATACCCGGCAGGCCGATGCCGGGCGGGTTGAAACCGTAAGAACAGAAGCCACGAGGGCCGGTACGGCGAACGCGTTGCGCGAACGTCGCACCGGCCCTCGGCGGCTTTTGGCGAGCGGCTTCTAGCGAGCTTCGGCGAGCACGGCGTCGATGACCTGCGCCACGCCGCCGTCGTTGTTGCTCGGCACGCGCCACTTCGCGTGCCCCTCCATGTGCTCCTCGGCGTTGGCCACGAGGTAGCTGTGCCCCGCGGTCTCGAGCATCTGCACGTCGTTGTAGGTGTCGCCGAGCGCGCAGGCGTCCGCAACGTCCACTCCCAGGTGCGCGCACAGGCGCGTGAGGCCAGAGCCCTTGTCCACGCCCTTGTTCATGACGTCGATCCACATCTTGCCGGCGTTGGTGACGGAGTAGCGGTCGCTCCAGGCGTCGCGGTACGTCTCGGCAAAGACCTCCTCGCCGTCGTTCTCGGGGAAGAACACCGTGTACTTGTCCACGTCGGCGGTGAGTTCGGTGAGGTCGTCCATGTAGACGATCTTCTTGTAGAAGGTGCGGAAGGTCGCGTCGTACGCCTTGTCGCAGCTGCGGATGTAGCAGGCGTCGATGCCGCACACGGTGGGCATGCCGCGCCCGTCCGCGAGCGTGAAGCGGATGAGTTCCTGGTACGCGTCCACGTCGATCAGGTCCTTGAAGACGAGCTCGCCGCGACAGAAGATGGCGGCTCCGTTATCGGACATGAACGCCATCTCGCGCTCGAGGCCGGGGAACATCTCGGATAGGGTGTAGCTCGGACGCCCGCTCGCCGCGCAGAAGAGGATGCCTGCGTCGTTCAGGGCGCGGATGCGGCGAGGCATGTCGGTGGGCATATGGCCCTCGTCGTCCAGTAGCGTGCAGTCCATGTCGCTGGCAATCACCTTAATGCGGGCCAGGTCCCGGTCGTTCTCATAGCTCGGCAGCATGCGTGTGTCCTCCCTGCGCCCGTCCCGGCGCGAAGCGTCTCGTTCATCACGCTCACTAGTGTAGGGGATGCCCGCTCGCCGTGCGCGGATGCGGAAAGGCTGGAACAATTTCTAAAAAAATGAAATTCCCACTTGTCTCCGGCGTGCTTTAGCGTAATATAGCAAAAACCGAAACGCCCCCGGCAACGTGGACGTTGGTTTTGATTCGCGCAGATGACGGCAGGGAGCAACACGGTGCAGAACGCCCAGGCTACATATTCGAGCATGGTGGCTACGGCCATCAAGCTTGGCCTGAACGCTTCCGATAGCGCCGACCGACGCCGCCGCGCGATTTCTCGACGACGATAACGTTCGTCTCTGATCGCGAGGGCGCGGGCCCTCACCAGGGTCCACGTTGGTTCGTCGAGGAATTCCCCGGCGGACCTTTTTTAGTGCCGTCGGGAGCGGCCGTGTTCAAAAGCGGCCATCGATACCTCCATACGCATATCATTCGTGGGCTCATCCGGCAAACCGTTCGTGGAACATCGAAAGGACACCCCATGAGCACCAGCACCATCAACAACAACACTACCTCCGAGACCAAGGAAAAAGTCGTCCTCGCCTATTCCGGCGGCCTCGACACCTCCGTCTGCATCAAGTGGCTGCAGGAGGAGAAGGGCCTGGACGTCATCGCCGTGCTCGGCAACGTGGGCCAGGAGCACGACGGTCTCGAGAAGATCGCCGAGAAGGCGTGGTCGCTCGGCTGCGTGGGCGTCGAGGTCGTGGACATGCAGGACGAGTTTTGCGAGGACTACATCACCCGCGCGCTTGCCGCCAACGCTATGTACGAGAACAAGTACCCGCTGCTCTCCGCGCTCTCCCGGCCGCTCATCTCCGCCCACCTCGTGGATGTGGCGCACCGCTACGGCGCCACGTGCGTGGCGCACGGCTGCACCGGCAAGGGCAATGACCAGGTGCGGTTCGAGACCTCCATCCTCACGCTCGACCCCTCCCTTACCGTGATCGCCCCCGTGCGCGAGTGGGACCTCGGTATGCGGCCCGACGAGATCGCCTACGCCAAGGCGCACGGCGTGCCCGTGGGCGCGAGCATCGACAAGCCCTACTCCATCGACGACAACCTCTGGGGCCGGGCCATCGAGGCGGGCGTGCTCGAGGATCCGTGGGCGGAGCCGCCGGCGGACATCTGGACCATGACGGTCGACGCACAGGACGCCCCCGACGCCCCCGCCTATGTTGAGGTCGGCTTTGAGCAGGGCGTCCCCGTCTCGCTCAACGGCCAGCAGATGGGCATGGTCGAGCTGATCGGCAAGCTGAACAAGATCGCCGGCGAGAACGGCTTCGGCCGCATCGACATGATCGAGAACCGCTACGTGGGCCTGAAGTCGCGCGAGTGCTACGAGGTGCCCGCCGGCCTCGCCCTCGTGCAGGCGCACAAGGCGCTCGAGGATCTGTGCCTGGAGCGGAACGTGCTCCACTACAAGCTCGGACTCGAGCAGCAGTGGGCCGACCTCGTGTACAACGGCCAGTGGTTCAGTCCGCTCAAGCAGGCCTTCGACGCCTTCCTCGCCAACACGCAGGAGTCGGTGACCGGCGAGGTCAAGCTCAAGTTCTACAAGGGCAGCTGCGTGGTGGTGGGTCGCAAGAGCGCCTGCTCGCTCTACGACCTGAACCTCGCCACGTACGACAACGACGACGCCTTCGACCAGACGGACGCCAAGGGCTTCATCAACATCCAGGCGCTTTCGCTCAAGACCTGGGCGATGAAGAAGGCGGAGCTGCAGAAGGCTGCCGTGGCGGCGGCCTGCGCCTGCACGCCCCAGCCCGCGTACGCCCAGCTGGGCGGCACCGCCGCTGCCACCGGCACCAACTAGGTGATCGAGCGAACCAGACCGTTCCTTCATCCGTCAGCCGTCCCGGATCCATCGCTAACACCAAAGGAGATACCCATGTTCGCCACACCCATCGACACCAAGAAGATCACCCAGGTCTCCGCCACGATGAAGGAGTGGCACGACGCCACGGGCAAGGGCCCGAAGCAGCTGGTGTCCGAGCTCTCTGGCACGGTGTGCCCGCTCGGTTGCCGTGGTAAGCTGATGCAGCAGGGCTACTGCTGCGCATAACGCACCGTATTCCCGCCCGCGCAGGAACCAGAAGCGTTCCTGCGCGGGCGGGGGAGTGAGAAGGGATTTCGTCCATGGCACTTTGGGGAGGCCGGTTCGAGGTCGGCGTGGCAACCTCGACGCAGGAGTTCGGGGCATCGCTCCCGGTTGACAAGCATCTCTACCGCGAGGACATCGCCGGTTCCAAGGCGCACGCGGCCATGCTGGCGTGCCAGGGCATCATCAGCGATGCGGATGCCCTGGCCATTCGCGACGGCCTGGACGCCATCAAGGAGGATATCGAGGCCGGCGCGTTCACGTTCAGCGTGGACGATGAGGATATCCACATGGCCATCGAGAGCGAGCTCACCCGACGGATCGGCGAGGCGGGCAAGCGCCTCCATACCGGGCGCAGCCGTAACGACCAGGTGGCGACCGATACGCGGCTCGCTGCAAAGCACCTGGCCGGCCAGCTCATGGAGGCCACCCTCAAGCTCGGCCGCGTGCTGGTGGAGACGGCCGAGTCCCATTCCGGCGCGATCCTTCCCGGCTACACGCATCTGCAGCATGCGCAGCCGGTGCTGCTGGCGCATCATCTGCTCGCCTATTCGTGGATGTTCAAGCGCGATTTCGATCGCCAGAAGAACGCCTTCGACGCGGCCGATGCCTGTCCGCTGGGCGCCGCGGCCCTGGCCGGCACGAGCTATCCGCTCGACCGTCGCATGACCGCCTTCGAGCTCGGGTTCACGGGTGTCATCCCCAACTCGCTCGACGCGGTGTCCGACCGCGACTTCCTGCTCGACCTGCAGTACGCCTGTTCGGTATGCGCCATGCACCTCTCGCGCCTGGCCGAGGAGATCGTCTTGTGGTCGAGCTCGGAGTTCGGCTTCATCACGCTCTCCGATGCCTACTCAACGGGCTCCTCCATCATGCCGCAGAAGAAGAACCCCGACTTCGCCGAGCTCATCCGCGGTAAGACCGGCCGCGTGTACGGCAACCTGATGCAGCTTCTGGTGACGATGAAGGGCCTGCCGCTCGCCTACAACAAGGACCTGCAGGAGGACAAGGAGGGCATGCTGGATTCCACCCACACGCTGCTCCAGTGCCTCGACGTGATGGCGGGCATGATTTCTACCGCGACCTTCAACGAGGACGTGATGCGTCGGGCATGCGACCGCGGCTACCTGGCTGCCACGGACGTGGCCGACTACCTGGCCAAGCGCGGTATGCCCTTCCGCGAGGCCCACGCCGTGGTGGGGCATCTGGTGCTCGTCTGCGAGAAGCGCGGCTGCGACCTCGTGGATCTCACCTCCGAGGATTTCAAGCAGGCGAGCGATCTCTTCGGCGACGATATCGCCGGGGCGCTCGACATCGAGAGCATCGTGGCGGCGCGCACCACCGAGGGCGGCACCTCGCCCAAGGCGGTGGCGCAGCAGCTCAAGCTCTGCCGCACCGCGATCGTGGCCGCCGAGGCCATGCTGGAGCTGGTGCGCACGCACGACGCGATGAACCGTTAGGGACTCACGCACGCGCCCGCATCGTGTTGAACGGTACGGGCGCGTTTTTGTTCTCCTGAAAATGAAACGCTTCAAAACTGGTGAGATGGTGAGAGACTTGTTAAAAGAGTCGGCGGCTAGTTATTCCAATAGAGCATCTACGTGCAGAAATGATGATAAAATCCATACCGACCGCTAACCGATATACAATAAATGGAACGCTTCAATCTGTTAGCATCAGCTTCAGCGATACGCCAACCCGTGAAAGGACGTCCCATGGCAGCTATCGAGAAAACCTATTCCATGATCAAACCCGACGCCGTGCGCGATCGCAAGGTGGGCGAGATCATCTCCCGCATCGAGCGCAGCGGCCTCACCATCGAGCGCATGGAGCTTGCCTACGTGACGGTCGAGCAGGCTGACGAGAACTACAAGCACCTGAAGGACAAGCCCTTCTATCCCAACCTCATCGCGTTCATGACGGGCGGTCCCGTGGTGAAGATGGTCATCTCCGGTTTGGGCGCCGTGGCCAAGATGCGCTCCCTCATGGGTGCCACCAACCCGCTTGAGGCGGCTCCCGGCACCATTCGCGGCGACTTCGCCATCGACGTGAACTCCAACGTCATCCACGGCAGCGACTCCGTGGAGAACGCCGAGCGCGAGATCAAGCTCTTCTTCGGGGAGTAGGGCGAGCGCCAGCCGGTAGCAGGCGGGCGTCACCGGGGTTTCCGGTGGCGCCCGCTTTCGTTTCGCAGGTTGCTTCCTACGCGGTCTGCCCCGCAAAGCCGGCTGCGATGTCGTCCAGCTGTGCGGCGAAGTCGCCCATCCTGCCGCACCAGATGGCGCGCGCGGGCCGGCCGGAGCCAACGTAGGCGGTGGCGAGCCCGATATCGGGCTTGGGGAAGTCGCGCTTGGGATCGTTACCGACCATGAGGGTCTCCTCCGGCGCCGCGCCCATCGCCGCGAGCGCCTCGCGGTAGTAGGCGGCGTCGGGCTTGCAGTGGTGGCTGTTCTCCATATAGGTGACGTGGGAGAAGGGAAGCGCGTCGATGCCGGCCCAGCGCATGCGGCACTCGATGCACGCTTTCGAGAAGCTGGGGTTCGTGAAGAGGCCCACGGCGAGCCCGCGGTCCAGGCACGCCTCCACGGCCTCGATGCCGCCGGGCATGGGGCCCGCCTGGATGACGCGGTCGTTTCTGCCCGGCAGCACCTCGCGCTCGTAATAGGTGAGGACGTCGGCGATGACGGGATCCGAGAGCACCACGCCGCAGCGGCGCTCGATGCCCTCGTCGAAGATCTGGCGGTTGGTGCGCGCGCCGTCGCGCCCGCCCGCCTGCAGGTCGAGCATCCCGCGCAGGTACGCGGCGAACACGGTGAAGGGGTCGCGTCGGCCGATCTGGGCGAGCAGCGAGGACTCGTCGCGGGCGAGCACGGCGATGAACGCGGAGAGGTTGATCTGCAGCAGGGTCTCGTCCATATCGAAGACGACGGCTTTGAGCATGGACCCTCCTCATTTTCGCAGATTGCCGGTACGGATGGGGCGCGCTGGGGCATCGGGGCTCCCGCGCGCATCGCCCCCCATTGTACCCAGCGGGTACCGGTGCACGCGGGAACCTATGCCGCTCGCGTAAAACTTGGAGTTGAATCTTGAAATCCCGTGCAATTCCACGTAATCTTACGAATCGTGACTGTACGAGTGGTCACACCAAGTATCTGTCGGCCCCCGAGAGTATCGCAATCGGGGCCCCGTAGTTCGAAAGGGGTCCACCTTTGAGTGAGATTCAGAACTCGTCCATCTTCTCCCTTGACGATGTCAACGAGGAGGAGATGAACAACCTGATCGATGGCACCATCACCGATTTCGATGAAGGCGACCTGGTTGAAGGCAAGGTCGTTAACATCGGTCACGACGAGGTTCTCGTCGATGTCGGATACAAGTCCGAGGGTGTCATTCCTCTGCGCGAGCTCTCGATCCGCAAGGACGTCGATCCGTCCGATATCGTCAAGCTTGGCGATCCCATCGAGGTCATGGTCCTTCAGAAGGAGGACAAGGACGGCCGCCTGGTGCTCTCCAAGCGTCGCGCCGAGTACGAGAACGCCTGGAAGCGCATCGAGGAGAAGTTCCAGAAGGGTGAGAACGTCGAGGGCGAGGTCATCGAGGTCGTCAAGGGCGGCCTGATCCTCGACATCGGTCTGCGCGGCTTCCTGCCCGCCTCCCTCGTGGACCTGCGCCGCGTCAAGGACCTCACCTCCTATCTCGGCACCTCCATCGAGGCCCGCGTCATCGAGATGGACCGCAACCGCAACAACGTCGTGCTCTCCCGCCGCGTGGTGCTCGAGGAGTCCCGCAAGGCCGAGCGCTCCGAGGTCCTGCACAAGCTCAAGCCCGGTATGCGTCTCAAGGGCACCGTGTCCTCCATCGTGGACTTCGGCGCCTTCGTCAACCTGGGCGGCATCGACGGCCTCATCCACATCTCCGAGCTCTCCTGGAACCACGTCAACCATCCCTCCGAGGTCGTCAAGCTCGACCAGGAGGTCGAGGTCGAGGTGCTCGACGTGGACCTCAACCGCGAGCGCATCTCCCTGGGTCTCAAGCAGACCACCGAGGATCCGTGGCGTGCGCTGGTGAAGAAGTACCCCGTCGGCGCGATCGTCGAGGGTACCGTCACCAAGCTCGTCCCGTTCGGCGCGTTCGTCGACCTGGGCGATGGCATCGAGGGCCTGGTGCACATCTCCGAGATGGCCAAGCAGCATGTTGACCAGCCCAGCCAGGTCACTCACGTGGGCGACAAGGTGCAGGTCAAGGTCATGGAGATCGACCTCGATCGTCGTCGCATCTCCCTGTCCATGAAGGCCGCTGCCGAGACCCTCGGCATCGAGGTCGAGGTTGCCCCGCTGCCGTCCGAGAAGAAGGATGACGAGGCCGAGGCTGCCGACGCCGAGTAACCTTCGGTTCAAGCCCCTTCAAGAAACCCCGTGCCCCCGCAAGGGACGCGGGGTTTCTTCTTACCAATTCGATTGCGCCGTCCGTTCGCCGGCCAGCAGGCCGCGTTTGGCAGTGCAGATGAGAGGAATCGCCATGATGCAAGAGGGATGGGCGGAACGTCCCGTGGTGCTCTTTGACTTTGACGGCACCATCGCCGACACCGCTCCCGGTGTGCTGCGCATCGCGCGTCTGGCGCTCGAGCGCGCCGGCAAGCCCGTACCGGACGAGCGGACGATGCTCCTGATGGTGGGCCCGCCGCTCGAGGAGGGCTTCAGGCTTGTTGGCGCGCGCGACGCCGCGGAAGCCGCCGCACTTACCGCGGACTACCGCGTGCTCTTCGATGAGCTGCTTACTGTGGACGACTATCCGGTGTTTTCGGGTATGCGCGCGCTGCTTGCCGGCCTGCGCGCGCAGGGTCGCCGGCTCGCGATCGCCACCTCGCGTATGGAGGATACCGCCACGCGCATGGTGGGCGAGCTCGGCCTGCTCGACACCTTCGAGGCCGTGTGCGGACGGGTGCCGGGTGTGCGCTACTCCAAGGCCGAGTCCATCGCCGCAGCGCTCGAGGCGCTGGGAGCCGCGCCTTCCGAGGCCGTGATGGTGGGGGACCGCCATCATGATGTGGAAGGTGCCCGCGAACTCGGCATTCCCTGCATCGGTATCTACTCGGGCGGCGCCAGGGCAGGCGAGCACGAGGCCGCGGGCGCCGTGGCGGCGGCCCATGACGTAAGCGAGCTCGCTGCGCTCCTCGGTTGCCCGACGGACTCGGCTGCGGTACGGTGACGCGCGAGCATAACGGATAAGGAGGCTCTTATGGCTGAGAATCTGGAAACGGGCATCGACGCGTACATCGACGAGGTGTGGGACGACGTGCTGGACGACATCGCCGCGCTCGTCGCCCATCCGTCCGTGGCGAATACGAGTCCGGTTGAGCCCGGTGCTCCCTATGGTCGCGATGTGCGCGCGGCACTCGATTGCGCGCTGGGCATCGCGGCGCGGTTGGGCTACGAGGTCTCGGACGACGAGGGATACGTCGGCATCTGCGACATTCCCGGTGAGCGCGAGGAACAGGTTGCGACCATCGCCCACGTGGACGTGGTTCCCGCTGGTCCTGGCTGGGACGGCGACCCCTGGACCATGGGCCGCCGCGACGGCTGGCTCGTGGGCCGCGGTGTCATCGACGACAAAGGCCCTGCGGTGCTCGGTCTCTACGCGGGCGCGTACCTGCTGCGCCACGGCGTCACGCCGCGCTACACCGTCCGGGCGCTCTTGGGGTGCGACGAAGAGGTGGGCATGACGGACGTCCATCACTATCTGGAGGGACATCCCCAGCCGGCGTTCCTGTTCACGCCCGATGCGGAGTTCCCGGTCTGCAACGCGGAGAAGGGTTGCTTCGGTGCCACGTTCCTGAGCGCGCCCGTGTGCGACGGACGGATCGTCTCGTGGAGCGGGGCGGAGGCGACGAACGCCATCCCCGGTCAGTCCGAGCTGGTGCTCGCCGTCGACGCGTCCCGGTTGCCGGCGCCGCGCGCGCATGCCGACCGCATCTCGATCGAGGCCGGGGAGCCCGGGCGTGCCCGCGTCTTCGCCCAGGGCATCGGCGGCCATGCGTCGCTGCCTGCGGGCACGCTGAACGCCGTGGGGCTTCTGGTGGGCTATCTGACCGAGGCGACCGAGGCCGATCCCGAGCTGCTGGCGCCCGAGGAGCGGGAATTCCTCGGCCTGCTGACGCCGCTCCACGCTGATACCGCGGGGACCGCTGCGGGCATCGCGACCGAGAGCGAGCATTTCAGCCCGCTCACCATGAACGCGGGCACCATCGCCGTGCGTGCGGATGGTCGCCTGGAGCAGACCATCGACGTGCGCTTTCCCGACACGACGAGCGGCGAGGCCATCGAGGCGGCGCTGGCACCCCTGGCGTCGGCGCATGGCGCCTCGATGGAGGTCACGCGCGTGAAGCCGCCGTTCCTCACCTCGGCCGACAGCCCCGCCGTGCAGACGCTGCTCTCGACCTACCATGAGGTGACCGGTGCCGTTGCCCGCCCGTTCTCCATGGGTGGCGGGACGTACGCCCGCAACTTCGAGCGCGCGGTGTCGTTTGGCCCCGAGGTGCCCGGTACGGTGCTTCCCGCCTGGGGCGGCGCCATGCACGGCCCCAACGAGGTGGCGAACGAGGCTCAGCTCCGCGAGGCGCTGAAGATTTACATTCTGGCGATGTTGCGCCTACAACAGGTCGAGCTGTAGGAATAGAGCGGCGGCGGGGGAGCGGGTTCTGCCTGTTGCCTCGCCGCCCCGCCGGCGCCAGGGGAGGGTGGACGTGCAGTATCGAGTGAATCCGAAGAACGGGGACCGTATCTCCGCCCTGGGTCTGGGTTGCATGCGGTTTCCCGGCTACGAACTGGGGCGGCCGAGCCAGCGCGCGGCGGAGGAGATCATTTCGCGCGCCGTCGAGCGGGGCGTGAACTATCTGGATACCGCGTATCTCTACCCCGGCAACGAGGTGTGCGTGGGCGAAGCGCTGCAGAAGCTGGGGCTGCGCGATCGCGTGCTCCTGGCGACCAAGCTGCCCCACGCGAGCTGCAAGAGCCCCGGGGATTTCGACCGTTTCTTCGAGGAGCAGCTCAAGCGCCTCAAGACCGATCGCGTCGACTACTATCTGATCCACAACGTGACGTCGCCGGCGCATTGGGAGCGCCTCTGTCGTCTGGGCATCGAGGATTGGATTCGCCGGCAAAAGACCGCGGGACGCATTCGGCAGATCGGGTTCTCCTTCCATGGGAACGCGGGGGACTTTCCGGTCCTCTTGGATGCCTTCTCCTGGGATTTCTGCCAGATTCAGTACAACTACGCGAACGAGCGCTATCAGGCAGGGACGGCCGGACTGCTGGCTGCCGCCGAGCGCGGCCTTGCGGTGTTCGTGATGGAGCCGCTGCTGGGCGGGCGTCTTGCGGGCAGGTTGCCGAATGCTGCCAAGCGTGTGCTGCAAGATGCCGCCGATGCGCGGCTCAGGACGCCCGCCGACTGGGCGCTCGCCTGGGTCTGGAACCATCCGCAGGTGACGATGCTGCTTTCGGGTATGGGGTCTCCCGCCGAGGTGGATGCCAACGCCGCGCTGGCCGACGATGCGGTGCCGGGAAGCCTGAGCGCGGAACAGCTCGCCGCGATCTCGCGCGTGGTGGGGATCTTCCAGGCGGCGAACCGCGTTCCCTGCACGGGATGCGGCTACTGCATGCCGTGTCCGCGCGGCGTGCCGATCCCCAGCGCGTTTGCCGCGTACAACGCGAGCTACGCCCATGGCTGGATGACGGGCCTGCAGCAGTACTTCACCGCGAGCGCCGTGCGGACCGCGGAGCCGCGTCTGGTCTCCAACTGCACCAAGTGCGGCAAGTGCAAGCGTCATTGTCCGCAGGGCATCGACATCCCCGCTCGCTTGGACGACGTGCGCCACCGCTTTCAGCCCGGGCCCGTCGATTGGGTGCTCACGCGCATGGCCCGCAGCTGAGAGGTTGCCTCTGAGAGCCTAGCTCCAGGCCGTCATCGCGAGCGTGCCCGTCACGATGAGGGCGAGGCCGATTGCCGCCATCTTGTTCAGGCGCTCGCCAAAGGCGAGGCGCGAGAACGCGATGGAGACGAGAATCGAGAGCTTGTCGATCTGCACGACCACGCTGACCTGCCCGATTTGCACCGCGTAGTAGTAGCACAGCCAGGATACGCCGGTAGCGAGGCCGGAGACCACGAGGAAGCCGACCTCGTTCGCGGCGATGTGCCGCAGCCCCGCGAGCTTGCCGCGACAGGCGGCGATTCCCCATGCCAAGACGAGGACCACGCCGGTGCGAAGCGCCGTTGCCAAGTTGGAGTCCACACCCTGGATGCCGACTTTCGCCAAGACGGAGGTCAGCGCGGCGAAGATGGCGGAGAGGACGGCGTAGACGAGCCAGGTGCGCGATGTGGTCGCTGCAGCCGCGTCATCATGTCGCCGCTCGACCATGAGGAGCGTGCCGGCAAAGATGACCGCGATGCCCGCCAGTTTCACGCCCAGATAGCCCGTCT
>OIXX01000520.1_pt1 | contig 22412 bp, 15 predicted proteins | sample 1588161 | NCBI WGS metagenome assembly OIXX01 (sample SAMN03283274) | human gut metagenome | biome: human-associated habitat; material: feces | host: Homo sapiens | place: Peru | collected 2012
TCCAGGTGGTTGGGATAGTAGGCGAGCGCCGCGAGCGAGACGCCGCGCTCGGCTGCATAGGTCTTCACGTGGTCCGCGTAGACATCGTCCGCGAGCACGCGCTCGACGTCGATGTGGGAGACGCCGGCGTACTTGCGCTCGGCTTTGCCCTCGGGCCAGCAGGCAACCTCGAGGCACTCGATGCCCAGGCGCGCGGCCTCGTCGACCGTCTCCTCGTAGGTCCATCCGTCCAGGATGGAGGTGATCAGTCCCAGCTTCATATGCAGGCTCCCTTCTGCGAGCAACGCGTACCGGGTTGGTTTTGGATCCTGCGCGGGCCCTTAGAGCTCCGACGTCTTGATGGCGCGCCCGGTCTTTCCGGACTCGATGGCCGCGAACACCGCGCGCATGGCCGGCAGCACGCTCTCCGCCGTGGCGAACGGCTCCGCCTTGCCCTCGACGCAGGCAACGAAGGCGTCGATCACGCCCGAGGCCGTCTGGCCGCCATCATCGTTGGTCTGGATCGCGTCAACGTCGTAGAGCTCGCGCGTGCCGTCACGCAGGTCGATGACAATCGAGTGCACCGGGTCGTCGTAGATGCGCATGATGCCGCGCGTCCCGTAGACCACGGTGGAGTTGTCCTCGGGACCGTAGTAGGTCCAACTGGCGGTCATGGAGCCCACGACGCCGTTCTCCATCTGGTAGATGCAGATGGCGTTGTCGTCCACCGAGACCAGGTTGCCCGCGGAGTCGCGCTTGTCGAGCGTGGCGACGGTAGCCTTGACCTCGGAGACGGTGGTGTCGAGTAGGAACTGAATCAGGTCGGTCTTATGGACGCCGAGGTCGGCCATGGCACCCATGGACGCGCGCTTGGCATCGAAGAACCAGCTATTGGTACCCGGTGTGACGCTCCAGGTCTCCGGTCCGCCGTGGCCGAAGGTCGTGCGGAAGGTGATGGGGTCGCCGATGCGCCCGGCGCAGATGAGCTCCTTGGCGTGCGCATGCGCGGCAGTCAGGCGCTGGTTCTGGCCGATGACGAGCCGCTTGCCAGATGCCTGCGCGGCCTGGACCATACGCTCGCAGTCTTCGAGCGTGGTGGCCATGGGCTTCTCGCACAGCACGTGCTTGCCGGCGTTCAGCGCGTCGATGGCAATCTGCGCGTGGGTGACGTTGGCCGTGCAGACGCTCACCGCGTCGATGTCCGGATCGGCCAACAGCTCTTCCACGGAGTCGCAGGCACGGCAGCCGTACCGCTCGGTCAGCTGTGCTGCACGCTCATGGTCAAGATCGAAGAGGGCCACGACCCGGACGTCCGGATTCTGCTCGTACTCCGGCAGATGACGCACCTGCGCGATCTTTCCGCAGCCAACGATTCCAACGCGGACCATGGTCGCTCCCCTCTTGCGGGCCCCGGGACGCCAAGCGGCGCGTTGCCCGCGGTCATCTCCATCCGTGCAAAACACGTGGCTTGTTTGCCATGCGTGTATGAAAACTTTTCATTTATTTTCGTTAAGGTTTCATGGCATGAATGTATGACAGGGACTTGATATGTGGTGAGCAGTTTCTGTAAATGGTTGCTTTTCCAAGGTAAGCGGCTATGGCTGTGAATGCGTTCCCACAGTGTATGATGTAATACAGAAATGAAAATATTTCATTGAAATGTTAGCGTTAACACTGCGCTTGCAGTCGTTTTCCACGTAAGATATTACCGCCCACCGGATGAGGATTATCGCCGCGCGCGCAGGTTGGAGAGAAGCCCTATGGCAGCGAACAAGAAGATCACCATCGTGCAGATCGCGGAGGACACCGGGGTTTCGCCCGCCACCGTCTCACGCGCGCTCAACCACCCCGAGCTCGTGGGCAAAGAGACGCTCGAGCGCATCAGCGAGTCCATGCGCTCGCTGGGGTACCGGGGCAACGTGCGCACCGCCGCTCGGCTCAACCGCTCCCCGCTCATCGTCGTCAACATTCCCTGGCTCGACAACCCGTTCTACGCCGAGATCGTGCGCGGCATCCGCATGGCGGCCAAGATGCGCCAGGCCGAGCTGGTGATGTGGTGGGGCACGCCCGACGCCAAGAACATCGAGGGATTCTGCCACACGATCGATCGCTGCGCAGCCGATGGCGTCATCACGCTGGCACCGCTCTCGCTCGAGGCGCTCCAGCAGATCCAGCGCAAGGCGCCGGTGGTGCAGTGCACCGAGTGCCACATGGACGCCGGGGTCCCCTACGTGACGGTCGACGACGCCGCCATCGGGCGCGCGGCGCTCGACCACCTCATCGGCTGCGGCTGCGAGACGCTCGCGATCGTCTCCGGGCCGCATGCCTACAAGTTCACGCGCGAACGGTTGAAGGGCTTTCTCGACGCCGCCCACGCGCGCGGGCTCGAGGTGCGGCGCGACCGCATTCTCCAGATGCCGGACATCAGCTACGACCTGGCCTTCTCGGCCGTATGCCATATGCTCGACGCCAGCGACGTGCCCGACGGCATCTTCACCTGCTCGGACACCTTTGGCGCGGCCGTGATACGCGCGGCGGCTCAGGCGGGGCTCAAGGTGCCTGACGACCTCATGATTGTGAGCGTGGACAACGTGGATATCGCGCGCATGACCACGCCGACGCTGACGACGGTGAACCAGCCGCGCTACCAGATGGGATTCTCCGCCTGCAAGATGCTGATGGAGATCATGGACGGCACCGAGGGGGCCACGAGCTCCATGGTGTTCGACACCGAGCTGGTCGTGCGCGAGTCAACCGTGCGGCGATAGCCGGCCAGGAGCCAAGGGAGTTCGCGCTGCGGCGCGCTGCGGCGATTATGCGGAGAGGGGTCGCACGAGATACCCTCGGCGCGGTGGCGGCTGCGTCCGGCGTCTCCGTGCTAGAATGCGAGCCGAGCCTTCACATACACCTCAAACGAACCCGAAAGGCGCACGGCACCATGCCGCTTTTCAGTCGACACCATTCCGCCGGGAATATTCCCCGACCTGCCCAGCGGCCTGCCCAACCCGGCCGCATGGGCGCCCCTGCGCCGCAGGCCGCCCAGCCTGTGCCGGCCCCTGCCATGCCGGCACCTGATCCTGCCGGCACCGCGCAGTCAACCCTGCTCCGCCGGTACCGCCCCCTCGAGACGCGGGCCACCGGCGGTTTTGGCTCCGTCGAGATCTGCCTGGACCGTCGCCTCCAGCGGCGCGTGGCCATCAAGCGCATCCCGCTCACCGCCAACGGGGCCGGCATTCCCGCCCAGACCATGGCGGCGGCCCTCGCCGAGGCGCGCACGGCCGGCATGCTCGCCCATCCCAACATCGTGTCGGTCCTGGACTTCACCTTTGACGCCGCCTACGCCTACCTGGTAATGGAGTACGTCGACGGCATGAACCTCGCCGAGTTCCTGGCCCGGGTAGACGGCAACTCGCTCACCTACGACGAAGCCGCCTGCGTGGCAGACGCACTCGTCCAAGCCCTCGCCCACGCGCACGCCAACGGGGTGCTGCATCTGGACATCAAGCCCGCGAACGTGCTCATCGACCGTGCCGGGCATGTAAAGCTCGCTGACTTTGGCATGGCGACGCTCGCCAGCGCCGCGGGGTTTGGCGGGGCGCGGGGCGGGACGGTCGGCTACATGCCGCCCGAGCAGCTGGAGGGGCTCGCGGTGGACGAGCGCGCCGACGTGTTCTCGCTCGCGGCGGTGCTCTACGAGTGCCTCTGCGGCAACGCCCCCTTTGTCGCCGCAACGCCGGCGGACTCGCTTGCGCTCATAGAGTCCGGGGCCGAGGCACCCTCCGAACTGCTGCCCGAGCTCCCCGCAGACGCCGAGGCAGCACTCCTGCAGGCACTCTCCCCGACCCCCGCCGTCCGCATGGCGGAGGTGCAGGAGCTGGGAGACCGCTTCTGCGCTGAGCTGGGAGACCCGCGCGCCGGCCGCTCGAGCCTGGCGCGCATCATCGAACGCCTTACCTCGGACGAAGACCCCGACGCTACCATCGAGGCGCCCGCCGAAACCGAGGACCCCTGGGAGCGCGACCCCGCCGAAGGCCTGCTCGGCAGCCGGTTTCCCCAAGCGCGGCGCGTGCTGCGCGGCGTCGTCGCCGGCGCCGCCACCGCCTTCTCGGTCCACGCCTACGACCCGATCGCCAACGCGCTGCACGCCGCCTCCACCTCGGCGGACCCCGCGCAGAGCGCGCCGGGCTGGATCCTCGCTTCGCTGGTGACGGGCGTTGCCGGCGGCGTGGCACCGCAGCTCGCGGCGGCGTTCGCCGCGCTCTTGGCCACCGCGTCCGTCCTTGACCCCGCATCGATTCCGGCAACGCTCCCCACCGCCGTGCTCCTGGCGGCCATCGGCCTGGGCTGGTGGATCGCCTGGGGCCGCACGCCCGGAGCCGCCGCCGGCTACACGGCCACGCTCGCGCTCGCGCTGGTGAGCGGAGATGCCGTGGCGCTCGCGCCCCTCGCCGCGGCCTACCTCGCCTTCGACGCCCCGCCCGCAGCTGCCGCGGCCACGTTTCTCACGGCCTCCGTCACCGCTGCGGCCGTGCTCGCGCAGGACGCCGGAGCGGGCGTGCCCCTCTCGCTCGCGCTCGGCGCCTGGACCGCGCCCGCTTTCCTCGTTCAAGCCGTGGGACTCGCCGCCACCGCCGCCCTCGTCTCGTTTGTGCTCCAGCGCGCCTGGAGGCGCTACGACGAAGCCGCGCAGGCAGACGCGGCCACCGCTCCCGCGGCCGGGTTCGCCCTCGCGGCCGCGCTGCCACTCCCCTTGGTGGTCGCGCTCACCTGCCTTGCGCACCCTATGGAAATTCCCAGCTTACCGCCCCAGCTCCTCGCCCCGGCCATAGCCCGGGGAACCGTTTCCTCTATAATCGTTGGGATTTGCCTGTACCTCTTCGGCTATAGAAAAGAACCTTCGGAGGGTGATTGTTCGTGAACTTCCTGAGTATCTTCGAGAGCCGCGTTTCCGACATCTTCGGTGCCGCGCGAGCGCCTTTCTCCTTCAAGAAGCTCGCCAAGCAGGCGGCGCACGAGATGGAGGACCAGACGCTCGTGGTGAACGGGGTCAACACGGCCCCCGCGCTCTACACGGTGCTCGTTGCGAACGATGACGACCCCCTGCTCGCCCCGTACTACCCGCAGCTCTCGCGCGAGGTCTGCGAGCTGGTGAAGGCCCAGGCCGAGAAGAAGAGCTACACCTTTGTGGGCGAGCCGCTGGTCCGCTTCATGATCGATCCCTCGCTCAAGGGCGGTCGCTTCTCCGTGTTCGCCGAGAACGTGGACGCTCCCACCCTCGGCCGTCTCTACGAGGAGGAGCGCGCCTACCAGAAGGGTCTCTCGGCCAGCCAGCCGGCGCCCATGCCCCAGCGCCCCGCCGCACCGGCGCCCGCCCCTGTCGCAACGCCTGCCCCGGTGCGGGCTCCGAACATCCCCGCGATGTCCGCGCAGACCGACGCTCCCGGCGACCCGTTCGCCGCCGATCCCTTCGGCCCCGGCGCCGCCCCCGTGCCGACCGCCGCTCCCGTGGCTCTCGCGCCGGCACCCGTGCCCGCGCCCATCCCCGTGCCGCAGACCGTTAGCCGCGACCAGCTCGGCGTCCTGGGCGGGGCTGCCGCCACAGGCGCCATGGCGGGCATCGGCGCCGAGAGCGTCTCCGCCAACCTTGCCGGCGTCCGCACGCCCCAGCCGCCCGCCATCCCGCAGGCCCAGCTCGTGGACGTGGTGACTGGAGAGACCTTCAACATCGCGCAGACCCCCTGCACCGTCGGCCGCGAGCGCGCTGCCGCCGACGTGGTGCTCCGCGACCCCAACGTGTCGCGCCGCCACGCGCAGCTGACCTTTACCGGAAGCGCTTGGACCATCGAGGACCTGGGCTCCACCAACGGAACGCTCGTGAACAGCCGTCGCATCACCCGCTGCCCGCTGCGCAGCGGCGACGTGCTCACCTTCGGCCTTTCCACCTTTGAGTTTAGGGGCTGATCCCACGTGATCGACATCATCCTCTTCGTGGGCCGCATCGTCCTCGTCGTCCTCCTCTACATCTTCCTCTTCGCCGTCATGAAGACCGGCGTGGGCCTGGTGCGCGGACAGCGCAAGGACTCGGGCATCTGGACGATCGACGTGGACAAGGGCCCGCGCGGCATCCGCGGCATCCACGTGGACATGCTCGGCCCGGTAATCGTCGGTCGCTCGCCCTCCTCTGACATCTGCATCAACGAGCCCTTCGTCTCGGCCTCCCATGCGCGCTTCTCGCTGCAGGGCCCGGCCCTCGTCATCGAGGACCTCAACTCGCTCAACGGCACGCTCGTGAACGGGCGCCCCCTGACCGAGCCCGCCACGCTGCGCGAGGGCGACGAGGTCCAGATCGGCGACGTGGTCATGAAGGTGAACCGTCGATGACCGACCCGCTCGACACCGCCCGGCATCTGGAGGACGCCCCGCTCGCGGGTGCCCACGCAATGCCGCAGGAAGAGCAGACCCCGGAGCCGGGGGCCTCCCCCGCGCAGGCACCGGTTGCGGCCGAGGCCCCCGCGCACGCCGCTGAACCGACGCCACCCTCCGACACCGCCGAGATCGATGTCTCCGCCGTGGAGGCAGGCCTCAACGACCCGGGCTCCACCCAAAGCTTCGAGCCGCTCGCCGACGAGCAGCTCATCGACACCGACTCCACCTACGACGCCGGCACCACCACGCAACTCATGTGGGGCGCTCGCTCCGACGTTGGCTGCGTTCGCCCGCATAACGAGGATTCCTACCTGGTCCAGAGCCCGCTCTTCGCCGTCTGCGACGGCATGGGCGGCCACGCCGCGGGCGAGGTGGCGAGCTCCATCGCCGTGGAGACCATCGCGCGCTGCGCCCCGCACGCCGCCGACCCGGCGGCACTCGCCGCCGCCGTCGAGGCCGCGAACGCCGCCGTCATCGAGGCCGCCGTGAACGGCCTCGGCAAGCCCGGCATGGGCTGCACCGCCACCACCGCCTACATCGAGGGTTCCACCCTCGCCGTGGCGCACGTGGGCGACTCGCGCGCGTACCTGCTGCACGACGGCTCCCTCATCCGCATCACCCGCGACCACTCCTACGTGGAGGAGCTCGTGGACGCCGGCGAGATCACGGCCGACGAGGCGCGCGTGCATCCCAACCGCTCGGTCATCACCCGTGCGCTCGGCTCCGATCCCGACATGTACGCGGACCACTTCCAGATCGGCATCGAAACGGGAGACCGTCTGATCCTCTGCTCAGATGGCCTTTCCTCCATGATCTCCGACGGGGACATCGAGCGCATCGCCACGCAGTCTCCCACCGCCCAAGTCTGCACCGACAACCTGGTGGACGCCGCGCTCGCCGCCGGCGGCTCGGACAACGTGACCGTGATCGTGGTTGATCTGGCGGACGACGGCAACCGCCGCCATGTTCAGAACATGCTTCGCCGCCGCACGATCATCGGCATCGCCGCGTTCCTGGCCGTTGTGATCATCGCCGCCGTCATCACACTCTTCTCCATCACCAACTCCGTGTACCTGGGCATCAAGGACGACGTCGTGGCCGTGTACCGCGGCGTTCCGGGCACGCACTTCGGCATCGAGCTCTCCCGCTTGGAAGACGAGACCACCGTGAAGGTCGCCGACCTCCCCGATGACACCCAGCACCGTCTGGCCGAGGGCATTCCGCAGAATAGCCTGGACGCCGCACAGGAAACGGTCTCCAAGTACCGCAAGCAGATCTACGAGAAGCAGTCCAAGGCGGCGCAGACCGCGGCCGAGGCCAAGAGCGGTCAGACGGATGCCGCCGCGGGTGATGCGGCGACTTCCGACACCGCATCCCAGCCGGCAGCCGACGCCGCCGCCCAAGTTCCCACGACCGACACCGCGACCACCGAAGGGGGTACCGCCCAGTGAGCCGCCGCAACGCCGAGCTCTTCCTGCTCATTGCCGCAACGTTCCCCGTGGTGCTGCTCTACGCCATGTACATGAGCACCATAGGACACGACATCACGTTCCAGACCCTCGCGGTTCCGCTGGGGCTCTTCGCGGCCTTCACCGCCGCGCACATCGCCGTGCGGATCTTCGCCCCCGGCGCAGATCCGGCCATCCTGCCGGTCACGTACCTGCTCTCGGGTCTGGGCATCACGTTCGTCACGCGCGTGGACGCCGACCTCGCCATGAGCCAGCTCATCATCCTCTTCATCTCCATCGCGCTCCTGGTGGGGACGCTCATCGTGGTGAGAAACCTGGACGTGGTCAAACGCTACAAGTACACCTTCGGCGCCGCCGCCATCATCTTGCTGCTGCTCCCCATGGTCCCGGGCCTCGGCACCGAGATCTACGGTTCGCGCATCTGGATCAAGATCGGCTCCTTCGGCCTCCAGCCCGGTGAGTTCGCCAAGATCTGCCTGGTGCTGTTCCTGGCGGGCTACCTCTCCGAGAACCGCGAGCTGCTCTCGCTCTCAAACCGCAGCATCCTGGGCATCAAGCTGCCGCGGCCGCGCCTGCTCCTGCCGCTCCTCATCATCTGGCTCGCCTGCCTGGGCGTGGTCGCGCTCGAGAAGGACTTCGGTAGCGCGCTCCTCTTCTACACGGTGTTCCTCATCATGCTCTACGTGGCGACGGGTCGGCCGTTCTACGTCATCTTGGGCCTGGGCCTGCTCGCCGTGGGCGGCGTGCTCCTCTACCACACCATGGGGCACGTGCAGGTGCGCTTCAACACCTGGATGAACCCCTTTGCCGACGCGCAGGACACGGGCTTCCAGCTCGTGCAGTCCATCTACTCGCTCGCCGACGGCGGGCTCGCGGGCGCGGGCATCGGCAAGGGCCTTGCCGCGACCTACGTGCCCGTGGTTGAGTCCGACTTCATCTTCTCGGCTATCGGCGAGGAGATGGGCCTGCTGGGCGGTGCCGCCGTCCTGCTCGGCTTCATGCTCTTTGCGGTGCGCGGCATCACCACCGCCGCCCGCGCCAAGTCCGACCTCTCGGCCTTCAGCGCTGCCGGCCTCACCGCCGCCATCTCCTTCCAGGCGTTCCTGATCGTCGGCGGCGTGACGCGCCTCATCCCGCTGACGGGCGTCACCCTGCCCTTCATGAGCCAGGGCGGCTCCTCGCTGCTCGCGAGCTTCATCATCGTCGGCCTGCTCATGCGCGCCGGCGACGAGGCCACGGGCCGCGAGCGCGACCTGGCCGGCACGGGCATCATGACCACCCCGGTGGCCGCCAGTGCCACGGGCGTGAGCAGCGCCGGCACCCGTATCTACGGCGCAAGCCCCGCCTCCACGGGCGGGAGCCACGCCCGCCCCGGTTCCCGTCTGCGCCGTCGCACGCTCGACACGCCCGAATCCGGCGTGCTCGGCCGCGTGGCCCTCGCCAAGCGCCTGACGCGCGAGATGGGCCTCTTTGCCCTGCTCTTTGCCGTGCTCATCGGCAACCTCACCTACATCCAGGTCATCAAGGCCAAGGATTACCAGGACATGGCCGGCAACAACCACACCATCATCAAGGCCTCGCATATCAAGCGCGGCTCCATCATCACCTCGGACGGCGTGACGCTCGCGGAGTCCTTGCAGCAGGAGGACGGCACCTTCGTGCGCTCGCACCCCAACGGCAACCTCGCCGCACACGCGGTGGGCTATTACTCGCAGCAGTACGGGGCCTCGGGCATCGAGGCGAGCCAGAACGAGACCCTCACCGGATCCGTCGACTACTCCAGCTGGCAGAACGCCCTGAGCTCGCTCGCGGGCGTGGCACAGCCCGGCAACTCCGTGGTGCTCACCATCGATTCGCGCATCCAGACGGCCGCCGAGCAGGCGCTGCAGGGGCTTACCGGCGCCATCGTGGTCCTCGACCCCAAGACGGGTGCCGTGCTGGCATGGGCGAGCTCCCCCAGCTACGACAACAACGACGTTGCCGCCACCATGGCATCCTCGCAGGACGGCAGCAGCGGCGCGCTCTTCGACCGCGCCACGCAGGGCCTCTACACGCCCGGCTCGACCTTTAAGGCCGTCACCCTCTCCGCCGCGCTCGACTCCGGCGTGGCCACGCTCGACAGCACCTTCGACGCCAACTCGCCCCGAAACATCGGCGGCGCCGACGTCATCAACCACGGCAACACGAGTCTTGGCACGCTCACGCTCAGGCGCGCCTTCGCCTACTCCTCGAACGTCGTGTTCGGCCAGCTGGCGGGCACGGTGGGCGCCGAATCCCTCGTACACTACGCCCGCGCCTTCGGCTACGGGCAGAGCCTTGGCCTCGACTTCGAGACAGCCTCCTCGATCATGCCGGACCCGTCCGAGATGACCGACTGGGAGCTCGCCTGGGCAGGCGCCGGCCAGCCCGTGGGCCAGGGGCACACCCCCGGCCCCCAAACCACGCCGATGCAGAACGCGGTGATCGCCGCTACCATCGCCAACGGCGGCATCGCCATGAACCCCTACGTGGTCTCCCAGACGCTCTCCCCCGAGGGCACGGTGGTTCGAACCACGCAGCCCCGCTCGCTCGGCCAGACCATCAGCACCGACGCCGCGTCCAAGGTGGCCGAGGCCATGCGCGACGTGGTGAACTCCGGCACCGGTGGCGCCGCCGCCGTCTCGGGCGTGCAGGTTGCCGGCAAGACCGGTACCGCCGAGGTCCAGGGCAGCAACATCAACTCCGCCTTCATCGGCTTTGCCCCCTACGACTCCCCCACCCTGGCCATCTCGGTGATGGTGGAGGACTACAAGGAGGGCGGCTCCGGCCCCTCGGCCGCGGCCCTTGCCGGTAAGGTGCTGGCATCTGCCTTGGCGGTGCAGGGCATGTAGCGAAGACGGAAGTTCAAACGGCAACATCGCCGCAGCAAGCGTTCACACGCGCGGAGGCGCGAGATGGGTAAGGAGCAAGAGATGGAAGAGCAGCGCGTTCTGGGAGGCCGCTATCTCCTCAAGGACAAGGTGGGCACCGGCGGCATGGCATCGGTGTACCGCGCGCAGGACATGACCCTCGACCGTACCGTGGCGGTGAAGATCATGCTGCCGCAGTACGCCGCCGACGCCACATTCGCGGCGCGCTTCAAGCAGGAGGCGCAGGCCGCTGCCGGCCTCTCGAGCCCCTACATCGTGGGCGTGTACGACTGGGGCAAGGATGGCGACACCTACTACATCGTCATGGAGTACCTGCGCGGGACCGACCTCAAGAGCGGCATCCGCAGCCACGGCGCCCTCGACCCCAAGAAGGTCGCGCAGATCGGTAGCCAGATCTGCGGCGCCCTCTCCGTGGCGCACAAGCACGAGATCATCCACCGCGACATCAAGCCGCAGAACATCATGGTGCTGCCCGACGGCAACATCAAGGTGATGGACTTCGGCATCGCGCGCGCCAAGAACAGCCACCTCACCCAGGACAACAATGTGCTGGGTACGGCCCACTACGTCTCCCCCGAGCAGACGCGCGGCCAGGCGCTCGGCCCCACCACCGACATTTACTCGCTCGGCGTGGTCATGTACGAGTGCGCCACCGGCCGCGTGCCGTTTGACGGCGACGACGCCATCACCGTCGCCCTCAAGCAGGTGAAGGAGATTCCCGTCCCGCCCAGCAAGGTGAACCCGCGCGTGGACCCCGATCTGGAGCGCATCATCCTCTCCTGCATGGAGAAGGACCCGGCCAACCGCCCGCAGAGTGCCGACGAGCTGCGCCAGCTCCTGAACAACTACCTCGCCGGCCGCGCCGTTGACGTGCCGGAACCCACCCGCGTGATCGCCGGCGCCGCGCTGCCCGGCGAGGAAGCCACCCGCGTGATGAGCGACCAGACGCAGGCCATGGCGCGCCCCGCGGTCCAGCCGGCCACCGGCGCGCGACAAGGCGTGAATCGCCCCGGCCAGGGCATGCCCCCGTACGAGGAGCAGGACGGCGGCCTTTCCAAGGGCAAGATCGCCGGTATCGTAATCGGCGTCATCGCCGTGATCGCCATTGCCATCTTCGCCGTCACGAGCCTGATGGGCAACGCCGATGGCGTGGAGGTTCCCAACGTCATCGGCATGACGCAAGACGCCGCGGCCAAGGAGCTGGATTCCGTCGGCTTCTCCGTCAAGGTACAGCCGAGCTACACCGATTCCGATGACGACAAAGACAAGGTGATGGAGCAGAATCCCAAGGCGGGCGAGAAGAAGTCCAAGGGTTCCACCATCACCATCGTGGTCTCGCAGGGCAAGAAGCCCGAGGAGACGGTGAAGGTGCCCGACCTGGTGGGCAAGACGTCCACCGAGGCCGAGGCGCTGCTGGCCAACGCCGGCCTGACGGGCAAGGCAACCGAGGAGAACAGCGACAGCGTGGAGGCGGGCTCCGTTATCTGGCAGGGGACCGACCCCGACACCGAGGTCACCAAGGGCTCCGTGGTCGAGTACAAGGTGAGCAAGGGTTCCGAGAAGGTCAACGTGCCCGGCGTGCTCGGTATGAGCTACTCCGAGGCGTCCAACGAGCTCACCAACGCCGGCTTCACCGTGGTCGATGGCGGCAAGGATTACAGTGACAGCTATCCCGCGGGTCAGGTGATGTCCCAGAGCGTGACCGGTAGCGCCGCGAAGGGCTCCAAGGTGACCATCGTTGTCTCCAAGGGCCCCGAGACCAAAACCGTCAACGTGGACAGCCTGGGACTCACCGGCATGTCCGCCGACAAGGCGGCGCAGGCACTCGTGAACGCGGGACTGAAAGCCTCCACCACGGAGCAGAGCAGCTCCAGCGTGACCGCCGGCAACGTGATCAGCTACTCGCCCGGCGGCACCGTCGAGGAGGGCACCACGATCAAACTCGTGGTTTCGTCCGGGTCGTCCTCGAACTCCGGCGGCAACAGCAACGGCGGCACGGAGTCTGAGTAGCCGTTAGGCGCCCAAGAGGATGCAGCGAGCCTCCCCATCTGGCAAGTTAAGCTGGATGGGGAGGCTCTTTTCGAGCGCGTACAAGCAAAAGGGCCGGATCCCTTGCGGAAAACCGGCCCCAAGCGTCTCATGGTGCCCCCGGGCGGATTCGAAAACGACACCCGCTTTAGGAGGTCATGTACACTATCGTTATCTGGGATTATCTGATTTCACTCAGATTCATATAACAGCGGGAGTGCTGACGTTTTTCCGTGCAATCCTACGCCGCCAGCCCCAGGCTTGACCTGAACCCCGTGGGGGCTCAATCCGCCGAGCAAAGACTTGATTCGGGTCTCATTGTACCATCGGATGCAGTCGTCGATCGCGTCCATGAACTCATCCACCGAGTAGCCGAGCCAGCTCTCGCCGTAGAACATCTCTACTTTCATTCGCCCAAAAAAAGCTCCCGCAGGCGGAGTTGTCGGGCTGCACCCCTTCTTCGACATCGAGTGGGTTATCCCGCTTTCCTTGCATATCGATATCAACCCGGGCCAGCGGTAGCGGCATCCGCGATCCGAGCGAATCGTCGGCACCTCTCCTCCCGAAAGCGTCCCGACCGCCGCCTCGAGCATCGAGTTCGCCATTCTGGCGTTCGGCGACGTCGACGTGCTCCAGGAGACGACCGTACCATCGAAGCAGTCGATGATCGGCAAGGGGTAGACTTTGCCAGCCGGTATCCTGAACTCCGTGACGTCCGTGAGCCACAGCTTGTTGGGTGCGTCGACGCGGAACTCCCTCTTCACCAGGTTGTCGGGCACCTCCGCTATCTCGCCCCGGTACGAGCTGTACTTCCGCCTCTTGCCCCTCTTAGCGACGGGGACGCCTCCCTTCATAATCCTGCACACAACCTTCTCGGAGACGGTCGTCCCCTCGGCCCTCAGCGCGAGCCAGACCCGTCGGTAGCCGTATCGGCGCTTGCTCAGGCGGAAGATCTCGGTGACGCGGACCCGCAGGTCAGCGTGCTTGTCGGGCCGCCTCGACGCCTCGACCTGGACCTGGTACTGGTAGCTGCTGCGCGGCATGCAGAGCGCGGGGAGAACCTCGTTGAGCGCGAACTTGGACCTCAGGGCGCTGACCAAGTCAGCCTTCTCCTTGTTGGTCAGGCTTTCCGGGTCGGCGCCCGGGTCTTTTTTTGGATCTCGACCGTGCCCTCGAGGATGTCGCGCTCGAACTCGAGGTGCCTGACCTGGCCCCTCAGCTCTGCGACCTGCCTCATGAGCTCCTCCGGTCCCTCCGTCACGGGTTCGTTCTCGGCCATGGAGGCACGCTCCTCGCCGAGCGCGCCATGATGGAGGCCGCACTCGTCGGCGGCGAGGCTCGTAACACAACGCTGCCACCTGTCTGGGACGGCACCATAGCCGCATCGAGAGATGATGTCGAGGCCCCAAGGTCAAGGCGAGCATTCCGAGCGTGCCAATAGGCTTCGAGTCAACGGCTACGCGCATGGGCATCGCGAAGGCGGCTTCTGTAGCGGGACGCCGCCTTCGCGTTTACATGGCACCAGAAGGCGCCTCCGGCTCCTCAGCCTGCACTTCCGAACCCGGCGAGCTGGGTTGTGCCGTTCGCACATAATGCACTCTTATCCTGCACCGTCCCTCGGGGCGGTTGGGAACAACGGTCCGAACGGACTATGCGTCGTATTCGATTCGAAGACTCGGGTCAGTTTCAAACTCATCGATGATGCCGTTGTAATTAGAAATCAACTCGGCGAGAACGTCGTGCCTGTATTTCGAGTTAAAGCAACCGTGCTCGTAGACGTTTGTCGACAGGAACTGCTGCAAATCCCAAACCTCGACCCTTTGCCCGATGCCCGCGTCCTCAAGCAGCGTTCGAGCGGTGATAACTCGATCGGAGATAGTCACGATAATCGGATGGAGCCCATGGGAAAGGTTCGCCTTGCACTTTTCGATGAGCAGATTCGCCGGTGCGGTAGTGCAGTGTATGGCGGTGTCATCGATGATGAAGTCTCCCTCGCGACCCGTCTGGTCATCGGCATCGGAAGCTCCGTGTATCTCCACCGTCGGCATCAGAAGCTCTAGTTTTGCGGCGACCAAGTGCTGGAGTACGCTTCCGGCGTACTTCATTCCAGGATTCTCCTTCTGGCGGTTCACCGCCTGTTCAAGTAGTCCATTCACCGCGTCCGTGACACTCCTTGATGAATCGCGCGTCAGCTTGAAAGGCTGACCCGCAAAATACTCAAGAACGTGTCGAATCCAGTACTCTTCAATTGCCTCGAAATCAACCGGGGCTTCCATGTTATTGATGAGCTCAGCGTACATGCGCATTAAACCCATGTTGCCGCGGTTGGTTCGCCCCGCTTCCTTTGCAAGCTGCCTTTGAATCCCGTGGTCGGCAAGGATTTTCTTAAGGTTGCCCTCACCAAGACCGGCAACTTGCCCTTGCTTCCCCGTTACGTAGTCATCCGGGTCAATTGGTAAGCTGTCTTTAGAAAAGGAACGCGTGAGCTGCACCATTAATGCAAGAGCGCCCTTCCCCTTAATCTTGTTGCTGATTCGGAAGTCCTCAAGGTCATTCCAATCCATTTGCCGCCTCCACTAACTGGAACAGAACGTTCTCGGCCAAATATTTTGCAACGGGAACCGCCACGGCATCCCCCATTGCGAAATACCCGTCGTTGTAGGTTCCCGGCAGCTCGAAATCATCGGGTGCACCCATGAGGCGTGCGACCTCTCGAACCGTCAATAAGCGTGCGTGCATCTCCTCACCGTCGCGACGAACGAGAAACTGTCGCGAAGACCCACCCGCAGGCGTTCTTAGGCACCCTGCGGTTCCGTCGCACCTCAGCTCAAGAACTTGCCTGCCGTTCCTAGTGCGTCGGTATCCTGTGGCATAGACGGACCCGGATTCACGGAATTTCACGCGATGGCGCTCCGGGATAAGAAGCGTCGTCCTGTCCTTATCGAAAGGAATGTCGTCCTCAACGATGTCCTCAAGCGCGATTGAACGCGCGGGAGGCCGAGGAAGGTCCCACCATATGAAGTCAGCTATACTCTCGCCCAGCTTCGCCAAGGCGTTGGAGTGCGCCCAAGAGGGCCGGATGCCACGCAAGGACGAAGGAATTGGTCCCTTCGTGCCTATGACAAAAACACGTGGCCTCGACTGCGGAACGAACAGGTCCGCGTTAATCAGAACGGCGCCGACCATATAGCCCCGCTCCGTCAACGCCTTGTGCAGGTGTCGGTAGTCCTCGCCGCCGTGGGCACTCACCAAGCCAGACACATTCTCAAGACAGATGACGCTGGGGGCCTTATCACCGGCTTCATCAATTATGCGCATCCATTGCCACACCAGCCCCGAACGCTTCGAGTAGATCCCATCGATATTTCCAGCAAGAGACAGGTCTTGACAGGGAAAAGATGCCCATGAGAGCGCTGCGGGAGGAAGCTCCCCGCCGCTCACCTCAGAGATATCGCCAATATGCAGAATCGAGGCGTCAAGATTGGCTCGATAGACCTTTGCTTTGCGCTCACTTATGTCGTTAGCCCAGACAGAGCGAAAAGCCGAGGAGAGACCACAGCTGACAAGACCCGACCCTGCGAAAAACTCATGAAACGGGTACTTCGTGTCTTTCATGCTCGCCTCCCTCTCGTTGATGGTCAGTTGAATAAAAATACCATGGGGTTAGGACATTCATCCATAGCCGAAACGATGAGAGCAGAAGCCGCCCAGGTTCTCGTACGCCAGCGACCAACGGCTGCTCAAGCCTAGGCGGTTTTCAACGCTTTCCATAGCCGGAGAGCCCCAAAGCATGCCCGCAGGCTGTGGGAAGGGTTGAAAACCGCTAGTTGCCGGGTCGTTAGTTTTCTCCATAGATAATCTTTTCACCCACCTTTCACACACTCAGGCGCTCACATACACCGGAATACGAAAAAGGTCAGAGACTATGGCATCTCTGACCTGCGATCTCCCTGGTGCCCCCGGGCGGATTCGAAAACGACACCCGCGGGAAGTTGGTGGCGCGGGTGTCGGCGGCCCGAATCCGCCCCGCCCGCTCGCAAAAGGGCCGGATCCCTTGCGGAAAACCGGCCCCAAGCGTCTCGTGGTGCCCCCGGTGCGATTCGAACGCACGACACCCGCTTTAGGAGAGCGGTGCTCTATCCCCTGAGCTACGGAGGCACGTACGCGAAAATCATAGCACAGAACCACGCGCGGCCGCGCCCGTGCGGCGTGCAGCCAGCTCATCGGTGCATGCGCCATGAAATCAGAAAAAGTGATAGCATTTCAACCTCGGTTTCACTAGAGTGCTTGCATGAAGAAATCTCGCCCGGACACCGTGCCGATGAGCGGGGTTTGGGGGAACGCAAAAGGAGCCATGTTGGACAAGCAGATCCCTGCTCATCGGGCAACCAAAACGCCCGTGATTACCGAGGAGGAGCGCGAGGCCATCGCCCGCGTCCGCAACACCCCGGGCAAGCACCCTCGCCAGGCCATTCCTTTCTCACTCGGCATGGTGCTCGTCACTCTAGGCGTGGTCTACGGCGATATCGGCACCAGCCCCATGTACGTGATGAAAGCCATCGTGGGAGGCAACGGCGGGCTTTCGAGCGTAAACGAGGAGATGGTCCTCGGTGCCCTCTCGCTCGTTATCTGGACGCTCACCCTGGTGACCACCGTAAAGTACGTGCTCGTGGCCATGAAGGCGGACAACAACGGCGAAGGTGGCATCTTCGCCCTGTACAGCCTGGTCAAGCACTACTCCAAGTACCTCATCATCCCAGCGATGATTGGCGGGGCCACGCTACTCGCCGACGGCATCCTCACCCCCGCCGTCACCGTAACGACGGCCATCGAGGGCCTGCGGACCATCCCGCTCGGCACCCTCCTCGTGGGCGGGGACCAGGGCCGCGTGGTCGCCATCACCATCGCCATCATCTGTCTGCTCTTTGCGGTGCAGCGCTCCGGCACCTCGAGCATCGGCCGCGCGTTCGGACCGGTGATGACGCTCTGGTTCGGCTTTCTGGGCGTGGCCGGCGCCATGGCCCTCGCCTGCGACCCGAGCGTGCTGCGCGCGCTCAACCCCGTGTACGGCGTGACCTTTCTCTTCTCTGCCCAGAACTATGCCGGCCCGATGATTCTGGGCTCTGTGTTCCTGGCCACCACGGGCGCCGAGGCCCTCTACTCCGACATGGGCCACGTAGGCCGCGTCAACATCTATGCAAGCTGGCCCTTCGTGAAGCTCTGCCTGATCCTCAACTACCTGGGACAGGGTGCTTGGCTTCTCTCCCACGCGCAGGACACCGGGCTGCAGAAACTCGCCGACCTGAACCCGTTCTTCCAGATGCTCCCCGAGGGCCTGCGCCCCTTTGCCGTGCTGCTCTCCACCGCGGCAGCCATCATCGCCAGCCAGGCGCTCATCACCGGCTCCTTCACACTCGTCTCCGAGGCCGCGCGTCTGGACCTCATGCCGCATATGCAGGTCCACTACCCGAGCGCCACCAAGGGCCAGCTCTACATCCCCATGGTCAACATCATCATGTGGATCGGCTGCGTGGGCGTGGTGCTTCTCTTCCAGACCTCCAGCCACATGGAAGCGGCCTACGGCCTGGCCATCACCCTCACCATGCTCATGACGACGATTCTGCTCTTCGTCTACCTCACGCGCATCCGGCGGCGCCGGCTCCTGGCCGCCGTGTTCCTGATGTTCTTTGGCGCGATTGAGATCTCGTTCTTTGCCTCGAGCCTCACCAAGTTCCTGCATGGCGGCTACGTGACGCTGCTCATGGCGACGGTCCTCTTCCTCGTGATGCTCGTGTGGCGCCGCGGCACCGCCATTGAGCGTGCACAAACGGTCTTCCTGCCCATCCGCAACTATGTGGACCAGCTCGGCAAGCTGCGCGCCGACGAGAGCTATCCGCTGCTCGCCGATAACCTTGTCTTCCTAGTGAACGGCAGCGACCCCGGCATGATCGACCGCGACGTGCTCTACTCCATTCTGGACAAACACCCCAAGCGGGCGCGCGCGTACTGGTTCATCAGCGTGCTCGTGAGCGACGAGCCGTACCGGCGCACCTACACGGTGGATTCCTTTGGCACGGACTACGTGTTCAAGGTGCACCTCAAGCTGGGTTTTCGCGAGAATCAGCGCGTGAACACCTACCTGCGCCAGGTGGTGGCCACGCTCATGCGGACGGGCGAGCTACCGCCGCAGGAGCACGAGTATTCGGTGTATCGCCGCCGAAGCGACATCGGCGACTTCCGCTTCTGCATGCTGCGCAAGACACTCGTTCCCGAGACCGAGATCAGCCGTATGGACCACCACGTGATGGCGGTGAAGTACGCGATCCGCCGCATCTGCGGCTCGCCGGCACGGTGGTTCGGCCTTGAGAACTCCTCGACGCTCATCGAGTACGTGCCGCTCTTTGCCCTCATGCGCCCCTCGGCGTCGCTCGAGCGCGAGCCGCTCTCCTACGACGAGCAGGCGGCGCCCCACACGGACGACGCGTCCGAGGACCTGTTCTCGAGCGGCATCTCCGCCGAGAAGACACGAGCGGTGCGCGGTATGGAGATGGACCCCACGGAAAGCATGCCGACGCTCAAATAAGGCTGCACCCAAATAAGGATCAGGCGGTGCGCGGGAAACTCCTGCGCACCGCCTTTTGTTTAGCCTTCGTCGGGTGTGGCGATCTCCTTGATGACCGCCTCTTGGCCCTGGACCAGGTAGGTATGCCCGCTACCGCAGTACGGGCAGGTGCGCCCATGCTCGACCGTCCCGTACGTCTGCTGGCAATCCTCGCAGAACGTGACGGCGGGAATCTCCTCCACCACGAGCTTGCAGCCGTCCATGAGCGGTTTCTTGCCGCACGCCCAATTCCAGCAGTCCTCGAGGTAGCTCGGCACGATGCCCGACACCTCGCCCAGCTCGAGCGTCACGGACGACACCTTGCGCAGGCCGTTCTCGGCCGCCACGTCCTCAACGGACTCGATGATATGGAAGACGATTCCCAGCTCGTGCATGCAGTCGATATCCTTCCAACGTAACTACTAGCACCGCATCTTTGAAGCGGTGCCCAGGTGCCGCAGATTGGCCCGAAAGAGGAGCGTCGCATGCTTGGGCACGCAAGCGACGGCTTGAGGGCCAAGGTGCGGTGCCCGGGTTACCGCTTCCCGAAGCGGATCTTAATCTCACGCGTAAGCGCGTACTTCGCCAGGCTCGGGATCTTCTTCTCGTACTTCACCATCGTGGAGCACTCAGGGCGCTCACGATACAGATGAATGGCGTCGAACGCGCACTTGGTGGTGCAGAGGCCACAACCGATGCACTTGTTCTCGTCCACCACCGAGGCGCCGCAGCCCAGGCAGCGCGCGGTTTCCGCACGCACCTGCTCCTCGGTGAACGTCCGCACGTACTCCGCGAAGGGGCGCTCGTGCTCGGAGGCGTGGTCCACCGCGGGGACGTTGCGCTGCGCGGTGTCATACTCGCCGGGCTCCACCTGCGTGCGATCGAGCTGACGGTAGGCGCGCGGGTTGCGGCCGATGGTCAGCGTACCCTCCTGCACAAAGCGGTGGATGGACACGGCGGCCTCGTGACCAGCGGCGATGGCGTCGATGGCAAACTTGGGACCGGTGTAGACATCGCCGCCCACGAAGATGTCCGGCTCGGCGGTCTGATAGGTCTTGGGGTCTGCCACGGCGCCCTGGCCGCGACCCAGCTCCACCTTCGAGCCGGCGAGCAGGTCACCCCACACGATTGCCTGGCCTATGGAGAGCACCACGCGGTTGCACTCGAACGTGCGGGTGTCGTCCTCATCGTAGACCGGCGCGAAACGACCCTCGTCATTGAACACGGAGACACAGCGCTTGAAGGTGATGCCGCGAACACGACCGTCCTCGCCCACGAGGATCTCCTTGGGACCCCAGCCATGAGAGATGGCAACGCCGTCCTCGGTAGCCTCGCGCTGCTCATCCTTGCTAGCGGGCATCTCGGCCTCGGATTCCAGGCAGAGCATCTCCACGCGCTCGGAACCCAGACGCGCCGCGGTGCGCGCCACGTCGATGGCCACGTTGCCGCCGCCGACGACCACGGTGGTGCCGGAAAGCGCCGCGGCCTCGCCACCGTTCGCCTGAGCCTCGGAGACCTGGCGCAGGAAGTCCACAGCCACGGAAACGCCCTCGGCGTCCTCACCCGGAACGCCCGCACGACGGCCGCCCTGGCAGCCGATTGCCACGTAAAAGGCCTTGAAGCCCTGCGCGCGCAGCTCGTCGAGCGTCACGTCGCACCCGACCTCCACGCCGTAGCGGAACTCGGCGCCCATGGCCTCGATCACGTCAACCTCGGCCTGGACCACGTCCTTCTCCAGCTTGTAGCTGGGAATGCCATAGGTGAGCATGCCGCCCGGACGCGCGTTCTTCTCGAACACCACCGGGTGGTATCCCTTCTCGGCCAGGTAGAAGGCGCAGGAGAGGCCCGCGGGGCCGGCGCCGATGATGGCAACCTTCTCCTCGAAGTCGCCGCCCACCTTGGGGCGCACCTGCGCGGGGATGTAGCGCGTGTCGGCGTTCAGATCCTGGTCGGCGATGAACTTCTTGACCTCATCGATCGCGATGGCCTGGTCGACCGCGCCGCGCGTGCAGGCATCCTCGCAGCGACGGTTGCACACGCGGCCGCACACCGCGGGCAGCGGATTCTCGCGCTTGATGAGGGCGAGCGCCTCCTGGTAGCGACCCTGCGCCGCCAGCTTGAGGTAGCCCTGCACGGCGATGTGCGCGGGGCAGGCTGTCTTGCACGGGGCCGTGCCCGTGTCGTAGGTCTCGATGCGGTTCTTGTTGCGGTAGTCCGGGCTCCACTTCTCGGGGCCCCACTTCACCGCGTCCGGCAGCTCCTGCTTGGGATACTCGGGCACCCGGTGCGTGCTCTTCTGGCAGAGCTTCTGGCCGAGCTTGACGGCACCCGCGGGGCACACCTCAACGCAGCGGCCGCAGGCCACGCAATTCTCGGTCTTGGTGTGCGCCACGTAGGCCGAGCGCGAGAGGTTCGGGGTGTTGAACAGCTGGCTCGTACGCAGGGCATAGCACACGTTCACGTTGCAGTTGCAGATGGCGAAGATCTTGTTCTCACCGTCGATGTTGGTGATCTGGTGCACGAAGCCGTTGTCCTCCGCGCGCTTGAAGATCTCCATGGCCTCCTCGCGCGTGATGTAGCGGCCGCGGTCGGTCTCCACCACGTAGTCGGCCATGTCTCCCACGGCGATGCACCAGTCGTTGAAGTCGTCACCGCACGCTTCGCCCATCACTTTGCGGCTCATACGGCAGGAACAGGCGGAAGCGGCGTACTTGCCCTCGTACTTGTCCAGCCAGTGCTGGATGTGCTCGATGGAGACGGAATGGCCCTCCTGCTCGATGGCCTTCTCGACGGGAATGACGTGCATGCCGATACCTGCGCCTCCCGGCGGGACCATCGGCGTGGCCTTGGAGAGCGGGCCCTTGCTCGCCTGCTCGAAGAACTTAGCGTAGACGGGATGCTCCTGCAGCTGGCCCCAGCGCATGTTGAGGAACTCGGCGGAGCCGGGCACGAGCATGGGCAGCACCCACTGCTTGGTGCGGGTGGGATTCTCCCAGTTGT
>OIXX01000523.1_pt1 | contig 22267 bp, 21 predicted proteins | sample 1588161 | NCBI WGS metagenome assembly OIXX01 (sample SAMN03283274) | human gut metagenome | biome: human-associated habitat; material: feces | host: Homo sapiens | place: Peru | collected 2012
CGCGCGAGGTCGAGGACTCCATGAACCAGATCAACGCCGCGCAGCGCACCAAGGCGGCCGCGCAGGACCTCGCCGAGGCAGACCGCATCAAGCGCGTCACCGAGGCGAAGGCCGAGGCGGAGGCCATGGAGGAGTCCGGCAAGGGCATCGCCAACCAGCGCAAGGCCATCGCGCAGGGCATCAAGGACTCGCTCGGCACCATCCAGGAGAGCGGCGTCTCCGAGACCGAGGCGAACGCCCTGTTCATGTTCACCCAGTGGACCGAGATGATGAGCGACTTCGCCCGGAACGGCAAGGGGTCCACGGTGGTGCTGCCGAGCGACTTCCGCGAGAGCGCGGGCATGTTCGAGCAGGTGCTGGCAGCCACAAAGGCCGCAGGGAAGGGTGATGGCGCTCCGCAGGCGTAGCCGCCGCCACATTGTTTGCGCCGTCGAGCCCCGCTGCACATACCGTGCAGCGGGGCTTTTTGCAGCTCAGGTTTGCCGCCTCACGCGCAAGTCGACGCGCCCCGGTCAGCAGGAGGCCGCACAGCTGGCGTAAAGACTTGACCGTCCGCGTTCGGAGAACCGCACGTCGAATCGTACCTATCACCCATCAATCCGCAATGTAAGCGAGTTATGCATGCCAAGCCCCCTTCTATTCCTCGAACTGGGGTGGGAGCAATAGGGGTACTATTACCTATAGGTTATCTTTATCTCTTGTATGAGCCAGCGTAAGGCCCCCGCGGGAAGCCCCAGACATGCATAAGTAGTCCAACTTGCGAATCAGTCGAAGACATCGTCGCCGCAAGCCTCGGGGAACAGCACCCACGAAGAACAGCCATCCGTCCAGCTCGTTATGCAACCCGGGATTGCTTCCTGCATACACCCGAGCGATGCATGCATCAAGAACAACGAGCTAAGCACTCGTTTCGACAAGAGTTCACAACGCCTGCGGACAACATGCCGCCATTTCTGTCAGATTTCTGTCAGAAACGTGTCAGTTCGAAATCAACTATTTCTCGCATTTGGGGATAGTGAACGGGGTTGTCATGCACCATGTATGCATGGGACTTATACTCAGCCATATGACAGCTATCGACGCGTGGAGGCGCACGTCGGCGCTCGGACCGTTTGGAGTGTCCGGCTGCCTGTGCCCCTCGACGCCTGAGGACTCGCGCAACCAGGCGCTGCCCAGAGGCCCAGGGCGCCCAAAGATTGCGCCCCCGACAATCTCGGATCTTCATCTACTCGACCACTACGGTGTCTGGATGGATTCCGGCATAGGCATACTTGTCACGGAGCGAGAGTCCCGCAGGGCCCTCCCCAACGTCACCTGTCACCTTTGCTCCAGCCCGCTCCCCGCCCGTTCCGTGCACCCCCTCCCCCTCACCGGCAAGCGACGAGAAGACCTGTGCGTATGCACCCCGGAACTGGCTCTGCTTCAGGTGGCCGGCACCCCCTCCTTCTCGGGCCCCGCCGGCCGCATTCGGCTCATGCGGCTGATCATGGAGCTCTGTGGAACCTACCGGATCGTTGCCGGAACAACGCACTACGGCTGTCCACCGCTCACATCGGTCGCGAAGATTCGCACGTTCATTGGCCGTGCGAGGGGCGTCCGCGGCAGAAGGGCACTGGAGAAAGCCCTCTCCCACGCACTCGACAACTCTGCTTCACCCGCCGAGACGCGGCTTGCACTCATGCTGTCCCTCCCATTGAGATACGGCGGAGAGGGTCTTGGAAAGCCAGTCCTCAACCGGACCCTTCCTCTTACCGGAGCGGCTCGCTCGCTATTTGGCCGGGACTCGATTACTCCCGACATACTGTTTGTCGTCAAAGGGGCACGGGGCCGCCACTTCCCCGTGGAGTACGAAAGCAGGAAGTTTCACTCTTCCGAGGAGCAGGCAGAGTACGACGAAAGGCGGAGGAACACCTATGCGGCGATGGGAATGAGCTGTTTTCTAGCTCGACCGAAGCATCTATCGAAACTGCGGGAGTTTGACTCCATGGTTGCGACGGTTCGCAAGAACATAGCTGCCGAACAAAGGCCCAAGCCAGCGGGATACCTATCTCGTAAGGCCTTGCTCCACTCGGTCCTTGCCGAGGACATGCAAATGCAGGGCTCCGAGACAACGGACAGGTAACGAAAGAGAGCCGGCCCGCAAGTTAAGCGAGTTGTGCACTGGGGTGAATACCCGCGAGCAGGCAAAGACGCCCTGCGGCGAGGAATAAATTGCTTATGACGCATTCCTGCCCAAAGAAGCGCCTCTTCTGGCAGCCCCGCGACGAGCTCTCGAATGCACAACTGGACAAACTTGCGGTTCAAACGTGACTGACGCACGATCGCCGCTCCCGGTCGGCGGGAGCGTCAACCCGCGCCGACCGGAAAGCGCTATCCAACTATCTCGGCCAGGAAGCTCGTGCCGTTCTCGGGAGCGGGGACGCCAAAGTAGTCGTCCACCGTGGCGCCCACGTCGGAGAGCGTGGCGCGCTCGCCGATGGTGCCGGCAGGAGCTCCCGCATGGCTCACGAGCAGGGGCACGCACTCGCGCGTGTGGTGCGGGTGGCCGATGGTCGGGTCGTTGCCGTGGTCAGCCATGACCACGAGCACGTCCTCGGCCGCCAGCGCGTCCACGATGCGCCCGATGTAGCCGTCTGCCACCGTAAGCCGGTCGGCGTAGCGCGCAGCATCCTCCGCGTGCCCCGCGAGGTCGGTCTCCTGCACGTTGGTGCAGATGAACCCCGGCGTCCCCGCCTCCACGAGCTCGAGCGTCCGTGCAAGCACCGCGGCAGTGTCCACAATCGACTCGCTCTCGCCAAAGCGATTGGCGCAGACGTCGGCCACCTTGCCAAGCAGATGTACGTCAACGCCGTGCTCGCCAAGGATGTAGGGCACCTGGACGCGCTCGTCCACCCCATAGCCCATGTGCACGCAGTGGTAGTCGTTGTCGTAGACGCCGGAGGCCGGGGCGTTTATTCCCACGTAGTCGCCGTGCACCTCCACGGCGGCAAGCAGGTTGTCGAGATGCACGCCGCGCCCGCCAAACGTGATGACGCGCGGCACGCGGGCCACGCTGCGCACGATACGACCGATACGCAGCTCCTCCTCGAAGGGGATGTCATCGATGGCGGCGGTGACGTTGAACGCCTGGCCCGGATCGCACTCGACGTTATCGGCCACGGTTACCGCCCCGTTCACCACGAGGAACCGAAGGCCCTCGGGAACCGTACGAACCTCGACGTCGTAGCCGGCATCCACGAGCGCGTCTCGGATGGCGTCGACCTTGCCCTTGATGGGCTCGCCGAAGGGCACCTTGGGCTTCGTGCCCATAATCTCCTGGTGCCCGAAGAAGGTGTCGGCCCAGTAGTGCGTGAGCCGCGCGCGACCCCACGTGGCCGTGTCGCAGGGCGGCAGCTGTGCCACGCAACCACCCACCGCATTTCCCAGGCCCAGACGCTGCAGGTTGGGAAGCCTGAGGTTGGGAACGCGCTCAAAGATGTGCGCGCAGGTGTTGGAGCCGAGGTCGGCGGGACGCACCTCGGCGACGTCGGCCATGGCACCCACGCCAAAGCCGTCGAGGACGATAACCACGAACGTGCCCATGTGAGGTTCCTCTCTATGGATGTGTGTGCGGGCGAGAAGCGCGACCCGTCGAATTTGCACGGGCGAGAAGCGCAACGGGGCGAAACCGGCACGAGCGATGCGGGCACCGGCCCAAACGGACCTGTTACCGATGCCGATGGGAGCGGCACGGGAAGCGACCTCGAAGCCGCCGCTACCGAAGTCGGCGACCCTGCGCGTCGAAGACGCCCTCGAGCACGGGGGCGCCCGAGGAGAGCCCTCCCACCACGGCAACCTCGCTGCGCGTCACGAAGACCTGCGTGCGGAAGCACATGAGCACGCCCTCGCCCACCCGGCCGGGCTCGGACAGCTCGAAGTGGTAGTCGATACTTTCGTCAGTGGGAGGCGTGACGTTCACGCGCCTGGCACCCACGAGCCCGTTGCCCACGAGCGCCCCGTGGACGTGCCCGCGCCGGTAGTGGCCCCCGCCGAAGCAGTAGCCGTGACCGTCGAGGTTGTGGCTGAGCTCGCTCACGTAGGCGTAAGCGACGCGCTCGGCCGCGGCGGGATGTGCGGCGTGGTAGGGCGTGGTGCCCGTGAGGCCATGGCCTGGCTCCATGTGCGTGGCACCGGCCGCAGCGGCCATGGGCACCACATGCGCGCAGCTCGTAGACGGCATGTTGGCCTGCAGACCCTCGTAGCCGCGTTCGCACATGAGCGCGATGGCGCGACGGACCGTCTCGGCATTGTGAAGCTCGGCCACGTCACCGGCCGCGTCGTCGTACAGGAAGCAGGGAAACGAGCACGCCCCACCCACCCGCACGCCCGACATGGCCTCGAGCCGATCAAGTACGTCCGGAAGCTCGGAGAGACCGAAGCCACCGTACTGCCCCGAGTAGAGCGTGTCGCCGTCGTCGAGCACGCGCAGGAGCAACGGCTGGACGAAGCCCTGCCGCTCCGCCTCGGCCCCCACCTGCGCCGCCTTCTCGAGCGAGTAGACCGTGACCACCTCGGGACGCGCAGCCAGCACCCGGGAGAGCGCGTGCACGGGCGTCTGCACGAGATGGCCGACGTTGCCCAGCCGCACGCCCGGCGCGGCGGCAAGCGTCTGAGCCTCGCGCCAGTCGACGCAGACCGCCCCGGCAAGCCCCTCCTCCTGGAGTGCCTGGGCAACGAGCGGGTTGCGCCCGATCTGCTTGAGCATGTAGTAGAGCGAGATGCCGCAAGGCGTCGCCACATCGAGCATCGCCCGGGCGTTCTCGCGAATGGCGTCGAGGTCGAGCAGGTAGGTGTCGGGTTCCACCGTGCCGTCCGCATGCCAGGCGAGGGCAAGCTCGGCGAGGGCCGGGTTGGTGGCGAGCAGGCGGTCTAGGAACACGCGGGGCCTCCCTCGGGGGTCGCGACCACGGTGGGACACGCCGCGGCGACGGCGCTCGCGTCACCGACAGCGCTCGCAGCACCGGCGTCACCCGCGTTGCCCTCCCCGTATGCCTCCGCCACGAGTTCGCGAAGCAGCCGCAGCACCGTATCCGGGCCCGAACGCATCACGTTCACGCGGATCATGCGCGCCGCCCACGTGGGGTCAGCCGCGCGGAACGTGGCGCTTATCCGATAGAACATGGGCAGGAACTCGTACTTGCTCTCGCAGCCCACGGGGTTGGGGGCGCAGCCGTGGGCAGGTGCCAGCTCGAGCACCCGCGCCGCGATAGGCTCGTCAAACTCCACGATGACGGCCTTGCTCTCGGCGTTGGCCACCGTGGCGGACGAGACGTGCGGAACCTCCCCGGCGTTCAGACGGTCCGCCACCTCATGGCACGTGGCACCCGTGATGGCGAGCGCCACCGGTGCGTAGATGAGTCCGCGCAGCGCCGCCATGGCCTCGTGTCCCTGCACCTGCGAGCCGCCGGAGTACTGCATGCCGCGCACGCGCTCCACGAGCTCCCGCTTGCCCAGCACCACGCCCACGCCCTCGGGCCCCAGCAGCTTGAAGCACGAGAACGTGGAGAGCTCCGCACCCACCTCGCAGCCGATCCGGCGCACCTTCGTGGCCGCGTAGTTGTCGTCGACGACCACCGGGACGTCCGGCATGAGCCGCTTGAGCAGCGCCACCACGTGCTCGAGGTCGTAGGAGTCGTCGGGCTTCTGGCGCGAGTGCTGCACGAGCACGGCACCGATCTCGCCGGCGTGCTCCGCGCACGCGCGCTCGATCGCAGCGTCGTCGTTATAGTCCGCCACGACCTCGCGCGCGCCCATCGTATCGAGCGTCACCTGCGTGGTGGGGTACACCGGCGCGTCGTGCACGAACACGGTGCCGCCGGGGGCAAGCACCGCGGCGAGCGACCAGCGCAGTGCCCCCGTGCCCGCACCGCGCACGAGGCAGGCGTCCTCGGCATAGAAGGCGTCGGCGAAGACCTTCTCGACGCGGATGGTCTGGAGCGGCCGGTTGGTGCCGGAGACGACGCCCAGGTCTCCCAGGTCGAGCGCCTGCTGGCCCGTGAAGTGACGGGTTGCCGCGTCGATCACGCGGAACTGCAGGTCGCGAGCCTCCTCGATCGTCCTCGAGTAGAGCGGATGGCAGATCATGCGACACCTCCGATGGTGAACACGCGGGCAGGGTTCTCGACGAGCATCTGGTGCACGGCCGCCTCGTAGTCACCGCGGGCGAGAAGGGCCGGCACGGCGTGCTCCATGACGCCGGCGTAGCCGTGACCGCCCCGCGCCCGCATGTAGCTCTTGCGCGACACGTCGTTGGAGAGGAGCAGCTGCCCTGCATAGCCCTCGTCAATGAGCTTCACAAGGTTGTCGACGCGCGCGGTGTCCGCGAGGTAGGCCTCCTTGCCGAAGGTGTCGAACGCGATGTTGACGCCCGTGGCGAGAACGGAGCGGTAGTAGTCCATGTCGTTGGCGAGGTCGAGATGCCCGAGCACCACGCGACCAGGCTCGATGCCCTCGCCAAGCAGCACGTCTGCCTGCTCGAGCGCCATGCGCCCCAGCTGGCAGTGCGTCGTCACGGCGCACCCCACGCACGTCGCCGCCTGGGCGGCGGCCTTCATGACCGTGAGCTCGGAGCCGGGGATGTCGTCCGCCTCGCCCGCGACCTCGCCAATGACGCCAGGACGGATGCCCGTGTCGGCGATGCCCTCCTCGAACTCCTTGAGGAAGAAGTCGCGCACGTCGGCGACGGTGGCCGTCTCGACCCATGCGGGGTGATAGACCTCGTGATAGAAGCCCGTCGAGCAGACGATATTGACGTCGCACGCCTCCGAGATGGCCCTGAGCGCCTCGGGGTCGCGACCCATGTCGCAGCAGCTCACCTCCACGATGGAACGCACGCCGACGTCACGGGCTGCCGCCACCTCGGAGCGCACGAGCTCGGAGTCGCCGAAGGTGGCGTCCTCGTCGCCGCGAATGCGCCCGAGGTCGACCACGAGGTGCTCGTGGGCGAGCGTGACGCCCAGATCGGCCGCCGGGATGAGGCCGCGCACCGTCTGCACCACGCCGCCCGAACGACAAACCTCGTGGCCCTTCTCGCGCTCGGCGAGGATGATGGACTCGACGTGGGCCACCACGTAGACGCGCTCGTCCTCGGGCAGCTCGACGGGCAGGGCGCGAAAGACCTCATCGGAAATGCGCGCGGCAAGCGGGTGATCGTCGGACTCGAGCACCTGCTGCACGAGTTCGGGAGCGAAGGGCTGAACCTCCTCGCCCGTCCCGATTCGCTTGAGGGCGGACGCGAGATGCGTGATGATGCCGCCCACAGCCCGGTCGTCGGCAGGAATGTCATAGGTGCCCGTGAGGACGCGAACCACCGCCTCGAGGGCCTCCTTGCCCCGCTCGTCCACGAAGCCCGCCTGCGCGAGCACGTTAATGCGCGTCTGCAGCTGGTCTGCAGCCATGTGATTTCCCCCTTCGGCCCTTACGGACCCGTGCGTTCGGCCCTGGGGCCGCTCGATGTACCGTAGCGTTCGTATCGACGTCGAGAGGCGCCCCCTTCTAGTAGCGCGGTAGCAGCTCTCCCGTCATCACCGCATGCTGGATGCGCTTGAGCTCGTCCACGTCGACGAGCTGGGCAAGCAGTCGCGCGCAGAGGTCGTCGCCGGAGCGCACTGCCACGATCGCGCGGCTGTCGTCCCCGCTCACGGCTGCCGGCCCCAGCTCCTCCACGACGAGCCCGTCGTCGCTGCGGATGTCGTCCACGTTCCAGATGGCCGCGTCGATCTGGCTCGTGCGCACCATCTCGACGATGTTGGAGTACTGCGTCGGCACGAACTCGACCCGATCGCCCGAGAAGTAGCGCTCGGTGAGCAGCCGCTGGTCGACCGACGTGCTGTCCACACCGATGCGTGCCCCGTCCCAGCCGTTCCTGTCGCCTTCCCTGCGCACGATCACGTGACGTCCGACATAGCTCTCCTCGCCGAGGTCGAGCACGGACTTGAGCGGCTCGCCCGCACTCGAGAGTGTGTCGAACGCCAGCCGCGACAGCACGCAGTAGTTGGCGAAGCCCTCGTCCAGGCTTCGGACGCGCCCCTCGCTGCCACGCAGGAAGGTGATGTAGGTGCGCAGGTCGGAGCGCGAGTAGAACAACGTGAAGAGTCCCGTGGCGATGCCCTCGTAGCGACGGGTGTAGGGCAGGGGCATGACCCCGACGAGATGGTCGATGCCCGCTTCGCGTGCGAGGGCGAGGTAGTCGACGGACTCGAGGAACGTGCCCCGCTTCCCGTGCGGCTCTAGCTCGACAGCCCCTACCTCCTTGAGGTGGGCGAGGGCGTTCTGGACGCTGCCCCTCGACGCCCCGCACGTCTCGACAAGCTCGGAGACGGTGGGGATGCGCTCCCCGGGATCGACGCCGCAGAGGGCACGGACGACCTGCGGCACCGCGGCCCTCAGCTTGTTCGTGGACATCGTGCCTCCCGTCTCCCCTGCTGCCGTCCGCACGCCGGCCCCGAGCCCCTTATCAGCCGACGACGGGCCCTAGCCCAGCCGGTAGTCCACCTCGCCAAACCCCACGCACGCGTACTTCGCGAGGTCGCGGAAGTAACGGCCGCAGAGCTCGTCCGCATAGGGAGGCAGGCTGCGCGCCAGCTCCAGCATGCGAGCGATGGCCACGGGCTCAGACCGGCACGTGAGCAGCAGCGCCGTGGCAAGCCGGGGCACCGGCACCACAAGCGCCGTGGCGCGCGCCATGTTGGCCACCTTGACGATGCCCTTGCAGGCCGCCGCCTGGACGGCCCCGGTTCCCTCGTCAAAATGCCCGAAAACCGTGTCTCCCATACCGTTGACGTCGACGGGCCCCTCGAGCGTCACCACGACGTCATGGTCGGCAAGCGCCCCCTGGAGGAAGTCGAGCTGTTCGCGACGGCCCGCCGAGAAGGGCGGGGCCGGCACGACGTCGTGAGAGCCGGCGGCGACGTCGCCCAGGAACGGCTCGGCCTCGGCCTGCACCGCGAGCCTGAGCGGAGCCGCGGAAGCCGACGAGGCGGCGAGCTGACCCAGCTCGAGCCCGGGCGCCACCGCGCATGCGTCGGCGATGGTTTCGAGGTCGCGCGCCATGAAGCCGATCGAGCTCAGGAAGGAAATGCCGTCCGTCGACTTTCCGTTGGGGAACTGGGCCAGCCAGTCGTGGCAGACGAGCGGGCTCATGAGCGCGTAGAGGTTGAGCGAGGCGGCGGGTGCCAGCACCGAGCCGCCGCCGTCCGTCCCGATGCCCAGGTCATTGATGCCAAGGAAGACGTTCACGGCCGTGCCGCTCGAGGAGCCCGTCATGTGACGCCCCGTGAGCGGGTTGGTCATCCGCACGTCGACGGCCCTGCCGCCCAGGCTCTGCCTGTCGACCGTGTGGAGCACGAAGCCGGCAGGACGCAGCGCCCGAATCAGCTCCGTCGGAATCTGCACGCGCCCCTTCACGCCCACGTAGCGAATCGCGTCGTCGCCCTCGGCCTGCCGAAGCGCCAGCGGGAACGTGCGATCGACGCTGTCGTACGGGTTCAGCAGGGCAAGGAAGGTCTTCTCGGCCAGCGAGATCTGCTGCTTGTCCATCACGTGCCTCCATGAGAACGCCGCCGGGCCGGCCCCAAAAGCTCAGGGCGGCCCGGCGACATGCGAACCTTCTACGCCGCGACCGGGGCGGCGAGCCCAATGGCCACGAGCACGTTCACGAGCACGGCAAGGACCAGAACCGCGACCGGGGCGGCAACCATCTGCATGAGCAGCTTCTTCTTGGCGTGCTTGTTGAGGATCCACACGCCCAGTACGAAGAGGGCGCCCAGGCCACCAAGGCCAACCTGCGTGGTGAGGGCGTTGCCGCACACGAGCGAGCCCACGAGCAGCGACACGTCGAGCAGTTCCGACATGGACTTGCGGATGTGGTTGCCCATGACGCGCAGGGCCGGGTAGCTGTTCATCTTGTTGCCGACGGCGCTGATGATGCTGGCCTCGAAAACCTCGAGCAGGGCGCCCACCACGAAGGCGAGGGCGAGCGTCTCGACCGTGCCCATGCGCAGCGCTGAGACGAACATGCCGGCCGCGAGCACGAAGCGCGAGCCCGTGGAGAAGACGCCCGACGCGATGGCCGTCGTGTAGACGAGCGGGACGTAGCCCAGGGCACCGGCGACGGTGAAGACGCCCGCGCCGAAGATGTCGCCCTTGTGGATGAGCGTGCCGCTCGTCATGCCCACGGTCACGATGGTGAGGGCGGTGCCCATGCACAGCACGCCGCCGTTGAGGGCGAAGAAGACCATGTTCTTCTTGATGCGCTTGGCGTTCTCGTCGAAGGCGCTCGTGTCGAGGCCGCCCTTGGCCTCGCCCTTCTCGGCCATGGCAAAGGCCACGAGGGCAATCATGCCCACGAGCATCGACATGCCGGCGGCCGAGAGGCTGATCTTGGTGCCCGCCACCGCGAAGGTACCGAACTTGGTCATGATGACGTAGGAGAGCGCCACGAGCCCGCCCGTGATCGAGCCCTTCTTGACGCCAAACTGGTAGGCGCAGGCCAGCGCCGGGAAGAACGGGAACGTGGCGATGACGTAGTCGGCAAGCGACCCAAGCGGCGTCATGACGTCGACCGGCAGCCACGCCATGAAGGCGTTGATCTGGTTGAGGCCCAGGTAGACGAAGGACGCCCAGGCGGCGCCGGCAACGGCGGAGATGACGAGGCCCTTGGTGTCCTTGGGGCACGCCGAGCCGATCATGTCGCTCGCGAGCAGGTAGGTGTGGAAGATCAGGATGCCCACGGCGATGGACGTCGTGATGCCGTAGCCGAGCAGCAGGCCGATCGAGAGGGCGAAGCCCGTCGCCGCAAGGGTCTTTCTGTCGGAGCCGCCGGCGAAGTACTCTGCGTACATTGGGCGGAAGCCGTCGTTGAAGACGGCGACGTCACGGTTGACGAGGACGCTCGATGCGGCACCGATTGCCGCGGCAATGAGTACGCGCCAATCCATTACGCATCACCCTTCTCTAGGAGCGCGGCCATAAGGACGGGAACGACGGTCTCGGCGGCCTCGGGCACGAAGCCGAAGGCGACCTTGCCGGCGTTCACGTTCTCGCGGATGTCATCGTCGGGCATGGTGAAGCCAGGGCCCGCGATGGAGACGCACTTGGAACCTCCGAGCAGCGCGATGGGCATGGCAAGCGCGCCACCCGCGCCCGTCTGGCACGAGCCGAGGTAGTAGTCGGCGCCGCCCGTCTGCACAGCCATGGCGGCGCTCATGTCGTCGGCGACCTCCACCTCGACGTCAGGTGCCGCTTCACGAACGAGCGCCTCGTTCTCTTCCTGATTGAGGTGCCCCCCGATTACGACCTTCATCACGGCCTCCCTCTCCTTCGCTTCCCCGCCGCTTCATGGCGGCTCGATGAACCGGAAACGCCACCGAACATACAATCTGTTGTACATTCGCTGAGTCGAATCCTACCGGGCGTCCGCCTAAATGTACAAGCGTTTGTATATTTGTTAGGCGAGCGGTCACCGACACGTCATCAGCGGGAAACAGAGACACCCATCATTTGGAGGAACATCCTTCTGACCGGAGAGCTCAAAGGATGGGCCGGAGAGGCAAATCGGCATGGGGACGCCCTCGGGTACATGCTCACAACCCAAATCGCAATTCGGACGAGTTATGCATGTCCATCAGAATCGTTGTCCCTCAGTAGCCTCGTTCGAACGCAAGAACATCCTTCATGAGGCATTTATTTGAGCAGATTCAAACTGGTATGCCTTTCGGAGGGACTCTTCCCCCTCCCCGCACGTGCACAACTTGCCATATTTGCGGCACAAACACAGGCCAATCCGCGAGGCAAGCGATTACAAGACAATCGACCACACGAGAGAGGTGCCAAGAAGGCAAAGGGGCGGCGGGATGTGCCCGCCGCCCCCATGCCCCGCATTACGACGCACCGCACAACTACCCACGGCGCGCCAACTGTCTCACGCCCGCTACAGACAGGCAACCTCCACGCCCAGGCCCGGTACCTCGGAGAGACGCACCATGTCGCCGTGCTCGGCGAAGCTCTGCGCCACCCCAAAGCTCGCGCCTCCGTAGAAGCGATACGAGTCGCAGTCGGTGTCGAGCACGTTGTCGCGAGCCGCCGAGAGCGAGAGCCCCGCCGTGCAACCGACCGGCGTCTCGAGCATGCAGCCCACCATGCAGGACAGGCCGCTCGCAGCCGCCACGTCAGAGATCTTGAGCGCGGGGAACAGCCCGCCGCACTTCATGAGCTTGATGTTGAGCACGTCGGCCGCCCCAAGCTGGCAGGCACGCGCGGCGTCGCGCGGCCCGTGAATGGACTCGTCGAGCATCACGCGCACGCCACGGGCCTGGGCACGCAGCTCCGCCGAGCCCTCCATGTCCCATGCGGGCAGCAGCTGCTCCACCGCGTCCACGCCAAAGGAGTCGTACACCGCAAGCATTCGGCTCGCCTGGGCACGCGTGTAGCCCTGGTTGGCGTCGACGCGCAGGCTCACCTCGGGCCCCACCGCCTCGCGCACGGCAGCGATCATGCGTGCGTCGGCCTCGGGGTCGATACCCGCCTTGAGCTTGATGATGCGGAAGCCCTTGTCCACGTTGGCCTTGGCACGCACGGCCATCTCCTCGGGCTCCTTGATGCTCACGGTGATGTCGCTCTGCACCTCGGGGTCGTCGCCGCCAAGCAGCCGCCACACCGGCAGTCCGCATGCCTTGCCCATGAGGTCGTACAGCGCAAGGTCAACGGCGCACTTGGCAGCGGTGTTGCCCGTCATGGCACGATCCATCACCGCGTGGGCCCGCTCGATGGCAAACGGGTCGAGCCCCACCACCTGCGGTGCCATGAGGTCGAGCGCCGCCTCAATGCTCGCGACCGTCTCGCCCGTGACGCAGGGCTCGGGGGCCGCCTCGCCGTAGCCCACCAGACCCTCGTCGGTATCGAGGCGAAGCAGCACGACGTCGGTGTGGTCGACCGTCCGCAGGGCGATCTTGAACGGCACCTCGAGCGGGATTGACACGCGCGTGTACGAGTAGGAAACGACCTTCATGAAAACGGCCTCCATCACGAGACGGTACGGTACGAAACGAACGCGGCGAACGCCGCGGCGCAAAACCTACGCGGCACCCGGCGCTTCCGCATGCTCACCGAGAAGCTCGCGGGCGTGCTCGAGCGAGATCTCGTTCGTGTCGCCGGAGAGCATGCGGCTGATCTCAGCCACGCGGTCCTCGCCCGAGATCTCGCGCAGCGTGGTCTCGGGAACGCCGGACGGCCCCTCGGACTTGGCGACGAGGTAGTGCCGCTCGCCGCGCACGGCCACCTGCGCCAGATGCGTGACCACGATGACCTGGTGCGTGCGGGCGAGGTCGGAGAGTACCGCCGCGAGCGAGCGGGCCGTGGACCCGCCCACGCCCGCGTCCACCTCGTCGAAGACGAGCGTGTCGACGCCGTCAGCGTTGCCGAGCACCACCTTGCACGCAAGCATCACGCGGCTTACCTCGCCGCCCGACGCGATACGGCGGAGCGGCCGGGCCGTGAGCCCCTCGCCGGGGCGATACATGAGCTCCACGGTGCTGGGGCCTCCGCTGGCCCACTGGGCGCGAGGCTGTCGCTGCATCGTCACCTCAAGACGAGCCGTGCCCATCTCGAGGCGGCCCATCTGCTCGCTGACCGCCGCGGCAAAGCGCGGGGCCGCCTCGGCGCGCACGGAGTCGAGCGCGTCGGCAGCCTTCTCGAGCGCCGCCTCGGCCTTGCGCGCGGCCTGCTCCGCCGCACGCTCGCGCTCGCCGGAGCCGCCCTGGGCCTCCACCAGCTCGCGGGCGCGGTCGCGCCGGGCCAGGACGTCGTCCATGGAGGGGCCAAAGGTGCGCATGAGGCCCTGGAGCTGCGCCGTGCGTTCCTGCATGCGCGCGAGCTCCTCGGGGTCGAGGTCCACCGCATCGCGATAATCGCGCAGCTCGGAGGCCGAGTCCTCCACGTCGATGAGCGAGCTCTCGAGTGCATCCGCGAGCTTCGAGAGCGCGTCGTCGTAGCGCGACGCCTCCCGGAGCGCCTCCACCGCACCCGACAGCGCGTCGGCGGCCCCACCGTCACCCGCGATGGCCTCGCGAGCCGTCTCGCTCGCGCGCAGGAGCGCCTCGGCATGCTCGGCTCGGGGCAGCGCCTCCTCGAGCTCCTCGAGCTCCCCGGCCTTCGGGTCGACCGCGTCGATGCGCCCGAGCTCGAACTGCGCCTGCTCGAGACGCTCCTGCCCCGAGCGGGCCAGTTCCCGGATGCGCTCGAGCTCGGCGGCGGAGTCACGGGCGGCAGCAAGTGCCTCGCGATAGGTCGCGAGGGCGCCCGTGGCCGCCTCGCCCGCCCAGGCGTCGAGCAGCGCGGCATGCGCCGAGCCGGAGAGCAGCCGCTGGTGCTCGTGCTGGCCGCAGAGGTCGACCGTGGTGCCCACCGTGTCCGCGAGCTCGCGCACACTCGCCATGCGCCCGTCGATGGTGACGCGCCCCCGGCCCGCCGCCTCGACGCGGCGCTGGACCACGTGACCGTCGGCATCGTCCTGCCCGAGGTACACGCGCCCCTCCACGAGCAGGTGGTCGTCGCCCTCCCGCACGGCCCCCGCGTCGGCGCGCTCGCCCACGAGGAGCTTGAGCGCGCTCAGCAGGGCCGTCTTGCCGGCGCCCGTCTCGCCCGTGAGCACCGTGAGGCCCTCGGCGGGTCGTATGGTGGCGTCGCGGATAAGCGCGACGCTCTCGACATGAAGCTCGTCGATCATCGGGGCGACTCCCTACTGGCGTTTGCGCATCTGGCCATAGAACACGCGCGACACGCTGTCGTAGAAGCTGCCGCTGTCCTGGTCGAGCAGGATCACGTCGCCGGGGCCGCGCCTGACCGAGCAGGCCATGGGCTGCCCGCCCTCGGGGCACGTCACAAGCTGGCCGTCGACAAAGACGCTGCGCTCCACAGGACGCTCGGGAGAAAGCTCGAGCTCAACCACATCGGACGCGGAGGTGAGGAAGGCGCGCGCAAGGATGGTGTGAGGGGCGATGGGCACGCAGACCATACCGTTGAAGTCGGGCGTGACGATGGGGCCGCCCGAGGAGAGGGCATAGCCCGTGGATCCCGTCGCGGTTGAGACGACGAAGCCGTCGCCGCGCAGCCGGTCTATGCGGTTGCCGGAGACGGTGACGTCGAACTCGACCATGTCGCCGAGGGCGCCCCGCGTGAGCGCGAGCTCGTTGAGCGCGAAGTGGTGCGTCTCGCGCACGAGCCCGCTGCCGCAGTCGAAGCCCACGCCCACGTCGAGCGTGGCACGGCGGCTCTGGTGCATCTCGCCCGCAAGCGCCGCAGAGACGGCGGCGACCACCTGGTCGGAGCCCGCGCCGGTAAGAAAGCCCAGGTGCCCGAAGGAGAGCCCGAGGATGGGAATCTCCCGGTAGCCCACGATGCGCGCCGCGCGGAGCAGCGTGCCGTCGCCGCCGAGCGACACGACGAGCGCCGCGCCCTCGGGGCCGCACACGCGGTTGGGCTCGCGCTTCTTGTCGTGCGCCCACTCCACCTCGACGCCCTCGTGCTTGAGCCAGACCTCGAGCGTCGCGGCGGCCTGCACGGCGTCCGCGCGCGAGTAGTTGGGAACGAGCAGAACCTTCACGCGCACTCCCCTCGATCGCACCGCGGCATCCCCGCGACACGGCGTTATTCGTCAGAAGAGTGTAGCACCCGCCTAGGACAAGCCCACGACTGTCGCGAGGTCGAGTTGGGCAGACGTGCCGCCCCGAACGCCGAGCAGCAGGTATTCGTGGTTGCCCTTGGCCCCGGTGATGGGACTTGCGCACGCGCCCTCCACGGCAAGCCCGGCCTCCTCGAGCGCCTCCGCCACGCGCTCGAGCGCCGCCAGGCGAACGTGCGCGTCACGCACGACGCCGCCCTCGCCCACCTCTTCGCGGGCCGCCTCGAACTGCGGCTTCACGAGGGTGAGGAAGCGCCCGGCCGGGCCGAGAAGGGCACAGACGGCGGGCAGCACGGTGAGCACGGAGGTGAAGGAGACGTCGCAGACGGCAAGGTCGACGCTCGCCAGGCGCTCGGGCGTGGGGACGTCGACGATGTTGGTGCGCTCGAGCAGGGTCACGCGGGGGTCGCGGCGCAGCGACCAGTCGAACTGCGCGTACCCAACGTCGACGGCCAGGACGCTCGCCGCGCCATGAGCCAGCAGGCAGTCGGTAAAGCCGCCGGTTGAGCAGCCCACGTCGAGGCAGGCAAGGCCCGTCGGGTCGACGCCAAACGCCTCGAGGCCGCGCTCGAGCTTGAGGCCGCCGCGACTCACGTAGGGGAGCGAGCCGCGCACGTGCAGCTCGCAGCCGGGATGCACCTGCGTACCGGCAGAGGTGTAGCGCATGGAAGGGCCGAAGACGTCACCGGCCATGACGGCGCGCATGGCGTCATCTGCACTGCGGAAGAAACCCTGGGCAACGAGCTCCTCGTCGAGCCTGCGACGACGGGGCATGCTAGTTGGCGGCGGAGCCGCTGCCCTGCTCCGCCGCCGCGCCGGTCGGCTGGTCTGCGGAAGTGGCAACGCCCGCCGTGCCGTCCGCCGCGTCGGAGCCATCGCTCGCAGGCGTCTCAGAAGCGGCGGCGGCGTCGACGGGCGTGCTCGCGATGCGCTCGCGCTCCTCGGGCGAGAACGCCGCCTTGTCCACGAGGTCGACCGCACGAGAGCCCAGCGCAATGGCCTCGTCAAAGAGGTCGAGCGAGCGCTCGAGCGAGGTGCCCTTATCCTTCACGGCGGCGGTTATCTCGTCAAGGCGCTTCTCGACCTGGGCGTAGCTCTCGTATCCGGAGACGTCGGGCTTGGCGGCCATGGGCTAGGCCTCCTCGCCCTCGCCCATCGGGGCGTTGTCGTCTGCGGAGGCGTCGACAGAGGCGGCGGCGACCCCAACACCATCGGAGCCCTCAGCACCGGAGGGCGCCGCGGCGTCGACGTCGCTACCCTCGGCACCATCCGCCTCGTCCGTATCGGCATCGCCCTCGATGGCGGGCACGGCGTCCTCGCCGTACTCGGCCACCACGTGCTTGCGGGCCTCGCCGGCGATGTCGACCCCGGCCTCGAGGTCGGACACGATGCGACCCAGGACGCCGTTCACAAAGCGCGACGACTCGTCGGAGCTTCCGAACGCCTTGGCCAGCTCCACGCACTCGGAGATGGAGACCGACGGGTCGACGTCGTCCACGTAGAGGATCTCGTACAGGGCGATGCGCAGGAGGTTGCGATCCGTGGAGGACATGCGCGAGAGGCTCCAGTTGCGCGCCGCGCCCGACAGCACGTCGTCGAGCTCGAGAATGTGCTCGCCCGCACCACGGGCAAGCCGCTCGCCGTACTCGTCGATCGGACCCTGGGAAAGGGCGTAGTCTCCGGCGAGCACGTCGTCGACCGCGCGGTCGCACACCTCGGCCTGGAAGAGAACCTGGAGGGCCTGGCAGCGGGCGAGCGTGCGGCCAAAGAAGCGGTGGTGATGGGGCGTGGAAGGCACTGATTACTCCTTGGGGAAGACGAGCTCGTCGATGCAGACGTCAATCCTCGACGTACGGACGCCGATCTGGGCATCGACGGCCGTGGCGACGGCCTCGCGCACCTCGTCGGCGAGCTTGGTGAACGGGTAGCCGAAGAACACGGCGAGACGCACCGTGATGACGAGGGAGTCGTCGTCGGCGACCTCGCACTCAACGGCGTCGGCCGTGGGCTGCGGCTTGGAGGTAAGCATGGCGATGAGCCCGCTGGCGATGTCCTGCCCGTAGATGGAGGCGACGCCCTCGACCTTCTCGGCTGCGGCGGCCACGATGGTGGACACGACGCTCTTGGCGACGCCCATGCCGGCGATTCTCAGCTCGTTGCTCATGGATGCCCCTTTCCTGGGCCGAAGCGGCCCATGCCCACTCGATGGACGAGAGGCCGCGTGACGGCCCCTCACCGAATGCTAGACGCGCGCGACGAACTTGCCCTCGCGCGTGTCGATGCGAACCTTGTCGCCCTCGTTGAGGTACATGGGAACCTGCACCTGGGCACCCGTCTCGACGGTGGCCGGCTTCGTGGAGCCCTGCACCGTGTCGCCCTTGAAGCCCGGCTCGGTCTTGGTGATCTCGACCTCGATGAACATCGGGGGCTGCACCGTGAGCAGGTCGTCGTCGGCGTACATGAGCTGGCAGGTGTCGTTCTCCTTGAGCCACTTGGCGTTGTCGCCGATGAAGTCGGCGGGGACGGGCACCTGGTCGTAGGTGTTCATGTCCATGAAGTAGTAGTTGTCGCCGTCGTTGTAGAGGTACTGCATCTCCTTGGTGGAGAGCATGACGGAGTCGAACTTGGTGCCGGCGTTGCAGGTCTGGTCGCCGATGACGCGGCCAGAGCGCAGGTCCTTGATCTTGTAGCGGACGAACGCGCCGCCCTTGCCCGGCTTGACGTGCTGGAACTCCACGAGGGTGTAGATCTTGTCCTTGATCTTGAGGCCCATGCCGTTCTTGAACTCGGCGGTGCTGATCTGCTGCATCTGGCTACTCGCTTCCCACAGGTACTCCCGGATGCCCCGGGAACGGACAATCATGCAGCCCTGTATCTTAGCACGTATCCAAGACGACCTCAGATTCTGCAGAGGAGGGGGGCGGCGACTGCGTCCGAGGTCTCGGACGGGCGCGCCCCCGGACGGGCACCCGCCAGACCGAGGGCGCGGACGGGTGCCGGCCAGGCTGCGGGACCCTACTCCCCGCGCCCGAACAGCCCGGCAACGGCGCGCGGGATGCTCGCGGCACCGGCCTTGACCACGTCGACGAACCCCGGCGAGCGCACCATCCTCTCGGCCCCCACGTGCTCGCGCACCGCACGCAGCGTGGCCTTATTGTCGCGCGTGGAGAACGTAAAGTGGCGCCCGTCCCTGGTGAAGAGGGCAAAGCGCGCGATGTGCCTGCCGCCGAGCACCTCGGCCGCCACGTGGTCCACCTCGTCCCAGGGAACCTGCACGAAGTCCTCGGGGTTGCGCGCGTTGTAGAACTCGAACGCGCGGTTTCCCACCATCACGCTGCCCTCGCTCGTGAGGCCCATGAGGTTCGTGGCCTTGATGGTGAGCTCCACGCTGCTGTTCTGCGATTGGGCCATGGGTCCCCTCCAAACGAAGGGGGCCGCACCCCGCTTTGGTGCGACCCCCGAGGTCAAGCGACTATACGGCTCAAGCTTACATGAAGCCAAGGACGCGGCCGATGATGCCCACGGCGAACATGCCGAGGATGATCGCGATCGGGCTGACCTTCTTCTTGAGCAGCCAGCAGCACAGAAGCGTCACGCCCACGGCGGCGAGGCCCGGGATCAGCGAGTCGAGGTTCTGCTGCAGCGTCACGGTCTTGACATTGGAGAGGCCCGTCGCACCGAGCGAGGCGTACTGAGTGAGGGCCTCCTTGATGCCGTCGGCGCCCGCCGGCAGCTGCGACCAGTCGATGAAGGCGCCGTCCTGCTGCGGGATCTGCGCCACGACCGGCGTGAACTTGATGGACACCCAGCGCTCGACCAGCGCGCCGATGATGAACATGCCCAGGATCGAGGCACCCTCGGTCACCTTGCGCAGAAGGCCGCCGGAGAGGTCCTTGGCGATGTTGCTGCCCGCGTTGTAGCCGAACTCCTGCGAGTACCAGAGGAACGCGATGCGGATGACGTTCCACGCCACGAAGAACAGGATGGGGCCAGCAAGGGAGCCGGACAGGGCGAGTGACGCGCCAAGCGCGCCGAGGATCGGGCGCACGGTGTACCAGAACACCGGGTCGCCCACGCCGGCGAGCGGGCCCATCATGCCCACCTTGACGCCCTGGATGGCCGTGTCGGTGACGGCCATGCCGTTGGCGCGCTCCTCCTCGAGGGCAAGCGTCACGCCCATGACGGGAGCGGACACGTAAGGGTGCGTGTTGTAGAACTCCAGGTGGCGCTTGAGTGCCTTGACCTGGTCATCCTTGCTGGAATAGAGCTTCTTGATCGCCGGGATGAGCGAGTAGCACCAGCCGCCGTTCTGCATACGCTCGTAGTTCCACGAGCCCTGCAGGAACTGGTGGCGCCAGGCGACCTGGAAGCGGTCGTGCTTGGAAAGCTTGATGTTGTCTGCCATGGTCTTCTCCCCTCAGGCCCTAGTAGTTGTCCAGGATGTCGCCGAGCGGGTCTCCCGACCCGCCAGCGTTGCCACCGCCCTGCTTGGCCATGTCCTTGAGGCCAAGGTAGACGAGGGCGAGGCACACACCGATGACGCCGAGGGCGATGAGCGTGAGCTCGGAGATGGCGGCGAGGACGAAGCCGAGCGCGAAGAAGGGCCAGACCTCCTTGGTGGCCATCATGTTGATGACCATGGCGTAGCCCACGGCAGCCACCATGCCGCCGCCGACGGCCATGCCGCCCGTGAGCCAGGTGGGCATCGCGTTGAGCGCGGCAGTGACGGACTCGGCCGGGATGAAGCAGAGGGCCGCGGCGGGCACGGCGATGCGGACGCCCTGGAGAATGATCGCGAGGATCTGCAGGCGATCGATGGCGCCGAAGTCGGCCTTCTCGGCCGCGGCGTCCATGCCGTGGACGATGGGGATGGCCAGCGTGCGCACGATCATCGTGAGGAAGAGGCCGGCCACCGACAGCGGCACGGCGAGCGCGATGGCCGTGTTGATGGCGTCGGACGTGTTGACCGAGCCGCCGTTGAGCGCGAGCACCATGATGATGGCGGACGCGACGGAGGCGAGCGCGGCGTCGGGCGCCACGGCAGCGCCGATGTTGGCCCAGCCGAGGGCGATCATCTGGAGCGAGCCGCCCAGCATGATGCCCTCCGTGAGGTGCCCGCTCACCAGGCCGATGAGCGTGCACGCCACGAGCGGCTGATGGAACTCGAACTCGTCGAGGATGCCCTCCATGCCCGCCAGGAACGCGACGAGGATGACGAGCAGAATCGTGATTGGTGACATGTGTCCCTCCCCTTATGCCTGGTTGGCCTTGGCTAGCTCTTCCTTGGCCTTCTTGAGCAGGTCGTCAATGTTCTCGGAAGAGTCGGACGGAACCTTGCGGACCTCGAACTTGACGCCGAGGGACTTGAGCCTCTCGATGGTGTCGATGTCGGTCTGGTCCATGGAGATGACCTTGTTCACGACGACCTTGCCCACCGAGTGGGCCATCGAGCCGATGTTGACGTCCTTGATGTCGGCGCCGCCCTCGATGCACGCGAGGAGGTCCTCAGGGTTCTCGAAGAGCAGGAAGGCGCGGGTCTCGCCGAAGCGCGGGTCCTTGAAGACCTCGCACATCTTCTTGATGGGCACCACGTTGGCCGGCACTCCCGGAGGCGCGGCCTGCGTGATCATCGTCTTGCGCAGCGTGTCGCCCGCGACGCCGTCGGAGACCACGATGATGCGCGTGGGGTTGATGTGCTTGGTCCACGCCGTGGCCACCTGGCCGTGAAGCAGGCGCGTGTCGATGCGCACGGCCGCGACCTTGATGTGGCCGTCGCCGAGCACCGTGCCCGGCGGGATGGCGCCCTTGGGCGCGGCCTGAGCGGCCATGGCGGCGGGCTCGGCCGGCTCGAGGTCCTCGGGCTGCACGCGCACGCCCTTGCGGGCCTCGCCGACGATGTGCTTGGCGATGTCGTGGGCCGTCTGGGACGCGTCGAAGCGGGCCGAGTATGCCTCGACGAGCATCGGCAGGTTAAGGCCCGTGACGAGCGCCCACGTGTCGTGCCCCTTGAGGTACGCGCTGATCTGGTTGAACGGCGTGCCACCCCACAGGTCGACGAGGAAGAGCACCTGCTCCTGGTCCTCGAAGCCTGCCACGGCCTTCTCGAGCTCTGCCCGGAAGTCCGCGGGTCCCATGGACGGCTTTAGGCTCACGACCGCGACGTTCTCCTGGTCGCCGAAGACCATCGAGCCCGTCTGCCTGATGCCTGCCGCAAGGTCGCCATGGCTTGCTAGGACGATTCCTACCATTCCCTACCTCCCTTTCGTGGAGAATAGCCTGCGGAACATGCATAAGTTTGCGCCCGCGAGGCCGACGGAACGGCGAATATGCATGCTTTATAGGTGAACGGTCGATTTTCTGTTGAGGTGAGGTAATTCACAAGTTATTATATATGATAGAGATTTTATCCAAGCTGATAGATGCCGATATTGCAGCAGGTAATTGATGTGGCATACCAGTTGGCTTCCCGTCGCCAGCGAGCGATTCCCTTCGGTTTACCTACCGTTTACCGATTAGTTCGTCCTTCTGGCGAAGAATCTTAAGCAAAGGCTT
>OIXX01000524.1_pt1 | contig 22245 bp, 14 predicted proteins | sample 1588161 | NCBI WGS metagenome assembly OIXX01 (sample SAMN03283274) | human gut metagenome | biome: human-associated habitat; material: feces | host: Homo sapiens | place: Peru | collected 2012
CCGACGGTGTTCAGATTAGCTGGTGACGACACGCAGATTTATTTGACGAAAGACAGTAAGAAAGGAACGTGATATGGTGACTATTCCTGAACAATACGAGAGTCAGCGCGTGGGCGTACAGGGATATCGTGTGCTCAATCTCGATTTAGACGGGGTCTGTGCGGATTACAAGGGTGCGATCCGCGATTACCTGCAGCGGCAGGGCATTGACGTGCCGGAACGTGCGCTGCAGACCGCGCATTACAATCTCATTCGCGAGGATGGATGGCCGTTCGACACGCTCGACGATTACATCGAAACGCATAAAGCCGCGGAACGTGAACATCTGTATGCAACGATGAAGCCGCTTCCCGGAGTCGCGCAGGCGTTGCGACGATTGGCGAGCGAGCACGTATACATTCGCATCGTCACGCATCGGCTGTTCGTGTCCGGCCAGCATCAGATGGTTGTCTCCGACACCGCGCAATGGTTGGACAGCAACCACATTCCGTACATGAGTCTGTGCTTTACCGGGCTGAAGGACAGCATGCAAGCCACGATCCACATTGACGATTCGCCGGCGAACATCGAAACCCTGCGCGAGGCGGGGCAGCATGTGGTCGTGTTCGATCAGCCGTACAACAGCGCGTACGATGGCCCCCGAATCGACAGCTGGAGCGACACCAACGTCAACAAGCTCCTCACCCTCTTCGAGCACTGGCCCAAGTGAGTGGTCTGTGCGGCGGATTGCCTGTACCCCGGTTTTATGTCTGCACAAGTCGGATTTGACCACCAATTTGGGAGTTGTGCAGACAGGAAATACGACTTGTACAGACGGATTATGCGAATGACCGCGTGATTTCATCTTGCTGATCGCACGATTTGCTGGGTGACCGCACGATTTTCAGCGCGCCAGCCAGTCTGCGGCGGAGCATACTTGCGCGTCTTTGGCTTGAAAACTTGATTCTACGCGGGCTACCACAAATCGATGATCGACCGCAATGCCAAGATCCTCGCCGATCGAATTCAAATGCCGTGCGAATGCATCGCGATAGGTTTGACCGGACTTGATCTCAACTATTTCAGGATGGGTGGAATCGGTATAATCCAACAAATCAACCTCTACTTTGCGATCGTCTCGGTAGAAGAATAATTGCGGTTCTTCACCTTGGTTAAAATGTCGTTTCAATGTTTCCGAAATGATGAGATTCTCGAAAATCGCACCTAAATGCGGACTTAATAGCAATTGTTCTTTGCTGGTGATGCCCAGTAAATAGCATAGCAATCCAGTATCGTAAAAGAAAATCTTCGGTGTTTTGATCATACGCTTGCCCTCATTCGCATAGTAGGGCATCAATTCGAACGTAACGTAGCTGGATTCCAGAATAGAAAGCCATGATTTTGCGGTTCTCGCACTGATATCCGCATCGTTGGCAAGCTTTGCGTAATTCATAAGATTACCGGCATTAAGAGCACAAAGACGCAGGAATTTATGAAAAGTTGTTACGTTTCGTACGTCGAGATAACCAGCCACGTCACGTTCGACATACGTGCTGAGATACGACGAAAAGAAGAGTTCAAGCGGCATTCCTGAACTGTAGAGACGGGGGTATCCGCCACGCAGCATGAAATCATCCGCGGGATTCGATGATTCCAGAAGCGCCGCGCTGTTCGCCTCCTTGAACGATAGTGGCAGCAGGCGCACCAAGCCGACCCTGCCCGCCAGTGATTGGGAGATATTTTTGAGTAGCAGAAAATTCTGCGAACCTGACAACACATATTGCCCGCTCGTGCCGCGCTCGTCGGAAACGACCTGGATCATGGAAAACAGATCCGAAGCATACTGCGCCTCGTCCAAGATGAGATGTTCAGGACGATTGCGTATGAAACCTACGGGATCGTCATTGGCAGCCTTGCGCAACTGCGGATCCTCCAGATTCACGTACGCGTATTCCGGAAAAGCATGCTTGACAATGGTAGATTTGCCGCTTTGCCTCGGACCGGTGACCGAAACCACCGGGAACCAGGAAGCAAGCCGTTGAACATGGCTGGTGAGATCTCGTGGAATCATGCTTTTCCCCAATCTGACATTAAGATTCTCCACAATCATACATTAGAGATCTCCCCAATCTGACATTAGAAAGTTCTGTAATCATGCAGTAGCAAGTTCCCGAATCTGATATTAGAGTGATGAAAATAGTGAAAAGTTGGTTGTCGATTCTTGAGTCAAGTTTCATCGCTTTTCGACTGCGACCATATTCCAAAAATAAATACACAAAGAGCCTGCCATACGTGAGGTGACGCATGGCAGGCTCTTTGCGTATCGCGATCTTCAGAAGTAATCGGATATTGCGATGTGCTGACGATCAGAACACTTGAATGCTTTCGATGTACAGCTGGTTGCCCGGCAGACTATCAAGCGGCACCCACAGCATGATGTCCTGCGTTTCCACAGACTTGTCGAACTTCACTTCGGTAGTACCGGAAGTGTCGAATTTGAACTGTGCCACCTGCTCACCCTGGGACGGGCTGTTCGTCGCGTTCACGCGAATGTATCCCTGGCCGCCCGAAGAACGAATCTTGATGACCATGCGATACGCCTTCTGCGGTTGGCTCAGATGCACGTAATATCCGTAGCCCTGCTGTCCGTCAGGATTCGACAGGAACTGGCGATTGTCGATTTCGTATGCAGTCGTGTTTTCTGGCTGCTTCGGATTCGGCACCTTCTTCGACTGCTTGTCGGCGGTCACAACCTTGTCTTCGGTTTTCTTGGGTTGCTTGGACGCAGTCGACCCGCTGGATGCCGGCGCATTGGCGGAAGCATCGGAAGAATCCTTGGAATTGGACGAATCGGTATTGCCGGACGTATTGGAATTGGAAGAATCCGCGGAATTCGCATCCGACTGATCTCCCTCGCCGAACGGCACTTCGTCAAGATTTATTTCCGGCCATGGTCCTTTTGAATCAGTCGTAACCGAATCTGAAGGCTGCATCAAACCATGAACTGCAAACCCAAGTGCAACCGCAACAACGATGACCGCAACGATAATCGCAACGACCTTCGTTTTCAGCTTGCCAAACAGTTTCGCGTCGGCAACGTCAGTATTCGCCGAAGCGGAAGAAGGATTCTTCGGCGTGAAGCTCGGCGGAACCGCGGCTCGACCGGCGGCATACGCGGCATCGATCGCCTCCTGCTCTGCCTTCAACGCGCGAGCGGACTCCTCGCCGGGCTGAATGACCTGACCATCCGCGCCGATCACTGGAATGCGACCGGTTTTTTCCAACTGGGAATCGTCGGATGACATGCCATCGGCCGGTACGGAAACCCTGATGGGGAAGGAGAAGGGAGAATCGCTGGTGTCGGTCACGCCATCGATGTCTTCTTCGCTCAGCAGCTCACGGCCGCTGCTCCACAACGATTTCACCGCTCCACTGGTGGCCGCGACGCTTTTCGCCAAAGCCTCCTTGCCATCGGAAAAATCGTTATGCGGTTCGGGAGCCGTGAACGTCATTTCCGGAATGCTTCCAGCCGCTGCCAGCGTATCCGGCAGCGGGAGCACATCCTTCTCAAGAATCTGCAGTAACGGAACATTGGCGATTGAGCATTCCGAATCCATGGAAGGCAACGTGATATCCATGCCCCCCAACGATGACAGCGGTTGGTACTCGCCAAGCAACGCTTCCAATTCCGCAATGGTCGCCATCGGAACGGTGGGGAAGCCGTCGTCCTCTTCAAGTTCGAGACCGCGCTTGCAGATCACGCGGAATTCCATCGGCGTGGTCGGCGCGAGCGTTTCCAGACGGAAATCAGTCGACAATGTGGACGGACGGCGGGTCAACATCGCATACAGCAATGCCGCAATCTGCCGAATCGCAAGCTGTTCCCGATTTTCCAAAGCCTGCGCGCGGGAAGTGTCGGCAAGCATGATGCTCACCGGAGCGTCTGCGATCTGAATGCCGGAACGGGTCAGTCGCACCGTGTCGGTGCTGATGGAGAAATGCGTGAGATTGTCTTTTTGCAGCGCATGCAATGATTCGATGACTTCGCCAATGATGGAGCGCATGGCTGTATAGCTCAACGGTTGGTTGGTGTTCAGCGCAAGATATTCGCTGAGGGTCATGCCTTCGTCAAGCTGCGTCACCACCAGCGCGACCTGGCCGGCATGCTGGAGCTGCAGCACTTTCGTGAAGTGGGAATCATGCGAAATAGCCAGCATGGAAGCGGTTGCGTTGACTTCCTGCAATGCCTTGCTGCTGCTGACAATAAACAGCTGGCAATCCCGTGCGAGCACATGGTCGCTGGCCTTCCAGACCTGCAGTCCGGTTTCTTCGCGCAATGGCGAAACGAGCACGTAGCGATTGCTGATGGTATCTCCCAGCTGAGGTTTCATGGGTTCCTTCAACTTTTTGTAAACGTTTGTTCTGCCTATGGTCACTCGCCGTTTTCGGCGTCGCCCTGTTCCAGTCTATCGTTGGGGCTGGTCGGCTTGCGAAGTCCGGGAATACGTGAGGAAATCAGTGCGATCGCCTCCTTGAATTCCTTGGAACGTAGCAGCCGCAACATGACTACATAAACGATGAAGGTCACTATGGCCAGCAGTGCGGCACACGTCACTGCCTGAATCCAGTTCATATGACCGTCCGCCGCTCCGATTTGGGCGCCGACAAGTTGGTAGATGCTGTTGCGCGCCGTCACGCCGATGAACATGGTAGCTACTGCCGCGCCAATCGATTTCAGATACGAGATGGCTATGCGCGGACCGTCGATATTGTTTTCGAATCGTTTGCGCAGCATGGCATACAGGATGGGGATCGGCAGTATGTAGCTCATGGCTCCTACCATGCCGATCATTGTCGTCCATTCGGTAGGGGGGAGTAGTTTCGCGCCGATGATCACGCTTACCGCTTGAATGCCCATGGCGAACAGCATGAAAATGAACGGCGATTTGCCGTCTTCGAATGCGTAGAACGTGCGTTGAATAATCAGATATGCGCTGGCGAAGGGAAGTCCCACGCCAAGTGCAATAAGCGGTCCCGCCATGAGAATGGCTTCCTTGACGCTTACGGACGGCAGCAACGCGAGAATGATCGGAACGGGCATCACTACGAAAGCGACCGAGAAATAGCACATGATTACGCCCATATTACGTAGCGCCTGGCTTAGATCGATGCGCGCTTCGGCGATATTATGGTCGGCGACCGCACGGGATATTTTCGGGAAAATCGCGGTTGCCAGCGAAACGGCAATCAGCGAATACGGCAGCATGTAAATCGTGTACGCGTTCTGGTATGAAGCATTGCCGGCCACGTCGAGCGGATTGATGCCGAACTGCTGCTGCGCGAGCATCGGTGCGTTAGTGGAGGTACGCGTGATTACGATATTGGCGAGCTGGTCGATTACGACAATGCCGACACTCCAAGCCGCGACCGGACCCATCGAACGCAAGCCGATGCCACGGAGTCCGAATTGCGGGCGGTATTTCAATCCAATTTTGGTCAGCGGAATGAACAACACCAACGCCTGGAATGCCACGCCTAACGTCCATGTTCCAGCCGTCAAAGCGATTTTGTCGGCGGTCCAGAAATCAAGCGGATGTTCCGTGGCGCGGCCGAATAATGCGATGAATGCGCCGAAACCGATGCAGCTGATGATGTTCGCGCCCACCGAACTCCACGCATACGCGGTGAAATGGTCTTTGGCTGCAAGAATCTGACCGATCACCGTATACAGGCCGTAGAAGAAGATCTGGGGCATGCACCACAGGGTGAACGAGGTTGCCAACGCCATGGTTTCCGGGCTGCCGTTCACATACAGTCTGGTGAGCAGCGGTGTGCACAGCGCCATTAGAATCGCCACCGCCAACAACATGGTGATGGCGAGCGTGATGAGCTTGTTGAGCTTGGTTTCGGCGTCTTTCGCCTTCAATGTGCGCACGATTTGCGGTACGAGCACGGCGTTGAAGATACCGCCGGAAACCAGAGTGTAGATGACCTGCGGAATCATGGATCCGGCCTGGTAGGCGTTTGCCGCATAGCCGGTGGTGCCTAAAGCCCAAGCGAGCAGAATGGTACGGATTTGCCCGGTCACGCGCGAGGCTGCGGTGCCAGAGGCCATGATTAGTGAATTACGGCCAACGGAAGAACTCATTCGTCGGGATCCTTCTTACGGTGGAATTGGCGCCACAGTCCCAAAGCTCCAAGCAGCACGGCGATGCCGATGATGATGAAGCCGGTTTTGTCGCTGATCTGCAATGCGCTGGTGATGTGGGTGGTTTGTGTCGCTCCGAATGTGATGCCCTGCCTGTCCTGCAGGCTGAGCGTGGCATCCGCGGTGCCGGAGGTGGCTACGCGGATGGTGAACGCCACTTGGGCTTCGCCGTGCGCAGGCACTTCTACGGTGTCGAAACGCGAAGTGACGATCTGCATGGAGTTGGTCAATGATGAGACTTTTACCGTGACCGGATAGGGGTGGCTGTTGCTGATGGTAACGGGCATTTGCGCGGTTTCGCTGACCACGTTGACGTTTTCCGTCGGTGTGATGGCCACGCCGTTGATGAGCAGGGACGCCAGTTGCCCGGCTCCTTCCACCATGGTGCTTCCGGCTGGGTTTTCGCCGCCTAGCGCGTGCAGGGCCATGATGCCGTGCGCGTTGACGAGCTGCCTGCGCCACGCTTTGAGGCCTGTGGGGGACCGCTTGGCATCGTCGGCGACGTCGGCGAGGATGGACGCGTTGAATCGTTTGATGTCGCTTGTCGAGGCTACCAGCGTGTTGAGCGTCTGCCTGAGATTGGCTTGCGTCGCATCATTGATTCCGTCGGATTGTGGTACGATCGCGGCCGCATCGTCACCGCTCAAGGCGGGGTCGGCGTTGCTTAATGTGTTCAGATCGGTGATGTTCAGCCACGGCGATTGTTCGACGTCCGTCATCAGCGCGTCCACGACGGCTGGGTCGGAATTGTCGTTTAGGCAGACCAGCAGGTTGCGTTCCGCATAAGGCTGTTCCATTTGGTAGAACGCGCTTTGCGCGACGAATCGCGCGAGACGCCCGGCCGTTGTTCCCTCGCCATCCGCTTCGGCGTCGGCACTGGTCGCCTTGCCCTGTGCAAGGTTGGAAAGCACGCTTTGCGCAGTCAGCACGGTGACGTCGCCCGCGTTGGTGGACACTATGGCCTTGCCTGTTTCTGCGGTAGCCGCATCGTCCTCTTCGAAATCATGCGTGGCGATGACGGTGTCGTACCCCTGCTGCTTGGCTTTCGTGAGCGCCTTGATCGTCCAATTGCCGGTGCCCTGCCATGCATACGTGGTCATACTTGCGTTCGGGTCGCCCAACGCCGATTGATAGTTTTTCAAGGCCTGTTCGGCGTTCCATTGCGAGGTGCCGACGCCTGCCGAATCATAGGTTTTGCTGTCGTTCAGCGCGGAATAGGCGGTGATGTCGAATAGGGCCGGTTGCGTGATGCCATCGACTTGCGTCGGCATCGGCATCGCCTTCAGATAGGTCGGATCGGCCACCACCTGCAGTTTGTCATGCTTGGTGAACGTCTGTTCCAGCGACTTGAGTCGTGCCTCGTCTTCGTTGCCGGGAACGGCCATTTTCGAAAGTTCTGCGGAAGTGACGCCACCTTTGTTGACGAGCTGTTCCAGCATGGTGTTGTCGGTGGTCCATCCTTGCGCTTCGAGCGGCTGCACGATGGTGATATTCATCGCGGGCGTGTTGGGGGTATTGATTCCAGCTCCGGTCCGTGTTGCGAAAGTGTGTGCTTTGTCTTGCTGGACTCCGCCGGCCTCATAGCTGAGAGTGATGGGCTTGGGACCCCAGGAGTTAATGGATGCCAGTGCCTCTTGGCTTGATTCCGCGTCGATGCGCACGTTCGCTGAAGCTCCCGGTTGAAGCGCGGGAACCTCGCTTTGGCCCACGATATTGGGCGTTGGGATTTGTCCGATGCCTTCCGACCATTCCTGGATATCGTTGCGCGACACGAACGTGTAGAAGGCGTTCATGGCGAGGGTCAGCGTGCCCGATGGGATTTCCTGATCTGTGGTGTTGGTCACCGTTGCGCTCAGATGATAGCCGGAAGTGTCTGTCAGCACGGCTGTGGAGGAGTCGATTGACAGCATGGCTCCCGATTGTGTTTCCTGTGTTTCTTCGGCTTTGGCATGTGGCGTAGGTGCGTATAACAACATCAACGCCATGGTCATGACCATGGCGAGGATTGCCGAAAGAGCACGTATGCCGTGCGGAACGTTCCGTTGTGCGGGTTGATTCACCTTCACGCCTGTCTGTTGAGTTTCCTTGCGTACAACCATGCTATCTTTCGTTCGTTCGGGTAGCTGAGAACGTCGTCCAAATCAGCAAAATCCACCCAAATCGCGTCTTCTGCCTCATGGTCCGGGTCGCCTTCCACCGTCAGCTCGCCGCCGATCTGGCGCAATGCGAAGTGATGCACCAGCTTGTGTACGCGCTGGCTGGTTCCCGTGAACCAGTAGTCGATGGTGGCGATGGAATCGACCACTTCACCCAAAATGCCGGTTTCCTCATGTACCTCGCGAACGGCGGTTTGCTGCGGTGTCTCGCCTTTTTCGATATGACCTTTCGGCAGGCACCATTCCAAATGCCCGCTGCGTGAATGACGTGCGATGATCGCCACACGGCCCTTGTCATCGAATACGAGACCGCCCGCCGAATATTCGCGTACCACCGGCAGCTCCTGCGCGTCGAGCGAGGCGAATGTGGTCGGACCGTCTGTGGCGCGCCGCTGCGGCATCATTGCTGGGGTGGGTGCGCTGGGCGTGATGATGGTCTCTTGCCGCAAGGAAACGGACTGCGATGTGTATAGCAGTTTGTCCGGTGCCATCGGATTTTGGGTATGGTCGTCCGCAGCATGGGCAAGCATGCGTGCAAGGTCTGCGGGCGTAATCATGATTCCAACCATACTCAATTCTGTGTGCAGGTGGGGTAACGGTATGCTGGTAGGGCAGAAACTTGTGGTGCCGGAAAGGGATGGCGTGAACTTCGAAGTGTGGCCAGAGGCCATTGAATTAGGGCGTATGTTCGCCGAAGAAGGCTATGAATTGGCGTTGGTGGGAGGTCCTGTCCGGGACCTGCTGTTGCATCGCAAATCGCATGATTTGGATTTTTGCACATCGGCGCGTCCTGAGCAGTTTGAACATATTTTGCGCCGTTTCGGGCGTGACGGATTTTGGGATATGGGACGCAAATTCGGCACGTTGGGCGCGATGCGTCGTCGTGAGGATGGCACGGAAGTGCAGGCTGAGGTAACGACCTACCGTTCCGACACGTATGACCCCGACTCGCGCAAGCCGGAAGTCAATTATGGCGACACGCTGGAAGGTGATCTTTCCCGCCGCGATTTCACGGTGAACGCCATGGCGTTGCGTGTGCCGGAACTGGAATTCGTCGACCCGTTCGGCGGCGCGAACGATTTGTCCAAGGGCGTGTTGCGCACCCCGGTCGATCCTCGCCAGTCGTTCGACGATGATCCGCTGCGCATGATGCGTGCCGTGCGTTTCGTGGCGCAACTGGGCTTCCGTATCGAACCGGAAACCGCCGAAGCGCTGACCGACATGGTCGATCGCATCGAAATCGTTTCCGCCGAGCGCGTACGCGACGAATTGGTCAAAATGCTGCTGTCCGATCGCCCGCGTGCAGGTATCGAAGCGTTGGTCGATTCCGGTCTTGCGGATATTGTCTTCCCGGAAATTCCGGCATTGCAGCTCGAAATTGACGAACATCATCGTCATAAGGACGTATTCGAGCACACCATGATCGTCATTGATCGTGCTGTCGCTCTCGAAACCGGCCCGGACGGCCCTGTGCCAGCTCCGGATCTGACGTTGCGTTTGGCCGCGCTCATGCATGACATCGGCAAGCCAAAGACCCGTCGTTTCGAGGCGGGCGGCAAGGTGAGTTTCCATCATCATGATGCCGTCGGCGCGAAAATGACCCGCAAGCGCCTTAAGGCATTGCATTTCGACCATCATATGGTCGAGGACGTCAGCGAGCTGGTCAATCTGCACTTGCGCTTCCATGGCTACGTGGAGGAGCCGTGGACGGATTCCGCGGTCCGTCGTTACGTCAAAGACGCAGGCCCGCTGTACGAGCGTCTGAACCGTCTTACGCGTGCCGATGCGACCACGCAGAACAAGCGTAAGGCCATGGTGTTCTCGTCGGCGATGGACGAGATGGAACAGCGCGTGCGCGATCTGAAGGAGAAGGAGGATTTCAACGCGATCCGCCCTGATCTGAATGGTGACGAAATCATGCAGCTGCTCGGCATTGAACCGGGACCGCTGGTTGGCAAGGCGTACAAGCACATGCTGGAATATCGTCTCGATAACGGCCCGGTCGAGCATGATGTCGCTGTTGCCGAGCTGAATCGCTGGTATGAGGAGCAGCAGGCCGAATAATCTGCCTTCTGATCTCACGATTTCAATATTTTGACCGCACGATTTGCATTTTCGAACGAAAAATAAAATCGTGCGGTCAGTCTGCAAATTCACAAACTCTACAAATCAAACTGCGTCGTGTTCGGGAGCCTTCTGTACGTCGGTCATCTTGTCGACGGTAACGCATCCTTCGAAGTTTTCAATCTCCTTGCCGGCGGTCGGCACTTGCTTCTGATTCTGCAGATTGTCGAAGGTCGCGCCGACCACAACGTCGATCAGCATATCCTCGCGATCGTCCATCACCATTTTCGCGTCGGTGAAGTTGCTGTTCACCGTGTACGCCTGATTAATGGCATTCTTGCCGAAAATGATCATCGTGCGTTCCACCTTGGAACTGGTGTAGTTGCCGACGGCCTGGGTGTTGAACTCGCGATTCTGCAGCGCACTGCTGACGGCCTGTGCGAAGCCGGAGAATTCAGTGCCGTTGAGCACGCGCACGGTGATGTTGCGGTTCTCCACGTACTTGCCTTTGCCGCCGTCCTGTTCCTGGGCGGCGCAAGGAACCTGATGTCCGAAATTCGGCTGTACCGCGGCCGATTTGACCTTGCCCAATCCTCCAACATGGAAGAAGAACAGCAAGGAAATCACCAATGTGACCGTCAAAATGGTGCCGATGATGGTGAACACCACCTTCTGACGGCGGCGAATGTACTGTTTGCGCGCGGCGCGCTCGTCGTTAGCCTGAGTCATGTACGAGTCCTTCTCCAAAAAACGGTTGACTTCAACCTTACTGTTACGCGATGATATGCACAATCGGATGGGCCGGTGCCTTGGAGGCGATGATGCGGTCGACGCAACGGCTTTGCTGCCATGCCGACTGCACGGCGCGTGCGGCTTCGTCGGTTGGTACGAATGCGATTATGGAAGGGCCGGATCCGGAGACGAACGCTTGCTTTGCGCCCGCCCGCAACGCTTCGTCGATCGCCTGTCCACTGCGTGGGTGCAGCGCGATCGCCGCTTGTTGCAGATGATTGTTGTCTCCTGCTCCGGTGCCGATTTGGTCGAACATGGCATACACTTCCGGCGTGCGCAGTTCCGCATGATACGCGCCGACCAAGAGACGGCCCGCAAAACCCCGTTTCGTCAATTCGCGCACGTCGTCGCTGTGCTCGCTGAGCTGTTCGATCTGCTCGCCGAAGCCTGTGCCTCGCGCGTAGCCTCCGGTCAGGCAGAACGGCATATCCGCGCCCAATGTGGCGGCGACCTGTTGCAACCGTTCGATGGGCCAATCAAGATTCCATAGCGTGTTCAACGCCAGAATCGCGGCGGCCGCATCGGCGGAACCACCCGCCATGCCTGCGCCGACGGGAATATGTTTTTCGATGTTCAACGCCACGTCCGGTTCATGGCCGCTCGCTTCGGCCATGGCGAACAGGGCAAGCACTGCGTGGTTGCGTCGCATGTCGCTGCCGGATGAGGCCAGATCGCCAAGATATGCGCCATCAAGATTCAAGGAGAAACCGGATCCGGGCTTTTTGCGGCTGGCGGTGACGGTGTCGTATACGCCGACGGCGCAGTAAATGGTGTCCAGCTCGTGCCGGCCGCCCCATTCGCTGCGTGGCGCCCCCACGTGCAAGGTCAGATTCGTTTTCGCGGGGCAGTCCACGCTGACTTCATTGATTGCGTTGCCGTTGCCGCTCATGCCGCCGACACCTCGCCCATGGCTCGTGCCAGTGCCACGAATTCGTCGATGGTAAGCGTCTCGCCGCGTCGTGTCGGATCGATGCCCGCCCGCTCAAACGCTTCGGAAGGTATGATTTTCTTCAACGCGGCATGCAGGGTTTTACGGCGCTGCCCAAATGCGGCGTCGATGAGACGGAACACGGTTTCGCGGTCCACCACGGAACCGTCGGGATTGTTGGCGGAAGGCGTGTGCCCACCCTCGTATCGTTTGAACAGCACCAGCGCGGAATCCACATTCGGCGCCGGCCAGAACACATTGCGCCCGATAATGCCCGCACGTTCCGCGGTGCCGTACCATGCGAGCTTCACGCTTGGAGTGCCGTAGATCTTTGAACCGGGCTTTTCGCTCAGTCGGTCCGCGACTTCCTTCTGCACCATCACCAGAAAAGTTCCGAGATTGTCAAAACGTTCCAGCAACGTCAGCAGAATCGGCGTGGCCACGTTGTATGGCAGATTTGCTACGAGAGTGAACGAATCGTCATTATTGAAATCAGGTAGATTTTCCGGCGTTACGGTCAGTGCGTCACGGTTGACTACACGGAAACGATCCACCGCGTCCGGCATGAATTCGGCGATGGTGCCGGGCAGTCGTTCCGCAACGGGCGGGTCGATCTCCACGGCGGTCATCGTGGCGCCGGTTTCCAAAATCGCCAATGTCAGCGAACCCAATCCAGGTCCGACTTCCAATACATGATCGTCGGCGGTCACACCCGCCTCGCGCACGATACGACGAACCGTGCCCGGGTCGATTACGAAATTCTGCCCGAATTTTTTTGTCGGGCTGATACCGGCCTCGGCTGCGATACGGCGAATGTCAGCAGCCCCCAACAGGTGGCCTTGCACAGTTTCGTCGGTCTCGTTGGTTTCGTTCGCGTTTTCTGTCATTACCTCATTATCCGTTCAACTGGTATGAAAAAGTGTGTGTTGTTACGTTTGCCGATTGTTGCGATCGGCGTTGTTTAATACCATCCAATTCGCTCGGAATGCTCCCATGCCTTCGATGGGCTGCCGTAGCATTGCGCGATGTAGCTTAGACCCCAGTCGATCTGTACGGCCGCATCGTCACGCCAGTTTGCGCCGAATGCCGCCATTTTGCTGCCTGGAAGCGATTGCGGGATGCCGTAAGCTCCGGAAGATGCGTTTTCCGCAGACCACAGCCATCTCGATTCGCGCGTCCACAGTTTTACCAGATCGGTCCAGTTTTGCCCGGTCCAGCCATATTGCGCCGCGGCTCCGGCTGCGTAGGCCTGTGCCTGCGCGGGGGAGGGGTGGCAGAGGCGGCATCCTGCCGAAGGATCGGAAGGTTGCGGTGTCGGGGTGGGCGTCGGTGTCGGATCCGGTGTGGGGGTCGGGTCTGGCGTTGGCGTCGGATCCGGGTCCGTTTTTGATCCGGAATCGTCTTTCTTGCTGTCGTCTTTCTTGTTGTCGCCCGAATTGTTCGTATTATCGGAATTATTGTTCGAATCGTTTTTCTTGTCGGAATTATCGGAATTGTTGTTCTTATCCGAATTATCGTTCTTTCCGGAATTATCATTTTTCCCGGAATTGTCGGCATTGCCAGTATCTCCGGAATTGCCGGATCCGCCACCCGAACCAGAATCGTCGGAAGATGCTGCCGGTCCTACTGCGATGATCCGGTCAAGGGCGATTTTCGTGGTTGTTTCGTTGGTCAGCGTCTCGCTTTCCTTCTCGCCATCCATATACGTGACGTCGTACGTTTGCTGGATTTCGCCGTCCTCGCCTTCCTGCCTGACTACGACTTCGCCAGGCTGCAGACTGGGATCGATGATGGTTTGCGTGCCGAATGGCACCGCTTTCGTGCGTGTCTCCTCGCCGTGCGTCACGCGGCGGACGCGCAGGATCGTTTCGCCGTTGTCTTTTTCGACGCTGACGCGATCCTCCTTGTTCAGCGTGATGCCTTTGGAGTCAAGAATGGAGGCCGCCGGCAGTTTGCCATTTGGTGCTGCGGAGCTTTGCCCGTCTGCGATGACGGTGACCGGCCCGTTTTGGTTGATGATCAGTCCGCCGGTGAGTTTGTTGTACACGTTGTCGATATTGACGGTGACTTTTGCCGCGTCTGCTTCGTTTTGTTCGAAAAAGCCAATCAGCTGTTCGGCGCTGGTCGCCACTGTCCAGAAGGGCACTTCCTGCCCGTTGATGGTGATGGTGGTCTGGTAGGCGCTTCGTACCGTCACCACGTCATGGTTGCTCAGCATGTTGGTGGGGTTGGTGGATTCCACAAGATCATGCGTTTTGACCTTCACGCCGCGTTCCTGCAGCAGGCGGTCGACGCTCATCGCGTATGTGGTTACGGTGGTGGTTTCACCATCGATGGTCAGAGCGACGGTTTTGCGTGCGCCTACGCCGAATGCGAGCGTCGAGGCGAGCGTCAACGAGACCACGCATGCCGTAACGCGAGCACGCCGAAGCGTCACAAATTTCCGGGGGGTCCACCTTCTCGTCATACGTCCTCTTTCCAGCGGCTGCCTACATCGCCGTCATTGTAGCGGTCAGATCGGGACGAATGGCATGGGTTCCGCTGGTTTTATCTATACCGCCACATTTTTGAGGAAAAGGAATAAAGAAAAAGGGGGCAGGAGAGAAGGGGATGTCCTGCCCCCCTGTCCGGACAAGGCAGGTTGGGGGAAGCCTCGTCCGGTCGCCAGAAGCCATAAGTTGGGGGAAGGCTTCTGGATCACTTACCCATGGTAAGAGGTCAAAGCCCGTCAAAACGGGTTTCGAGCCTCCTGTCGGGATCGAACCGACGACCTGCCGCTTACAAGGCGGCCGCTCTGGCCATCTGAGCTAAGGAGGCTTGTGCCGCTTTCCAGCATAATGCATAAAAACGGCAACGATTGAATAGCATAACCAGCGTGCCCGATGCCGTCAACTTAGAACTGCGCTTCGGCTGGCACGCTGGCGAGTAGGGGGGTATTATTTTTCGATTATGAGGCTTGAGTAGGGCTGATCACTCGCCAGTGGTGTTGGAGATCGGATCCTTGTCGGATCCGATGGAGGGCATTACGCCTTCCTTTCCAATATCGTCTGACTTGATTCCGATGGCCTCCAGCAGGCCTTCCTCGATAGTTTCCTGCGCGGTGCTCAGCTGGTTCATATTCCAGAACTTGCCGTTGATGGTCACCGTTGGGGTGGTCATGCTGTCTTTATAGGTTCCGGACGTGTTCCACAGTTCGGAACGCTTCGGCGTATAGGTGTCGATGGCGTCAAGCCAATCCTGGTAGTCGCGGCCGAACGCCTTGTTTGCCACCTCCTCGGAAACTCCCGAGGCGATCATCTGTTCCTTGATCTGATCATCGCTGACTGACTTGTAGTTCGAGCTTTCCTCGGGCTGGAAATCTTCGGCGTACATTTTTTCCATGAACGTGATCAGATGCGTCGGATTGCTGTCATGTTCGGCCAGGTAGATTGCGGCATTCGCGGCGCGGCTTGAATATTCGTCAGTGGACCATCCGTCCAGAAATGCCATGAAATGCAAGTCAAGATTGATCTGTCCCGCATCGACCATCTTCTGCAGATCCGCATCAAGCTGACGATGCAGATTGCCGCAACCCGGGCACAGGAAGTCCATGTAGATCGCGACCGTCGGAGCGCCGTCGACGGACTTGCCGTAACCATTCTTCGAAATCAGCAGTCCACCCTTGTCGTCGACGAGCTTTGGCGTGTTTTTGACCTTCTGCAGCTTGTCGTATGCCTCTTCCACGGTTTGGGTGGAAGCCTGGGTTTCGGCATTCTTGTGCATGTTGTGATACACGGTGAACGCGCCGATCGCCACCAGGATCACCAGCACGGCCACCACGATGGCGCCGATGATAGTCTGCTGCTTGCGTTCCTTTTCCATCTGTTCGGCGCGGGCCTTCATGGCCGCGGCCTCAGCGGCCCTACGCTCGGCGCGGCTGGCGCGCTTCTGCGCATCCTTACTGTTCTGGGCCATCCACATTCCTTTCGATGTTTCATCGTTTGTTGCGCACCATAGTAGTGTGGGCGCGTTATTGCTGAATGAAGTATTTCGTAAAAGCTTACGTTGTCATACTACGTGCGATTGTCTGATGTTTTTCTGAGGATTGCCAACGTTTGCCGATTCTTGGTTTTCGCTACATTTCATATGGATTCCGCAGGAGTGCTGGATTTCGGGCGACCACGTAGCGTTCCAGCTCCCAATCGCAACACCAGAGCTCCCGGAGTGAGGGCGGAGACCAGCCAACCGATGGCGCAGCAACCGGCCTGGACGACGCCGCTTTGCGAAACCGGTCCTTCAATCCAAGTCGGCAGTGGAATCGTGAATCCGAATATTGCGGTATCCACCATGGCGAACGGCAATTGCAATGCGACTGTGGCGATCGCCAACCCCAATGCGGCGATCGTGGCCATGATCAATGCGCGTGGTACCGCATGGCCCAACCCTTTGAGCACATGCCAAGGCAGCGTGGCCGCGCGTGCGAACCAGTCGGAGGCTTTTCGGTTGCCTCCACGGCGGCCTTCACGCTCCAGCTGCGCTTCCATATTGAATCCGATGGTGGCGAGCAGCCAAGCCAGCAGTACACCCGCAGCCCATGCCAGCCAAGGCGAGAACAAGCCGAACAGCGCCACAGGAATGGCCAGGAGCGCGCAGAGGAGCGTGCCTCGGCTCAACAGCTCGCCGCGCAGTACGTTGGCCGGATTCGGCGGTTGCGGCGCATTCGGGTTGAGCGGGGTTGCCGGGGCTGTCGGCGTGATTGGAGTGGCCGGCATAACTGGCATAGCCGACGTTGATGTGTTTTGCGCCATTTCAACCGACGCATTCGGTATTACCGCCGGTGGTCGCTGGTTGACAATGCGTTGCAGCGCCGGTTTGATGGCCGGATCGATTTGCGTGGCTTCTTGAGTGGGATTCCACGCATCCTGCACCGGCATCACCCGCGTGGATTGCGGTGCGTCCTGTGGTGCCTCTTGCGGCAGCACGCGCGTGCCGGTGCCAAGAGGAATCGTCGTGGTATGCGCGTTGATATCCATGACCGAGGTGCCGGCATCGGCAATAACGGTATCGGTTATGTCAGCAATACCGGTTGTGCCGATTGCCTGCGTGGCCTCAACGAATTGCGGCAAGGTGCGTGTGCCTATAGCGTCTTCGCCCGTTACTTGATCCAACGATCTCCACAGGGTTCGTGGATTGTCAGGCGATTCAGCAAAAGGGGGCATCGCCTCCGATATGTCGGCAGTGGAACCCGAATCCGAAGCAGTATCCGCAGCATCCCAAGCTTGCGGATTCAACGCATCCAACGCAATCGCCTGCAACAATTCGTCGGGCGTGCAACGTTTCGTACGATCCGGATTCAACGCTGAACGGAACGCGGCCATGGTGCCCGCCGGAAGCCCGACCAAATTCGCGCTTCCCGCAGCGGCACGCTCCAACACGGCCATCATCGGCTTCGTGCCGAACACCGGCTCGCCGGTAGCGGCAAACGCCAGCACGCTCGCCACTGACCACCAGTCGCTCATCTCATCGGACTCCGCGCCATCAATGATTTCCGGTGCGATGAATCCCGGCGTGCCCATAACCAAACCCGTGCGCGTCACATGGCTTTCGCCCTCGCCCATGGCAATACCGAAATCCACCAACACCGGTCCGGTATTCGACACCATCACATTCGTCGGTTTAATATCGCGGTGCACAATACCGGCCGCATGCACGGCCTTCACCGCCTCGATCAGCTTGCGTCCCAACCGCTCCAGATCGTCACCCACATACCGGCCGTTGGTACGCACATCTTCACGTAGATTCTTGCCCTCGATCAGCTCGGTCACAATGAAGGCCAGAGCATCATCCAATTCCATATCCACAATGCCGCACACGCCCGGATGACGCACTTTTTGCAGCGCCATAGCCTCCCTACGCAGGCGCTCGCGTGCGGTCAGCTGATCGCGGGAACGTTCGCCGGATGCATCTTCCTCGGCGAGGGAATCGCGCAAAATTTTCATCGCATACTGGTGTCCGCCGTCATCGCGCACGCGCCAGACCGATCCCATCGCCCCCGATCCAAGCCGTGAAATCAACGTATATCCGCCAACGAGGCTGCCCGCCTCCAGATTCAATGCGCTTAAGTCGCTCATGGAACCCATGGTACTTGCCTTATGCAGGTTGCTGTTAGAACAGCTCGCTTCAGTGCGCAAAAATCACCATAAAAATGCGATTGCGTAGTTGAGTCGCAATTAGGTCGACGTTTTTCCGTAATATGGCAACGATATCCGGTCATCAAATCAGCAGTCGACAGTAGGCAAATCAACGATTGACGGTCAATCCGCGAAAGAACGCATATTGTTCCATATGCATGCGTGTAACGGAATCATATGCGCATGAACGGTCGTTTTGCATGCGCAAGTGGTATGCAGATTATGCACGCGAAACGACAGGCTGGGAAAAAATCAGAGTACTTTTCCGCGGATTTTGGTGAAATCGAAATATCGACATGAAGAAGTGTCTTCACTTCTGGAAATCATGCGACGCGGGGCAGCGTTACGTGATTTTTGGTTTCGATGAGGAAATCGGAGCCTGCATGTCGTTTGGTTATGAGAATCAAGGAGGAGGCAGACCATGCTGCAAATCAACATGGCTGACGTCATGAACGTTATCGGTTCGTTGACGCCGTACCTGATTGCGATTGGCGTGCTATTCGTGCTCGCGCTGATCATCACTTTCGCCGTCAATAAGAAGACGGTGAAGGAAGTCGCGACCCGTAAGATCATCCACTCCGAGTCTTGGCTTGTGGCGCTGGTCGGTATTGTCGTCGCGGTTTCCATGATGCTGTCCGGTCCGCTGGCGACGCTGCTCAACAACGCGACCCTCACGAAGTACATGCTGTCTGACGCTACTGTTTCCAAGGCTAATGAGCTGGCCAAGGAAGTGCAGTCGGAAGCTATCACCATGCTAAAGAACGATGGTTCCAACCTGCCGTTGAGCAACAAGAAGGTCAACGTGTTCGGTTGGGGCTCCACCAATCCGGTCTATGGCGGCACCGGCTCCGGCTCCATGTCTGACCAGTACGACACCGTTTCCCTGCTTGATGGCATGAAGGAAGCTGGTCTTGAAACCAACGCTGATCTGAGCAAGCTGTACACCGACTACCGTGCGGACCGCCCGGTTGTTGCTATGTGGTCCCAGGATTGGACCCTGCCTGAGGTTCCGGCCGACCAATATTCCGATTCGCTGATTTCTGACGCCAAGAGCTTCTCCGATGAGGCTGTTGTGGTGATCACCCGCGTCGGCGGCGAAGGTGCTGATCTGCCGACCAACATGAAGGCCGAAACCATTACCTACAAGAACAACTCCAAGGATTATGATGACTTCCAGGATGGCGAGCACTTCCTGCAGCTGAGCAAGACTGAGCGCGACATGATTGATCTGGTCACCAAGAACTTCGACAAGGTCACGCTCGTTTATAACGGTGCAAATGCTTTCCAGTTCGACTTCCTGAGCAACTATCCGCAGATCAAGTCCGTGTTGTGGTGCCCGCCTGCGGGTCAGACCGGCTTCTCCGCACTCGGTGACGTGCTTGTTGGCGAAACCAACCCGTCTGGCAAGACTTCCGACACGTTCGTCAAGGATCTGACCAAGACCCCAGTGTTCAACAACACTGATGGCGCTGCTGCTGCCAGCTCGTCTTCCGTTGGTGCCGATGGCGCATTCGTCTACGATAATGTCGACGATTTGGCTGCTAAGTACACCGGCTTCACCGGTCAGGAAAATACCGTGCTTCCGTCCTTCGTCAACTATGTCGAAGGTATTTATGTGGGCTACAAGTTTTATGAGACTGCGGCCGATGAAGGTCTGATCAACTACGATGACACCGTCATCTATCCGTTCGGTTATGGCTTGTCTTACACCAGTTTCGAGCAGAAGATGGGTGACGTTTCCTACAAGGATGGCAAGGTCACATTTGATGTGACCGTCACCAACACTGGCGACACCGCCGGCAAGGACGTTGTTGAGGTCTACTACAACCCGCCGTACACCGATGGCGGTATCGAGAAGGCTTCCAAGAACCTCGTCGCTTTCGAGAAGACTGAGAAGCTTGAGCCGGGTGCTTCTGAGACCGTGAAGATCGAGTTCGATGATGACGATATGGCTTCCTATGACAACAAGGGTGCCAAGGCTTGGGTGCTGGAGAAGGGCGATTACACCATCTCCGTCCAGTCCGATTCCCATCATGTGATCGATTCTGAGAAGATCAACGTCGCTGACACCATCACCTACGATTCCGAGTCGAACACCCACAACGATGATCAGACCGTGGCTACCAACCAGTTCGACTATGCCGCTGGCGATGTGGCTTATCTGTCCCGTGCCAACCACTTCGCGAACTACGCTGAAGCCACCGCAGCCCCGACCAACTTCTCCATGAGCGACGAAGTCAAGGCTGCTTTCACCAACAATGGCAACTATGATCCGACCAAGTATGACGATGATTCCGACGAAATGCCGACCACCGGTGCCAAGAATGATCTCCGCTTGGCTGACATGTACGGCAAGGATTACGACGATGCTGATTGGGAGAAGCTGCTTGACCAGCTGACCTTCGATGATATGGACAACCTCATCGCCAACGGTGGCTACGGTACCCCGGCCGTTTCCTCCGTCGGCAAGATCCAGCTCACCGATGCTGACGGCCCGGCCTCGCTGAACAACAACTTCACCGGCGTTGGCTCCATCGGCTTCCCGGCTTCCACCGCATTCGCCTGCACTTGGAACAAGGATCTAGGCAAGCAGTTCGGCGAGATGATCGGCGATATGGCTCACGACATGCATGTTGCTGGTTGGTGCGCTCCGGCTATGAACATCCACCGTGGCGCATTCTCTGGCCGTACCTTCGAGTACTTTTCCGAGGACTCCCTGCTCTCTGGTGTTATGGCTTCCAACGAGATTGCTGGTGCCAAGGAGAAGGGCGTGTACTCCTTCATGAAGCACTTCGCTCTGAACGATCAGGAAACCAACCGTATCAACATGGTGTGCACCTGGGCAGACGAGCAAGCCATCCGCGAGATCTACCTTAAGCCGTTCGAGATGAGCGTGAAAGAAGGCGGCGCACAGGCCGTGATGAGCTCCTTCAACTACATCGGTTACACCTATGCCGGTGCCTCCAACAACCTGCTGAACACCGTGCTTCGTGACGAGTGGGGCTTCAAGGGCTTCGTCCTGACCGATTATTTCGGCGGCTACGGCTACCAGAATGCCGATCAGGAGATTCGTAACGGTAACGATTCCATGCTGGCCACCACCAAGATCACCAACCACGTCACCGACAAGTCCGCAACCTCCGTGAAGGCCATGCGTACCGCTGCTCACAACATTCTGTACACCGCCGCCAACAGCTGGCAGTATGCAGACGGTGAGCCGAAGGTCGCCACCCCGATCTGGAAGACCGCCATGTACGTGGCTTGGGGCGTGACCGCTGTTCTGGTGATTGCACTTGAGGCTCTGGCTATCAAGCGCTACATGGATCGCAAGAAGGCCAAGGCCGAAATCTCCGCCTGATATGGCTTCCTTTTCATGGATCAATCAATAATTGAATAACAACTGAACAGCAGCGAGGGCCGTCGACTCACCCCAGTCGGCGGCCCCCGCCGTATTTCAAAGCAACCACAGCCAGGTTTATATGGGTCTTTGCTGTATCTCCGTTTTTTGCAATCAAACTTTGCTATGTGAGATTGAATCCGGGCATGCGTTGCGTGGCCTGGTTGTGTTTGCTTGTTTTCTTCTTCTCCTGTTTCCTCATCGTTCTGTTTTGTCTGGGATTTTTTTCGGCCAATACATGGCTGGTTGGCTGATGAGTCGGTTATGCATGCGGTGTTGCGGCGACGACACGCCGTTTGGTGTTTGTTTTTGGTTCACGTGGTCGTTGTTTTCGTGTTCTAGACTGGCCGTGCGGCCGTTCGGAGGCCGTTTTCGACACGCCGAGGGATTGTTGTGTTTCCAACGTTTCCCGGTGGTTTCCGCATGCCCGGGTTGCGTGGATTGGAGATGTGCTGTAGGTTTATCTCTTGCTGCTCGGCACGGCGGCCTCGCTCCGGGAGATTGGGGCGGCTTGCTGGTGTGGTGGTGGTTTGAGAACTCAAGAGCGTATT
>OIXX01000525.1_pt1 | contig 22227 bp, 17 predicted proteins | sample 1588161 | NCBI WGS metagenome assembly OIXX01 (sample SAMN03283274) | human gut metagenome | biome: human-associated habitat; material: feces | host: Homo sapiens | place: Peru | collected 2012
CAGCCACATCGAGCGCCGCGTCGCTCGCCGCCTCGTCGGCGTCCCAGTGGTGGCTAAACGCGGCACCGCGCTCGGAGACCCCTCCGTAGATGTGGTAGCTGAACACGTCGGGCACCTCGTGGCACGCCTCGAGTAGCCGGTCGCTCGTCGCGAACGAGTCGCCCAGCGCGCGCACAAGCGGCAGGCCAGCGAGCTCGGGCGTCACCGGGTCCATCGCCCCGCACGGCCCCACGAGCAGGACGCCCGGGTACTCCCGCCGCATCATGCGATAGAACGCGTCCTGGTCCTGGGCAAAGCCGTCCGGGACGTAGGGCCCGCCGTCCGCGCCCGCAGATCCCATGAACGATATGTTCGGCTCGTTGCAGAACTCCACCGCCGAGACGGGCGTACCCAGCTCGGCCGCCGTGTCAAGCAGCATCCGCACCTGCGCCGGGTCCCACGCGCCCGTGCCCCCAAGCGCGCGGCACTCCTCGTTGCCAAGCCCCGGCAACACGGCAAACGACACAAGCAGCTTGCCACCGACCGCACGGACGAAGTCGAGCACGCCCCGCCACTGCGCAAGCGTCAGCACGGCTCGGTATGGAGTGGGCGCTGTGCCGCCGGTGTGGCCGTCAAAGTCGTAGTAGGTGCCCGTGGCCCACGAGCCGCTCACGCGGACCCACGACGGGCCGATGGCGCGCGCAAGCATGCGCAGCCGTCCATTTCCCAGGTCGATGGGCCCGCGCCAGGCCATGAGGTGCTTCGTGTCACCAAGCAGCGACGACATGTCGAGCTCGGACGGAACGCCCTCGGGCAGGTGCACCTGGGGATACGGCTCCGTGCCGGCAACCTGCGCCGGCGTGAAGGGCTTCCAGAACGTACCGCCCGTGACCTCGGTCATCTCGATGTCGTACGAGATGACGCGCCTATCGCGAGGATGCGCGACTCCCAGCTTCCTCGTTCCCACCACAAACTTGCGCACGTCTCCGCCCCCGAATCCTGGCCCGCCTTTTGACCAGCTTCTACCCGCGCCGGCTGCAGCTAGCCAAATTCGGGGGCTCGGGAGCGCCTCCAGCGCGCCGGCCCCTGGCGATGCCCAACCAGTCCCATCGCCTGTCACGCCCCCAAACGGGGCATCCCAATCGAAAGGAATCCGCCGCCCCTTTCCGACCGCTTTCCTCGCGCCATCTCAAACGGAAAGAAATGGCTATTTCTTTCCGTTTGCATCCTCAAAACAAAACTCAACGGAAAAAATCTCCATTTCTTTTCGTTACACTATCATCAACGCACATCAAGCGGAAAGAAAACCGCCATGCGTCACCTCACGAGGAGGGCCCATGAGCTACCAAACGCTCGAGAAGGCGCTTTACGCCGACCCAAGCTCCGATCGCTTCGCCTCCCGGGAACGGCTCCTCCAGGAGCGGCTCACGAGCGAGTCCACGTTTCGCACGGGCATCCAGCTTGATACAGGCGAGCTGTTCCTCGCCGTGCCGCGCGAGCTGTCCCTCGCCAACGAGCGCATCCTGCGGCGCGAGCGCAAGGTGTCGGCCCTGTGGCGCTCTCTCCCTCCCATCGCGCTTGGCGCATGTATCCGGTCCCTCATCATGGACGAGGTCGTCTACAGCAACGAAATCGAGGGGGTCCACAGCACCAGGCGCCAGATCGAGCTTGCGCTCGAGGAGGCCCAGCGAGACACCAGCGGCCTCAAGGGTGCCGCCGGCAAGGGGCATGCCCCCTTCGCCGAGTTTGCCAAGCTCTACCTCGGACTCGTTGACAATCCCGAGCCTCCAGGAACGCTCCGGGACATCCGCAGCGCCTACGACGCCGTCGTCCGCGACGCCCTCGACGAGCGCGACCGCCTCGGAGAGACGCTCTTCCGCAGCGGGCAGGTTGTCATCACGGGCTCTCGCGGCCAGACGGTCCACGAGGGCGTCTCGCCCGAGTCCAGGATCGAGGAGATGCTCACGCAGTGGCTCGCCCTCTCTCGGTCCGAGGACATCCCCGAGACGTACAGCGCGCTTCTCTGCCATTTCCTCTTCGAGTACATCCATCCGTTCTACGACGGCAACGGACGGACGGGACGCTATCTCCTGGCCCTCCACCTCAGCAAGCCCCTCTCCCAGCCGACCGTTCTCTCGCTCTCGCGCACCATTGCGGAGAACAAGGCCGAGTACCAGCGGGCATTCGACATCGTGGAACGCAAGCTCAACGCCGCGGAGGCAACGCCGTTCGTCCTGACCATGCTCCGCCTCATCGGCGAGGCGCAGGACGACCTCATCGCAAACCTCTCGGAGAAGCAGCAGGCGCTGCAAGTCATCCGCGCCAGTCTCGAGAATTGCCAAGCCGTTGGAGATAGGCCCCGCTCCGTGCTCCACTACGCCGCGCAGATGGAGCTCTTCGACGCCTTCCACGAGACGCGGGCCACCGATGTCGCAAGTCACCTCGGCGTCTCCCGTCCCACGGCCCGCAAGGCATTCGACGAGCTCGTGGAGGCTGGCTTCCTGTGCCGGACAAAGGCGACGCCGGCAACGTACCGGCTCACCGATGCCGGGCGTCACGTCGTGGGACTCCTATGATGTGAGGCGCACCAGACGTCGGAAGGAACAGCCATGGTGACGAAGCCCGACGGGCCCAAGGCAAGCCGCAGGCCTGAAACGCCCACGCATGCGATAGCCAATAATCCGACAACCCCCACAAACATCGAGGTACGTGGGGCGCGGGTCCACAACCTCAAGAACTTCGACGTGGACATCCCGCTCGGCAGGCTCGTGGGCATCGCCGGCGTGTCGGGGTCGGGCAAGAGCTCGCTGGCGCTGGGCGTGCTCTACGCAGAGGGTTCGCGGCGCTACCTCGAGGCGCTCTCCACCTACACGCGCCGCCGGCTCACCCAGGCGGGGCGCGCGCAGGTGGACGAGGTGCTCTACGTGCCGGCGGCGCTCGCCCTGCACCAGCGCCCAGCCGTCCCCGGCGTCCGCTCCACCTTTGGCACCATGTCCGAGCTGCTCAACAGCCTGCGCCTGCTGTTCAGCCGCTGTGGCAGCCACCAGTGCCCAACGTGCGGCGCCCACGTGCCACCCACGCTTGCCGTCGCGGCCGACCAGCCCATCACGTGCCCGCACTGCGGCACCACGTTCCACGGCCCCGGCGCCGAGAGCCTCGCGTTCAACAGCGCCGGGGCCTGCCCCACCTGCGGCGGCACCGGCATCGTGCGCACGGTGGACAAGTCCACGCTCGTCCCCGACGAGACCATCTCCATCGACGACGGGGCCGTGAAGCCGTGGGGCAGCCTCATGTGGGACCTCATGAAGCAGGTCTGCCGCGAGATGGGCGTGCGCACCGACGTGCCGTTCAACCAGCTCACGCCCGCCGAGCGCGACATCGTCTTCCACGGCCCCGCCGAGAAGCGTCACATCCTCTACAGGCCCAAGAAGGGCGACGGCTTCGCCGAGCTCGACTTCACCTACTACAACGCCGTCTACTCGGTAGAGAACGCGCTCTCCAAGGTCAAGGACGAGAAGGGCCTCAAGCGCGTCGCAAGGTTCCTCAAGGAGGGACCGTGCCCGGACTGCGGCGGCACGCGTCTCTCGGCCGCCGCGCGCGGGCCACTCGTGCGCGGCATCAACCTGGCCCAGGCGTGTGAGATGACCCTCGACGACCTGAGCGCCTGGGTGGCGGGCGTGCCCGAGACGCTGCCCGCCGAGATGCGTCCCATGGCCGAGCGCATCTGCGAGAGCTTTGCCGACACGGCGCGCAGGCTGCTCGAGCTGGGTCTTGGCTACCTCTCGCTCGGCCGGGCGGGCGCCACGCTCTCGACCGGCGAGCGCCAGCGCGTGCAGCTGGCCCGAAGCGTCCGCAACCGCACGACGGGCGTGCTCTACGTGCTCGACGAGCCCAGCATCGGCCTGCACCCTGCCAACATCGACGGCCTCGTGGGCGTCATGCGCGACCTCGTCGCCGACGGCAACTCCGTGGTGATGGTCGACCACGACACGCGCATCCTCGCCGAGGCCGACTGGCTCGTGGAGATGGGCCCGGTCGCCGGCGCCAAGGGCGGGCGCGTCATCGCCCAGGGAACCGTGGACGACGTCGAGCATGACCCGGCAAGCCGGATCGGTCCCTTCCTGGCCGGACGCGAACGGGTGGTGCGCGGCGGCGTTGAGCCGTGCGGCGATGCACCCGCGACGAAGCAGGCCGAGCGGGGCGGAAATGTGACAAATCATACGGAAGAAAATGTGACAGGGCGCATGCACCTCGAGACGGGAGCCATCCACACCGTCAAGCCGCTCGTGGTCGACATCCCGCGCGGGCGACTCGTTGCCGTGACGGGCGTCTCGGGCTCGGGCAAGACCACGCTCGTGCTCGAGAGCCTCGTGCCCGCCGTGAACGCCAAGGCCGCCGGAACTCCCCTGCCCGCCCACGTGCACGCGGTCGAGGCCGACGGCATCCGCCGCGCAGAGCTCATCGACTCCTCGCCCATCGGCACCAACGTTCGAAGCACCGTGGCCACCTACACAGGCGTGCACGACGAGCTGCGACGCGCCTACGCGCGCACGGCGGCGGCAAAGGAGGCCGGCTACAAGGCGGGAGACTTCTCGTACAACACGGGACGCCTGCGTTGCCCCACCTGCGACGGCACGGGCCAGATCTCGCTCGACGTGCAGTTCCTGCCCGACGTCGACATCCCCTGCCCCGACTGCGACGGCGCCCGCTACGCGAAGGCGGCAAGCTCCGTGACGCGCGCGGCGGCGGACGGCAGCGAGCTCTCGCTGCCGCAGCTCATGGCCATGAGCGTGGATGAGGCCCTCGAGGCCACGGTGGGGCTGCGCCGTGTGCAGGCGCGCCTGCACACCCTCTCCGACCTGGGACTTGGCTACCTCACGCTGGGCGAGGCCACGCCGGCGCTGTCCGGCGGCGAGGCACAGCGCCTCAAGCTCGCAAGCGAGATGGGCCGCGCCCAGGACGACACGGTCTTCGTGTTCGACGAGCCTACCATCGGCCTGCACCCGCTCGACGTGGCCACGCTGCTCGGCGTGTTCGACACGCTCGTGGCCCACGGCGCCACGGTGGTGGTCATCGAGCATGACCTCGACGTCATTCGTAACGCCGACTACATCATCGACCTTGGCCCCGGCGGCGGCGAGCGCGGCGGCCGCATCGTCGCCACCGGCACGCCCGCAGAGATCGCCGCCCGCCCTGAGAGCGTCACGGGCCGCTACCTCTGAGGCCCGCACGCACTCCAACCCTTTTCAACAGGCTGCGCGAGCAGGTCAAGGCCGCTGGCGCCGGCGACTCGGACTACCTGCACTCGCTCGCACGAGGCGCTGGAGCAGCTATTTGCCGAGTATGGCGGCCTCAAGGCCATCATGGCCAGGGGGCCTCACCCCGTTCTCGGCCGTGCCCAAGGGCTACGGCATGGACGACGGCCGCACGGCGTAGTGGCGCTACGGTGTTAGCGGTGCCGCGGCATTAGCAGCGCCGCGTCGGGCACGGTAAGATGGATGCCAACACCGTCACCGCAGCTAAGAGGACGCACACCGTGCACGAACACCCCACCGAGACCCCCTCCGACGCCAATCCCGTCAGCCCAACCACCCCCGGCTCGCTTGGCGAGCTGGTGCCAGACCTCTGGTTTGATCCCGAGCAGTGGCCCGACTACGCCCCCGAGCCGCCCCTCGACGCCGAGACGGCCCTCGAGCGCTACCTCGACTGGTGCACCTGCCGCGGCATGGAGCTCTGGCCCCACCAGGAGGAGGCGCTGCTCGACCTGGCCGCCGGCGACCACGTGATCTTAGGCACGCCCACGGGCTCTGGAAAGTCGATGGTCGCGCTGGGCCTCGCCTACATGACCATCTGCCAGCACAGGCGCGCCTACTACACCGCCCCCATCAAGGCCCTCGTCTCCGAGAAGTTCTTTGACCTGGTGGAGGTCCTCGGTCGCGACAACGTGGGCATGATCACCGGCGACACCCACATCAACACCGACGCCCCCGTCATCTGCTGCACGGAGGAGATCCTCGCCAACCAGGCCCTGCGCGAGGGCGCCGCGAGCAACGTCGCGGCCGTCGCCATGGACGAGTTCCACTTCTTTGGCGAGGCCGACCGCGGCTGGGCCTGGCAGGTGCCGCTGCTCACGTTGCCCAACACGCAGTTCCTCCTCATGAGCGCCACGCTGGGCGACACGAGCGCCATCGCAGGCGCCCTGACGCGCCAGACCGGCCGCACCGTCGACCAGGTCACGGACGCGGAGCGCCCGGTGCCCCTCTCCTACCAGTACGTCGACACCTCGCTCGAGGCCACCGTGGAGCTGGCCCTGCGCGACGGCGACGCCCCCATCTACATCGTCCACTTCGCGCAGGATGCGGCGCTCAACGCCGCCCAGAGCCTCGCGAGCTACGGCGTGGCCACCAAGGAGCAGCGCGACGCCGTGAAGGAGGCCTGCAAGGGCACGCGCTTCACCACGGCCTTCGGCAAGACGCTCCAGCGCCTGCTCGGCTGCGGCGTGGGCGTGCACCACGCGGGGATGCTCCCGCGCTACCGCCTGCTCGTGGAGAAGCTCGCGCAGCAGGGGCTTCTGCCCGTCATCTGCGGCACCGACACGCTGGGCGTGGGCATCAACGTGCCCATCCACACGGTGCTGCTCACGGCCCTCACCAAGTACGACGGCCATCGCATGCGCCGCCTGCGCTCGCGCGAGTTCCACCAGATCGCAGGCCGTGCGGGTCGCGCCGGCTTCGACACCGAGGGCCGCGTCATCGCCGAGGCCCCGGAGTACGAGATCGAGAACGCCAAGGCCCTGCTCAAGGCCGGCGGTGACGTCAAGAAGCAGCGCAAGGTCAAGAAGAAGCGCCCGCCCGAGGGCTTCGTCAACTGGGGCAAGGAGACCTTCGAGCGCCTCATCGCTGCGCCACCCGAGACCCTCGTGCCACGCCTGCGCATCACCAACTCTATGGTGCTCGCCGAGTGCGAGCAGGGGGCCGACGCCCACGGCCGCGTCATGCACCTCATCGCCAACTCGCTTCAGACCGACACCGAGAAGGCCCAGCTCGTGGCCCGCGCCGACGAGATCTTCGCCACCCTCATCGACGCCGGTGTCATCGAGCGCACCGAGCTCGCCGACGCCGTCGATGCGGCAGGCCCGCAGCTGCTCGAGGCCCTGCCCGCCGCCGCGGCCTCGCCGCTTGCGAGCCCGGCCGTCTACAGCCTCATGGTCGACCTCCCCGAGGACTTCGCGCTCGACCAGCCGCTCTCGCCCTTCCTGCTCGCGGCGCTCGAGCTGCTCGACCCCGAGATCGACACCTACGACCTCGACCTCATCTCCATGGTCGAGGCCACGCTCGAGGACCCCTACCAGGTGCTTCGCGCCCAGGAGCGCGAGGCACGCGGAAGGGCCCTCGCCGAAATGAAGGCCGAGGGACTCGAGTACGACGAGCGCATGGACAAGCTTGCCGAGATCACCTACCCCAAGCCGCTCGAGGACGAGCTCAACGCCGCCTTCGAGACCTACTGCGAGAAGGTACCGTGGGCGCGCGACTACTGCCTGCGCCCCAAGTCGATCCTGCGCGACATGCTCGAGACGGCCGCGGACTTCAAGACCTACATCCAGCACTACAAGCTCGCGCGCTCGGAGGGAACGCTGTTGCGCTACCTCTCGGACGCCTGGCGCGTGCTCGACCGCACCGTGCCCACCGAGAAGCGCTCCGAGAGCCTCGACGACATCGTGGCGTGGCTTGGCTTCATCGTGCGCACCACCGACTCCAGCCTCGTGGACGCCTGGGAGGCCGCGGGCGAGGTGCCCGACGCCCTGCCGCCCGAGGTGGCGGACGCCGTGGTCAAGGACCGTCACGGCCTCACGGTGCTCGTGCGCAACGCCCTGTGGCGCCGCGTGCGGCTCTTCAAGGCCGAGGAGCTGCCGACGCTCGGCGACCTCGACCAGCCCTGGGGCTTTGGCGAGCGGCGCTGGCGAGCCGTCCTGGACGAGTTCCACGACGCCCACGACGAGCTGCTGCTCGACGCGGACGCCCGCAGCACGGCATACTTCCAGGTGGACGAATCCGACGAGAAGTCCGACCACGTCTGGCGCGTCACGCAGATCTTCCACGACGCCGACGGCGACAACGACTTCCAGATCAAGGCCGACCTGGACCTCGATGCCACGCAGGAGCAGGGCGAGGTCGTCTTCAAGAACTACCGCGCAGGCTCGATTGAGGAGCTTATGGAGCAGGGCGGGCAAAAAATCTAGATAACGGATGACTTTTGCACAGGCCGACTACCTGCATTTTTCTAATGTTACCGCAGGTAGTCGGCCTGCCTTGCAAAAGAAATACTATTCCGTTTTCGATACTATTTGGGCGCCGCACCGCGTCACCACGGAGATTGCGCGAGTCCACCCGCGTCGCCCGCCCTTGCGGGCGCAGCCGACCCCGCCACGGAGATTCCGCGGGCTCGCCGCCCCGCTCCCACCCGCGTGCGGCGTCAAGTAGACTGGAACGCCACGAGAGCCCACGGAAACGGAGCCGTCCATGGCCAAGCTCAACTACAACCTCGTGAAGTTCACGCACGCCGCCGGCACGTCGGCCCAGCTGCCCAAGCCCGGCCGCCCCGAGATCGCCTTCGTAGGCCGCTCGAACGTGGGCAAGTCATCCATCATGAACAAGCTGTTCAACCGCAAGAGCCTCGTGAAGGTCTCCTCCAAGCCGGGCAAGACCACCACCATCAACTTCTTCGCGGTGGAGGGCGTGGACTTCGTCGACCTGCCAGGCTACGGATTCGCGCGCGTGGGCGGCCACGACCAGGACCGCTGGAACGAGCTCATGGGCGGCTACTTCGAGGGCGGGCGCAACATCCGACTCGTCGTGGCGCTCGTCGACATCCGCCACGACATGATGGACCTCGACGAGGAAATGGTCGACTACCTGCTCAAGCTCGAGCTTCCGTTCTGCGTCGCCTTCACCAAGGCCGACAAGCTCAGCAAGAGCAGGGCCGCCCAGCAGGCCCAGGCGCTCGCCCGCCAGTTCACCCTTCCGAGCAACGTGCCCGTCGTGGTCACCTCGGCCACGAGCGGCATCGGCATGAACGAGCTCAAGACCACGATCGAGCAGGCGCTGCGCGGGTAGGGCGGTACGGGGCCCCGGCGGCGCGTGGGAACCAGCGCCACGCAGGCCCCGCCCCCTAACGCCCAACCCGCCGTGCCCGGTCGCTACCCGTCCTCCCCGCGGGCGGACTCGTCGATGCCGTCGGGGATGCCGGCACCCTCGAAGACGCCCGCATAGCCGTCCTTCGTCCGCACCGGGTCCCAGTGCAGCGTCATGACGATGCCGTCCTCGCGAAGGAACTGCCGCTCGATGCCCTCGAGCACCGCATGCGCCTCGAGCGGGTCCTCCTCGGCGGGCATCACCACGTGCGCGCTCGCGAACTTGCGGCCCGGACCGTAGTCGTGGACCATGATCCCGTGCATGCCCAGCACGCCCGGCCGGCTCAGGATCTCGTTGCGGATGTGGCTCACGAGCTCGTCCGACGGCGCCTTGCCAAGCAGCGTGTCCAGCGCATCGCGGATGAGCTGAAGCCCGCTCACCAGCACGAAGAGGCCCACCGCAAGGCCCACCCAGCCATCGAGCTCCAGGTGGGTGAGCTGCGAGACCAGCATGCAGGCAAGCACCGCGATCGTCGTGAGCGCGTCGTTTCTCGAGTCGACGCCCGTTGCCGTGAGGGCCTCTGAGTCGATGCGGTGCCCCAGCGTCTTGTTGAAGCTCATCATCCACACCTTCGCCGCCGCGGAGAGCAGCATCACCACGATGAGCGCCCAGCTGAACTCGACCGGCTCGGGCCTGAGGATGCGCTCGAAGCCACTGCGGGCCAGCTCAATGCCCACCGACGTGACCAGCACCGATATGACGAGCGCCGCCAGGTACTCGTAGCGCCCGTGGCCGTAGGGATGGCCCGGGTCGGCCGGACGGCTCGCGAGCTTGAAGCCGATGAGGCTCACCACGTTGCTCGAGGCGTCGGAGAGGTTGTTCACGGCGTCCGCCACGATGGAGACCGAGCCCGAGGCCAGGCCCACGACGCCCTTGGCCAGGCAGAGCGCCACGTTGAGCACGATGCCCACCATGCCGGCGAGGATGCCGTAGCCCACGCGCACCTTGGGGTCGTTGACGCGCCCGAAGTCCTTCACGAACAGTCTCGAGAGCCAGTCCGTCATGTCGCGATTCCCTCCCGCATCTCCCATGCCTGCCGCTCGCCGATGCCACGCAAGAGTGTTCCCCAAACCGGGCAGCATTAGAGGAGCGTGGCCGCGCGACGGCCGAACCCGCCAAAGGCCGAGGTGCGGCGCGCCCCAAGCAGGGCGCAGGTCTGTCGCCTACGCCTCCGGCCTGCTTGCCCGCGAGGACGTGACGCCCGAGGCCTGCGAGGCCGCCAAGGCCAAGGTCGAGGCTGCCTACAAGGGCCTCACGCTCACCACGAGCTACGAGGACGTGTTCAAGGACGCCGGCCTCGTCATCGAGTCCATCGCCGAGAACCCGCAGGAGAAGGTGGCCTTCTACACCGAGATGGCCAAGCACCTGCCCGAGAAGGCCATCGTGTGCACCAATTCCTCCACGATGCTGCCGAGCGCGTTCGCGCAGTACACGGGCCGCCCCGAGCAGTACCTGGCGCTGCACTTCGGCAACTCCATCTGGAAGAACCCGCTGGCAGAGGTCATGCCGCACGCCGGTACCGACATGGCCAACCTCGCCGAGGTCGTGAAGTTCACCGCGTCCATCCGCGTGGTGCCAGTCAAAGTCCTGAAGGAGCAGCCGGGATACCTGCTCAACAGCATGCTCGTGCCGTTCCTCACCGCCGCCGAGTCGCTCTGGGCAGCCGGCATCGGCGAGGTGGGCGACATCGACACGGCCTGGAAGCTGGGAACGGGCTCGCCGCTCGGCCCGTTCCAGATCCTCGACATCGTGGGCCTCACCACGGCCTACAACATCGGTAGCATGAACTCGGCCGCCAAGGGCCCCAACTCCGCGCAAGCCAAGGTCGTGGCCCTGCTCAAGGAGAAGATCGACAAGGACGAGACGGGCGTCGCCACCGGCAAGGGCTTCTACGAGTACGGGAAGAAGTAGGGCCGAGCACGCGGGATTGGCCGGCCTCGCGGCTGGCTGACAGGTCGCGGTTGAACAGCACGTGCTTCGTCACCGCAGCTCATGACACGCGAAAGGGCCCCGAAGCCAGCACGTTGGCTTCGGGGCCCTCCCCGTCACGCAAGCCGGACACGAACGGGTCGCACTCCGGCGCAGATGCGCTTCCTAGCGGTTGCCGCCACGGTAGCCGCCGTTGCTGCGGCCATAGCCGCCACGGCTGTCGCGGTTGTCGCGGGCGCCAAAGCTGCCACGGTTGCCGCCAAAGCCGCCGCGGTTCCCACCGAAGCCACCGCGGTTGCCGCCAAAGCCGCCACGGCTGTCGCGGTCGTCACGACGGTCGTTGTTGCGGTCGAAGCTGCGGCCGCCGCGATCGTCACGATTGCCGCGGAAGCCACCGCGGTCGCCACCACGGTCGCCACCACGGTCAAAGCTGCGGCCGCCGCGATCGTCACGGCCGCCAAAGCCGCCACGGCCACCGCGGTCGTCACGGTTGCCGCGGAAGCCGCCGCGGTCGCCACCACGGTCCCCGTCGCGACCGCCACGGCCGCCACGGTCGTCGTGGCCGCCACGGCCACCGAAGCTGCCACGGCTGTCGCGACCGCCACGGAAGCCGCCGCGGTCGCCACCACGGTCGCCGCCGCGACCGCCAAAGCCGCCACGGCCACGGTCCTCGCGCGGCTCATCGAGGCCCAGGGCCACGAGCGGGTCGATCACCTTGTCAAGCAGGGACAGGAGCTGCTCGGCGTCCTCCTCGGAGAGGCCGGGGACGAGGTCCTCGCCCTTGCGCTCGGCAGCCTCGGCGCGCTCGATGGCGTCGTCCTCGGCGAAGACGACGACCTTGCGCATGTCGGGCTCCTCGGGCTCGATGCGGCCCACGAGGTCCTTCTTCTCGGCATCGGCCAGCACGGCGTCGAGCTCGCGCAGGCGCATGCCCAGCAGGTCGGCCATCTCCTTCTGCTGCATCTTGGGCTTGAGCTGCAGGAGCTTGAGGGCGCGCACGAGCGTGCTCGCCTTGCCCTGGTTCTCCTCGGCGGCGCGCTCGAGAGAGACGCGGCGACGGAACAGCAGGTTCTCGGCACGCTTCACCTTCGCGACGAGCTTCTCGTTGACGCCCTGCTCCTCCTCGGCGTCATCGGAATCGGAATCGCTCGCGGCCTCGTCGTCAGCCTCGGCGTCCTGCTCGTCCTCGGCAGTCACGTCGTCGTCAACGGACGTCTCCTCGGCGATCTCCTCGTCCTGGATGCTCGTCTCGTCAATCGTCTCGTCGTTCTCGAACTCAGACATTGCGTCTCCTTCTTGCGCCTCCCGGCGCCAACATGGGCGCTCCCGCGCCACCGTGCCGGATTCCCCAACTCAGATCATCCGTGTCATTCGTCTTGGCCCTTCCGGGCGCCCGGCACCAGCGGTCTAGTGTAAGAGCGGGGGCTGCCTCGCCACCCGCAAAACTCCCGTCATCGCAAAAGCGGCGCAACTGTCGACCTCGTCACAGCCGGCAGGCACCCGAGTCGAGCCTTGCCCTAGTTCTGCCGATACGTGCTGAGGAAGTCCGCGATGTCCTCCATGCACTCGCGCAGGATGCGACGACGCGGCAGGTAGACCACGCGGAAGTGATCTGGCTGCCCCCAGTTGAAGCCCTTTCCCGGCACAATGAGCACATGCTTATCGTGCAGAAGGTCAAGCGCAAACTGCTCGTCATCGGTAATGTTGAACTTCTTCACGTCAAGCTTCGGGAAGATGTAGAACGCCGCCTTGGGCTTCACCGCCGTGATGCCGTCGATGGCATTCAGCCCCTCGTAGACGCACTCACGCTGCTCGTACACGCGCCCACCCGGCACGATGTAGTCGTTCACGCTCTGGTGTCCCCAAAGGGCGGTCTGCACGATGGACTGCGCCGGCACGTTGGAGCAAAGCCGCATGTTGGAGAGCATGTTCACGCCCAGCATGAAGTCGTGCATGCAACGCTTGTTGCCGCTAAGCACCATCCAGCCAATTCGATAGCCGGCGATCATGTGGCTCTTCGAGAGGCCGGAGAACGTAACGCACGGCAGGTCGGGCGCCAAGCTTGCGATGGAGACGTGCTCCAGGCCGTCCATGACGAGGCGGTCGTAGATCTCGTCCGAGAAGATCATGAGCTGGTTCTCACGGGCGATGTCGACGATCTCCTGCAGCACCTCGCGCGGGTAGAGGGCGCCCGTGGGGTTGTTGGGGTTGATGATGACGATGGCCTTCGTGCGCGGCGTCACCTTGGCGCGGATGTCGTCCATGTCGGGGTACCACTCGGCCTGCTCGTCGCAGAGGTAGTGCACGGGAGTGCCGCCGGCGAGCGTGGCGCACGCGGTCCAGAGCGGGTAGTCGGGGCTGGGGATGAGGATCTCGTCGCCGTTGTCAAGCAGCGCCTGCAGGCACAGGTTGATGAGCTCGGAGACGCCGTTGCCGGTGTAGATGTCCTCCATCTGCACGTTGGGCAGGCCCTTGATCTGCGCGTACTGCATGATGGCCTTGCGCGCCGAGAACAGGCCGCGCGAGTCGGAGTAGCCCTCGCACTCGGGCAGCTGGTAGCGCATGTCCTGCACCACCTCGTCGGGCGCGCGGAAGCCAAAGGGCGCCGGGTTGCCGATGTTGAGCTTGAGGATGCGCTGGCCCTCGGCCTCCATGCGGGCAGCCTCGTCGACCACCGGGCCGCGGACGTCGTAGAGCACGTTATCGAGCTTCGAGGACTTCTTGAACTGACGCATGGGGACGCTCCCTTGGGTTGTTGCGCTCGTGGACGGCGCGATGGTGGCAGGTGACGACGGGGGTAAGGCGGCCTTCTGCCGCTTGCTAGCTCGGGCAGCAAGTTCCACCGGCTCAGGCCCCTCGCCCGAGCGCAGCCAGGGCTCGGGCACGTCGAGGATCCGGGCAAGCAGGCCCATGGGCTTGGAGCGCGGCACCGTCTTGCCACTCACGTACTGGCTTACCTGGCTCTTTCCCAGATGGGAGCCAAGCTCAGCCGCCGCGTGGATGAGGTCAGCCTGCTTGAGGCTGCGCGCCTTCATGGCCCGCTCCAGCCGGTCCGAGAACTCCATGTGCGCCTCGCCTTCTCAATGGTTCAATTTTAGGCAGTAAGTTGAACTTGCCAATCTCAGTAGTTCAATTTTGTCTCAGTGTACCACTGTGGGTAACCGATGCCGCCCTCTTTGTGAGTTCAATTTTGAACTCCATGGACTGCCGCGAATCCCTGCTAGGACGTACGCTGAGAGACCCTCGCCGAGAGAGGCCCGGAATGGATTGCCGCCAAAAGCAAAAGGGGCGGCGCCGGCCCAAAGCCGGCACCGCCCCAAGACCAAGCCGCATCATCACCAGGTTCTGCGACAAGCAAAGCCAAAAAAGACCGCTACACCAGCTTGCCGGAGCAGTGGTCGATGCCGTGCTGCACGGCCTCGGCAACCCAGCCGGAGTACTTGCGGGTCCTGGACTCGAGCTTGCCGTTCACGAGGGCGTCGAACTGCACGCGGATCATCTGGAAGCGGCGGACCTCCGTGGCGCGGTCGAGCGACAGACAGCCCTCGCTGGCGGTGTAGGGGGCCATCGACGCCACGATCTTGGGGTTGAGCATGACCTGCAGGCCCTTGGAGCCCTCGAACGCGATGATGGCCTTGTTCTCGCCGATCTGGTTTGCCGCAAGGCAGGCGCAGTCATCGAGCGAGCCCAGCGTGTCGAGCAGGTCCTGCACAACTCCGGCGTCCTCGGCAGTGGCCGCCTCCGCCGGCTGGCTCAGAAACTTCTCGTCCTTAACGATGTCCTTGATCACGGCAGTACCCTTCGCTCGACTCGCACCTGCCAACGGCCTCCCGCACGAGGGGCTCGTCGGCATCTAACGAGCCACGATGATACGGGATTGGCACCACGAGCGGCGGCGACCACATCCTGTCCACAGGCGGCGTTGGCCACGAACTGGCCCTTGACCACATCATGGCTCGCCCTCCCTCACCACACGCAGCGTGTCGCGATAGGGCCCGTCGATGCCGATGACGTCTCGCAGCACGTCAAGAAAGTAGCTGCCGCTTGGCTCTCGATGGATGAAGCCAAAGCCCCCGGGCCTGCAGGCGAGCGTCACCGTGCCCTCGAGCTCCCCAGGACCCTCACCAGAGCATGGCTCGTAGCTCGCGCGGTCGTACAGCAGCGTTTGACCCACAAAGTACCAGCTGCCGCCCACCCGCGCGATGCGCTGCGCAAGCGTGCCGTCCCTCCACGTGGGCCTCTCGCAGGCAATCCTGTTGACAACCGCGTGCTCCTCGGCCGTGCACAGATCCACAACGCGCAGCTCGCTCGTCTCGGGACTCTTGTCGCGAATGGCAAAGCGCGAGAACCGCTGCGTCTCGGCAATCTGGTCCAGCCTCCGGACGCGCGCGGGCGCGGTTCCGGGCGGAGGACTCTCGACGAACAGCTCGAGCGGGGACCTGCCGCCCGCAAGGTCGAACTCGAAGAGGAACCACTCCGTGTAGGCCATGTTGGCCTGGGTCACGAGAGGCGAGCTCGGCGAGCTCTCGTAGTAGGCAGCGGGCCTCACGGCGTCCTCGAACGCCTCGCGAGACCGGTCAAAGTACTCGGCACTTCGGTCCTCCCATCGCCGGTAGACGGCATAGAGGTCCTCCCAGATCTTGTCGGCGACCATCTCCCCACCCCTTCCTCGGACCATTGGGAGGTCGAGCATAGGGGGAGCCAGAGGCGGTCCGGGCAAGAAAGGGAAGAAACCCAGGCACCCGCCGACACAGACCCGACAAGCCGCCGACAAGAATCGGGGAGACTATGCCGACTGACGGCTCGGAGAATGTTCAAAACTCATATCACCGCAGGTACGAGGGGTAAGAGGAAGCTCTCGCAGAGTTGTTGATTATTCACCCGCGGGCGCGCCATGGCGCCCACCCAGACGCCCCGCCAAGCCAGCCAAGCCAGCATCGGACAGCAGCCTCGCCACAAGCGAGCGTCCCGCCAATAGCCCCTACCGAACCGGCACGATCACGTCGTAGCGAACGGCCTTGCCGACAAGCGAGTAGCTGGGCTTGATGCCGGCGAGCAGGGGCCCCTTGACCGGGCGCTTGATGACCACCTTGCGCGGGCCCGACCCCACCGCCGCCCTCAGCAGCGCCTCGGCGTCTTCGCACGGCGGCTCGAGCCGGTGCAGGAGCTGGAACTTCTTCTTCACCGCGGCGCTCTTGGTGCGGGCGGGAAACATCGGGTCGAGGTAGACCACGTCGGGCGCCTGCGCCAGGCTCGGCAGCACCTCCAGGCTGTCGGCCTCGAGCACCCGCATGCGCCCGACGGCATCCGCAAGCTTGGGAATCTCCGCCGCGCGCGCCATCGCGTCCCTCAGCAACGCCGCAATCGTGGCATCGTGCTCGCAGAGCGTCACCTCAAAGCCGGCCGCCGCCAGGAGCAGCGAGTCCTCGCCCAGACCGGCCGTGGCGTCAAAGACGGTCGGGGCGTCGGCCCCCTTGACCCGCGCCACCCGCACGAGAAGCTCCCTGCCCAGGTGGTCCGCACGCAGGCGCGGCAGCATGCGCGAAAAGTCGCCGCGAAGCTCCATGCCGTCCGCCACGAGCGCAATCCCCTCGTCCGTCTCACGCAGCTCCGGGACCGACATGGCCCCCGCCCCCTCCTCGCGACTCTCCCGCATGCATCCTCCGCCCAGATTCATCGTCAGGCCTTGCGACCGCAGCCCGGCCCACCCGTCGCCGAAAGCATAGCCCAAGCCAGGCACGCAGCCCGTCGCCCCCATTGCGACGGTTCCGTAAAAACCAGCAGGCGGCATCGCCACTCGCCGCGCAAAGGGGTACACCGTCCCACGCGGGGGGACAACAAGGGGGCAATCATGGCAAAGACGATAACGACGGAGAGCGGCACAGAGGGCGCGACGGTGGCAGACGGGTATGCGCAGAAACCCGTCTTCTACCAGGTGAGCACGCTCAACGCGCTCATGATGGGCAACTTTGACGGCGTGGTCACGGTGGGCGAGCTCAAGCGCCACGGAAGCTGGGGCATCGGCACCTACGAGGGACTCGACGGCGAGGCCATCGTCTGCGACGGCCATGCCTACGACGCGCACGCCAACGGCACCACCTGCGAGTACTCCGACGACGCTCGCCTGGCGTTTGCCACGGTGGCCAACTTCACCAACCGCGCCGCGCAGTTCGAGATCTCCGGCGCAACCACGATCGCCCGGGTCAAGGACGCGCTCGACGACGCCCGCAAGGCCTTCGACGACAACGACAACGCCTGGGTGATGATGGCCATGCACGGCACCTTCCCCAGCCTGCGCGTCCGCAGCTGCGAGAAGCAGCTCACCAAGCCCTATCCAACCCTCCCCGAGGTGGCCAGCAGCCAGCACGAGCACAGCTACGAGAACGAGAGCGGCTGGGTCATCGGCGTGTGGGTACCGGCCTACCTCGAGGGCATCAACCTGCCCGGCTGGCACATCCACTTCCTTTCCGGCGACAAGAAGCGCGGCGGGCACCTGCTCGAGCTGGCCGTGGGCACGGCATCCGGCAAGCTCGAGAGCTATGCACGCTTCGAGATGGACCTGCCGGTGAACCGCGAGTTCGACAAGCTCGACCTGGGCGAGGACCTCGCCAGCGCCACCGCCTCGGTGGAAGGGTAGACTCCAAGCATCGCACGCCCGCCCGAGGAGGCCCCATGACCCAGCAGCAGCCCTACCCGCCCGTCATCGAGGGCGTCCTCGAGCACAACAGGGCCTTCGTGGCGCGCGGGGACTGGCGCTACCACGCCGCCCCGGGGCGCCCGGCCAAGCAGCTTGCCGTGGTGACCTGCATGGACACGCGGCTCACGCGCCTTCTGCCCGACGCCCTTGGGCTCCAGAACGGCGACGCCAAGATCATCAAGGTTGCAGGCGCCACCATCGTGGAGCCCAACGGCGAGGTCATGCGATCGCTGCTCGTGGCCGTGGCCGAGCTGGGCGTCACCGACATCATGGTGGTGGGCCATACCAACTGCGGCACCTGCGGCATGGAGGCCACTCACATGCTGGGTGAGCTCGAGCGCGCCGGCGTCCCCCGCGAGCGCATCGAGGCCGCGACCGGGCAGGATCCGCGGGCCGCACGCCTCCTCGACGGCTTCTCCAACCTCGAGGACGAGGTGCGCGCAAGCGTGAGCAAGATCCGGAAGCACCCACTCATGCCAGAGAGCGTCCGCGTCTGGGGCTTCACCATCGACATCGAGACCGGCGAGCTCACGACCGTGACCCCCGCGGCAGGCCCCGCGCCCGAGCATTAGCCGACGCGGGACGGGGACAGGCCATGGGCAGCAGGAAGCAATCGGCGCGCAGGCGCGAGCGGGAGGCGTTTCGCTCCCAGCTCGGCGACATGGGAGACCTGTTCGCGCAGGAGTCGGCCCGCAAGGCCGCCGACGACGAGCGCCGCGAGCAGGCCCTGCGCGCCAAGGCGTGCGAGTCAAAGCAGCGCTACGCCACCCGTGCCGACGCCAAGGCCACGATAGCCACCTGCGAGCGCCACGGCTCTCCCGCGCTCTACCTCTACAAATGCCCCTACTGCGGCGGGTGGCACCTCACGCACAAGCGCCCCAGCCGCTAGCGGTGGCCACCCGGCAAGCCCGTCCCACCAGGCAGCCGGCACACGCCTCCGCGGCGCCTACAGCGTCACGTTGCCAAACTCCGAGAGCTTGAGGTCGGGGTTGTGCTCCTCGGCCCACTCCAGGCTCCACGGCCGCGTGAAGAGCAGCAGCCGGTGCCCGCGCACGTCCTCCACCTTGCAGGTGTCACGCGTAAGGTCCAGCGTGGCCAGGTCAAGCTCCTCGGGGTCGTTTTCGACCCAGCGGATGATCTCGTAGGGCAGGGCGTGACGGTCGACCTCGACCTTGTACTCGCTCTTGAGGCGCTGCTCGAGCACCTCGAACTGCAGCACGCCCACCACGCCCACGATGACGCTCTCCATGCCCGTGCCAACCTCGCGGAAGATTTGGATGGCACCCTCCTGGGCCAGCTCCTCCATGCCCTTCACGAACTGCTTGCGGCGTAGCGTGTCCACCTGCGTGATGCGCGCGAAGCGCTCCGGCGCAAACGTGGGGATGCCGGCGTAGCGCACGTGGCGCCTGCCCGCGCAGAGCGTGTCGCCGATGGAGAAGATGCCCGGGTCGAACAGGCCCACGATGTCGCCAGCCACGGCCTCGTCGACGGTCGAGCGGTCGTCGGCCATCATCGACGTGCCGGTGGCCAGCTTGATCTTCTTGCCGCCCTGCACGTGGAACGCGTCCATGCCGCGCACGAACTCGCCCGAGCAGATGCGCAGGAAGGCGATGCGGTCGCGGTGGTTCTTGTCCATGTTGGCCTGGATCTTGAACACGAAGCCCGAGAAATCCGGGTCGGTCGCCTCGACCTCCTCGCCCGTCTCGGCATCCCTGTGGGGCAAGGGGCTGGGGGCCAGGCGCAGGAAGTCCTTGAGGAACGGCTCCACGCCAAAGTTGGTGAGCGCCGAGCCAAAGAACACCGGCGACAACTTGCCCGTGGCCACGGCCTCGGCGTCAAACTCGTCGGCGGCGCCATCGAGCAGCTCGATGTCGTCCATGAGGGTCTGGTGGTTCTCCTCGCCGATGAGGTCGTTCATCTCGGGCGCGCCGAGCTCAGCCTCAACCTCGGCCACCTTCTTGGCCGCGTTTGCGTGGCCGTCGCCCTGGAACGCAAGCACATGGCGGCTCGCGCGGTCGAACACGCCCTTGAAGTTGCGGCCACTTCCGATGGGCCAGTTCATGGGGTATGTGCCGATGCCCAGCACGTTCTCGATTTCTTCCATGAGGTCAAAGGGGTCGCGCGCGTCGTGGTCGAGCTTGTTCACGAAGGTGAAGATGGGGATGTGGCGCAGCGTGCAGACCTTGAAGAGCTTCTTGGTCTGAGCCTCGACGCCCTTGGCGCCGTCGATGACCATGACGGCCGCGTCGGCAGCCATGAGCGTGCGGTAGGTGTCCTCGGAGAAGTCCTGGTGGCCCGGGGTGTCGAGAATGTTGACGCACTTGCCGTCGTACTCGAACTGCAGGACCGAGGACGTGACGGAGATGCCGCGCTGCTTCTCGATGTCCATCCAGTCGGAGACGGCATGCTTGGAGCTGCTCTTGCCCTTGACCGAGCCGGCAGACTGGATGGTGCCGCTGTAGAGCAGCAGCTTCTCGGTCAGCGTGGTCTTGCCCGCGTCCGGGTGCGAGATGATGGCAAACGTGCGACGACGACGGATTTCCTCGGGCAGGGACAGCATGTGGGGCCTTTCTTGAGAGCGACGGTCCCTCGGCGCGGCCGTCGCGTTACAGTCAAACTCTATAAGGATACTCGCGAATCCGTCCGATTGGGAAACCCTATGAACATCCAGATCTTCGGCACGAAGAAGAGCTTCGACACCAAGAAGGCCCAGCGCTGGTTCAAGGAGCGTCGCATCAAGTTCCAGTTCATCGACCTCAAGGAGAAGGAGATGAGCAAGGGCGAGCTGCGCAGCGTGGCGCAGGCGGCGGGCGGCATCGACGCCCTCGTGAATCCCAAGGCGAAGGACGAGGACACCGTGGCGCTCGTCCAGCACCTCGCGGAGTCACAGCGCTTCGACACACTTCTCGAGAACCAGCAGATCCTGGCCGAGCCCATCGTCCGCAACGGCCGTGCCGCCACCGTGGGCTACAGGCCCGAGGTGTGGGAGGGCTGGGAGTAGATAGGGGGTGGGTCCGCGGAGCAATGACTACCGTCATCCCGTCGGACTTCGCTCACACACCGGAACCAGATAAGTCGCCCGGAGGCTACAGCCGGCAGGGAAATGCCGCCCGCGCCGTCCATACCAGGCGCCCGGTCGTTCCGCGTCGGGCCCACGAGGGCCTGCCCTGTCCCTGATTTCCGTCCCACGTATGGGCACCCGTAGCCCTCGCGATGAGATTTCGCGATTCATGCCACGAAAACGCGGTTTGTGGGAAACACCCCCGCCGTCATCGGGCGGCTTATCAGCAAACACCAACAAGCCGAAAGCCATCATTTCCTGACGCGCGCGCCAAGACGGCAGGTTACCTGTGGTTTTGTCAGAAGCAAAAGCTGCGGTCCACACCGACCAGGTTGGACCACGCACATCCAAAGGCAATTGGCCGACTATGAGACAGCCGTCGGGCCACCCCGTTTCCCACAAACCGCGTTTTCGTGGCACGGAACGCAAAAACGGATCGCCGACCCCCGCCACACCGCCATGCGCACGCACCCGCGGACAGTAAGTCCTGCGTTAGCAACCGTCTAACAGAAGCGCCCCCCACCCCAAGCCGTGACACCATCGAAGGCGCGCGCCCGGCCAAGGCCGCTGGCGCCCGCTCTGCCTCGCGGACATGCGACGGGCATCATCGAGGAGCCCTGGTAGCCCCGGGTATCGGGGCGCTCACGAAGCACCCGCCGCACTTGATTCGCAGCAAGCCTCCCGCATCGCAGCGATGAAGCGCCCCACCTGCGGCGCGGGATGCGCCTGGTACACCAGAAAGCACGGCACGCGATGTTCGCAGGCGATGGGAGCCGTGACGAAGCCCGGATGCAGCCCCGCCCAACCGCCACTCGTCACCACGGCACCGCCCTGCTCCTCCGCCTCGTTGAAGAGGGCATAGTCGAAGCTGTCGACGTCGATGACCTTCGCGTGAGCCTCGAGCTCGAGGGCATCGCGCAAGCGGTCCATCGCGTCGTTGCCATGCCGCAGCACGCGGATCCTCCGGCCCGCGAGGTCGGCAAAGGTCACCTGCGTGCGGCGGGCCATGGGGCTTCCCTGTGCACGTCGAGGTTGAAGACCGACGAGAACAGCGGCAGCAGCCCGCACTTTCCACCCCACCTCACGGTGGAGTAGCTCGACTGCACCACGTCGACCTCCCGGAGGGCGACAGCCCGCCGCCGGGCTGTCGCGGCGTTTTTGTGACCGAACGGCAACGGTGGCGAGCTCCCGGTTGCCTTTCGAATGACGCGGGCGCACGATGGCATAGGTGAAAGGCCCGCTCGATACGGGCGGGCGCGAACGGGCAAATGCGACGGAAGGACGCGACATGTGCACGGGAATCAGGTTCAGCGATGATGAGGGCAACATGTATCTGGCGCGCAACCTCGATTGGAGCACGCGCTACGGCG
>OIXX01000527.1_pt1 | contig 22076 bp, 16 predicted proteins | sample 1588161 | NCBI WGS metagenome assembly OIXX01 (sample SAMN03283274) | human gut metagenome | biome: human-associated habitat; material: feces | host: Homo sapiens | place: Peru | collected 2012
TGATCCGCAAGTGCAACGAGGCCTACAAGCCCGTCATCACCGCCACGCAGATGCTCGACTCCATGATTCGCAACCCGCGCCCGACGCGCGCCGAGGTCAACGACGTCGCCAACGCCGTCATGGACGGTACCGACTGCGTCATGCTCTCCGGTGAGACCGCTGCTGGCAAGTACCCGGTCGAGGCCGTCAAGATGATGGCCACGATCTGCCGCGAGACCGAGCAGTACCTCCTCGAGCGCCACGAGTACCACGAGCGCGGCGGCGTCCGTGACGTCAACGGCTCCATCGGCTTCGCTGCGGTGACCACCGCCAACCGCGTGGGCGCCAAGTGCATCGTCGCCCCCACCGAGTCCGGCCGCACCGCCCGCCTCATCTCCAACTTCCGTCCGAAGCTGCCGATCTACGCCGTTTCCCCGCACGAGGAGACCATCCGTAAGTGCTGCTTCTACTGGGGCGTCAAGGTGCTCAAGGGCGTCGCTCAGGGCTCGCTCTCCGAGACCATCAAGCAGGCGCTCGTCGTCGCCAAGGGCAACGAGCTCGTGAACGAGGGCGACATGGTCGTCCTCACCGCCGGCGACCCCAACACGGCCCCGTCGCAGGGTGACTACATCACCTCCACCAACATGGTCATGGTGGCGCAGGTCTAGTAGCCTCCCAAAAGGCGCGTTCGACATGAGAGGGGCCGCCAGCTTCGGTTGGCGGCCCCTCTTCTGTCATTGGCTGTTGGCCGTGTGCGCCGAGAGAAGCGCTCAAGGAGCGCGGCAGGCTCTTTGCGGGGCCCCTCGGGCTTCCCCCTCCGTCTCCGCCGATATCCGCTCAGAATCAAGCCGGGATAGCCTCTCCGGATGCCCAGAGCTCCCTTAACGTGTCGTCACGGAGCTGATGACGCAGCGGTTGGCGGGCATCCAGACGCTGCCCCACTCCACCGGCGTGCCGTCCTCGAGGCGCACGAGCTGGTCCAGGTCGAGCACCGGCGCGCGTTCGTTGCACTCGAGCCACCTGCCGCGGCGCTTGCCGGCCGCGCGAGCGCTGTACGTCATCTCGGCCGCACCTACCTTCTTGCCGCTCGTACGCTCGACGGCGTTGAAGAGCCCCTCATGCTCAAAGTCGACGTTCTCGAGGCCTGGACACGGATTGAGGTTGATGCGGCTCTCGATGAGCATGACGGGCTCCTCGTTCACCGAGCGCACGCGCATGAGGTAGAGATACGGAGACCCCTCCTCAATGCTCAGATACTCGGCGCACACGCGGTTGGCCCGCTCGATGCGCTTGTCGACCACCTTGGTCACAAAGTCGATGCCCTGCTCGTTCATGGACTCGGCGAAGGAATGCAGCTTGTTGCCGGAGGGACGGGCCATGACCGGCTGGATCACGAAGGTGCCGCGCCCGCGCTGCTGCACGAGCAGGCCCTCCTCCACGAGTGAGCGGATGCCCTTCTGCACCGTGCCGCGCGAGAGGTGCAGCATCGCCATGAGCTCATGCTCGGAGGGAATGCGCTCGTCGACGCCCCACTCCTTGGAGTAGATCTTCTCGCGCACGTAATCCGCGACCTGCACGTAGAGCAGTGACGAGTCCGTTTTCTCGAAGTCCGCCATGTCGTCTCCTGACAAGCTGGGCGTGCGGCTTCGTCACCGGCAAGGAACCGGCGCGACCGCACGGTGCGCCGACTCCCGCAGAAGGCGCACATGACCATCGGTCTCATAAGTGTAGCGTGAGAGTGCCCTCGGCTCCAAACCCGGAGCCTACGCGAAACCGGATGGTCAACCACCGCTACGCTGGGACAATGCGATGGAGAGACAGCGCCACAGAGCTTACGCCAGGCCCTTCTCGGCAAGACGGGCGGCGTAGGCACGAAGCTGGGCAACCATGAGCTCGCAGGCGTGCTCGAAGACCTCGAGGAAGAACTCCTCCGTGAAGAGGCTGTACTCGGGCGTTCCCGCGATGTGACGCGTCTGGTTGTCGGCCACGATACCGTTGGAGACGTCGAGCGCGCGCGGCACGTCGACCGCGTTGATCTCGTACTGGGGAAATGCCGCCGCCTGCGCGTAGAGCTCGTCCGTGGCCTCGCAGGTGAGCGTCACGGGCAGGGTGCGGCCAAACTTGTCGAAGTCGCCCTGCTTGCGGATGCGCGTGCGCTCGCCCGTAGGCACGTTGAATCGGTGCAGCCAGGCGTGCGTGGCGGTATTGTACGTGTTGTCGCAGAGCAGGTGCGCCCAGGCACCGAGGGTCATGTCGCTGGCTCGGTAATCAGGACTGGTCAACTTCGCCACAAGCGCATTGTGACGCTCCGGGGCGGGCGGAATCACGAAGCTGCCCCCCGCACGAGAGATGGCAACGCCCTCCTCCACGGTGAGCTGCGCCTGCCCCAGCGGCACATTGTCCGGAACGGACAGCGTGGGTTCCACGTAGGTGTCCCAGAACTCCTGCGCGCGCGGGATGGGAATGTGGCCGGGGTCGGCGAAATGCGTCAGGCGATACGGAAGGATGCCGGAGGGCTCCTTCACCATGTAGCCCAGGTAGATGTCGGGCACGAAGTTGCCGAACAGGAAGGCGCTGACGTCGCGAATACCGTAGTCTGACGGCCCTCCCTCGCGGAGGAGCCGCTGCACGTGGGCGGTATGTACGTTCCAGCTTGGCATGCTGCCATGGTAGCACCGACGGGGCGGCCGTGCCGCCCCGTCCCGAATGCGTGCTACAGGGCCTGCTCGGTCCGTTCGATGATGTCGTCCTGCGTGGCCTTGGAGAGCACGTTGAAGAAGGCGCTGTAGCCGGCAACGCGCACGATGAGGTCACGGTGCCGCTCGGGATGCGCCTGCGCGTCCAGCAGGGTCTCCCTGCTTACCACGTTGAACTGCACGTGGTAGCCGTGCAGGCGATCAAAGAACGTACGCACAAGCATCTCGAGCTTCAGGCGGTTCTCGGGCTTGGCGAGCACCTGCGGGGTCACCTTCTGATTGAGCAGCACGCCACCCGTGATGTCCTCCGTCGGAAGCTTGGAGACGCTCTTGAACACGGCGGTGGGGCCGTTGACGTCCGCGGCGTGGCTGGGGCTGCAGCCCTCCGCCAAAGGCTCGCCGGCGTGACGGCCGTCAGGCGTCGCAAGCGTACCCGCGCCCTGCGGCACGTTGGCGGAGATGGAGCTCGTGCCGGCATAGTAGGTGCCGCCAATGGGACCACGGCCGTAGCGCGTGTTGTGGTGCTTCTTCATCTCGTCGATGTAGATGTCGTACGCCTCGCGCACGAGCGAGTCCACGTAGTCGTCATCGTTGCCGTACTTGGGCGCGTCGGCCATGAGCTGGCGGATGCGCTCGCCCTCCTCGCCCGCGTAATCGCTCATGAGGGCGTCCCAGAGCTGGGACGGCGTCACGGCACCGTCCTCGAACACGACCTTCTTCATGGCCGCCAGGCTGTCGGCGAGGTTGGCAATGCCCACCTGCAGGTCGGAGATGAAGTCGTAGACCGCACCGCCCTCCTTCATGTTGAGGCCGCGCTCGATGCAATCGTCCGTGAGGGCGCTGCAGAGGATATCGGCCGTGTCCTGCTCGAGCACCATGTCGCACGTGGCGTCGATGATCACGCACTGACGCGCCATCTCGCGGATGACCTTGTCCCAGCAGCGCATGACGTCATCGAAGCTCGTGAAGTCGCGAAAGTGCCCCGCACCCTCCACCAGCTTGGTGCCACTTGCCGGGTCCACGCCGTCGTTCATGGCGATGAGCAGGGCCTTGGGGAAGTTGAGGAAGCTCATGCCCGTGCAGCGGTAGCCCCACTTGCCCGGCACTGCCGTCTCCACGCAACCGATGGCGGAGTAGTTGTACGCGTCCTCGCGACTCACGCCCTTGTCGATGAAGCTCGGAATGATGACCTCGTCATCATTGAAGGCAGGCATGCCAAAACCACAGCGCACGACCTCGATGGCCTCGGCCATGAAGTCTGCCGGGAGGTTCTTGTGGTAGCGCACCGTGAGGTTGGGCTGGGTGAGGTGGCACTGTGCCACGCTCTTGAGGATGAGCCAGCTCATGGGGTTGGTGGCGTCCTGCGGCTCGCCGTTCACGAGCTTCTGGCCACCTACGGTGACGTTCTGGTAGAGCGGGCTTCCCGCAGAGAACTGCGTGTGGCTCCAGGAGCGGATCTTGTTGATGGTGTAGGTCTTGAGCCAGAGGTTGCACATGAGCTCGTCGGCCTCGGCCTCCGTGACGCGACCCGCCGCCAGGTCTGCCTCGTAGAAGGGCCAGAGATACTGGTCCATGCGGCCATAGGAAAGGCTGTGGCCGTTGGACTCAATCTGCAGCACGAGGTGCGTGAGCCACACGGATTGCACGGCCTCGCGCAGGGTGCGGGCAGGCTCATAGGGCACGCGGTCGAGCGCCTCGGCCATCTGCGTGAGCTCGTTGGCACGGCCAAGGTTGCCGGCGGTTCGCGCCTGATCCGCCTGCTCGCGGGCCAGCACCGCAAAGCGGCCCGCGAAGGTCCGCATGGCCTCCACCACGATAAGGATGGCACGGTAGAAGTAGCTCTTTTGGATGTTGCGATAGTCCGTGAGGTCAAGCTCATCGAGCTTGGCCTGGGCGCGGCGGGCGTAGGTTGCGAGCCCCTCGCGCAGGAGGCGCCCGTAATCCACGGCGCAGTGGGCATCGCCCGAGGTGATGTTGCCCTCGCTCTTGATGATGCCCAGGTCATAGAAGAGCTTAGAGTGGGGCGGGAAGGCGGCAAGGCCGCGGTCTAGCAACGTATTGTGCTCCCAAAACGGCGCGATGTCGCGTAGCCTCTGCTTGTTCTCCTCAGTGATGTAGAAGCGGTCGCCGTCGCGCTTGTCGAACTTGTCCAACTCGTCAATGACCCAGCTCATGGCGTACTCGGGGAAGATGGGAGCGCCGCGGTTGGAGGACGCCTGGTTGCCGGCGATGAGCGTCTCCGGCTCGATGAAGATGGTCATCTCCTCAAGGACCCGCTTGAGCATGATGGCGCGCTTGAGGGCGAGGGGCTGGTCTGCGCAGTCGCGGTAGACCTCGGTGGTAATGACGGCGCGTTCAACGTCCACCTGCGGCTTGGCGTCGAGCAGCTGGTCGCGGAAGCTCTCCATGCGCGGCGTGAGCTGGCCGAAGTGCTCCTGCGGTGTTTGGCTGGACATACGTGCTCCTCACTCTCGCGTGCGACGTGGGCCCATCTGGCCCCGCCGACCCTTCTTCTGGCGCCAGTATCGCGCCAAATTACCGCACTGTCAACGTTCGTAATAGATTATAATTTCGTTCGTAAGTATAATATGCTGCGGATACATGTTCTGCCGCGCAACCCCGAACCCTTGACTCCAGAAGGAAGGCACCATGGACGGGCAGCACGCCATCGTCTTCAATATCCAGAAGTTCAGCCTGAACGACGGGCCGGGCATCCGCACCGTGGTGTTCCTCAAGGGGTGCCCGCTTCGCTGCGCCTGGTGCGCCAACCCTGAGAGCCAGCTCACGCGCCCCCAGCTCGAGTGGGATGCCGGCAAGTGCCGCCGTTGCGGCACGTGTGCGCGACTCTGCGGGGACGGAGCGATCACGTTCGACGGCGAGCGCGTGTCGCTCGACCCCCGCCGCGCCGGCGAGCACCCGGAGTGCGCCAAGGCCTGTCCGGGCAAGGCCCTGGAGCTGGTTGGCCGCGAGCGAGACGTGGATGACGTCGTGCGCGTCTGCCTCCAGGACCTGCCGTTTTACGAGCAGAGCGGGGGCGGCGTGACGCTTTCGGGCGGCGAGGCGCTCCTGTGGCCCGAGTTCAGCGTGAACCTGCTCAAGGCCCTGCACGAGCATGGCGTTCACACGGCCATCGAGACCACAGGCTACGCGCTACCCGAGACGTTCGCCCGCGTAGCGAAGCATCTGGACTACCTGCTCTTCGACGTAAAGCACTGGGACGACGCCCGCCACCGCGAGGGCACGGGCGTCTCGAATCGGAGCATCTTGGCCAACCTGGCCCACGCGGTCGCGGCTGGCAAGGAAGTGCTGCCGCGTATACCGGTGATCCCAGGCTTCAACTTCGATGCGGAGCATCCGATGCGGGCGGCAGAGGGCTTTGCGCGCGTCTTGCACGAGGCGGGCTTACCGCGCTGTCAGCTTCTCCCCTTCCACCAGTTTGGCGAGAACAAGTACGAGCTGCTGCAGCGCAGCTACGAGCTTGCGCAGGTGGGGGCGCTGCACGAGGAAGACCTTGGCGGGCTGATCGACGGGCTCAGGGCGCGGGGGGTCGATGCGTTCGTGTAAGGCGAAGGCGCTATCGGTGCCTCACGCACGTGACCCTGGCTCCCGTGCGCTCGAGCTGGCCACGCGCCTCGTACGAGATGGCCTCGTCGGTGATGACCTGGGCGATGCGCTCGTCGATGCGTAGCGGCACGACGCCGTGGCGCTTGAACTTCTCGCTCTCCGTGAGGACGACGACGCCCTCGGCGCACACCGCCATGTCCCGGATCGCCTCGGCTCTCAGCAGGTCGTCGTTCGTGAACCCGAGCCGCGCGCTCCAGCCGTCCACACCGATGAAGAGTCGATCCACGCAGAACTCCTCCGCACAGCGACGCAGTATGGGACCAACCGTCACCTGCGAGTCGTTCTGATAGTCCCCGCCGAGCAACGTCACCCGGGCCGTCGGCGTCGAGCGCACGTAGCCTGCGATGAACGCGCTGTTCGTGATGATCTGCACGTCATGGCGCGCCGCGACGATGGCCTGGGCGAGCAGGGCGCAGCAGCTCCCGTTCTCGATCATCACGGTGTCGCCGTCCGAGACGAGCCCAAGGGCGGCCTGGGCTATCCGCAGCTTCTCGTCATAGTGATAGGCGAGGCGGCCGTTGATGTCGTCCCTGCTCGCGAGCAGGGCATAGCCGTGCTCGCGCTGGATGATGCCACGTTCCTCGAGGCCCGTGAGGTCCTTGCGCATCGTCACCTCGGACACGCCGAGCGTCGAGGCGAGCTCCGAGACCTCCACCCGATTCCGCTCGTTGAGAATCTCGAGAATACGCGAGTCGCGAGCCCCCATGGCCACTCCTTCGGTCAAGCGCGGCTTCCTCTACCCCGGCGTCGACAAGCGGCCCAAGAGAAGACGAGCTGAATAGATGAGTCTGTGGCTACGAAATGCCACCTCATCAGTATCATATTGCTTCCATACGCTTTAATATTAGCCTCAATCTATACTGGTTCATCCTATAGATAGGTGTTTCCGGTAACCGGAAGTCTTCCATCTTGGCAAAGCCTCCTTCTCTTTCTTCCTCTATTGTCCTCATAGCAGGCTGCAGCTTCGTTCGTAATATTTCTTTACTTCATTAGAAATCGTCTTACGAAGAGAGGGGCGTATGATTGGAATCATCTTGGCGAGTCACGGGAAGCTCGCCTCTGGAGTACGTCATAGTGCCTCCATGGTGTTTGGAGACCAGCCTTCAAGTGCCGACGTATCCCTCATGCCCGGTGAGGGACCGGAGGATTTCAGGCGTAAGCTCCTTGACGCTATTGATTCCCTAGATGAACGACGCGAGGTGCTGATCCTCGTCGACCTCTGGGGAGGCACTCCCTTCAACCAGGCAAGTCTGTTGTTGGAGGAGCACGATACCTGGGCCTTGGTCACGGGCATGAACCTCCCCATGGTCATCGAGGCATATGCCATGCGCTCCTCGGTCCCGACCGCATTCGAGTTAGCCGATTGCCTGCAGGCAAGGGGACGGGAGTGGATGCGCGTAAAGCCCGAGTTCCTCACTAGGGAGCCCGATCCGGCGGATCCCCCCGTCAGCGCACCGGCCACCAAGGCAAACGAAATCCTCCCTCGGGGCACCGTCCTCGGAGACGGAAGGGTCGACATCGCTTGGACCCGCATCGATTCGCGCTTGCTCCATGGCCAGGTTGCCATGGCATGGTCAAAGCAGATCCAACCCACGAGAATCATCGTCGTCTCCGACGGCGTCTCCCATGACGCCCTGCGCAAGAGCCTCATCACCGAGGCGGCGCCGCCGGGGATACGCGCAAATGTCATTCCCATCTCGAAGATGATCGAGATAGCCCACGACCCACGATTCGGCTCCCAGCGCGTCCTGCTGCTCTTCGAGAATCCAGCCGACGTCCTGCGCTGCGTCGAAGGCGGCGTTCCCATACGGCATGTCAACATCGGCTCCATGGCGCACTCTGCCGGCAAGACGCTCCTCAACGATGCCGTCTCCGTAGACGCTCAGGACGTCCAGGCGCTCAGTGCCCTGCGCGATCACGGGTGCACCTTCGGGGTGCAGAAGGTCCCCACTGACAAGAGCCAGGACATCTGGGGGCTCATATCTAGGTCTGGGCTCTCCACCACAACCGACTCGACGCAGTCATAAGGAGCGGCTCCATGGAAATCCTCCAAATCATCCTCGTGCTCATCGTCGCGTTTCTCGCCGGGCTCGAGGGCGTCCTTGACGAGTTCCAGTTTCACCAGCCCATCGTCGCCTGCACGCTCGTCGGCCTCATTACGGGGCATCCCATCGAGGGCATGGCGCTCGGCGGCTCACTCCAGCTCGTGGCCCTCGGGTGGATGAACATCGGAGCTGCCGTCGCGCCCGACGCGGCCCTCTGCTCCGTCGCATCGGCCGTACTCGTCTGCATGAAGGGCGTTGACGTGGGAGTCGCCACCGCGGCGGCCATGGCCTTGGCGGTGGCGGGCCTCGCCCTCACCATCTTTGTGCGCACCGTTGCCGTAGGCATTATCCACGTCGCCGACACCGCGGCGGATAGGGGTAGCGGCCGCGGCATCGACGTCGCCCTCTATGGCGCCCTCGCGCTTCAGGGCCTTCGCATCCTCATCCCGGCGGCACTCGTCATGGCCGTGCCCGTCGAGGCGGTCCAGGCTGCGCTCGTCGCCATCCCCACCTGGCTCACCTCGGGCCTTTCGGCGGCGGGCGGGTTCATCGTGGTTGTGGGATACGCGATGGTCATCAACATGATGGCCACCCCCAAGCTCTGGCCATTCCTCATCATCGGCTTCGCGCTGGCAGCGCTCTCCGAGCTCAACCTCATCGCACTCGGCATGATCGGGGTCGCGCTCGCCCTCATATACCTGCAAGTCGCCCCCGAGTTCAACAGCGGGAGCTCTGCGGGAGGCGGCAAGACCTATGCCGTCGATGACGCCATCGACGACATCCTCAACGACTACGAATAGGTGGGAGCACATCATGACGACATGCGTCAGTTCGAGGAACCACCTCGACACGAGTTCGACCGACCCCGCGCGCATGGAGGGGACGGATTCGGCTCAGGCCCCCAAGCTCACGCTCTCCGTCTCAGACCGACGCAAGGTATGGCTGCGCAGCACCTTCATCCAGGGCGCCATGAACTACGAGCGCATGCAGGCGCTTGGCTGGTGCTACTCCATGGTGCCCGTGATGCACAGGCTCTGGCGCCAGGACGCCGACAGGTCAGCCTTCCTCAAGCGGCATCTTGAGTTCTTCAACACCCATCCCTATCTCGTCTCCCCCATCCTGGGCGTCGAGATGGCTCTGGAGGAGCAGCGCGCCAACGGGGCCGAGGTCGACGACGAGGCAATCCAGGGCGTGAAGATCGGCATGATGGGACCGCTCGCCGGCGTCGGTGACCCCATCTTCTGGGGAACACTCCGCCCCGTCCTCGGTGCGTTTGCCGCGGCCCTGGCCCTCTCCGCCAATATGCTGGGACCAGCCATCTTCTTCCTGGCATGGAACGCGATTCGACTCGCGTTCACGTGGTACACGCAGGAGCTTGGTTACCGCCAGGGCTCAAACATCACCAAGGATCTCTCCGGCGGCATGATGCAGAAGGTGACGACCGGCGCCTCCATCCTCGGCATGTTTATCATGGGGGTGCTCATCCCGCGCTGGACGAGCATCGATCTCTCCAAGCTCGTCTTCTCCAGCACGAGCATGGGCACAGTGGCTGACAAGTTCCCCGCCCTCGACACGCTCACCGGTCTCGTCAACGGTGGTGGCGCGATCACCGCAGAGGCGCTGCAGAACGGCCTCTCCGCCCTGAGCTCGATCAGCAGCAGCGGCTACTCGATTGTCACGAACGGTAACGTCGCCCAGCTCGTGAATACCGTGACGCTCCAGAGCGTGCTCAACCAGTTGCTTCCCGGTCTCCTTCCGCTGGGGCTCACGATCGTGTGCATCGTGCTCCTCAAGCGGAAGGTAAGCCCCATTGCCATCATCTTCGGGCTGTTTGCCGTTGGCATCCTGGGCGCGCTTGTCGGGATCTTCTAGGTCCCGCACGAGGGATATCTGCCAGTGCCTCCCACAAAGAAGGGCCGGCACCCTCAAAATGAGGGACCGGCCCTTTATCTGACCATGCGCGCCGAATCCGCGCCGGCTCGCACCGGTCACCAGCGTTGGCTAGCCGCGCACCTCGCCGCCAGTGGAGCGGCACACCTTCTTGACGAGCTTCTCGTGCGCCTTCTCCACCTCCTCGCTCGTGAGCGTGTGGTCGGCCGCGCGATACGTGAGCTCGAACGCCATCGACTTCTTGCCCACGCCCACGCGAATCGGGTCGCGGTAGACGTCAAAGAGCCGTGCGCTCTCGAGGAGCTTGCCGCCCGCGCTCTCGATGCGCTGCATGAGCCTCTCGCAGGTCACGTCCTCGTCCACGACGATGGCAAGGTCGTGCGTGATGGCCGGGAGCGTGGGCACGTCAACGTAGGGCAGCTCGCGCTTGGCAAGGCGCAGCAGCGCCGCCTCGGAAAGCTCGAAGGCCACGACGTCCTCGGAGATGCCGAAGTTGGCAAGCGATGTGGGGTGCACGTTGCCCACCCAGCCAAGCAGCTCGCCGCCGCCGGCGTAGACCTCGGCCGCGCGGCCGGGCTGCAACCACGGATACTTCTCGGGCTTGGCGACCTTGAAGTGCACCTTGGTGATGCGCAGAGCCACGAGCAGGCGCTCCACCACGCCCTTGGCGTCGAAGAAGTCGAGCTTGCGGTGCTTCTCGTTCCAGCCGTCCTGACCCCAGGCGCCGGCAAGCACGCCCGCCACGGAGCGCGGCTCGTCGGGAAGCGTGCGCTTCTCGTGGCCGAAGAACACGCGTCCCTGCTCGTAGAGCGCCACGTTGGGCACGCCGTGGTCGAGGTTATAGGCCACCGAGCGCAGAAGGCCCGGCAGGATGGAGCGGCGCATCTCGCCCTGGTCGGCGAGCAGCGGGTTCATGATGCGCACGGGCACACCGCGACCGGTCTCGGTGATCTGCGCGCGCTCGAGGTCACCGTCGATCGCGAAGCAGTAGGTCATCGTCTCGGACAGGCCGCAGGCACGCAGCGTGGAGCCGATAAGCTGGCTACGCTGCTGGTCGACGGTAAGGCCGCCGTGGTGGTTCTTGGCCGCCGGCAGCGTGGGCGTCACGCGGCCCATGCCCCAGAGGCGCAGGACCTCCTCGATGAGGTCGGCCTCGCGGGTGAGGTCCGGGCGGTTGGTAGGCGCCACCACCTGCAGCACGCCGTCGCGTTGCGGCACCACGGCGCAGCCGAGGCGCTCGAGCAGATGGCACATGTCGGCGTCGGAGATGTCGGCACCGCAGACGGCGCGCACCCGATCAGGGCGCAGCGCGATACGCACGGCCTCGACGGGCGAGGGATAGGTGTCCACACGGCCGGGACACACCGTCGCGCCGCAGCAGCTCTCGAAGAGCGCCGCCGCGATGTCGGCGACCTCCTCGCAGCTCGCAGCGTCAACCTGGCGCTCGAAGCGGATGGAGGCCTCGCTCATGAGGTTGAGGTTGCGGCTCGTGCGGGAGATGTGACTCTTGTCGAAGCAGGCGCTCTCGAGCAGGACGTCCACGGTGGAGTCGTTAATCTCGGAGTTCTCGCCGCCCATGACGCCGGCCAGCGCCACCGGGCGCTCCCCGTCGTCGGTGATGACGGCCATGTCGGTCGTCAGCGCGCGCTCGACCCCGTCGAGCGTGGTGAGCCGCTCGCCGTCCGTAGCCGCACGCACCACGATGTGGCGACGCCCGTCGCGCTCGGAGAGCTTGCCGAGGTCGAAGGCGTGGAGCGGCTGGCCCGTGAGGTACATCACGTAGTTCGTGACGTCAACGACGTTGTTGATGGGACGGCTGCCCGCGGCGATGACACGACGGGCGAGCCACTCGGGCGACGGGCCGATCTTGACGCCGCGCACGACGCGCGCCACGTAGCGGCTGCAGAGCTCGGGCGCGTCGATGCGCACGTCCACGAGCTCGCTCGAGCGCGGGCCCTCCTCGCGCTCGATGGCCGGCAGGTCGATGTGCGTGTCCTCGTCGAGGATGGCGCCCACCTCGGTGGCCATGCCGGTCATGGAGAGGCAGTCGGGGCGGTTGGGCGTGATCTCGCAGTCGAGCACCACGTCGCTCGTGCCGTGGTACTGCGAGAACGGCATGCCCACGGGGGCGTCGGGCGGCAGGATCATGATGCCGGAATGGTCGCCGCCCAGGCCCAGCTCGCGCTCGGAGCAGTTCATGCCGCAGGACTCGACGCCGCGAAGCTTGCTCTTCTTGATCTTCACGTCACCGGGCAGCACCGCGCCGATCATGGCCACGACGATCTTGTCGCCCTCGTTGAAGTTCTGGGCGCCGCAGACGATCTGCAGCGGAACGGGGTTGCCCGCCTCGTCGACGTTCTTGTCGCCCACCGACACCTTGCAGAGCCACATGTGGTCGGAGTCGGGGTGGGGCCGCTTGGAGACAACCTGGCCCACCACGACGTGATCGAGATGCTCGCCCACGTTCTCGATGGTCTCGACCTCGGTGCCGGTGCGGATAAGCTCGTGGTAGAGAACCTGCACGTCATCCGGCAGATCCACCATGGAGTTGAGCCACTCATATGAGATGCGCATTGGGATGCCTTTCTGCTTGCGCGGGAATTGCCTTGGGCGTACGACCTGCAACTAGAACTGCTTGAGGAACCTCTCGTCGCCCGTCATGAGCATACGCAGGTCGGGGAGGTTGTAGCGCAGTGCCGCCACGCGCTCGGCACCGATGCCGAAGGCGAAGCCGGTGTACTTCTCGTGGTCGACGCCGCAGTTGTCGAGGACGTTGGGGTCGACCATGCCGCAGCCGAGGATCTCGAGCCAGCCCGTGCCCTTGCAGAAGCGGCAGCCCTCGCCGTGGCACACGCCGCAGGAGACGTCGACCTCGCAGCTGGGCTCGGTGAACGGGAAGAAGTGCGGGCGATAGCGCGTGGCGCGCTCACGGCCGAACATCTCGCGGATGAAGTAGTCGAGCGTTCCCTTGAGGTCGCCGAAGGTGATGCCCTCGTCGACCACGAGGCCCTCGATCTGGTTGAACTGCGGCAGGTGGCACGCGTCGGGGGTGTCGGGGCGGAACACCGTGCCCGGGCAGATCATGTAGATGGGCGGCTTGTGGTTCTCCATCGTGTGCGCCTGGACGCCGGAGGTCTGGGTGCGCAGCAGGATGTCGGACTCACCATTGGCGTGAACCTCGGAGTGCTCGAGCGAGCCGGGGTTGTTGTCGACGACGTAGAAGGTGTCACGGGCGCTGCGGCTGGGGTGGTCGAGCGGGGCGTTGAGCGCGGTGAAGTTGTAGTAACTCGTCTCGATGTAGGGACCGTCCTCCACGGTGTAGCCCATGCCGCAGAAGATCTGCTCCATCTCCTCGATGATCTGGGAGATGAGGTGCTGGGATCCCACGTTGGGCACGCGGCCGGGCAGCGTGACGTCGACCGAGTCGGCGGCGATGCGGGCCTCGAGGGCGGCGTGCTCCAGCTCGTGGCGGCGCTGCTCGAGGGCCGCCTCCACGCGGGCGCGCACCTCGTTGGCGAGCTTACCCACCTGCGGGCGCTCCTCCGGCGCAAGCTTGCCCATCTGACGGAGAGCGCCCGTGAGCGAGCCCCTCTTGCCCGTCACGGCCACACGGATCTTGTCGAGGTTGGCGAGGTCGGACGCCCCGGAGATGCCCGAGTGCGCCTCGGCCTCGATGGCCTTGAGGTCGTCGATGATCGACATGGTGTGTTGCCCCTTCCCGCACGGGCCTTGCCCGCGCACAAAAAACGCCCCTGCATACGCACCTGCGCACACAAGGGCGAACGAATCCGCGGTACCACCTTGCTTGCCGTCGGCTGTAGTCGCTGTGAGACGCCCGACGTGCCACTTTGACCCCGTCTCGTGGGGCTGACGGCTTCCCTACTGGGCGGCGTGGAAGCGCCTCCGTTCAGGTTGCTGCTCGGGAGTGAACTCCGGCCGTCTGCCTTGGAGGGGGCTCTCAGCCGATGACCCCCATCTCTTGTCCGCTGGCAACGCGACGTCCGAACCTCTCCGTCAACGCACTGGTCGTCACTATAGCACGCACACCGTGCGCTCACACGCTCGTGCCCGCACGCGCCGCCCGCTCGCACGCCGCACGCTTCCCCGCAAACGTTGAGGTGGTGATATTCGGTCGAAATCGCCCCGCAGAGCGACGAAAACGGCCGGAGACCGCTACCTCACCTTGGGGGAGACGCGAGAGGCGCGCAGAAGCCGGAGGGCACGGGGCCGCAAGAAGGCTGCGCCGCGCCGCCAGCACTCAGCTGACGACGTGGCACACCAAAGCGGCGCTACGCGCGATAGAACTCGTGCATGTCGGAGACCATCTGCATGAGCGTGGGCTCGTCGGTGTAGGCCATGTGCCCGCAGCCGTAACGGTGGAACGTAATGCGGCGCTTGAGCTCGGCAGGCAGGTAAAGCTGCGAGACCGTGTGCTCCATGTTCCACCACGGCGTCGCCGCGTCGTAGCGGCCGCCCAGGATGCAGAGCTTGGTCGTGGGGCTGCGGCGCAGGGCCACGGCGATGTCGAACGCCAGGTTGGGCGCGGCCACGGTGGTCTCGTCGAAGCCCGGCTCGTCGTGCACCCAGTTCCAGCCGATGCCGATCTCGCCCCAGACGCTCAGGCGGTAGCCGCTCGGCCCCTCGTAGCCCAGCTCGTTGCGCAGGAAGTCGCGGAACGCCCCGTACCACGCGTTCTCGAGCGCATGGTTGGCCGGGTCCTCGCAGGCAAAGTAGAACGAGGAGCGCTGGCCGGGCAGCAGCGACGTCTCGGAGAAGCGCATGTCGAGACGACCGACCATCTTGCCCTCATGCGCCATCAGGTCGCGACGGAAGTCCTCGAGCTCGATACGGCAGTTACGGGCGAGGACGTAGTCGGCGTCGAGGCCGATGAAGCCCGCGACGCGCTCGGCCAGCTCGCGCTTGGCCCTGTCCTCGATGCGGTCACCGAGCATGAGGCCCTGCGCGTAGGCACCGCCCGCGAACTCGCCGGCGCGGTCGAACCACTCGTCGGGGTCGACGTCCTTGCCCACCAGGCCGAAGTGCTGCGCCGTGGAGGCGAGGCTCGGCAGCATGCCCACGTAGTAGAGGTCGGAGCCCGGGAGGTTCTGCGTCCAGTCAAAGTACGCCGAGAGCATCACCACGCCCGCAAGCGGCACGCCGGCCTCACCCAGATAGCGCATGAGCACGGCCGAGCGCATCGTGCCATAGGACTCGCCGTAGATGTAGAGCGGGGAACCCCAGCGGTTGTGCTCCTCGAGCCACTCGCAGATGGCGCGGCAGAAGGTGCGCGCATCCTCCTCGAGGCCGTAGACGCGCTTGGTGTCATAGCCGTCGGCCACGCGCGACCAGCCCGTCCCGAGCGCGTCGAGGAACACGAGGTCAGTCTCGCGCAGGAGTGTGCCGGGGTTGTCGACCACCTCGTAGCCGGCGCCCACGAAGTCGAGGCCATGGGTGACCACGCGGCGCGGGCCCAGGCCGCCGAAGTTGATGGGCACCGACGACGAGCCGGGGCCACCGTTGTAGGCGAAGGTGACCGGGCGCTTGAGACGCTTGCACTTCTTGCCGTTGACGGTGCTCGCCACGTAGGACACGTTGAACATGCGCCCCTCGAGCACGCCCTGCTTGTCGTGGATGTCGAGGTGCGACGCCGTGGCGGTGTAGTCGATGGACTCGTCGCCCACGTGCCAGGAGAGCCTGGCGCTCCGGGCCTCGGGCACGGCGTTGGGGCCCGCGTCGACGGTTGCGGCCGCTAGCTGCTCTTCGTTGCTCATGGCTGCCCCCTACTCCACGCCGAGCATGTCGCACAGCGACAGCATGTAGATCTCGGCCGCGTGCACCACGTCCTCGACGTCAACGTCCTCGTTATAGCCGTGGATACCGGCGTTGTTGGCCGGGCCAAACTGGATCGTCGGGGCGCCGAGGGCGCGGTAGTGCGCGGCGTCGGAGCTCGCCCACTGGTAGGCGGGCAGGCACTCCTCGTGCCACACGTCCTCGATGTTCTTCTTGAGACTCGTGACCAGGGTGGACTCGTCGTCGGTGTAGTTGCCCTCGGCGATCCACTCGTAGGAGGCCTCCACGCCGCTGACGCCACTCTTGGCGACCATCGCGTCGACAGCGGCCACAACGTCCTCGTGCTTGCAGCCGTAGGGCAGGCGCACGTCGATCTTGGCGGTCGCGAGGTCGGGCACCTGGTTGATCTTGCCGCCGCCTTCGATGATGCCCACGTTGGCGGAGCAGTGGTCGATGACGTTGCCCACCTTGGGATTGTCGATGGTGCGCTCGGCGATGGTGCGCGAGTTCTTGAGCGCGCGCTCCTGGCTGGGCAGGTAGTGACCCGGCACCGCCGTGAGGTCGTCGACGTTGAGCAGCACGCGGGCAAGCTTCGTGATGGCGTTGTCGCCCTTATAGTTGCCCGTGGAGCCGTGGCCCGGCGTGCCGTGGGCCGTGAGCGTGAGGTGGAGGATGCCCTTCTGGCCGATCTCGATGGTGTCGTGGCCCGTGGGCTCACCCACCATGACCGCGTTGGCGCCGTCGGCGTAGCCGTGCTCGCAGAACCACTTGGTGCCCGTGCCGGCGATCTCCTCGTCGCAGACCACGTGCAGGCGGATGTCGCCCTTGAGCGCCGCGGCGCTCTCATTGAGCAGGGCCATCGAGAAGAGCAGCACCGCAAGGCCGCACTTCATGTCCGAGGTGCCGCGGCCGAGGATCTTGCCGCCGCGGATGTCTCCGCAGAACGGGTCGTAGCTCCAGCCGTCGAGGTTGCCCACGGGCACCACGTCAACGTGGCCGTTAAGCACCACGCGGAAGCCTTCCGGCGTGCCAATGTGGGCATACACCACCGGGTAGTCCTCGCCGGCGTCGGCCACGAGACGCTCGGAGTCGATGCCGTGATTCTTGAGGTAGCCGCGCACGAACTCGATTGCGGGCTCCTGGTCGTCGATGGGGCTCTGGTTCTTGATGCGGATGAGGTGCTGGCACAGCTCCAGCAGGTCGTCCTTGTGGGCGAGAACCATCTCGTGCATCTGTCGCTTCGTAACGCTCATGCCTTCCGAACCGCCTTTCACGCGCGGGTTATAGAACCAGATTCGTGGTGGCAAAGATGCCCTACTCCGCCACCTCATCGTGATAGAGGAAGCACGCCACTCGGTGGTTGGTGCCGACCTCCTTGAGCGCCGGACGCTCGCGGTGGCAGCGCTCCGTGGCGTTGGGGCAGCGGCCGGCGAGCGGGCAGCCGACCTGCTTGCCCACGGGGCTGGGAATCTCGCCCTGGAGACGCATCTCGGGGTGCTTCACGAAGGGGCTCTCGGGCGGGATGGCTGAGAGCAGCGCCTTGGTGTAGGGGTGCAGCGGGTTGGCGTAGATGTCGTCCGCCGGGCACAGCTCCACGACGCGGCCGAGGTACATGATGGCCACGCGGTCGGAGATATGCTTGATGACCGACAGGTCGTGCGAGATGAACACGTAGGTCAAGCCGCGCTCGCGCTGCAGGCGACGGAAGAGGTTGAGCACCTGCGCCTGGATCGACACGTCGAGGGCGCTCACCGGCTCGTCGCAGACGATGACCTTGGGGTCGAGCGACAGGGCGCGCGCCACGTTGATGCGCTGGCGCTGGCCGCCGGAGAACTCGTGCGGGTAGCGCTGGAGGTGCTGGATGTCGAGGCCCACCTCACGCATGAGCTCGAGCACGCGCTCCTGGCGCTTGGTGGCGTCCGGCTCCATCTTGTAGATGAGCATGGGCTCCTCGATGGCCGCCGCCGCGGTGAAGCGCGGGTCGAGCGACGAGTAGGAGTCCTGGAAGATCATCTGGATGTCCTTGTGCACCGCCTTGAGCTGCTCGCCCTTGAGCTTCGTGATGTCGGAGCCCGCGTAGTCGATCTCGCCGGAGGTGGCGCGGTGCAGCTGCACGATGCAGCGGCCGAGCGTGGACTTGCCACAGCCCGACTCGCCGATGATGCCAAGCGTCTCGCCCTCGTACACGTCGAGCGAGACGTCGGACAGGGCGTGCAGGATCTGGGACTTGCCGAAGATGCCCTCGCCCCTGAGCTTGAACTCCTTGCTGAGGTGATGTATGCCGAGGATGACCTTGCGGCCGCCCTCGCCCTGGCCGGACCCGTGCGCGTCTGCCGTGACCTCCGGCGCCGCGGGAGCGGCCACGGTCTCGTTCGTCTTGTCGCTCACGCTAGTTCTCCTCCCCGCGGACGAGCGTCTCCTTGCCGTTCTGCCTGTGGCACGCCACGAAGTGGCCGGGCGACACCTCGACCAGCGGCGGAACCTCCTTCTTGCACTTCTCGCACGCATAGGGGCAGCGGTTGTAGAAGTTGCAGCAGGAACCGGTAAGGCGCAGGTCGGGCGGGACGCCCGGGATGGTCTTGAGATCGGACTTGGCGGTGTCGGAGAGCTTGGGCATCGAGTCGAGCAGGCCCCAGGTATAGGGGTGGAGCGGCTCGGCGTAGAGATCCTCCATGCGGGCGTACTCGCAGGTGCGGCCCGCGTACATGACCATGACCTCGTCGGCCATCTCCCACACGATGCCGAGGTTGTGCGTGATGAGCAGAATGCCCGTGTTGAGGCTCTCCTGCAGGCCCTTGAGCAGGCGCAGTACCTGTGCCTGAACCGTCACGTCGAGGGCCGTGGTGGGCTCGTCGGCGATGATGAACTTGGGATGACAGCTCACGGCCATGGCGATCATGACGCGCTGGCACATACCGCCCGAGAGCTCGTAGGGGTAGGAGTCGAGGCGCTTCTCAGGGTTGGGGATGTTCACGAGCTTGAGCATCTCGATGGCGCGCTCGCGAGCGGCCTTCTTGTCGATGCCGTCGTGGATGCGGATGTTCTCGATCATCTGGCTGCCGACCTTGAAGACCGGGTCGAGGGCCGTCATCGGATCCTGGAAGATCATCGAGATGTCCTTGCCGCGCAGCTCGCGGATCTCGGCGTCGCTCGCGTGCACGATGTCGACGCCATCGAAGGTGATGGTGCCGCCCTCGATCTTGCCCGTCTTGGGGAGCAGGCGCATGAGTGAGCTCGCCGTGACCGACTTGCCCGAGCCCGACTCGCCCACGATGGCGAGCGTCTTGCCGCGGTCGAGCGTGAAGCTCACGCCGTCGACGGCCTTGGCCGTGCCGGCGGCCGTGTGGAAGTACGTGCGCAGGTCGTGCACCTCGACGAGGCGCTCGGAGGACGTGTCAGCACCCTTCTCGCGCGCCTCGGCGCTCTCGCGCACGTCGGTGTTCTTCGTGTCGCTCATGGGCGCTACCTCTTCTGCTTCGGGTCGAGCACGTCGCGCACGCCGTCGCCGAGCAGGTTGAAGCCCAGCACCGTCGTGAGGATGAACATGCCGGAGATGGTGGCGATGTGCGGGGCGGTGCGCAGCGTCTCCTTGCCCTCGGACAGGATGTTGCCCCAGGACGCCGTGGGCTGCGTGATGCCCAGGCCGAGGAACGACAGGGCCGCCTCGGAGATGATGGCGCTCGCCACGTTGAGCGTGAAGTACACGATGATCGGGCTCAGCGCGTTCTGGAAGATGTGCCTGAACAGGATGCGAGCACCCGACGCCCCCAGCACCCGCTCGGCGTTGCAGTACTCCTCGTTCTTGACGATGTGCACCTGCCCGCGCACCACGCGCGCGAAGCTGGGCACGTTGGAGACGCCGATGGCGAGGATCACGTTAAGCGTGCCGGTGCCGAGGATCGTCATGAGGATGAGGGCAAGCAGGATGAAGGGGAACGCCATCATGCCGTCCATGACGCGCATGATGATCGAGTCGACCACGCCGCCGAAGTAGCCGGCCACAAGGCCCAGCAGCACGCCCACGATGGCGCCAAGAATCGAGCCGCCCACGGCGACGAAGATCGAGATGCGCGCGCCGTAGATGATGCGTGAGAGAAGGTCGCGGCCATAGGCGTCGGTGCCGAAGAGGTGCCCGTCGACGCCCGGCTTCTCAAAGGAGTTGACCACGTCGATGGCGTTGGGATCCTGCGGTGCAAGCAGGGGAGCGAAGACGGCGAGCAGCACCATCACGGCCACGATCACGAGGCCCACGATGGCCATCTTGTTGCGGCACAGCTTGTGCCATGCGTTGTTGGCCCTGCGCTCGCGCTTGAGCATGTCCAGGGTGGACTGCTCGGAAAGCGCGTCGTGCACGGACACGGTGTTGGTCTCGGCCATTAGTTCTGACCCCCGCCCTCGTAGCTGACCCTCGGGTTGATGAACATGTAGACGACGTCGACGATGAGATTGATGAAGACGAACGCCACGGCGCTGAACAGCACCACGCCTTGGATGAGCGCGTAGTCACGGCTGTTGACGGCGTTGACGATGAGCGTGCCCATGCCGGGCCACGAGAAGATCGTCTCGGTGAGGATGGCGCCGGAGAAGCAGAACGCGAGCTGCAGGCCCAGCACCGTGAGGATGGGCGGCAGGGCGTTCTTGAAGGCGTGCTTCCAGACGATGAGGGTCTCCTTGACGCCGCGGGCGCGCAGGGCCTTCACGTAGTCGGAGTTGATCGTCTCGAGCATGCTGGAGCGCGAGATGCGTGCGAAGGTGGCAGCCGGGATGGTGGCGAGGCACGCGCACGGCAGAATCATGTGGCTCACCACGTCCCAGACGCCCTTGGACATGGCGCCCTGGCCAAGGGCCGGCAGCCACCCCAGGTTGACCGAGAACGTGAGCACGAGCATGAGGCCAAGCCAGAAGATCGGCATGGAGACACCCACGAGCGCGAGCACCATGAAGACGTAGTCGAAGGCGGTGTTCTGCTTGAGCGCCGACTCCACGCCGATGGGCACGCCGATGAGCACGGCGATGACGAGGCCCGTCAGCGTGATCGAGAGCGTCGCCGGCAGCTTGCCCAGGATGAGCGGCATCACCGTGCTGCTGTACGACACCGAGTAGCCAAAGTCGCCGTGGAGGATGCCCGCCACGTACTCGACGTACTGCTGCAGCATGGGCTCGTTGAGGCCGAGCCGCTCCTTCATCGCGGCGATTTCGTCCGGCGAGGCCTGGGGGCCCAGCATCATCGTCGCGGGGTCACCAGGGATCATGCGCGTCAGCACGAACGTGATGGTGACAACGACGAAGAGGACGGGTATCACCTGCAGCGCCCTCTTCAGGATCGTCTTTCCCACCTGCCATCAACCTCCTCGGGGCCCCGCGCGTGGCGGCAGCCCGCTCCCGGCCTCGGCCGGCTCGAAACAGGACTGCGGCGCAACCAGCGAACCAGCCGCGCCGCAGCAGTACGGACTCTCCGAAGCCTACTGCTCCTTAGAGACGTTAACCTCGTCGTTCACGATGTAGACGAGCTTGTCGGCACGGCTCTGGTAGCCCTGGACCTTCTTAGAGAGGCCCGTGGACACCTTCGTGGTGCCGTAGACGATGATCGGGTCGTAGCCCACGATGGCCTTGAGCGCCTGCTTGTAGTACGCGGCGCGCTCGTCCTGGTCGGTGACCTCGAGCGCCTTGGTGAGCAGGTCGTCGACGTCGGGGTGCGAGAAGCCCGCGCCGTTGCCCAGGGCGCCCTTCTCCTCGGTGGAGAAGAGCTTGTTGAGGAAGAAGTACGGGTCGGGGTACCAGGTCCAGCTCATGGAGTACAGGTCGGCGACGCCGGAGGACGCGGACTCGGAGAACGTGCCCCAGTCGCTCTTGTGGATGTCAAGGTCGATGTTGAGGTTGTTCTTGAGCTGCGACTGGAGGATGGTGCAGACCTTGTCGGCCGTGGTGGCGCCGCTGTAGTAGTAGCTGAGCGTCATGCCGTCGGGATAGCCAGCCTTGGCGAGCAGCTGCTTGGCTCCCTCGGGGTCGTAGGACGGGACGTCGGCCTCGACCGACTCGTCGTAGCCCCAGG
>OIXX01000528.1_pt1 | contig 22056 bp, 17 predicted proteins | sample 1588161 | NCBI WGS metagenome assembly OIXX01 (sample SAMN03283274) | human gut metagenome | biome: human-associated habitat; material: feces | host: Homo sapiens | place: Peru | collected 2012
GCCGCCTCAAAGACGGTCATCTCGAAGATATTCTCCTCAACGAAGCATGCTCGTCTGGGTGCGGTTCCTTCCTCGATACGTTTGCTAAATCGTTAAATCAGTCCATTGAAGACTTCTCCCAAGCAGCCCTCATGGCGAAAAGCCCTATTGATTTGGGCTCGCGCTGCACAGTCTTCATGAACTCCAAAGTAAAACAGGCCCAAAAAGAAGGGGCCACTATGGCCGACATTTCGGCAGGTCTCTCCTATTCGGTCATCAAAAATGCTTTATATAAGGTTATTAAAGTCAAAGACCCGGCAAAACTGGGCAAGCATATCGTCGTCCAAGGGGGCACGTTCTACAACGATGCCGTCCTCCGGGCTTTTGAAAAACTCTTAGGCCGCGACGTCATCCGTCCATCTATTGCAGGCCTCATGGGGGCTTTCGGTATGGGCCTCATTTGCCGTCACGCCTACCAAGAAGCCCATGTGAAATCGACGGTTCTCTCACCGGAATTGCTTTCGCAACTGCGCGTGACAACAACCATACGCCACTGCGGCAAATGCACGAACAACTGCTTCCTCACGGTCAATACCTTTAACGATGGCCGTTCGTACATTACAGGCAACCGCTGCGAACGGGGCGCAGCCGACTCGACAGGCTACCAGCATCGCAAGCCTTTGCCGAATATGTATAAACTTAAATACAACCTTCTCTTTAACCGGAAATCCTTAAAAGATGGTCCACGCGGTACAGTCGGTATTCCTCGTGTTCTCAACATGTACGAAGACTATCCATTCTGGCATACGTTCTTTACGAAGCTCGGCTACACGGTCATTCTCTCAGACCAGTCGTCAAAAGACCTCTTTGAAAAGGCTATGGATACGATTCCGTCTGACTCGGCGTGCTACCCAGCCAAGATGGTGCACGGGCACATTGAAAACCTCCTCGAAAAAGGAGTAGACCGCATTTTCTATCCGTGCATCCAAAACGGCCCTCAAGAAGGCAGCAAAGACAACACCTTCAACTGCCCGATGGTCATGAGTTACCCTGAAGTCATTCGCAACAACATGATGGAACGGCTCTCCGATACGAACACGCTTTACATGTGCCCGTTCTTGCCCCTCCACGACAAAAAACGCATTATCACACGGCTCCAAGAAGAACTGCGCGTCTGGAATCTCGGTAAGAGTGAGATCAAAGCAGCAGCACTGGCTGCATGGGATGAAGAAGAAGTATATAAACAAAAGATTTACGACATGACGAAACGGATTTTAGACAACCTCCAAAAGACCGGCGACAGAGCAATCGTCCTTTGCGGCCGTCCGTATCACGTCGATCCGGAAATCAACCACGGCATTCCGGAGCTCATTAACAGCCTGGGACTCGCCGTCCTCAGTGAAGACGGTGTCGCCCACTTTGGGCAATTTAACGGCAACCTCCGCGTCGTCGACCAATGGTCCTATCATTCCCGTCTCTATCGGGCAGCGCAATACATCGTGCAGCATCAAAACCTGGAACTCGTTGAACTGAACTCCTTCGGCTGCGGCCTCGATGCCATCGTTGCCGACCAAGTACAAGAAATCCTTGCCCAAGGCCACAAGATTCATACGTTATTAAAAATCGACGAAGGGTCAAACCTCGGTGCTATCCGCATCCGCTTGCGCTCCCTCCTCTTCGTCATGAATCACCGCAAGATTTCCAATACGCCAGTCGAACCTTATTCGTACCACAAAGCGGTCTTTACGAAAGAAGACAAGGCGAAGAACGTCATCCTCGCACCGTCGATGACACCGATTCATTTTCCTCTCTTCAAGCCTGCTTTTGACCACGAAGGGTACCGCATCGAAATGCTGCCCCACCAAGGACAAGAAGCCATCGACACAGGCTTGGCGTACATCCACAACGATGCGTGCTACCCGGCTATCATGTCCCTCGGGCAAATCATTACAGCCTTAAAATCCTGTAAATACGATTTAAAACATACATCTGTCATTATCTCCCAAACCGGTGGCTGCTGCCGTGCAACGAACTACATCGGCATGATTCGTAAAGCCCTTGATGATGCCAATATGGGTGACGTGGCTATCCTCTCGTTGACCACGAAAGGCCTCAATAAACAACCGGGCTTCCAGCCTCACTTAGGCTTCTGGAACCGCCTCGTCATGGCCATGATTTACGGCGATGCCCTGCAGCAAGCCCTCTATCGGACGCGGCCATACGAAAAAGTCAAAGGCACAGCAGAAAAACTCTTCCATAAATGGCAAGAAAAATGTATTGTCGACCTGAAAGACGCGAAATTCAGTACATTCAAGAAAAATATTCACAACTTAATCAGCGAATTCGACAACATCGACATGGAAGAAACGATGAAACCGCGGATTGGCTTGGTCGGTGAAATTTACGTCAAGTTCCACCCCATTGCTAATAACCACATTGTCCGCATGATTGAAGAAGAAGGCGGTGAAATCATCGTCTCCGGCCTGACAGACTTCTTCCTCTACGGCCTTCTCGACAGTCAGTTCCGCCATAAATACCTCTCCGGCAGTTGGCTCTCATCCATGGCAAGCAAAACCGTCGTCAAGCTCCTCGAATGGTATCGTAAACCTTACTGCGAAGCCGTCGCTAAGAGCCGTCACTTTGACAAAATCACGGACATCTACGACATTGCCGACGATGCCAAACGGTATCTCTCCCTCGGCCACGAAGCCGGCGAAGGCTGGTTCCTCACAGGTGATATGATTGACCTCATTAAACGGGGCGCAAAAAATATCGTGTGCCTCCAGCCGTGGGCGTGCCTGCCGAACCACGTCACCGGTAAAGGCATGATTAAGACCTTGAAAGCAGCCTTCCCAGATGTCAATATCGTCGCTATCGACTATGACCCAAGTGCCAGCTCCGTCAACCAGACGAACCGCTTAAAACTCATGCTCACAACAACCTTCGAAGGCATTCGCGAAACAGTCCAAACCAACGCCAAACCGATTATGCCCTTCTTAAAGGGCGTTCATATTAACAGCTCCCTCCACGCAGAAAAATAACATCCCATAGAAAGGCTATTGCATTATAGCCTTTCTATGATATACTATACGTAGGAAAAGTAAAAAGACAGAATGTCTAACATTGGCATTCACAAAAAAACGAGAGCCTTACCGTACTGCGAATACGGGGAGGCTCTCTTGCGTTTATTTTAAAGGCCAAACGCCACAGCCTAGGCTAGTTGCTTAACGTCCGATTTTTCTATCTAGCCATTTACAAAAGTAATGGGACACTACGTTTGCCATAATAGAAAACAGGAAAGTAAAAAGTAATGCTAACATCAGCGTTCACCCCCTTTCCAGTTGCTCATGGATTGGGTGTAAGCAACATTACCATCATAGCAAAGAGTTAACATTTTCGTCAAGCAAAAACGCACTGTCTACATAATGTAAACAGTGCGTTTCGCGTATAAATATAGGTCGTTTCTCTTTTCTCTCTTTTCAGCATAAGAAAGCCTATTCCCTTCTCAGCTTACGTGCTCCCAAATACAGGGAGGGGAACAGTATTACTAATGGTGTCTCCGTCTGGGGATTATGACGTCGAGAGTGGCGCAGTCGAAGGAATCAGAGACTTCACCACATCGTGAGGCTTCCCCAGCGGAACGCCATGGTAATACTGTGGACCGTCCAAGCATATGCTATCAAAGTTATCCGAGATGGGAATTAAGCCATTCTATAGCGTCCCCCATCATATTTGTCGTCACAAAATGCCCTAACCCTTCGTAGGTCACAAACTTGCTTTCTACATTTTCATCTTGCGCAAGCTTATCCATATATAACTCTTGGGCTTTATTATTGACGACCGTATCGTTGTCGCCATTTAAAGCCAAGACCGAACGGCCAGCCAAGTATTCCGTATAATCGTACGGGTCAAAGGCGCGAATCTGCCGGGTAATGGATTTTGCCCCACGGGGCTGTTCTAAATGGAAATCAGCCCGGAACCGCCGTTCTGATTCATCCCACCAGCCAGAGCCATTCATGGCAACGACAGTCTGGAATTCTTTAAAGTGCGTCATCACGCCTTGTGCCGTCATCGCTCCCATAGAGTGCCCCATCACAGCAAGAGGCACATTAGGCCGCCATACGGCGAGGTATTCCAATAGTGCCGGTACTTCCTGTAAATTCTGGAAAATAGTCTGCCAAAAGGCACGATACGAATGTTCATCATTGTAATCAATAACGCCTCGTTCACCGTGGTTAACCGCATCAGGAATGACCACATCATAGCCGTATGCCGCCAGCAAGTGCCCACGGACAGACTGGTATTCTTTCGTCGACGACCAGCCGTGATAAAAGAGAACTACTCCTTTAGGCGTTTCTCCACACGTAATGAGCAAACTCGGAATACCATTAATATAAATTTTACGTTCTTCTATCATCTTACGAACCTCTTTCGTTGTAGATTTCCTTATTTTTTGCGCCGTAACGCCACAGGCGGCGAGAGTAATTCAGACCAGACAAGACCCGCATAAATATCCCGTGCTTCTGGAGGAAGTTCACCCCAAGGCTGACCATGGACGATATGGGGCACGGCCGCTGGCGTGGGCTGCTGCGCCTGTATAGCTGCCACTTGCGGCACAGGTTTAGGTTGTACGACAGGCCGTTTTACCTTTGGTGCAGGCGGCGTGACTGGTTCCGGAATGGGCTTAGCCGGTGCTGTGGGAGCTTTGCGTTGTTCCCGGCGCGGTTTGGCAATATCCGGCAATTCTTCGTCCGGAATAGGTGCCGTAGATTTTGCTTTTTTCTCTTCTTTAGGTTGCTGCTCCGTTGGCGGTGGCAAAGGCCGCTGTTTTGGCGGATATTTACGCCGCTTCCGCAAGAAGTCTGGGAGTGAAAAGAGCAAGACCATAATGATTGGTACTAATAGTTTTAAGAAACTACCATCGAAGAAACTATCCATAGCCTTCACCTATGTTTCATCGCCAACCGTTGGCGGTACGTGTTTCGTCCCTTCACTGGATGAGGACGATTTCGGTTTCGGCACGCCTGCTTTGGCAACGGCTGTGCGCATGTTTGTATCAGCCATAATATTCTTCATATTATAGTAATCCATAACACCGAGATTTCCTTCTTTTAAAGCCTGTGCTAACGCCAGAGGCACTTCGGCCTGGGCTTCGACGACTTTCGCCTGCATTTCTTGCGTGTACGCCTGCATTTCTTGTTCTTTCGCGACAGCCATAGCGCGCCGTTCTTCTGCTTTTGCCTGAGCAATCTGTTTATCTGCTTCGGCTTGGTCTGTCTGGAGACGGGCACCGATGTTACGGCCTACGTCAACATCAGCAATATCGATGGACAAGATTTCAAAAGCCGTACCGGCATCAAGGCCTTTATTCAAGACAGTTTTCGAAATTTCATCAGGGTTTTCCAATACTTTCGTATGGTCTTCTGCAGAACCGACGCTCGTGACGATACCTTCACCGACACGGGCAATGACTGTCGCTTCACCGGCACCACCGACGAGGCGGTCAATGTTCGCGCGGACGGTCACACGGGCGCGGACTTTTAATTCAATCCCGTTTTGAGCCACTGCCGAAATGAAAGGTGTTTCAATGACTTTCGGGTTAACGCTCATTTGCACGGCTTCGAGAACATCACGGCCAGCGAGGTCAATAGCGGCCGCCCGTTCAAAAGTCAGGGCCATGGTTGCGCGATGTGCCGCAATAAGGGCATCGACGACGCGGTCGACGTCGCCACCGGCAAGATAATGGGCTTCGAGCTGATTGGCATTGACATCAAGGCCTGCTTTATTGGCTTTGACTAAAGGTAAAATAATTTTCGACGGTACAACACGGCGGAGCCGCATACCGATTAAGTTAATAATCCCTACCGAGACACCGGCAGCCATGGCCGAAATCCACAGCCCAATAGGCACAAAGTGCAAGAACAGGGATACGACAATAATGGCAACGACAATAATCACTAAGGGAAATGCAATCACTGTAAGCATAAAAGCCTCCTTTATGACGGACGTTTCGGAACAGGTTCAACGACGACACGGCTGCCTTCGACCTGAATGACCCGCACTTCTACATCGCGGTCAATGAAAGAACCGCTTGAGACGGCATCGACTCGTTCTTTACCAATGCGAATCGTCCCGGCTGGGCGCAAAATCGTAATGGTCGTGCCTCGTTGATATAAATACTTCGATTGGTCTACTTGCGACGTATAGCCCTTCTCTTTCGTCGAGCGGTTATAGAGAGCCAGACGGTTGAGAAGCTTGCTCTTCGGCAAGTGTTTGCCAATGAAATAGAAAACAATACAAGCAAGGACTGTGCCGCCGGCTAAGATATAGACGGCCTCAGCAGTGGCACCGAGCATGTAAAACAAACTACCAAATAACATAATCACTCCGGCAATACCAAAAATACCGACACCAGGCGTGACGAGCTCTAAGCCAATGAGGATAATGCTCCCGGCAAAGGCAGCAATCATTTTCACATCATCCGTAAAGGACCCGTCACCGGAAATAAGCAAAATAGCCCCTAAGATGATGGCCGTCAGTAAACCAATGCCAATACCGCCCATTTTGATTTCGGCTAATACGGCCGCAATAATGAGGGCAATGAAGACGACGCGGACGTAGGGATTTTGGAGAATCCCAACCATGGCATCACGCCAGTCTCGTTGCGTGTAATAGACCGTGGCATCGCCAAGGCTGTAGAAACGGAGCGAGTCTTCCGGGAAACTTGCTGTGCCAGACGAAATATTTAATTCTTTCGCCTGCGTATCAGACAAAGCTAAAATCGTGCCCGGTTCGGCATAGTGAGGAAAGCCGACAGTCTTATCGACCATGGCTTCGGCAATGCGCGGCGTGTAGCCCCGATTGGATGCAGTCGCGCTAAATTCTGCTTTTAAGGCAGCAATGTTCTTTTCCGTATTAGGAATCGGTTCAGCTGCGCCAATACTGCTGCCCGGAGCCATAATGATATGACGGCATGAAAGAGCAATAAGGGCACCGGCCGACCAAGCTCGTGACGGAATATAGGCAATAGTCGGAATACTGGACTGTTCGAGCATATCCCGGATTTTTAGGGCACTATCGACTTCGCCGCCTAAGGTATTAATGGAAACGACGACAGCCTTATCTTGATTGGCCGCCGCATCCGCTAGGCCTCGCTGGACGAGAGCCACTTGACTGCTGTCGATTTCACCATCAATCGTAATGACCCGTGCCGTATCAGCAGCATAACTAGTCGGTATACTGACAGCAACCATGGCGAGACAGGCAAAGAGAATCAGCCAAATAGATTGAACGAATCGTTTCGTCATCGCGCCACCTCCTCTGCTCAGCCCCGCACGACTGGGGGAATACACTGAAAATAGCCTGCATCTTGAAAGGCTTTGAGCTCTTCCGGCGAAAGGGAATGAGCCGCTTGTTTTTCGAGCTCTTCGACAGGCTTTTTGCTCATCATTGCAAAGCGTTCAGCAATGGCTTCAGACACAGCAGCAGGTTTGTTTTCTTTCACCCATTCCAGCATGTGTTCAAGCCACTTGCGGCAGGACCACGAATCTTCGCCATGGTTATGGCCGCGCAGAATCTGAATTTGTGTCTGCTTTGGTACTTTTGCCAAGAACCAATTCCACCGTTCTTGGGCGATGACATATTGGTACTGTTCATCTACATCGCGCATATGACGGCCTTGGAGCTCCAAGGTATAGCGCGACCAAAATAAACTGAGAGTCATAGTACTACCTCCATATGTAAGGAAAATTCTAACTATCCTATTCTTATTATATTCTATATAGGCCTATAAAATCCTTTTTTTACGAAAAAAATCCCCATAGGTCATAGATTTCTCTACAACATATGGGGATATAAGGGGAGAGCAAATTTAAATTTCTAAGGCACCCTTCAAGGATGTACGCTGTTCGACTGTAATACCGTCTGCTGTGGCCGCTGCTTTCTTAATGTACTGCGACGCAATAGACGTTACTTCAGCCGACGTAATGCCTGCATCTGCAATACGGATGTCGAGCTGTAAGGCCTGTGCTAAACCGACGAGCCGCGGCGAGCAATCTTCAGCCGTATAGCCGCCTAAGAGACGACCGACTTTGCCATAGCGGAAGACATCGCTCTTGCACGCACTACCGATAACGACCGGATAGGCTGCGGCTACGACGAGGTCATAGGGCTTGTTGAGTTGTGCCGCCAGGCCGCGCATGGTCTTTTCTAAGAGACCGCCCGTTTCGTAGCTGACCATGTTGCCAATCATGCCGCCTAAGACGACTTTTTCAAAGGCTCCCCGTTCAGCTGTGTCGTCGTAGACAGCAGCGAGGTTGTCTTTAAGGAGCGTCAAGCCGTATAAGGCTAAGGCATCGGACAAGGGCTGAGACGATACGGAAATGTAAGCACTCAGGTTTTTGCAAAGGGACATAAAGCCTGATAAAGCAATGTCTTTCTTCGTCATAGACTTCATGCATTCCGGGTCGACAATGACGACTTTAGCCAGTAAATGGCTTTCCTGAATAGGAACAATCTTGTTATCGCCGTCGACAACCGTAAAGGAAGGACTGCAAATTTCACCGGCATCGAACTGAGTCGGTACGAAGACCATCGGCAATGCTTCTTTAATGCTGCTAGCAGACTGCTGCATCCATTTTACGCCGTTTGCTAAAGCATAGGCAATGCTCTTCGCGCAATCGACGACCATGTTGCCGCCTACAGCGAGGACCATGTCGCACCCTTCTTGCCGTGCTTTGTCGGCACCGGCATCGGTCGTGACCGCACTGACAGCGGCACCGGCATGGGCAAAGAGACTATAGGCTACGCCTGCTTTTTCCAGGCTTGCTATAATCGTTTTCAGGACATCACCAGTGGTCGAAATAGCCGAATCGGTGACGATGAGGGCTTTCTTGCCGTACGGTTTGATTAAGTCTCCAGTCTGGGCAGCTTTGCCTGTACCAAAGGCCATATTCACAGGCATGGAGAACATGAAGTTAATCGGTTTGACGACGTATGTAACCGGTGTTTCACTCTGCACATCTTGCATAGCTGCAGCCATAGCCCGGCCAAAGGCAAGGTCTTCGGCAGTCGTTGCTGTCGTTTCTTCTGTAGCCACATCGATATGAGTAGCAAATTTTTCACCGTATTTAAATTTACAATAAATACCAAAGAGGGCACCTAAGACGGACCAAATGAGGACCATGGCCCATTCTTGCGGTACTAAGGCAGCACCGGAACCAGGAATGATGTACATGACGACCATAAAGCCAGACATCAAAATAGCTAAGGCACCGATGATTTTGTAATGGCTTACGCGGTACGGACGAGGCATGTTCGGTTCTTTACTTCGCAAGATAACGAAGGAAATAGCGACCATGCAGTAGGCCACGCAGCAGCCAAAGTTACCGGCATCGACGACCCAAACGAGCATTTTCTTACCAAAGAGCGGTGCAATACAAGATAAGAGACCGATTAATAACAACGCATTGACCGGCGTCTTATATTTATCATGGAGCTTCACAAAGAAGCGCGGAATCATGTACGAATTCGCCATGGAATACATAGCCCGGCTGCCGCCGATGAGGAAGGAGTTCCAGCTCGTAATAATACCGCACAAGCCGCCAATGATGAGGACTTTCGCCATCATCGAGCTGCCAAAAGCAACAGCCATCGCATCAGCTGTAACGAGGCCGCCAACGCCTTTCATGGATTGAGCGATTTCAGCATTATTCATGACGAAGCCAACGCCCCAAATGATGAGGGCATAGAATAATACAGCCAAGACAATGGATAAAATCAAGATACGGCCGATTTTCTTTAAAGAAACGGAAATTTCTTCAGCTGCCTGCGGAATAACGTCAAAGCCAATGAAATAGAACGGTGTCATGACGGCAACAGCGATGGTCCCTTTGACCATATCGCCAGTGGTGGCACCCATGAATAATTGATTATCTAAGTTCGATGCATGGCCTGTAACGGCAGCTGCAGCGATTAAGAGGATACCAACACCGCCGATGATGACCGTCAAAATCGTCTGTAACATAGCCGCTGTTTTCGTGCCGACAATATTAATATACGTAATAATGACGGAGCATAAGACAGCTACAGCCAGCCAGGACGCATAAATATCAAAGCCTTCAATAGTGTACAAATAGCCTTGTAAGAAATCAGGATAAATGTACGTAATAATCGTCGGTAACGCGCACGCTTCAAAACAAACGACGCTGACATAGCCAAGGACAATGGCCCACGTACAAATAAAAGAGCCTACTGGCCCCATGGCCTTAAAACTAAAGACATGTTCGCCGCCGCACTGAGGCATCGCTGATGTGAGTTCAGCGTATGTCAAGCCGACGAAGAAAATCATAATGCCGCCAATAACGAACCCGAGCATGGCGCCTAAAATGCCGCCGCCCATGATCCAATCACCAGTAGAGACGACCCAGCCCCAGCCAATCATAGCGCCGAAGGCAATGACGAGGACGTCCCAGGCACTTAATACTTTATCAAAATCAGATGATTTTGCCTCTGCCATTCTACGTTTCCCCCTTACTCTTCTTCAAACCGCATTTCGACAAAAGACTGAATGAATTTTGCCGTCCGTTCCCAGCCAAGGACGCTGCTGTCGACGAGTAAATGCCGGTTGTGCCGGTCACCGCGATAGGTACCGGTAATGTATTTATAGCGGCGGTGCAGCATGTTGTCATATTCCCGAATGAGTTCTGCTGCGTGCCGTTCCGATAAATTCATCTGTTCCATGACCGTATGGACGCGTACAGCCGACGGTGCATAGACGAAGACATTGACCACGTCAGGCTGGTCTTTTAAGATATAGTCACTGCACCGGCCAATGATGACGCAAGAGTGTTTGGCCATTTTCCGGACAACTTCAAACTGTGTATAAATAACTTTATTCGATAAGTTCGCATACCGTGTCCCTAAGGATGTATTAATGCCAAAGGGCACGAAGTTTTTATTATCTGCTTGTTCAACAAGGCTTTTATCAATGCCGATTTTTTCGACAACTTTATCTACTAAATCCCGGTCGTAATATTCAATTCCTAAGGATTTTGCCAGAATCTTCCCGATTTCCGGGCCGCCGCTGCCGTATTCACAACCGAGGGTCACTACGAAATGTCTCATCTTCTATCCCTCCTAAGATAGAAGCAACGCCTGCTGTCCCCTCCAGCAGGCGTTGTCCCTATGCCTGATGTTATTTTGCTAATTCTTCGACAGCTTCTTTGATGATGTCGAGTGCTTTATCTACGTGTTCTTTCTGCAAAATGAGCGGTGGAACGAGACGGATAATGCTCGAGCCAATGGCGGTCGTGAGCAAATGTTTATCCAAGCATTTATGTTTAATATCTACGGCGTTCAGACCATCTGTAAATTCAAGACCTAAGAGGCAGCCCTGACCACGCGCTTCTTTGAGGTGCGGTACTTTGATGCGGGCTTGTTCGAGGAAGTATTCCCCCATTTTCTTCGCATTGCCAGCTAAGTCTTTGTCGAGCAATTCATTAACTTCTGCAAGGGCAGCAGCGCAAGATACAGGATGACCACCGAAGGTCGAGCCATGAGAGCCAATCGTGAAGGCTTTAGCTACTTCGTCGGTTGCGCAAACAGCTGCAATCGGCATGCCGCCGCCAAGAGCTTTTGCCATGGAGACGAGGTCCGGTTTAATGCCGTAATTCATGTAGGACATGACAGCACCTGTACGGCACCAACCAGTCTGTACTTCGTCGAGCATTAAGAGAATGTGTTTTTCATCGCACAATTTACGAAGGCCCTGCAAGAATTCTTTCGTTGCCGGGTGGACACCGCCTTCGCCTTGGACCGGTTCAACCATAATACCGATGGTATTTTCTGTAATCGCATTTTTAAAAGCTTCTAAGTTGTTAAATTCAGCATACGTAAAGCCCGGTGTCATATCGCCGAATCCATTCTGGCAGGCTGTGTCCGGCTGACCAGTAGCACTCATGGCACCAAAGGTACGGCCATGGAAGGACGATTTTGCTGTAATAATATCAAATTTATGAGGGCCATATGTATCGACACCGTATTTACGAGCTAATTTAATCATGGCTTCGTTGGCTTCTGTACCGGAGTTTTGATAGAAAATCTTGTCCATGCCAATGGTGGTACAAATCTTTTCAGCCAAGAGTGCCTGCGGAATCGTATACGGATAGTTGAAGGTCTGCATAATATCCATGCACTGGTCGATGACGGCGTTGACGACTTTTTCGTTGCAGCTGCCGGCACTGTTGACGGCAATACCTGCATAGAAGTCGAGGTACGGCGTGCCTTTTTCATCATACACGTACATGCCCTTTGCCCGTTCAGCTAAGAAATCGTACCGTTCGTACGTTTCCATCATGTACTTTTTAACTTTTGCTTTAATGTCTTCTGTTGTAAGTCCCGTGTCTGTTAATCTCATTGACTAAACTCCCCTTTACTACAAAAACCACAATAAACTCTACATCTTACCAATATACAAAGGTAACAAAAAAGCAGAGGCGCACGGAACCTATTTCGTAATCTTTTCGGCTCCATTGCCTCTGCTCATTTATTATTTTGTCTGTAATGATACTATCACTTTACTAAGCATATGTCAATAGTGTATTTAATTTTATTTTTATATTCAGTATATTCTTTTTAAATGATTCGAACAGAATCTTTAAAAATTTATCAATTCTCTTATTTACGGTATAAACCCATAGAATGGACGGCTTTCTGATAGGTAATGCTTGCTTTGGCGTGAGCCTTTGCAGCACCTTTGTCGAGGATGTCGTCTAATTCTGGGTCATTGACCAACTGATTGAACCGCTGCTGAATCGGTTCGAGTGTGGCAATGACTGCTTCAGCTACGTCTTTCTTGAAGGCACCGTACCCTTTACCTTCGTAGGCCTTTTCCACTTCTTCGTGAGTCTGGTCGGTCACAGCCGAAAGGATTTCAATTAAGTTGGAAATGCCCGGTTTCTTTTCACGGTCGTAATGGACAGAGTTTTCGCTGTCCGTCTGGGCCCGTTTGATTTTCTTTTCAATATCTTTCGGGTCGTCTAAGAGGTAAATCGTGGCCGTCTTGTTGTCGTCAGATTTACTCATTTTCTTCGTCGGTTCTTGGAGGCTCATGACGCGCGTCCCGTCTTGGCCGAGCATGATGTCCGGTACGGTGAAGACGTCGCCATACAGACGATTAAACCGCTGTGCTAAGTCGCGCGTAAATTCCATGTGCTGTTTCTGGTCATCGCCGACAGGGACGAGGTTGGTCTGATACAACAAGATATCCGCTGCCATGAGAGGCGGATAGGTCAGAAGGCCAGCCGGAATCGAGTCGCCTTGTTTCGCTGCTTTATCTTTGTACTGCGTCATCCGTTCGAGACCGCCTACGTAAGACAAGGTCGTCATAATCCAGCCGAGCATAGCGTGTTCCGGTACTTCGGACTGCACGAAGAGGGTCGATTTTTCCGGGTCCAAGCCGGATGCTAAGTAAATAGCAGCAAGCCGCCGTGTCCGTTCGTGTAAGAGCTGCGGGTCTTGGGGCACCGTAATAGCGTGCTGATTGACAACACAGTAGTAACATTCGTTGCCGTCTTGTACTTTAGAGAAGTTGCGCAATGCGCCTAAATAGTTGCCTAAGGTCAAGCTGCCGCTTGGTTGAATACCTGAAAAAATAACTGCCATCGTAGATTCCTCCATCTTCATTGAACATAAAAAAACCTTCCATCCCTATCAATTAGGGACGAAAGGAAGTTCATTTCCGCGGTACCACCCTGGTTGGCAAACAGCCCGGCTCAAACATGCGCAACGTGACGCATTCTTTCTCATAACGGTGAAAGCTCCGGCCAGCCCTACTCTCTTCAGGCGGCATCTCCCGGGCCCATTCGGCATACTCTTTCGTACTGGCCTTGCACTATCGCCAGCTCGCTGCAACGACGTGAAGTATACGTACTTGCTCCCGTTCCTCGACGCTATCTTATGTTGGCTTTATTGTATAGCCATTAGCATAGTCTGTCAAGAAAAATTTCTCGTTCCCCTTGACTTTGAGTCTTCTCTAACATGTATGATATAATGCATAGTAAACCTATACACATTTAGCGAAGGAGGATATGCTATGAAAATACAAAAACGGACGATTCTCAAAGGAATCCTTCCCCTCTTAGTCATCGCCAGTGCTGCAGCCTATGCCTTTGTGCCTGGTGTGAAAACCATAGTACAACAAAGCCTGCGCCTGACCGAGGCCGCAGCAGCCCATTACGAACTGACAGACAGCGTCGATGCCATGAACATCCGCCAAGTCATTACGGCAGACAGCACGACGTCGCGGACGATTATGTGGCAATCTGCCCTCACCGAAGACGATGCTGTCGTCGAATACCGCATCCAAGGCACAGAAGACGTACAGACCGTACAAGCAACGAGCGAAAAATTCACAGACGACGACAAGACCACATACATTCATACGGCTCTACTGACGGATTTACAGCCTAACAAAACCTACGAATACCGCGTGGGCTATGACAAAAAACGAAGCAACTGGCAGACCCTAAAGACTGCTGCTGGCTCTGATTTTAAAGCCCTCATCTTCCCGGACTCTCAGTCGAGTGACTACAACGTGTGGAAGCAGACGGAAGAACCGGCATGGCAAGCCCATCAAGATGCAGCATTCTTTATCAACATGGGCGACCTCGTCGACAACGGTCAAGACAGTTACCAGTGGAATGCTTGGTTTGACGTCGTTGAAGATATGGTCTCAACCATTCCTGTTGCGCCGGTCATGGGCAATCACGAAACGTACACAAAAAACTGGAAAATGCGCATGCCTGAAGCGTACACACACCTCTTCGCCTTGCCTGGTAACGGCAGTGACCAGTACAAAAATCAATTCTACTCCTTTGATTACGGCGATGTCCATTTTGTCGTCCTCAATACGCAAGATAAAGAGCTCGCCGACTTTGAACCGAATCTCTTAGCTGATGAACAAGTGTGGTTTAAAGAAGACATGGCAAAAACGACGAAGAAATGGAAAGTCGTTTTAATGCACAAAGATCCGCTCCAATACTCCTTTAATAATCGCCCAGAACCGCGTCCTGAAGGGTTTGACCCAGAAGGAGAAGCGTGGATGCCTCTCTTTGACCAGTACGGGGTCGATGTCGTCCTTTCGGCTCATCTCCACACCTTCCGCGACCGCGGCCACATCAAGAATTTCCAGCGAGACCCATCAGGGCCGCTCTACATCATTACAGGCGTTGCCGGGAACGTACGTTATCCTGACCTGTGGAAAAAACACAGCTTAGATGAATACGTAGCACCCCAACCGGAAACGGACGACTACCTCGTCATAGCTGCCACAGCAAACACACTGACCTTTACGGGTTATCTCCCATCAGGTGAAGAATTACATACTGTTTCCGTTACGAAATAACACACAAAAGGACTTGCCCAAGCAAGTCCTTTTGTCGTTTATGATACTTTTTTATACTGCGGCACAAAATAAGAAAGCACGACGCAAACAATCCCTACGCCAATGAGAACGATGAAGACATGTTGGAGGCCCACGAATAAGGCCTGCCCTAATATCTCTTGGAGCTGAGGGTACGTCTTATCGTAGTAATCTTGAATCGTTATGCCCGTAAGACCTTGGGAAATAATATACTGACTCGTAAAATAATTGAGGATTGTCCCCAAAATAGCGACACCCATCGTCTGCGCCAATGTCCGCGTGAGCATATTGAGGCCGACTGCAGCACCGCGCTGTTCATACGGCACGGAATCTTGGACGATGAACATAATCGTGTTGAGGGTCCCTGAAAAGCCAATACCAAAGATGAGTACAGCCACCCAGACGTACCATAAAGGCGACGTCATGGTCAAGAAACTCAAAAGCACACCGCCTACGACGAGGAGTACGCACGAAGCCATGACCAGCCATTTCGTACTATAGCGCAGCATCAACTTCGCCAAGACCGTGGACGTAAAGAACCACGACAAGGACGTACCAGCCATGGACATACCAGCTACAGTCGCACTATAGCCGAGGATAGACTGCATGTAGAGCGTCAAATAGACCGTGTTGGCAATTAAAATGACAGAACTGCCAAAGGTAATGACGTTGACCGTCACCATAGAGCGATTCAAAATAAAAAGAGGCACAATGAGCTCTCTCACGTGCTGTTCATACCGGTAAAAGATGATGAGAATGACGAGACTCACCGCGCCTAAGCCCCATGCTTCATAGACATTGCCTGTACTATTCATGACGGCTAAGAGGAAAATCGCAATGGCCCCAGCCAGTAAGACCGCACCGACAGAATCGACAGACGGCTGGCGCGTTGGCTTTTGCTCGTGCACGTACCGCCACAAAATATACATGACCACAAGACCAAAAGGAATATTAATGAAAAATATCCAGTGCCACGATAAATAATCGATTAAAAAGCCCCCAAGCAGAGGCCCGACGAGACCGGCAACGCCCCACATGGTACTAATACCGCCTTGGACGACAGACCGCTCTTTGAGCGTAAAAATATCGCCAATCATAGTAAAGCAAATCGTCAAAATCGCGCCGGACCCGAGCCCTTGGACAGCACGAAAAGCAATGAGCTGCTCCATCGTCTGCGCAAGACCTGCTAAGGTGCTGCCAACGAGAAAAATCGTAATGCCTATGAGAAGCATCCGTTTTCGTCCGTATAAGTCAGCTAATTTCCCATAAATCGGTGTCGACATGGCCGACGTCAGTAAGTACGCTGAAAAAATCCAACTCATGAGCTTAAAATTGTGGAGGCTCTGCACAATAATCGGTGCAGCTGAGGCGACGACGACGGCTTCAAAAGCCGCTAAAAAGATAGCAATTAAAAAGGAACATGCAATTTTTCGTTTACGACTATCCATAGATTCACCTGATTTTCCTAAGTATACTCATATAGTATATCATAGACCTAAAGAACATAATATATCGAACTAAGAAAACCTTGCACTTTACACTTTACTATGCTACAGTATGTTAAAATACTAAGTATATCTTAGTATGTGTTTTCAAAACTAAATGATTACACGGAGGAATTCATGGTACATACTTGGCAAGTTACGATTCCCGAACTGACTGGCGACAAGCCGCGACGGGCGTACATTTATTTACCAGATACATATAATTGGGCACAAGAAAACCACTACCCTGTGCTCTACATGTTCGACGGACACAACGTCTTCTTTGACAGCGATGCGACATACGGCAAATCGTGGGGCATGCAGGAATACTTAGACGGCACGCACACGCAAATCATCGTCGCCGCCGTCGAATGTAACGATGATGCCGATAACGGCCGCCTCAAAGAATATTCACCTTACTCCTTTAAAGACAATCACTTCGGCTCCATCGAAGGCTTAGGGAACATCACGATGGATTGGTTCGTCAACTCCTTTAAACCCATGATTGACGACAACTTCCGCACGATCCGCGAACGAGACTACACGTATATTGGCGGCAGCTCCATGGGCGGCCTCATGAGCCTCTACGCAGTGCTCCAATATAATCATATCTTCTCGCGTGCAGCCGTCCTTTCGCCGTCGCTCTGGACAGCACCGGGCCGCATGAAAGGACTTGCAAAACGGGCCAACCTCGTGGGCGATACGGTCGTCTACATGGACTATGGCTCAGAAGAAATGGAACACCGCAGCCGCATGAATACGGTCATCCCCGAAATGGCATCCATCCTCATGAGCCGCAAAATCTTCGTGACCACGCGCATCGTGCCCCATGGGACGCACTGCGAAGCGTGCTGGGAACGGCAGATTCCCTTCTTTATGAATACCTTATTATATTATTAATTGAAAAGAGGTGCACGACTGATACGCAATCAGTCACACAGATGGAAACTTGGTATGGAAAATGGTACAGCCCTAATTTAGGACGCGACATGGAATACAAACGGTATGGTCACGCTGGTCGGCCCATGCTCTACATTCCCTGTCAAGACGGCCGCTTCTTTGATTTTGAAAACTTCCACATGGACAGCACTCTCGCACCGTGGATTGAATCAGGCCAACTCATGGTCTTTTCTATCGATACCATTGACGTCGAAACGTGGTCCAATGGCGGCGGTGACGCGCGCTGGCGCATTGAACGGCACGAAAGCTGGATGCGCTACATTACAGACGAAATGGTGCCCTTCATGCGCTCTGAAGCGAATGCCAAAAACGGCTGGACCGGCAACCCGGACTGCCTCGTCTTTGGCTGCAGCTTAGGTGCACTCCATGCAGTCAACTGCTTCTACAGACGGCCCGATTTATTCGACGGCCTCCTCGCTTTGAGCGGTGTTTACTCTGCATCCTACGGCTTTGATGGGTACATGGACGACTTAGTCTACGCCAATTCCCCTATTGATTATCTCTCCAACATGCCTACAGACCATCCGTACATTGATTTATATAACCGTAAACGTTCTGTCGTCTGCGTCGGTCAAGGGCCATGGGAAATGCCCGACTCGACCCGTCAGCTCGCCAATGCCCTGGCTAGTAAAAATATCCACACGTGGGTCGATTTCTGGGGCTATGACTGCGCCCACGACTGGGATTGGTGGTACAAACAAGCAGCGTACTTCATGCCCTATCTCTTAGGACAATAATCTAACAAAGGATTTGATACAATGAAAAACTTAGTCTTCATTTCGCCAAACTTCCCGGAAAACTATTGGCATTTCTGCGACGAAGCCAAGAAAAACGGTCTCCGTGTCCTCGGCATTGGCGATGCGCCCTATAACAACCTCTCGCAAGATTTAAAAAATGGTTTAAACGAATACTACAAAGTCAGTACCCTTGAAAACTACGACGAAGTCTATCGGGCTGCAGCCTTCTTCATTTCCAAATACGGCCGCATCGACTGGCTCGAATCAAATAACGAATACTGGCTCGAACGGGATGCTAAACTGCGTACAGACTTCCACATTACAAGCGGCTTCCAAACGAGTGACATTCCGCACATTAAATTTAAATCTAAAATGAAAGCCTACTACGAAAAAGCAGGCATTCCTGTAGCTAAATACCATCTCGTCACGGACTGGGATGCGTGCCAAGCTTTCATCAAAGAAGTTAGCTTTCCGGTCATCGTCAAGCCCGATAACGGTGTCGGTGCTACGTCGACGTATAAATTAAAAACCGAAAAAGACGTAGAATACTTCTTTGCCACCAAAGACAATAACGTCCAGTACATTATGGAACAATACGTCGTCGGTGAAGTCCAGTCCTATGACGCTATCATCGACTCTAAAGGCCAGCCGATCTTTGAAACAGGCAACGTCTCGCCTGTACCCATTATGGACATTGTCAATAACAACGACAACAGCGTCTTTTATATCGTCAAAGACCTGCCTGAAGACATGCGGAAATTAGGCCGTGCAACGGTCGCTAGTTTCGGCGTAAAGAGCCGCTTCATTCACTTTGAATTCTTCCGTCTCTTACAAGATATGGATGGCCTCGGCAAAAAAGGCCAGCTCGTAGGCCTCGAAGTCAATATGCGTCCTAGCGGCGGCGTGACACCGGATATGATTAACTTCGCTCACAGCACAGATGTCTATAAAATCTGGGCTGATATGATTGCCTTTGATAAATCGACGAAAACCTCTGGGCCCGATTACTTCTGCGGCTTTGCCGGCCGCCGTGATGGCAAACACTTCGACCTCAATCACGACGATATTATACGCATTTACGGCTCTCATATGAAACTCGAAAGCCGCGTACCCGATGCCCTGTCTGGTGCCATGGGCAACCAGCTTTATCTCGCTACCTTCTCGACAGAAGCCGAATTAAAACAGTTCTATACAGATATGTTCCGCGAACAATAGCATTTTATCTTTCATTTATCCACTGAAATGATTCATATATTTCAGTGGATTTTTTATAATTTCCTATATAAATATCAAAAAAAAATCATGTATAATATAAATTACTTATATAATTTGAATTATATAAGTAAGAGAAAGGAATGATTAATAATGTTTTGTCAAAAATGTGGTAAAAAGATTGCGGATGATGCTAAATTCTGCCCTAGTTGTGGAGAATCCACCAATACTTCCACTAATTCACAAAAATCTTCTTCTAATCTGCCTACTTCTTCTCACAAAAAGAAATGGACGAAGAAAAAAATCGCATTAGTAGTAATAGGCATACTTTTTATCTTGAGTGTCATCGACAATTTAATCGGGGATGATAAAAACACCTCAAAACCCACTACTAGCCAAAATCAATCCAATACATCAAGTGAAAAGAAACCTTCCTATAAAGAATGGACTGTAGATGTAGATGGTATCGGAAAAATAAAGGGCGGTATCTCTTCAGATGTTGGAATTGCCGTAGCTGGGGTTAATACCCAACAATCTATTGGCAATGAATTTATTAATGAAAAAGCAAAAGGGCAATTCGTTGTTGTTGATTTAGTAATTTATAATAATCAAAAAGATGCAATTACCGTAGATGGCTCTAGTTTTAAATTAATAGATAATAAAAATCGTGAATTTTCTACATCTAATGAAGGTATGACAGCTTTACAAATGAGTGAAGGTCATGCCGATGGATTCTTAAGTAAAATAAATCCAGGTTCAACTACACGTATCCGTTTTGTCTTTGATGTTCCAGGTGATGCAACAGGCTTACAATTAAAAGCTCGTGGAGGATTTACAGGAGAAGCTATTACTCTTCCATTACAGGTAATTCCAGTAAATTCCTAAGAAATCATTATCCACTATTTATTCTATTAATAAATAACTTTAAGTCATGAAAGCCTCGCGTATATGCAATTACCACCAAGTATTGAACGATAATTCAATACTTGGTGGTAATTTTTTATAACTAAATTTTCAGAATAACTTCATATGAATGTCATTCCATTATTTAAGAACAATGATTCTGTTACCTACATGTTGAATCCAAAAGATTACACAACCAATCATAAAGATGTCTTATATCTGATGAAAAAAGACATTCTTACTAACAGAATCTCATCTCATTATGTAAAGAGTATATCTTTCGACGATACACGGGATATGTGCAATGGAAAAAGCCTGCCCTAACGAAGTATCTGAATGCTCTACAACAAGTCATTACTCTATAAATCTGCTGCATCTTATATTTTTTACACATCTTGTTGTATACGGGTGTTAACATAGTTTTTGATAGTATTATAAAATAAGGTAGCATTTTGTATTTGCTGTTCCACTTCTTCTTTAGCAATAACGTAATAATCATCGTAATCGCTATCACTTCGTATATCAAAAGCTTCACCAACAATATCCGATAAGATAACGTCAAATACGCCAGTTTTAATATAGGTCTTACGAAAATACGCAATAACACCTGCATGTTTTGAAAAGTCAACACCATCTAAGGCTAAGATGCTGCGCATTCCATGAAAAATACTATAATACGAACGGTTGGCAGCCCCTTATATCGTAATAAGAAGTCGCTGATTGTAATTCCTGATTAGCCGTTTCTAAACGGTATATTGCTAAGGCCTTATGTGAATTATCCATATACTTGAATCCCTTCACGTACAATATTTTGGTAAAATGGAAGATACTGTACGCCCTCTGTAAATTCAGTATTCGTCCTAAATAAAATGGAGATGACTACATCATATTTAAGACCAATGTGACTAGCAATTTTACTAATATCTCTCCGATATTTTAAAACTTCACTCTTAAAACCATTTAATAATAACATTATATCTATATCAGATTCGGTGCTATTATCACCTCTTGCATAGGATCCAAATAAAATCACAGCGTGCAACCGTTCCTGTAATAACTGTTTTACTTGTAACGTTACTTCTTGCAACACCATTTTTATTTTTACTGTATCGTTCATCATCTCACCACCTTACATTTATCTTAAGCATATCATACGCCCTTCATTAGGACAATAAAATTATAAATATTTATATCTTCCCCTTATACTGAGATGAATATTAAAATTTTCCAAACCTCTTCTTTTCTCTGTTACACTATACGTATAGTACAGCACGCTTAAAATATAGTATAATAAAGGAGGAAGAAGGTAGTGTAAAATAGTTTGTGTAAATAAGGTTTGCGCAAATCCTTTAGATACTTC
>OIXX01000531.1_pt1 | contig 21843 bp, 17 predicted proteins | sample 1588161 | NCBI WGS metagenome assembly OIXX01 (sample SAMN03283274) | human gut metagenome | biome: human-associated habitat; material: feces | host: Homo sapiens | place: Peru | collected 2012
TCTTGTATAATCTGAAGGTGTAGATAGGTATTTGGTCATATCTTTATTCTACACCAACTCCCGGTTTTGCATAGACCGGGAGTTATTTTTATGTATACACAAAAAGGCTGCCGCACAAATTACGTGCGACAGCCCCTTTTGTGTGCCAATTCTTCCGTATAGAAGCAAAAAATTCATATTGAAAATGAATGAGAAATGGACTACCATACTAGTATATAGTATATAAAGGAGGAATAGATATGACACGAACAGACCTGATGCACCAAGCATACGACAAAAAAGGCCCAATCGTAGCGGAACGATTTGTTAAACGGGGCTTTGCGGCCTATTACTGTCCAACGAAACATGCGGCTTTAGAAAAAGCCATTACCTTAATTCCCAAAGACGATATCGTCTCGTGGGGCGGCACTGCTTCTTGTGATGAACTAGGACTGAAAGACTATGTATTACAGCATAACGTCTGTATTAATCGCGATGATGCAGCTTCTCCAGAAGAACGAGTGGAATTAATGCGCAAAGCACTCCTTTGCGATACCTTCATTATGGGCACCAATGCAGCCACCGAAACAGGCGAACTCTACAACATTGACGGCAACGGCAACCGTGTGGCTGCCCTTATTTACGGACCGAAGCAAGTTATCGTCATTGTAGGCATGAACAAAGTCGTCCCGACCTTAGGCGATGCGATCACACGAGCTCGGACGATTGCCGCTCCCATTAACATGCAGCGATTCCCAAAACCAACGCCTTGCGGCATAACAGGTATGTGTGGCGACTGCCTAAGTTCCGATAGTATTTGTAATCAATTCGTACGCACACGCCGCTGCCAGCCTAAAGAACGCATAAAAGTCATTCTTGTTGGCGAAAATTTAGGATACTAAAGTGTCATTGAAATTAAGTAAAGCAAAGAAAAGTAATGTTATTCTAAAATAATAGGATAACATTACTTTTTTATTTTCTGTACATATTCTTTTTATCTTTTCATCTCATAAGAGTATACCTCCTATTGTATTATTTAATAATAGCATAGGAATTCTCTTGAATTATGCACATTGTTTATTATATAATAATGTTATAATTTTCACATATAGATTTTCATAAATTCTATAGTTAAATGGAATAACAAGAAAACTATTTTACGGATAAAGGAAGTGACTCGTACTACAATTACAGTTATTATGTTAGATGTTTTTCATCAATTAAAACGTATAAAAGAAAGGATTGAACAAAACAGATGGTATTTTTCTTAGCATTATCCCCTATTCTTTGGCTCATCGTTTCCTTGGGCTTCCTCAAAATGCAAAGCTTTAAAGCATGTCCTATTGCATTAATCATTTCCTTCGCTGTTGCCCTTGGCTATTACAACATGCCTGTTATCGATGCCGGTACAGCTGCTCTCGAAGGCGTAGCCCTTGCTTGCTGGCCTATTTTATTAGTCATTATTGCTGCTATTTTTACATACAACTTGACCTTGTACACCAAAGCTATGGACGTTGTGAAACACATGTTGACGACCGTTAGTAAAGACCGCCGTGTCCTGGCCCTCCTCATTGCTTGGGGTTTTGGTGCCTTCATGGAAGGTATGGCCGGCTTTGGTACAGCTATTGCCATTCCGGCTAGTATGCTCGTAGCTATGGGCTTCAACCCCATCAAAGCTATCTTAGCCTGCCTCGTTGCGAACTCCGTACCAACGACCTTTGGTTCTATCGGTATCCCGGCTAGTACGCTGGCAAACTTAACAGGCGTCGACCCTGTACAGCTCGCAACCTACATTAGCTTGCAGTTATTACCGCTCAATATCGTTTCGCCGTTCCTCGTCGTCATGATTGTTGGTGGTGGTTTCAAAGCCTTAAAAGGTGTCTTCCTCTTGACCTTATTCTCCGCTCTTGGCCTTGCTGTTCCGGAACTCGTCATTGCTGCCTTCGTTGGCCCGGAATTAACGGTTATGGTTTCTTCTATCGTCATCATGGGCATTATCGTTGCGTACTCCAAAGCTCGTCCTGTCAATAACCCGGAATACGAAATGGACATCGAACCGGCTCACGTTCCTGCCAAAGGGGCTGTCCTTGCTTGCATGCCGTTCATCTTGATTTTCGTTTTCCTCTTACTCACATCGAAATTAGTTCCCTTCATTTACACACCGCTTAACACAATTCGCACAGCTGTTACCATTTATAGCGGTGCTGGTGCTGCGCCGTACACCTTCGTTTGGGTTGCTACACCGGGCATCATGATTTTCCTCGCTGCATTCATTAGTGGGAAAATCCAGAAAGCTTCCTTTAGCGAAATGTTCCATGTCTTAATCAACACGATTAAAGGCCTTCGCAACACGATTATTACGATTATCGCCGTCATTGCCACAGCGAAAGTCATGGGCTATAGCGGCATGACCCTCGAAATCGCAAATACTGCCGTTGCTGTAACAGGTACGATGTATCCGGCTATTGCACCGCTCATCGGTTCCGTTGGTACGTTCATTACTGGTTCCGGCACGTCGTCTAACGTCCTCTTCGGTAACTTGCAGACCAATGCTGCTGAAGCAATTAACGCTAACAAAACGTGGCTCGCTGCTTCCAACTCGGCTGGTACATGTATCGGCAAAATGATTTCTCCCCAGAGTATCGCTATTGCCGTCGGTGCTATTGCCCTTACTGGTAAAGACAGCGAAATCCTCAAATCTATCATTATGGTCTATGTACCATATATTATCGTCTTAGGCTGCATCGTCTACTTCGGTCAAGCCTTTGTCGGCTAAGTTCATACAGACATAACAAAACGGTTGTCATTCAGTATATCTACTGCGTGACAACCGTTTTTTATTTACAACAATAAAGTCCTATATTTATTTCATCATAATATATGCTTTCTTATCACAAAAAGCTATACCATATTTCCAAACATGGCGAACGCCTCGCTGCTCAAAAGTAGCATCATATTCTTTTTCCTGAATCTGTTGTAATGCTTCATGAGCTTTACTCTCTAATTCATCTTCCTGTTGAGCTACTTTAAATTCTAAGATGACACCATTTGCTTCTTTCCGTTTAGGAAATAAAGCCACATCAAATCTACCGTACCCACTTTCCCGATTAGATTCTACTGTATACTCAGGTAACACTAAAGCCGTCATCCCTAACACTAAACCATGATAAAAACTTTCCTTATTTGCTGTATCATACACACTAACGAGTTGGGTAATATACTTAGCTAGCCCCTCAGAAAATGGTTCGATTTCCCCATGAACTAAATACTGTACTAATACATATAGTTCCGATGGCTCCATACCTGCATGGAAACGTTCTAACACTTCTTGTTGAAAAATATCTTTGACTTCCCTATTAGGTAAGGCTAATTCACAAAATATGCCAGATGGAATACGTTTTGTGTTCAATACAGTTAAGTAGCCAGTAGCAACTAGCATTATATAAAGAGCATCACGGCTATGATGGATTTCCTCATACGTTACACCTTCCCGAACAACAGCAAAAACGTGGGTACCGCGCAATAGAGCCAATAAGTCCTCTTCTTGTTTTGCCGTTTGGTGTTGTAATAAAGAACCTAAAATGGTATTCCCTGATGTATTGACCCAATAATCGCCAAGCCGTTTTTGCTTGAAAAAATTTAATACAGACCAAGGATTATATATTTCAGCAGAGCCAAAATGGTAACCATCATACCATTTCTTAATATCTGGCAACAACTCTTCCATCTGCAAGTCCTGCACCATTTACTGAATATCTTCCGGCGTAAAACCAATAGCATCACCATACTGTTCATGTAAAACGGAGCAAACTTCAAAGTTATTTAAATCACTGAAAATACTTTTTTTGGCAATCCGCAATACGCCAGTTAAGACGGCAAATTCCAAGTTTTCATTTGTCTTCAACACATTACCCAGAAGCTGTTTGACAAAATTAATGCATTCATCATAAAAGCCATCTTCCCAAGCTTTTTGTGCAGGTACATCGTACTCATCAATAAGCACAATGACCCGTTTTCCATAATACGCTGCCAGTATTTCCATGAGTCTGGCCAACGCATTGGCTAATTCATTCCGCGTAGCCTTTCGTTCCGTAATCCGCAGATAGTCAGCTTTCATATCTTCATCTATGCGCTCACTTTGATATACATATTTATATTTTAAGTAGACTGTACGTAAAAAAACGCTCCAATTATCTAACATATCTTCCCAAGAAAGATTTTTTAGCTCTTTAAAAGAAATGAAAATAACTGGGTATTGGCCTTGTTCTTTCGTGTACTCCTGTCCAGCCTGTTCAATATATAGTCCTTTAAAGATTTCTTTGCTAACTTTCTTTTTATCAACAGAAAAGAAGTATTCTAACATGCTCATGGTCAACGTTTTACCAAAGCACCGTGGTCTCGTAAGTAACGTAACTTTCCCATGTTCATCTAATACTTGTTGAATAAATCTCGTTTTATCGACTAAATAATATTGTTCTCGTACTTTTTTAAAGTCTTCTATACAAATGGGCATGCGTATCTTCATCTATTCCGCCTCCTTTGTATTATATTCATTATAAAGCAAAAATGATTGAAATGCACCTATACTGGGTACACTTCAATCATTAGATAATCTACATCGTAATTTCAACGACTTCACAATTATGTACAGGATTACTCTTCCGAAAGGCTCGCATATAATCTAAATCGCTTAATCCTGGATTGTTATAGACTAAGAGGAAATTACGGATAAATTGGGCATGCGTAAAGAGGATAATGAATTTTTCCGGCCGCTGTTCGAGGAGGCGCATAGTCGTATGAATCCGTTCTAAGAGATGATGATAACTTTCTGCGCCTTCACCATCGACGTAATCCGGGTCACACGCGCGCCAATAGTTAATGACTCTCGGCCGCCGCTGCACGGACGTAGTCCCCACACAATCTGCCGGTGCTAAATACACGAATTCATGGATACAATCCCAAATGCCCGTAGACACGCCGGGAAACCGCCCAATAGTCTGCAAAGCCGTCTGTTGTGCCCGTAAGTACGGCGACGTAACGATGAGTTCCGGTTTTTCTGTAATCGTCAGGGCCAGATCTTGGGCTTGTTTTATCCCTAATGGCGATAAGGGAATCATACTGTGGTCTTGTGTTGGCTGGCCTGCATTGGTAATGCTTTCACCGTGTCGAATAAGCCATATTTTTTTCATAGTGAATGTCGCTCCATTCTGCGTAATAATATAATCCTATTGTAGCATGAAGACAGACGAAAAGACAACAACAGCTAGTACGCCATAGCCATTGTTGTCTTTTGTCATGCCTCCTTATTTTCCTGCTAATTCTTTATAAATATCGTATTTTTGTTTTGCAAATTCTTCGGCTTTTGCAAAGAGTTCGTCTGCAATTTCTGGGAAGGTCCGTGTCAGGGCAGCATAGCGCGTTTCTCCCATCAGGTAATCACGGAATGATTCTTTCGGTTCTTTCGAATCGAGCGTAAAGGGATTCTTCCCTGCTTCTTTAAGGAGCGGATTGTAGCGATAGAGATGCCAGTAGCCACAAGCAACAGCGCGTTTCATTTCTTCTTGAGCGCAGCCCATACCGGCACGGAGGCCATGGTTGATGCACGGTGCATACGCAATGATAATAGATGGGCCATTATAGGCTTCTGCTTCTTTAATGGCTTTAATGAGCTGATTCGGGTCGGCACCGAGGGCGACTTGGGCAATGTAAATATGTCCATACGTCATGAGGAGACGGCCTAAATCTTTCTTATTGAAGCGGCGGCCAGAGGAGGCAAATTGTGCTACTGCCCCGACTGGTGTTGCTTTCGACGACTGTCCGCCTGTGTTAGAATAGACTTCTGTATCGACGATCATAATATTGACGTTCGCATTCATAGCGAGGACATGGTCCAAGCCGCCGTAACCGATGTCATAGGCCCAGCCGTCACCGCCATACATCCAGACGGTTTTCTTAATGATGTGCTCTTTATGAGCTAAGATATAGTCACGCAGTTCTTCGGCTTCACCAGAGAGATTGGCTTCTTGCAAGGCTTTGAGGTAAGCCCGGCTAATGCCTTCTGTCACTTCCCCTTCGTTGTCGATGCCAATGGAGTCCAGCCAAGCTTTCGCCGCATCAGCCAAGGTTCCTTTGACGTGGACTAAGAGCCGTTCTGTCTTGAGGATAATATCTTGCCGTTGTTGATCCATAGAGAGGCTCATACCGAGGGCAAATTCAGCATTATCTTCAAAGACCGAGTTCGACCACGCCGGGCCAAAGCCTTCACGATTGACCGTATAGGGCAGGCTAGGCATAGCCGAGCCCCAAGCTTGCGTACAGCCTGTAGCATTAGCCACAATCATGCGCGGCCCAAAGAGCTGGGTCAAAATCTTCATGTATGCCGTTTCTGTACAACCAGCACAGGCACCGGAGAACTCCAGCAAAGGCTGATGGAACTGACTGCCTTTGACGGAGAATTTATCGAGGCCTGTCTGTTTTTCACTGACTGTTTGGGCGTATTCCCAATTATCTTGTTCGTGCCGCTGCGTATCGAGGGGCTTCATGACGAGAGCTTTTTCTTTTGCCGGGCAAACTTGCACGCACGTACCACAGCTATAGCAGTCAAGTGGTGATACTTGCATACGAAAGCCGTATTGGTCAAGGCCTTTACCGCTTGCCTTCTTCGTCGTAAATCCTGCCGGAGCTTGTCCTTTTTCTGCATCTGTTACTAAATACGGGCGAATAGCTGCGTGCGGGCAAACGAGAGAACAGCGGTTACACTGGATGCAATTTTCAGGAATCCATTCGGGTACAACTGACGCAATGCCTCGTTTTTCATATTTCGTAGAGCCTAAGGGATAGGAGCCGTCCGCATAGTTAAGGAATTCACTTACAGGAATGGTATCGCCTAATTGGGCATTCGCTGGCTCAACAATGTGTTTAATAAAATCAGGAATATCCCGTGTATCTGCGCCTTTTTCTTCGACACGTAAGTCTTTCCACGTGTCAGGAATATCGATTTTCACAAGGCCCGACATGCCTTGGTCTACAGCAGCCTGATTCATAGCTACAATACGTTCGCCTTTAGCAAGATAGGTCTTAGCAATAGCATCTTTCATATACTGCACCGCATCTTCGACCGGTAAAATCTGCGTCAGTTTAAAGAAGGCCGCTTGGAGCACCATATTCGTGTGATTGCGGCCGAGGCCAATCCCTTGGGCAATAGTTGCTGCATCAATGATGTACATGTTGACATGTTTTTCAGCTAATTCTTTTTTGACCCTATTGGAGAGATGTTGCGCCAATTCTTCTGGCTTCCAGTTGCAATTTAAGAGGAACGTCCCACCGTCACGGATTTCGCCGACAATATCGTACGTATCCATATAGGCTTGCTTGTGGCATGCTAAGAAGTCAGCTTGTTTAATATAGTATGTCGAGCGAATGGGGTGTTTACCAAAACGAAGATGCGATTTCGTAACGCCGCCAGATTTTTTCGTGTCGTATTCAAAATAGGCTTGGACATACATATCCGTGTTGTCGCCAATGATTTTGATGGAATTCTTATTAGCACCGACGGTCCCATCAGAGCCAAAGCCCCAGAATTTACAATTCATAACGCCTTCTGTATCGACCGCAAGGGGCACGTCAGGAATGGATAAATTAGTGACATCATCGAAAATACCAATGGTGAAATGGTCTTTTGGCTGCGGTGCCTTCATATTTTCAAAGACTGCATGAATCGACGCAGGCGGCACATCTTTAGATGATAAACCATAGCGGCACGCATAGACGTTGAGGTTCTTCCCTGCTCGTTTGAGGGCCGCACAAACATCAGCAAAGAGCGGTTCGCCCAAGGCACCTGGTTCTTTTGTCCGGTCCATAACCGTAATCGTCTCTACCGTATCTGGCAGAGCTTCTAAGAAATGGTCTAACGAGAACGGTCGATAGAGATGCACTTGAATATACCCTACTTTTTCCCCTTTAGCCGTCAGGGCATCAATCGTTTCTTGAATGGCTCCCGTTACAGAGCCCATAGCAATGACGACGTGTGTCGCATCAGGGGCACCGTAATAATCGAAAAGATGGTACGGACGGCCTGTCAATTTACTAATAGCGTCCATGTATTCTTGGACAATATAAGGCAAGCGGTCGTACCAAATATTGCTCGCTTCTTTAGATTGGAAGAACATATCCGGATTGGTGACAGTACTGCGCATAACCGGATGTTCCGGATTGAGGCCGTGATGTTTAAACGCATACAGAGCCTTCTGATCGATTAACTTATACAATTCTTCTTCCGGCAGCATCTGAATCTTTTGGATTTCGTGAGACGTGCGGAAGCCATCGAAGAAATGCATAAATGGCACGTGCCCTTTAATAGCTGACAAGTGCGCTACTGCAGCCAAGTCTGCACATTCTTGGACGCTAGCACTGCAGAGCATAGCAAAGCCTGTATTCCGACAGCCCATAACGTCTGAATGATCACCAAAAATAGACATAGTGTGCGTGCCGACGGTACGCGCGGCAATGTGCAGGACTACCGGTTTTAACTGGCCAGACAAGCGATGCATAACGGGAATCATGAGCATCAACCCTTGGGAGGCCGTAAAAGACGAACAGAGACTCCCCGTTTCTGCCGCACCGTGAACGGCACCAATAGCCCCTGCTTCAGATTGCATTTCTACGAGTTTTACAGGCTGGCCGAAGAGATTTTTCCGTCCCTTCGCAGCCCAAACATCAATATGCTCCGCCATGGGCGAAGAGGGCGTAATCGGGTAAATCGTCGCTACTTCCGTAAAAGCGTATGCTACGTCCGCAGCCGCTTCGTTGCCGTCCATCGTTTTAATCCGTTGCGTAATCATAAGTACCTCTCCTATCCTCTTGTAACACTTGCAAATTGATAAAGTCCATTTTACGTATAACGTTTTAGTTTTCTTAATTTCAGTATACGCCTATTTTATATGTAAGTCAAGAATAGCTATGTTGTCTATTTTGCATGATTAAAAGAGGACGAAAAAAATGCCGCATACAGCATGTACACTGTACGCGGCATAAAATTTTTAAGCTTTTGCTTAATACCAACGAGTCATAGGTAAGTCGTTGTTGTTGCCTTTGGTCATGAGAATCTGATGTAAATCGATGTTGCCAATGTAGAAGGATACGGCACAACCGCAGAGATACAAATCCCACATACGGCAGAATTCTTCACCTCGCGCAGCCATGACTTGGTCACGAACGCCTTGGAAGTTATTGTACCAACACATGAGAGTCTTGTAATAGTGACGGCGCAAGCTTTCTACGTCGATGACACAAAAATCATTGTCATAAGCTTTCCAAACGATTTCGCGAAGAGACGGGAGCGTTCCGCCTGGGAAAATATATTTCCGCATCCATGGATTGCTGTTCGTTTCGTCTGGACCGCTAATGTAATGCAAGAGGAAAAGGCCGCCGTCTTTTAAGAGATGGCTTGCTGTTTCCATGTAAACATCGTAGTTCGAACGGCCAACATGTTCGAGCATACCGACGCTGACGAGACGGTCATAGGTCTTGCCTTCAGCCAAAAGGTCACGATAGTCGATGAGGTCGATTTGGACTTGTCCTTCCAAGCCTTCGGCTTTAATCCGTTCTTGTCCTTTTTTCCACTGTTCTTGGCTCAACGTGCAGCCATAGCCTTTGATGCCATATTTTTTAGCAGCTTCAATGAGAAGATAACCCCAACCGCAACCGATGTCGAGGAGGCTCATCCCTTTTTGGAGGTGCAATTTTTCCAAAATATAATGGACTTTATTATGCTGTGCCTGTTCGAGCGTATCGTCGTCAGTTTTAAAGTATGCGCACGAATAGCTCATGGACGGATCGAGCCATAATTTATAGAAATCATTGCCCAAGTCGTAGTGAGACGAAACTTGTTCTTTCTGGGCTTTTTTCGATTCCGACGGATGGAGCAAGCGCGTAAAGGCAGATTTATTCAAGGCAAACTGGCTGGTCTGGCTGAGGATGCATTTTAAAGCCGTAAATAAATCGCCGCGGATTTCAATATCTTTACGCATGTATGCTTCGCCTAAGGCTAAGGATGTGGAATTCATCAATTCCGTTTTCGGAATGTCTTTGTTGATGACCAAGTCGAAGTTCGGTTTGCCTTCACCAATAGTGTAGGTTTGCCCGTGTAATTCGACCGTAAAACAATAGTCATCGAAACGGTGTAAATAATGAATTAAAAAGGTGTCAAAAATTGATTCTAACATGATACGTATTCACTCCATTCTATGTGTCTTCTAGTCTATACCCATGAGGGCATTCGCTAACACCATAGTCGTTGTGACAGTGCCAACACCACCGGGAACGGGAGTAATGGCACCGGCCATAGCGGCTACACTGGTAAAGTCAACGTCACCGACAGTCTTACCGTTTACACGGTTAATACCGACATCAATGACAACCGCACCGGATTTTACCATGTCTTTTGTGACGAAATTAGCTTTGCCGACAGCAGCAATTAAAATATCTGCCGTCTTCGTAATGCTTGCCAAATCCTGCGTATGAGAATGGCAAATCGTAACCGTCGCATTGCAAGCCAGGCAAAGCTGGGCTACAGGCTTGCCGACGACATTGCTGCGCCCTAAGACGACGACGTGTTTGCCGTCTAAGGAAATTTGATAGTAATGCAAGATAGCCATTACGGCCTGGGGTGTACACGGCACGAGCGCAGGCTGGCCCGAAAAGAGATGGGCAATGTTGCTGTCCGTCAGGCCATCAACGTCTTTTTCCGGCGCAATGGCGTTGATAATCCGGGCAGCGTGAATGTGCTCGGGCAAGGGCATCATGAGCAAAATACCAATGACCTTATCATCATTATTTAGGCCATGAATCATCTGCAACAGCGTATCTTCCGTTACATCAGCCGGAGCCGTATGAATCGTTGCGCCTAAGCCGACTCCACTGGCGACTTTTTGCATCGATTTGGCATACAGCGCTGATGGTGCATCATCGCCGACGAGGACGATGGCCAGTTCCGGCTGAGCCTGTTCTTCTTTTAACGCAACCAACGTTGCTGCAATATGTTCTTTATAAAATGCGGCGACTGGTTTTCCCTCTAAAAGCTGCACGACAAGTTCCTCCTAACGCGAAAATGTAACAGTGACATCACTCCCTGGCAGGGCGTAACTTCCTGCTACGGGCGATTGGGAAATGGCCCGCCCTGTGCCATGAGGTACGAACCCAAGATTAGCACTGTTAAGCCAATCGTTGACTTCGCGGCTGTCCCAACCCATAAAGGATGGCAGGCGAACACCTTGGGCTGTCCGTTCCACTGGCGGAATCGTATACGTAGGCTTAGTAGGCCCGACAGCTTGCAAGGATTTCGGTGTTCCTTCTACCGATTGGGACGGTGGTATTCCTTTAAAACGGATAATATCCGTCATTAATTCTTTAAAGATAGGTGCTGCGACTTGGGCACCGTAGTAGATACCGCTTGGGTTATCGACGACGATGAGGACGACGTATTGGGGATTTTCAATAGGGCCAAAGCCGATAAATGACGAAATATACTGGCCTTCGGCATAGCCTGTGCCAGCTGCATTGAGACGCTGGGCAGTCCCTGTTTTGCCGCCAAAGCGATAGCCTGCAATATGAGCATTTTGGCCGCCGCCGGACGATACTTCTTCGGCTAAAATCTGGCTAATGGCCGTAGCCGTTGCTTCGCTTACAGGCTGGCCCACTTCTTGGGGTTCCGTCTTTTTGTAAATCGTACCGTCAGGATTGTCGATTTCTTTTACGACAAAAGGTTTCATCATATGGCCTTTGTTAGCAATGGCCCCAAAAGCTTGTACCATTTGCAGGGGCGTTACGGCAATACTTTGACCAATGCCCATCGTAGCTTCATTAATAGGCGTCATGTCTTTGGCGTTAAATAAAATACCTTCGCCTTCACCAGGCAGTTCAATGCCTGTAGGCTCGCCAAAGCCAAAGCGTTTCGCATACGTAATGAGCGTATCCGCTCCGGCCGTCATAGCGATTTTAGCCATGCCCGTATTGATAGAAAACTTAAGGATTTCCTTGAGCGTCACATTGCCATTGCCTTCGTTATCCCAGTTGTGAATGGTCCGGTCATCGACATCAATAAAGCCTTGGTCATGATAGACTTGGTCCAGTCGCCACTTCCCTGCATCAAGGGCACTAGCAGCGACGATAGGCTTAAAGGTCGAGCCCGGTTCATAGAGATTAATGACAGCTCTATTCTTATATTGCTCTACATTGCCTTTACCATATTCATTGAGGTTAAAGGTTGGGCGGCTCCCCATAGCGAGGATTTCCCCCGTTTTCGGGTCCATAATGATGATGGCTGCACCAGTCGGTTTATGGCGCGTCATAATGGTGTCGAGATTCTGCTCTACTGCAAATTGGAGCGTTTCATCAATAGTCAAGCGTGCAGTCCGTTCCTTATCAGGCAGGACTTTTTCTAAGGCCGAATCGAAAATCGGTACAGCATTTCTGTCCGTCGTAATGCGGAGCTGTTGGACACCGCCGCGGATTTCGTCATCTAAGACCATTTCAATGCCTGATAAGCCCTTATCTTCTGTCCCGACAAAGCCAATGAGCTGAGCCGCTAAAGAGCCATTAGGATAATACCGATGATTTTCATCAACAAAACGGAGACCTTGAAGCTTTTCTTTGTCAATGACCGCCTTCAATGCTTCGTACTTGTCTGCATCCATCGTCCGGTCGAGCCAGACAAAGGCCGTGTCACGAGATAAGCGTTCTGTAATTTCTGCTTCATTAATGCGCAAATACGGAGCTAATATCTTAGCTACTTCCGCAGGCGTCCGTTTAATCATCGTCGGGTCTGCGTACAAGGACTTAGCCATTTCGCTAATGGCCAGGACTTTGCCGTTACGGTCTAAAATCGAGCCGCGCGGCGATTGCAGCTCCCTGTCCATTTCAGTCTGGTTGTCTGCACGGCGCGTCAAATCGGCACCTTGAATGACTTGGAGCCAAAAAAGACGGCCTACAATGAGTAAACAAAAGGCAAATAAAAACACAATACAGGCACTCATGCGGCGGTGCAGCCGCTGTGGCGATTGTCTGTTCTTATCTTGTTTCATGGTGTAACTCTCCATCATGACGGGCCAGCCATTTCGTAGCTGCTGCTGCCAGGATATCGGCATCGTTTTGTAAATTCTTGTTCTGCACCCGTTGTAATAAGACTTTCAGGCATTCCCCTGTTTTCGGGCCGCAGGCCTTAGGAATCCGCACGTCATAGTGCAAATCCTTCGTTCTTACGGGCATTTGGCTCGCTAAGATATCCATGTATTCCCCAAAGGACTCAGTACCGCTCGTATCGGCTTCAGGATGGCCGCAGCCAAGGATATCGCCACAGGCCACAGCCGTCGCCTGCTGGACCGCTTCGACGAGCTCATCTGTACGACGGAACGGCCCCTCTAAAGCTTCATGGCGGAGCCATTTATCGACATCGCCTTGGCCGGAATTAGCAAAGAAATGAAATTTCATATGCGTTTTGACGAGCCAAGCTACGCGCGCTGCAAAGGCTGGCTTTTTTTGCCATCTGAGCAATATAGCCTGAGCCATTTCGGCACCTTTGGCATCGTGCCCATAGTCCGTATACCGTCCCTTATGGACACCGCGAATACCTGGCAGACCTTTGGCAATATCATGGAAAAAGGCAGCGTAGCGAATGGTTAAATCCGGCGGTGTATGAGCCACAGTAGCCAGCGTATGCACCCACGCATCAAACATGTGGAAAGGCTTCGACTGCGGTGTGTACGGCAAATGATGACATTCTGGGAGAATAGGAATTTTCTTGTATTCTCCATTGACTCGCTGGCGGCACGTACAGTCAGACAGGCCCGAACGAACGAGAATATCTAGCCCCTTATAGGCAGCCTGCGTCGTCATGAGTCGGTCGATTTCGTTGACGACCCGTTCTAAAGATAGCCCCGGCACGCGGTCAAAGGCCTTGGGCATAGCCCGGAGCAAGTCTTTGGTCGGCTGGAAGTCGAGCTGCCCAGCAAAGCGGCTCGCCCGAAAGAGACGCAGTGCATCTTCATGAAAGCGCACGACTGGGTCGCCAACAGTAGCAAGCCTTTTCTTTTTAATGTCTTTCTGTCCGCCAACGTAATCGACAATATGCCCATCCTTATCCATGGCCAAGGCATTGACCGTAAAATCACGACGCTGCACATCTTCTGCCAACTTGTCTGCATACCATACCTGTTCTGGCCGATGGCTGTCACTACCGTACGATTCGCCGCGGAACGTAGCCGTTTCGATGGTCATGTCGTCGACGACGAGGACGACGATGCCAAAGCGTTCACTTTTGATTTCTACCATATGCCAGCCTTGCGCCTGAGCTACAGCACGGATATCATCAGGCCGCGCTGAGGTCGTCACGTCGTAGTCATGAGGCCGCACATGACGGAGCATATCTCGCACAGCACCGCCAACGACATAGGCTTCGTAGCCAGCTTCTGTTAAGGCTGTTAGTACCTTTCGCACTCGTTCGTCCATGGTTCATTTCCTTTCGTTCTATTACTCGCATTTGATTAAATATTATACCACATCGAAATGATTCTTTCATTCATTTATTTTAGGAAATTTTTATGCCATATACGAATAGATAAAATTGTCTGACTCCTCGAAAAAAGAAATGTTCTTACATCAGTGGGCATCTTGCTCAGCGAACACTAGGTATCTCAACACCACGTTCCTTATCACTGTCACTAGGAAGGGATTGCTTTTTTCTTTTCTCCTCCCAAAGACTTCGCAAAAATAAAATAAATACTACGCATATGAAAAGAAGTACGACTATACTTTATAAGACGCATAGCGTAAGCTCTTAAGTCGTTAAAGTATAGTCGTGCTTCTACACTACCTATTCAGATAGGTTTATAATTTATATTTTATTTACCAGCGTGAGTCTGTTCAATTTCTACGGGATTATCTAACGATTCTGGATAGCCGCGGAGACGGAAATCTGCAGCAGCTGTGAAGAGAATATCTGTAGACGAATTGAGTGCTGTTTCTGTCGAGTCCTGTAAGACCCCGATGATAAAACCAACACCTACGACCTGCATGGCAATATCATTGGAAATACCAAAGAGACTGCAAGCCATCGGAATGAGGAGCAAGGACCCACCAGCAACACCGGATGCGCCAGCAGCACCAATAGCAGACAAGACACTAAGCAGTAAGGCTGTCGGGAAATCGACGTAAATACCGAGCGTATGAACAGCTGCTAAGGCCATCGTCGAAATCGTAATAGCTGCACCAGCCATGTTGACTGTAGCACCAAGAGGAATCGTAATGGTGTACGTATCAGGATGAACGCCCAGTTGTTTTGCTAAAGCTAAGTTAACAGGAATGTTGGCAGCCGAGCTGCGAGTAAAGAACGCTGTAACAGCAGAGATTTTAATGCAGCGCCATACGAGCGGATACGGGTTACGTTTAATAACAAAGAAAACGATGAGCGGATTAATAACGAAAGCAAAGAGGAGCATGCTGCCTAAGAGAAGGACTAAGAGCTGAGCATAACCAACTAAAGCACTAATACCATTCGTTGCAATAGAGTCAGCAACGAGGCCCATAATCCCAAGCGGAGCAAAACGAATAATCCATTGTACACACTGCGTAATGGCGTCAGAGCAATCATCTAAGACTTTCTTCGACATGTCAGATACACGGCGAAGGGCTACACCAAAGATAACAGCCCAGCCGAGAATACCGATATAGTTGCCTTCCATCAAAGCATGAACCGGGTTGTCAACGATATTCTTTAATAACGTAATCAAGACTTCAGCAATGCCTTCTGGAGCTTTATTCGTCGCAGCACTGACATCGAGATGAATAGTCAACGGGAAGACGAAGTTGATGCAAACAGAGAATAAAGCAGCTAAGAAGGTACCAATGATGTACAACATGATGACACTTTGAATATTTGATTCATGGCCTTCTTGTTTACGGCTCAATGCCGAAGCTACTAAGACAAAGACTAAAACCGGTGCGATACCTTTTAAGGCACCGACGAAGAGTACCCCTAACAAGGACAAGCTTTTCCCTGCTGCAGGTGATACAGTCGATACAGCAATACCAATAATAAGACCAACAATAATTTGCTGTATCAGGCTGAAACGATTAATAAAATGCATGAGACCTTTCATTTCATTTCCCCCTATATAAAAACTATACCATGTACATCAAATATGTACATGCGTGCATTATACGCCTTTTTAATTATATTTTCAAGATTTATTTTACCTTTTTATTCGTTTTATTTTTATTTTTCTTTATAAACTTTAAATTTATATTATGCAATTGTGTTCTAATAGATACATGCAACCATGCAAAAAGGAGCCCTCTTGATGAGAGCTCCCCGTTGAGCATGATATTATATATGTTTTTGTAATACTTAGTCTGCTAAGACAGAAGCGCAACGAGCGCAAAGTGTCGGATGTTTTGGATCACTGCCAACCGTATCCGTATGAATCCAGCAGCGTTCGCATTTCGGTGCTGTCGACGGAGCCGCAACGACTTTCATGTCTGCATGGTCTTCACCGGCTACGGCATCAGCAGGTGCAGCACCTTTGACGAGTTTGACTTCGCTGACAATCAGGAGTGTTGCCAATTTATCCTGCCACTGGCTGAGGAAATCATAGTCTTCGCCGTCTGCATAAATCGTAACGATGGCATCGAGGGCATGACCGATTTTCTTATCTTTGCGAGCACCTTCGAGGACACGCATCAAATCACGGCGATACGACAAGAACGTATTCCAATGAGCTTCGAGGTCGGCGTTAAGGTATTCTTTGTGTTCTTTTGGCCAGTCTGTGAGAAGAACGCTTTCTTCTTTATCCGCTGTCTTCGGCATGTACTGCCATACTTCTTCAGCTGTGAAGGAAAGAACAGGCGAAATGATTTTAACGAGCGTATCGAGAATACGATACATAGCCGTCTGGGCACTGCGGCGTTCTTGAGAGTTTTGTTTTTCTGTATAGAGACGGTCTTTGAGGACGTCTAAGTACATGGCACTGAGGTCGACAGTGCAGAAGTTGTGAATAGCGTGGTACATGACGTGGAACTGATAGTTTTCGTATGCAGCCGTTACTTCTTCATAGACCTGTTCGAGGCGCATAAGAGCCCATTTATCGAGTTCCGTCATGTTTTCGTACGCAACAGCATCCGTTTCCGGATTGAAGTCGTCTAAGTTACCTAAGAGATAGCGGAAAGTGTTACGAATCTTACGGTATACGTCAGAGAGCTGTTTTAAAATCTTCGGAGACAAGCGGATATCACCTTGATAGTCTGCAGAAGATACCCAGAGACGGAGTACGTCAGCACCGTATTTTTCAATAACTTCTTGCGGAGCGACCGTATTGCCAACAGATTTACTCATTTTCCGTCCTTCGCCATCGACAGTAAAGCCGTGGGTCAAGACGGATTTGTACGGTGCATAGCCATTGATAGCAACAGATGTGAGCAAGGACGAGTTGAACCAACCACGATGCTGGTCAGACCCTTCAAGGTACATTTCGCACGGATAATCGAGGTCCGGATCGTTGCAAAGTACACCTTGGTGCGTGCAGCCACTATCGAACCAAACGTCCATGATGTCGCTTTCTTTTTTGAATTCTGTACCGCCGCAATCAGGGCATGTATATCCTTCTGGAAGGAGTTCTTTTTCGTCGTGCATCCACCACGTATCGGATCCTTCTTTAGCAAACATTTTCTGTAAGTGCGCAATCGTTTCATCGTTGATGATGTGTTTGCCGCAATGTTTGCAGTAGAAAATAGGAATAGGTACACCCCAAACACGCTGACGGGAAATGCACCAGTCACCGCGGTCATGAATCATGTTGTAAATACGGTCGCGGCCCCAAGACGGAATCCATTTTACGTTATCGATTGCTTCTAGGGCTTTCTGACGATAGCCGTCGACAGACGAGAACCACTGTTCCGTTGCACGATAGATAATCGGTTCTTTACAACGCCAGCAGTGCGGATACTGATGGTGGAATGTGCTCTTAGCAAAGAGCGCGCCTAAAAAAGCGAGTTTTTTAATAACCGGAACGTTAGCATCGAAGACAAACATGCCTTCAAAATCAGGAACGACGTGCGTGTATTTCCCTTGCGGGTCTACAGTTCCTAACGGTTTGAGGCCCCAAGACGAATATTTCATGCAGACGTTAAAGTCATCTTCGCCGTGGTCAGGAGCTGTATGAACGAGGCCAGTACCAGTTTCGAGTGTAACATGATCACCAAGGATAACAGGAACTTTGCGGTCTTCATAGAACGGATGCTGGAAGACAAGGCCTTCGAGGGATTCGCCTTTCATGACTTCCGGCAAGACTTCATAGTCAGCAATCTTAGCAGCAGCCATCGTTGCGTCGACGAGGTCTTTGGCCATTAATAAGTATTCGTCACCGGTTTTAACCCAAACGTAATCGAAGTCTTTATTGGCACAAATTGCTTCGTTACAAGGAATAGTCCAAGGTGTTGTCGTCCAAATAACGGCAAAGGTCTTATCTGGGTCAGCATCTTTCGGCATATGGCAATTTAAATCGACAGCCTTAAATTTGACATATAAGGAGAAAGATTTATCATCTTTATATTCAATTTCTGCTTCTGCTAAGGCTGTTTCGCAGTGCGGGCACCAGTAAACCGTTTTTAATCCTTTGTAAATATAGCCTTTTTTAGCCATTTTACCAAAGACACCGATTTGAGCGACTTCGATTGGTTTTAATAAGGTTAAATATGGATGTTCCCAGTCCCCAAAGACACCTAAACGGATGAAGTCTTTTTTCTGTTCTTCTACGCGAGCCAATGCATAGTCACGGCATTTACGTCGTAAATCGAGCGGTGCCATTTCGTGACGATTGAGGCCTGTATCTTTAATGACCGCATGTTCAATCGGCAGGCCGTGTGTATCCCAGCCAGGAATGTATTTCGTATAGTATCCTTGCTGCGTTTTATATTTTAAAATAATATCTTTTAATACTTTATTTAAGGCATGACCAATATGGATTTTGCCGTTAGCATACGGAGGGCCGTCATGCAAAATAAATTTAGGAGAACCATCGCGTTTTTTCAAGCGTTTTTCATAAATATTGTGGTCTTCCCAAAATTTTAAAAAGTCCGGTTCCCGTTTCGGCAAATTGCCGCGCATGGGGAACGCTGTTTCTGGCAGATGTAAGGTCTTACCGTAATCCATTGTATTTCCTCCTCTAGGACATAAAAAAATCACGTCTCCATCCCAAAGGGACGAAGACGTGTAATCACCGTGGTACCACCCTATTGACTGCAACGCAGCCACTTCACATGCGCATAACGACGCGACCCGGCAGCTGGCTCACAGCTGCAACTCCCAAGTGATCTGCGTGCAACCTGTCTTTACCGGTCTTCCACCATCGCCGGTTCGCTGTAAAGACGCGTACGTGCATGCCGTCTTGTTCATTGTTTTTTTCAAGTATTACAGGGGTAATACTTTTTTACATAGACGTATTTTAAATGGTACGCCCTCTTTTGTCAAGTAGTTTAGGTGTTTCTCTTATATTATTGGGGCGGTAATTTCGTATCCGAAATCTTTGTAACTGCATAGCCAGCATTGACGACAGCTTTTAATAAGGTTTCATTATCGACAGGCTGAGTCAATTCTACTTTTGCTTCGTTGTCCATGAGGCTCACATTGGCTTTCTTCACGCCAGGAACAGCTTCCAACGATTTTTTAACGTGGTCTGAGCAGTTTTCGCAAACCATGCCTTCAATACCAATATATTTCTTTATTTCTCCATCATCATGATGTAATAATTTGCTAAAAAATCCCGTAATACACTCCTCGCTTTCGCGTATAATTGAATCACATTCTCTATAAAATATTATATATGCTTTAGTCTAGTAATTCAAGACAATCTATGAAAAATACACTTGTATATTGACAAGGAACAAAAACGGGCTATAATGTAATCAAACAGAGGACAATGGTGTCTAAACAAAAGACATGTTGTCCTCTGTTTTTTATTATCTGTATTGTACGCAAGGAGGAATGACATATGTATGTTTGGGGCATGGAAAAAATGATAGAACGAAATTTTATGGAATGGCATAAACAGCAGGATTATGTATTAGGCAGTGCTGCACCTATCGCAGCTAACGCAAAAGCAGACGCACTGCTCACAGAAAAGTATGTCCATGAAACAGCAAATCCAAATTGAAGACCAGTTACCACAGACCTTACTCCCCCATATGAATCAACCACCTAAGGAATAGACAAAAGCTTCTGTCCACCAACGGATAGCAACTTTTGTCTGTCTCTTATGACGGGTCTTGGCGAATCATGCGATAGCCAATACCAATATGGGTTTGAATAAATTCAGGATTAGCCGTATCTTTTTCGATTTTCTTGCGGAGCGTTGCCATATAGACCCGCAGGGATGCCATATTGCTATCCCAGGCGTTGCCCTAGATTTCCCGCGTAATATAGTATGCGTCAATACTTTGCCGACGTTTTTGCTAAGTAAACAGAGCAGTTTATATTCAATAGGCGTTAAATGGATTTCCTGTCCCCGGCAATAGACACAGCCTGCTTCATAGTCGATGGTTAAGTCGCCGTTTTTAAAGGTTGCGTCTTGGGGATTGGCAACACGCGTATATTGGAGGGCACGAATCCGGGCCAGCAATTCATCGACGGAAAAGGGCTTTGTAATATAGTCATCGGCACCGGCGTCTAAGGCGTCGATTTTATCTTTATCTTCGCTCCGGGCACTAATGACGATAATGGGTAACGTCGACCACGTCCGGACTTTTTTGATGATGTCGACACCATCTATATCAGGCAGGCCCAAATCGAGGAGCATAATATCGGGTACATATAAGGTGGCTTCCATTAAAGCCTGCGTACCATTTTTCGCTAAATGAAAAGTATAACCATGGAGCTGGAGCGTCGACGCAATGAGGCTGCGCACTGCTTGGTCGTCTTCAACAATTAATAAAGACAGTTTATTCATATCCATTCAACTCCTTCACAGGTAAGGTAAACGTAAAAATCGTGCCGTGCGGCCGATTGTCATGAACCGTCAGCGTGCCGCCATGGGCTTTAATGATAGATTGGCATAAACTGAGACCAATGCCCATGCCGCGCCGCGTATCAGATATATTTTTTCAGCTGTATAGAACATCTTAAAAATCCGTTCTTTCGCCTCATCGGGAATGCCCAAGCCTGTATCGGCTACAGAGACGGCGACGCGCGGCCCTTCTTTGACTACTGTAATGGCAATGTCAGTCCCTAGGGGTGTGTATTTAATGGCATTATCTAGGAGATTAACCAAGACCTGAACAATGAGTTTTGCGTCAACAAAAACGAGCATCATGTCTTCTGGCACCGCATAGGCAATATGATGGCCATTGGTATGACGGCATACATTATAAATGGCCGTTTGCACGATGTCATCGAGGATTTCATCTTGGCGGTGGAGTTCCATCGTGCCATTTTCAATCCGCGTAACGGATAAAATATTTTCCACTAAATTGATGAGCCAAATCGAATCGTCATACATGGTCTGACAGATTTTCCGTTTTGCCTCATCTGTCAACTTCTGTCCATCCCGTAAGAGCATGTCAGCGTTACCGAAAATACTCGTCAAGGGTGTACGTAAATCTTGGGAAACAGAACGTAATAAATTGTAGGGTTAAAATCCATATGTTACAAAATGCAAAAAGAGAAAGCCTCTTTGTGTTATGATTAAGTTACCACACCAAATCCACACGAAAAGAGGTTTTCTCTCATGCTTAGCATAACACAAGAAGGTCGGTATCGTCTATCTCTTTTACACTATGCACAACGACACGGCGTACTCCAGGCAGCTATCAAATACCATCGGA
>OIXX01000532.1_pt1 | contig 21827 bp, 16 predicted proteins | sample 1588161 | NCBI WGS metagenome assembly OIXX01 (sample SAMN03283274) | human gut metagenome | biome: human-associated habitat; material: feces | host: Homo sapiens | place: Peru | collected 2012
GGTGGTGATGACTACCCATTCGCGGGCATAGATAGGTCTCATCTCGCGGAAGTTGTATGATTCGCCTACGGTAGGAGTCCATCCGAAGTTGGAGAAGCTGCAGTTCCACTGGGCATCTATTTTCTGGAGCATCTTGAAGTGTTCATCATCGCTGGTGAGTCGTGCCTTCATCTGGTTCATATCGAGATATGGACAAAGGAAGCTCACGAAATTTCCGCTTTTCTTCTTCCATACGTTTCTTCTGCCAATAAAGGATGGCTTGAACGAGAAGCGGGAGAAGGCAGGAACGGTTTCTAAAAAAGGCCACGGGGATATACTCGTCAGCCTCCGGAATATACATCTCGAGGGTGACGTTGGAGACTGTTTTCGCACTCCAGCTGGTGATGACGAGCGAATCGCCCACTGCTGATTTCTTCACGCTGATCAGGTTGTTGGTCTGGAAGGTGTTGTCTGCCTTGCCGACAATCTCAGTTGAAGGGTCGGATAGATTCAGGATGTGCTTGGCGAACTCAGCCGGCAGCTTGTCGAAAGCCACGGTGTCTTTCTTGAAGTTCTGCTGGAATGGCTGCTGGATATCGTTGTACACAATCTTGTCTTCGTAGTCTGTGGAGCAGGAAGCCATCAGGGTCATCGCTGCTACGAGCGTAGTACCAGCTGCCAGAGCCGGAATCTTTCGATGTTTTTTCTGTTTCATCATTTTGGGTTTTTACTGTTATATCACTTACTATATCATTAAAATATTTGCTTGCAAAGATACTGAAAATAATTCAAAATACCAAATATTTAGAAGGATATTTCATCTAGTCCATAGCACCGGATATGCCCGTCCTCCGTTAGGCGTCCCGGCGGGGGTAGGGCGTCTAGCTTGCACTGGAACGCTAAGCTTGTACTGGTCCGTCTATCGGTGGCCTGGCGATATTGATAAAGTATATCTTCGAAGCAATTAGTGTGTCCTGAGACTGAATGAAGTCTGATATTGGCTATATTGATAGACTTCTGTCGTAACTCCTAATGAGTTGATACTTGCTTTTGTTTTTTAGGTTTACTTATCACATAAGCAAAACCCCCATCCCGCTTGAGAAAGTAGGATGGGGGATTTCTGTTTATCTTTGATTTATTATTCTGGTTTTGTACTAAAGAAGCCGATAAACTCATCGAAATCACGAAGAATGTCATCCAATTTAGGATTACTCTTTTGAACAATAATGGCTATGTAATTGTCAACTTCTTCATCTCTAAGAATTGAAATCTTAACACAAAACCGGTCTCGCTTATCGAATTCGTTGAACCATCTTGTAAAAAGTCGAGCTCGCATTGCCTGTCTGCTATCACCCGTTTCACATTGATATAAAAGAATGTCTGGATTCGTGAGAAAGAATTCCTCAATGATACATTGTATGGTCTCTTTAACTTTAGAATCGTTTGGAGAATTCTTCTTGTTTTCATTTAGAATACCGAATTCGTACGCCTTTTCATCCTCCCAAATATTATTGTTTTCTACAAATTCTATTCTATACTGAACACCATAATCTGTTAAGAATTTGTATGAACCATTATCTATCCAGACCTTGTAAGGAGAATGAAAATTGAGGCGAGTTAAATTAAAGGCTTGCATAGCAGTTTGCAGCCTCCTTGCGTGCTTGGGCAAATTCTATTTGAGCCTTTGCTTCCATTTCTTTTTTACGTTTCACCATGTCACGTAATACAGCAATTGCTTCTTCACGAGTTTTTATTTTAAGAGCCATATTTAACTATTTTAAAGTTCAACATCTAGTTTCGCCGCAAAATTACGCTTTTTTCCTGAAATGACCAAATAAAAAGTAGGAAAACTGCCTGATAGACATTCATAAATCTCTCTATCACATAAGCAAATCCCCCAGCCCGCAGTTTGCAGGTTGGGGGATGATTCTTTCTAATCCCATTCCTATACCTCCAGCAGCGGCTGGAGCTTGGTGGCATCGAAGTTGGGATATTTTCTTAGAGAATACTCCAGCAATCTGAGATGGAATATTTTTCTAATGAATAAGCAAAATAGATGGGTTAAAATTTGGTAGAATCAGTAAAAATGTGTATCTTTGCACATATTGTATGGGGTGTAACTGGGATGAATGTTCCGTTTGGCTTCACACTTTATACATAAATATCTTAATTATAATAGTAAATGACAAAGTGTAGTAGAAGCCTGACTCTTTTCATTGAACCTTCCCTTGTCATCCAGTTAAAGGAGGATAATCAATTGTTGATATCCTTCCTAGTGAGCAATTATAGAAATGAAGCATATACAAGCAGTAATGAAAGCCCTCTGAGTTCTGTATCTTCAAAGATTGCTGATGATCCAAGCTTTATTCCAGGTCGTACTACAACTTATGGAACGGGTATTTCTTTTTTTGGCTTTGGTTTTGGAGCAAAGGAAACCAGTTCAACGGCAAGCAGGATGGGGATTTTTTAATCTTATACTGCTATTTAAAGCCAATGTATAGCCATCTTTCTGCCGTTGTACATAACTTGTCTGTGCTTAAATTATCTTACAGTATGAGGGTGAAGGAAAAAAGCCTTTAAGGATAAAAATAAAAACCCTTAAGGAAAAATAAATTTTCCCTTAAGGAAAAAAATAAAAATCCTTAAGGGAAAATATCACATCTCTGCAATTCCCATTTTTCGGGCGTTTGAGAAGATAGAGATGAATATCGAACTATATTTACATCATTATCAGGTGAGAGAGTTGGACGATGCTTTTGACTTCCAATCGTCAATCGTTCCCGTCTTAGACGAGAAGTTGCAGCCAATCTGGTAAATCGTTCTGTTATCTGTAGCATACTCACGGGCATATCCTTTTTCCTCGATTTGCTTCAAAGCTTCAGAAGCTGAACCATCACGCTTAAATTCGAAGATGTAAACAAACATTGGGGTCTCAACAATGCAATCAACTCGTCCTTCACTTTGCTCCTTTTCTATTAGGACGGTAAAGCAGCTTATCATGCGAATCACCAGATAGAAGGTATATTGGAAGTATCGTTCTTTTTCCCGCTCGTCATCTTTGCGTCGTTGGCTATAGGGTATGCTGGCGAAGAAGGATGTGAGTAGCTTCTCCAATTTGCCGCAATCTCCCGTCTTCATAGTGCTTACTACCTCTATAACCCATGCGTCTGGTGACTCCTTGGGTTTCAGATAATTGGCTGCCACCATGGTTACGAAACCTGCTTTTACCTCGTCGTTTGGAAAATTCAAGAGATAGGAATCGGTATCCATATTCCAATCCTTAATGGTGAGATAACCACTCTGATAGATCATCGGTAGGGAAGCCTCGGTATCAGCCTTGTAATCTATAAAACTGCTGGTAGGATAGTATTTTCCTGTCAGTTCATTGAGATTTTCGTCGAAGTGAGCTAATAAGCGGACCAGATAAGTAGGCGAACCTGTACGGAACCAGAAATCACTCAGAATTTTCTTGCTCAGTGAGTTCAAGATGCTGAACGGGTTGTAGATGTCGAGCATGCTTGGGCTGAAATGATAACCGTCATACTTGCGCTTGAGTCGATGTTTCATCTCATCTTCAGATACTTTATATCTTACGGACATTGCCTTGATTTGTTCATCGAAGGTTGAGTATAATTCTTCCTCTGTGATTCCGCAAAGTGCCTCGTAGCGGTCGTCCATACTGATGTCGTCAGGTTGGTTGAAACCGCTGAATACGCTTACTTGTGAGAACTTGGTAACACCTGTTAATAACACGAATTTCAGATCTCTGTCAGCTGCCTTGAAAACACTATAGAATCCTTTCATGATTTCACGGTGTCTATCTTCCAGTAATCGCTCGTTGCCTTCGGAATCGAAGGTCTTTAACCCTGTGTCCAAAACATCCAGTAAAGGCTTGTCATATTCATCAATCAAGACTACGGCGCCCAGTCCTGTCTTTTCGTGGGCAATTCTCAATACAGCCATGAAACGGTCTCCCAAGGTGGTGGCTAATGGGTCTCTTCCGTAAATCAATTCTTGTTTTTCAACAAAAGTCAGCAAAGTCTTTTCCAATTCGCCTGCTTGTGTGAAATCCTTGCCGTTGAAATCTATATGGAAAACAGGGTATTGCTTCCATTCTTTTTCTAATGAATCGATGGCAAGTCCTTTAAACAGTTCTTTCTTTCCTTGGAAGTAGCATTCCAGGGTAGAAATCAACAATGACTTTCCGAATCGTCTTGGACGACTCAGAAAGTATATATGCCCATTGTGTACTAAATCATAAATCAAGTCTGTCTTGTCAAGATAGACATAACCGTCATTTCTGATTTTTTCAAAGTCTTGTATTCCTATAGGGTATTTCATGTTGTTGCTTTTATTGAATTTTTGGCAAAGTTACGAAAAAAAATGGTATATGCAAAATAATGTGGAATAAAATGTCTTTATTTTCAGATAAAAACAACAATTTTAAGCTATAAGAAGAGGGTGCGTCATGGACTTATGACGCACCCTCTCTCATTATATTTTATGCTTCTTCTTCAGTTTCTTCATCCTTCAATGACTCCAGAATCTCTACGAAAGGACTGTGGAAGGTGCTGAAGAGATGGAGAATCTCCTTGCGCTGCTCCTCATCCTCCTCCCAAAGGCTGATCTCGCCCTTCTGGTGAGCCTTGATGAGCTTGGCGCAACGCTTGATCTTGCGCTTGTTGTTGCGAGCCTGCAACTGGTCGCCCTGGATAGGCTTCTGGCTTACATACGAGAAAGCTACAAGCTGGTTCATGAACATGTCGAACATCGGATCATCATGACTCCAGTCGCTGTCCTTCAGCCAGAACCACTGGAAGGCATACTTCTGCTCCATGGCAATGAGGCTCTGTCCCAGGGTATCAATGTCGATGCCCTTTGCCATCTGCTCCTTGATGAAGGCAACGAGACTTTCTGGGGTAATCTCCAGTTCCACCTCGTGGGTGATGCTGCTGCCGGCAATGTTGATGCGCCAACGGTAGTTCTTGTTCTTGATCAGGGCAGAATGGGCATTCATCATCAGCTCGCTCAATTTTCCCTCAGACGGAATCTGATCTACTACGGCAAGGCGCTGGCGCTGGTCGCGAACCACCAGCTGGGCATCCTCATGACGGAGCACGCAGATATAAACCAGTTTGTTGTCGTCCAACTGCAAGGTGAAGCGGTCGTTGTTGTCATCACCTACAAATTCATAGCGATATTCATCTACCTTGTCGTGAGCCACCTCCAGTTCATTGTGTACCTTGTTGCCCTCACTGTCGTAGAGCGAGAAGCCGATGTATGGAATCTGAATGTTGAGAGAGAAAGGATTTCCCTCTTCCGGAATCAGAGTGAGGCGCAAGCCTTCGTCACCGAAGTCCTCCTTCTTGCAGACGAAGCCGTCGTCGGTCTTCTCCGCCTTTTCTACCTTCACGTCGCCATGGCGCCAGTAGATGTCAAAGGTGATGGTGTTTTCGTCCTCGCTGGTCACCTGGATGAAATCGTCGATGTCCTGTCCCAGATAGATGACCTTGGCAGGTTCATATACCTCTGTATCATCATCTTCCAGAGGTTTTACCCACATTTCTCCCGGCATTGGGTCATCTTCCCATTCGTCTTCTTCTGCGGCAGCAGTAGATTTGAAGACCAGGAAGATCATTCTCTGTTCCTCTCTGCTTCCGTCTTCCTTGCAAAGGAAAACCTTCGATTCCTTTGGGATGAAGAAAGGAATAGATAGATACGGGTTCTTACATAATGCTGTGTATTCCACCTCTGTCCAGATTGGCAAGGTGTGTTTGTTCGTATTATTTGTCATATCTGTTTTTTTTGTATTATCCTATTGATTGATCTAAATTTCAAAAACGGATGCAAAGATACTGAGAAAAGCAGACAATACAAAATTTTACGGCCTTTTTTTGTTGTTTTTGCTTTAAAAGTTTGTGTTTAGGGAAAGCTTTTGCCCTTTCAGGGCGTATGGTTTGAGCCCGTTGTAACCCAGGGTGATGCCCTGAGCTGGGAGCTTCTGCCTCTTCTGTGCGTATGGCGTACACACTTGTGAGAGTTCAGTTAATAATTAATAATTTCAGTGCCGAAACCATAATAAATTGTGGGAAATGACTGATTTCTCGAAATTTTTGTCTAATTTTGCACCTTGGTATAGAATGCCTTGGCTTGTAATGAGGCTCGGGGCAGGAGATACACATTATTTTATATATAAATTTAGGAAATAAAAAATTTAATAATAAGAATGAAGAAGAAAATTCAGTTCAGTCTCGTTTACCGAGACATGTGGCAGAGTTCTGGTAAGTTCCAGCCACGCAAGGATCAGTTGGCTAAGATTGCCCCAGTTATCATTGAGATGGGTTGCTTTAGCCGTGTAGAGACCAATGGTGGTGCTTTCGAGCAGGTTAACCTCCTCGCTGGCGAGAATCCTAATGATGCAGTTCGTGCATTCTGTAAGCCATTCAACGAGGTGGGCATCAAGACTCACATGCTCGACCGTGGATTGAACGCTCTTCGTATGTATCCTGTGCCAGACGATGTACGTGCCCTCATGTACAAGGTGAAGGCTAAGCAGGGTACCAACATCACCCGTATCTTCGATGGTTTGAACGATGTGCGCAACATCATTCCTTCTATCAAGTGGGCTAAGGAAGGTGGCATGACTCCACAGTGTGCACTCTGTATCACCAACTCTCCAGTACATACACTCGAATATTATATGAACATCGCCGACCAGCTCATCGCTGCCGGTGCTGAGGAAATCTGCTTGAAGGATATGGCTGGTATCGGTCAGCCTGCATTCCTCGGTAAGCTCACCAAGATGATCAAGGACAAGTATCCTGAGATCATCATCCAGTACCACGGTCACTCTGGTCCTGGTCTCTCTATGGCTTCTATCCTCGAGGTTTGCAACAATGGTGCCGACATCATTGATACAGCTATCGAGCCATTGTCATGGGGTAAGGTTCACCCAGACGTCATCTCTGTGATCAGCATGCTGAAGAACGAGGGCTTCGAAGTTCCAGAGATCAACATGAGCGCTTATATGAAGGCTCGTGCCATGACTCAGGAGTTCATCGATGAGTGGCTCGGCTACTTCATCAACCCAGGTAACAAGATCATGTCTTCATTGTTGCTCGGTTGTGGTCTCCCTGGCGGTATGATGGGTTCTATGATGGCAGACCTCGGCGGTATGCGTCAGACTATCAACAATATCCGCAAGAAGAAGGGTGAGGAAGAGTTGTCTATGGACGACCTTCTGATCAAGCTCTTCGACGAGGTAGAGTATGTATGGCCACGCGTAGGTTACCCTCCATTGGTAACACCATTCAGCCAGTATGTAAAGAACATCTCATTGATGAACCTCCTCACCATGGAGCAGGGCAAGGGCCGCTTCGTAATGATGGATGATTCTATGTGGGGTATGATCCTCGGTAAGAGTGGTAAGATTCCTGGAAAGATTGATCCAGAACTCGTAGAGCTTGCCAAGAAGCAGGGTCGTGAGTTTACAGATGTAGATGCTCACACATTGCTCAGCAACGCACTCGACGACTTCAAGAAGGAGATGGACGAGAACGGTTGGGAGTATGGTCAGGACGATGAGGAGCTCTTCGAACTCGCTATGCACCCAGAGCAGTATCGCAACTTCAAGAGCGGTCAGGCAAAGAAGAACTTCCTGGCTGACCTCCAGAAGGCAAAGGATGCCAAGCTCGGCAGCACCTTGACTCCTGCTCAGCTCGCAGAGTTCAAGCATGCCAAGGCTGATGCTATCGTAGCACCAGTAGCTGGTCAGATTTTCTGGGAGTTCCAGGGCGAGGGCGAGTGCCAGCCAGCTGTAGAGCCATTCATCGGTAAGGAGTACAAGGAAGGTGATGCCTTCTGCTACATCCTCGCTCCATGGGGTGAGTTTGAGACTGTTCCTGCCGCTTTGGGTGGTAAGCTCGTGGAAATCAATGCTAAGCAGGGTAGCAAGATCCGCAAGGGTGATGTCATCGCTTACATTGAGCGCAACGCTGAGTAAACATTGAATTTATGGATTATCAAGCAATTATTGATAAGTATTATCCTGAGGATACGGAGCTTCGCCGTATCCTCATCACACATAGTCAATCTGTAGCGCGAAAAGCGCTACAGATTGTTTCGTCTCATCCCGAACTGCATCTGGATGCCGAGTTTATAGAGGAAGCAGCCATGCTTCACGACATCGGAATCTTCCAGACCGATGCTCCTGGCATTCACTGTTTTGGTTCGCAGCCTTACATCTGTCATGGCCGACTGGGTGCCGAACTGCTGCGCAAGGAAGGTTATGAGCGACATGCTCGGGTATGCGAGCGCCACACCGGTGCCGGCATCACGAAAGAGCAGATCGAGAAGCAGCAACTGCCACTGCCTCACCAGGATTTTCTGCCGGAAACCATGGAGGAGAAGGTAATCTGCTATGCTGACAAATTCTTCAGCAAGACTCATCTCGACAAAGAAAAGAGTATCGAAAAGGCAGAGAAAAGTCTCGCTAAGTTTGGCGAGGAAGGAGTAAAGCGCTTCCAGGAATGGGAGCGGATGTTTGAAAATAAAATATAATTTTCTGAAGTTTTATCGGGTTTATGAAACTCGAATATTTATTCTGAATGAGAAAACAATCAACTATAGCTGTTCTGATGTTTGCATCCATCGCCGCCATGATGGTTGCAAATCCGGGTATGCCTGCAGGAAAACACAAGAAGCAGGCTGATTCCACTGCTGTGGCTGTGGGCGACTCCGTCTTTGTCGATTCGCTCGGCAATGAAATCATCAGTACGGAGACCGATACCACCCAGATGGATTCCCTGCAGAAGGCTATATGGAAACATAATAAGGTGGTGGATGACAGTATCCGACTCGACAGTATCAACAGAAAGAAGTCGGGAGGCATCGACGCACCTGTACAGTATCAGGCCGACGACTCGCTGGTATATGATGCCCACCACAAGGTGGCGCATCTCTATGGAAACTCGAACGTGAAGTACGAGAACATGGATCTTACCTCCGACCGCATCTCCATGGATCTGGACAAGAGCAATGTGAGAGCCAGCGGTACCAAGGACTCGATGGCTGATGGAGGCATCAAGGGAAAACCGGTCTTCAAGATGGGCAATGATACCTATGATACCGATACCATCAAGTTCAACTTCAAGAGCAAGAAGGCCCTTATTAATAATGTATATACCGAGCAGCAGGATGGATTCCTCACCGGTATGAAGTCGAAGCGAGATTCTTCGGGTGTCATCTATCTGCAGCATGGCAGATATACCACCTGTGATGATCCGCATCCCGACTTCTACATCTCGCTTTCCAGAGCCAAGGTACGCCCAGGCAAGGATGTCATCTTCGGTCCCGCCTATCTCGTGGTCTGCGATGTGCCGATGCCGCTGGGTATCCCATACGGATTCTTCCCGTTCACCAAGAGCTACAGCAGCGGTTTCATTATGCCTACCTATGGTGATGAGAGCGACCGCGGTTTCTATCTCCGTGACGGTGGATATTATTTCGCCATCAGCGACAAGTGGGATCTGAAACTGCTGGGAGAGATCTACACCAAGGGTTCGTGGGGACTTTCTGCGGCAAGCAACTACCGCAAGCGATACAAGTATTCCGGTTCCTTCTTCTTCAGTTACCAGGATACGCAGACGGGTGACAAGGGAATGCCTGACTTCACCAAGCAGGAGAGTTTCAAGGTGCAGTGGAGTCACCGACAGGATTCCAAGGCAAATCCGTTTAGTTCGCTTTCGGCAAGCGTCAACTTCGCCACATCGAGCTATGAGCGCAACAACCTCAACTCGCTCTATAATCCTCAGACGATGACGCAGAGTACGAGAACCTCTTCCGTAAGCTGGAGCACCACTTTCTCGAGCATCGGAATGTCGCTCAGTTCTACGGCAAACCTTTCGCAGAATATGCGTGACTCATCCATAGCGATGACCTTGCCCGACCTGAACATCAGCATCTCCCGCTTTTATCCTTTCCGCAGAAAGAAGATGGTGGGTGATGAGAAATGGTACGAGAAGATAGCCATGAGCTATACCGGACATATCTCCAACAGTATCAATACCAAGGAGGATAAGCTGATGCACAGTTCGCTCATCAAGGACTGGCGAAATGGATGGCAGCATCAGATTCCGGTGAGTGCATCGTTCACACTCTTCAAATATCTCAACGTGAACCCGTCGTTCAATTTCACCGACCGTATGTACACCAACAAGGTAGAGAGATCATGGGATGCCACTGCGCAGAAAGAGGTTTGCGATACCACCTACGGATTCCACAACGTATATAACTGGAACATGAGCATAGGACTCTCTACCAAGCTTTACGGCTTCTGGATTCCTAACCGCAAGCTGTTCGGCAACAGGATAGACAGGATCCGCCACGTGATCACCCCGACGGTAAGCTTCAGCTATGCACCTGATTTCGGAGCATCGCATTACGGCTATTGGGATACTTATCAGAAGACTGATGCCGACGGCAATGTATCGCTGGTAAGTTATTCGCCATATCAGAATGCCCTCTACGGCGTGCCGGGCAAGGGCAAGAGTGGTAACATTTCCTTCACGCTGGGCAACAACCTGGAGATGAAATGGAGGGATAAGAACGACAGCTTGAAGAAGGTGAGCCTCATTGATGCGTTTGATGTGAGCATGAGCTACAACACCGCTGCCAAGGTGCGCCCTTGGAGTGATATGAACATCAACCTGCGACTGAAGTGGTGGAAGAACTATACCTTCAACATGAACGCCGTGTTTGCCACCTACGCCTACGAGATGGATGAGAACGGCAACGTATATGTCGGCAACCACACCGAGTGGGGCAAGGGCAGGTTCGGACGATTCCAGGGTATGTCGCAGAACTTCTCGTTCACCCTGAATCCTGAGAAACTGAAGAAACTCTTCGGTGGAGGCAGTGATGAGGACGACAAGGACAAGAACAAGCGCAAGGACGAGGACGATGAAGGTATGGATACCGACATAGAGAGCAACGTGGACGACAGTATGGAGAAGGGAAAGACGGGAGCCAAGAAGAGCGGTGGCGGAAAGGCCAAGACCGACTCGGACGGCTATATGGCATTCAAGATGCCATGGTCACTTACCTTCGGATATGGTGTCACCATGCGTGAGGATACCCGAAGAGAGAAGTTCAACGAGAAATCGATGAGATATCCATACAAGTTCACCCAGAACCTGAATATGAGCGGTAACGTTCGTATCAGCGACGGATGGAACATCAGCTTCTCTTCCGGTTATGATTTTGATAATCATAAGCTGAGTATGACTACCGCAAGTCTGGCCCGCGACCTGCACTGCTTCAACATGAGCTGTTCGGTAGTGCTGGCGCCATATACCAGCTATAACTTCACCTTCCGATGCAATGCAGCCACATTGACGGATGCCCTGAAGTATGACAAGCGAAGCGGTTATTCGAATGCTGTACAGTGGTATTAAGCCACCCGGAACGATATGAAATAGCAAGACGAGGATAGCAAGTATTGAAAAAATGCGGGCTATCCTCGTTTTTTATGACCCTATATTTGGATATGTCGATTTTTAATCGTATTTTTGTAGCGATTATCTGAAAATAAGTAATCAGACTAAATATAATATATAATGAATAAGAAAACCGTATCTATTTTAACCTTTGCGATGCTGGGGGCACTTTCTGCCACTGCACAGCAGAAGACTGCATTGTCTTACTGGTTCGACACGCCTGTTTCCCTGAAGGGACAGCAAGTTTGGTATGGAGGCCATCCTGAGAAATGGACTCAAAAGAAACCTATCTCGGCTGGTGATACCGCCCGCAATCCGGATTCGGATTGGGAGTCAAAGTCATTGCCTATCGGTAACGGAAGCATCGGTGCCAATATCCTGGGATCGGTAGAGGCTGAACGCATTACTCTGAACGAGAAGACGCTCTGGCGTGGCGGTCCGAACACCAAGAAGGGCGCTGCCTACTATTGGAATGTGAACAAGAATTCTGCCCATGTGATGCAGGAAATCAGAGATGCCTTTGCTGCCAACGACTGGGAGAAGGCTTCACAGCTCACCCGCAAGAACTTCAACAGTCCGGTTCCATACGAGTCTTATGCCGAGGATCCGTTCCGTTTCGGTAGCTTTACCACGATGGGCGAGGCGTATATCGAGACCGGATTGAGCACCGTGGGTATGTCAAAATATCGCCGTGCCCTGTCGCTCGATTCAGCTTTGGCTACCGTTTCTTTCGTCAAGGATGAAGTGAGCTATCAGCGTGAATATTTCATCTCTTATCCAGCCAATGTGATGGCTATCCGATTTAAGGCTTCCCGTCCTGGTAAGCAGAATCTCGTATTCTCTTATGCGCCTAACCCTGTCTCTACAGGCAAGATGGTGGCTGACGGCAAGAACGGTCTGCTCTGGGATGCACGTCTCAATAACAACGATATGCAGTATGCCATCCGTATCCGTGCCATCAACAAGGGCGGTAGCCTTTCTAACGAGGGTGGAAAGCTGACCGTGAAGGGTGCCGACGAGGTGGTATTCCTCATTTCTGCCGATACCGATTACAAGGCAAACTATAACCCTGATTACAACGATCCTAAGACCTACGTGGGCGTGGATCCGCTGGCTACTACCCACGACTGGGTGAGCAAGGCAGAAGGCAAGGGCTATGCACAGTTGCTGGATGAGCATTACAAGGATTACAGCCGCCTGTTCAATCGGGTAAGCCTGAATCTGAATGATGCGGCTAATGCCAACGATGTGCCTATCGATGAGCGACTGGCTAACTACCGCAAGGGTGCCAAGGATTTCTATCTGGAGCAGCTCTACTATCAGTTTGGACGCTATCTCCTCATCGCCTCTTCACGTCCTGGCAACATGCCAGCCAACCTGCAGGGTGTATGGCACAACAACGTGGATGGCCCTTGGCGCGTTGACTACCATAACAATATCAATCTCCAGATGAACTACTGGCCAGCCTGCACCACTAACCTGAGCGAGTGCGAGCTTCCGCTCTTCGACTTCATCCGGACACAGGTGAAGCCGGGTGAGAAGACAGCCAAATCATATTATGGTACCCGTGGCTGGACCACCTCTGTATCCAGCAACATCTTCGGTTTCACTTCTCCGCTGGCAAGCGAGGATATGTCTTGGAACTTCTCTCCATTTGCCGGTCCATGGCTGGCTACCCATCTCTGGGATTATTACGACTATACCCGCGATAAGAAGTTCCTGAGCGAGACAGCCTACGATATCATCAAGGGAAGTGCTAATTTCGCAACAGATTATCTGTGGCATCGCAAGGATGGCGTCTATACAGCGGCTCCTTCCACCTCTCCGGAGCACGGACCGATAGACGAGGGTGCCACCTTTGCCCATGCCGTGATTCGTGAGATTCTGCTCGATGCCGTAGAGGCGAGCAAGATTCTGGGCAAGGATGCCAAGGATCGCAAGCAGTGGGAAGATGCCCTGAAGCACATTGCTCCTTATCAGATTGGCCGCTATGGACAGTTGATGGAGTGGTCGAAGGATATCGATGATCCTAAGGATGAGCATCGCCATGTGAACCATCTCTTCGGTCTGCATCCGGGCCGCACCATTTCGCCTATCACCACCCCTGTGTTGGCGAAGGCTTCCAAGGTGGTATTGGAGCATCGTGGTGATGGTGCTACCGGTTGGTCTATGGGTTGGAAGCTGAACCAGTGGGCTCGTCTGCACGATGGCAATCATGCTTACAAGCTTTATGGCAACCTCCTGAAGAATGGAACATTGGACAATCTCTGGGATACGCACGCCCCATTCCAGATAGATGGTAACTTTGGCGGCACAGCGGGTATCACCGAGATGCTGATGCAGAGTCACATGGGCTTTATCCATCTCCTGCCAGCCCTGCCAGATGCATGGCAGAAGGGTTCTATCAAGGGGCTCCGTGCCAAGGGTAACTTCACGGTGGATATCTATTGGGACAATGGCCGCCTTACCAAGGCTGTCATCCTCTCTGGCTCTGGTGAACCTTGCCAGGTAAGATATGGAGATAAGGTGAAGAAGATGAAGACCCAGAAGGGCAAGACCTATGAGGTTAGATTTTAATCAATAAAAAATGTGGTTGATAAAACGGATTTGTTTTTCCGTTCTATCAACCACATTCTTTTTATATGATTGGTCTCTGAAATGCCTTCACCTTTTTGGGGGATTATTCCTTGAGATGCTTCAGCCTTCTCTTTGCCTCGGGATGGCTAGGATAGAGGGTGAGCGCCTTCTTGTAATTGGTGATGGCAGCTTCTTTCATGCCCTCCTTCTCACATTCCTTGCCCATGATGACATATTCCGTGGCTAGGCGCTTCAGGAATTTCTCCTGCTTCTTCTTTTCTTCATCCTTCTGCTTGATCACTTCCCTCAACCGCTCGTTCTCAGCCTGCAACTCATTCACCTTGTTCAGCTTCTTGCGGATGAAGCGCTTGGCTAGCGGATGCTCGATGTCGTAACGGCTGTGGATGGCGAGGAAGAAGTTATCCAGGGCGGCTTGCATGTCACCCTTGTCATACGCTTTTACGGCATCGTGATACTGCCTGTCTGCCTTGCTCTGCGTCAGCGCCGTGTGGATGGTGTTCTGGTTGTTATACTGGCGGGCAAACTGCTTCACCTCGTTGCGGACGAATATCTCGCTGGGACGGATAGGTTCCTGCAGACTGATACCCTCCAGACTGGTGCAGCGGGATAATGCCACATAGGTCTGACCGCCAGCAAAAACTCCTCCCGTGAAATCAATCTTCACCTGGTTGAAAGTCAGACCCTGACTCTTGTGAACGGTAATCGCCCAGGCAAGTCGGATAGGGTATTGTTCGTATCTGCCAATCTCCTCCTCCTCAATCTTCTTTTCCACCTCGTTGAAATGATAGCGCATGTTGCTCCAGGCGGCTGGTTCCACCATCACATCCTGTCCATTCTCCGTGCGTACATATATCTTGGCATCATCCTCATCATCGAACCCGATGATGGTGCCCAGGGTGCCGTTCACCCATTGGTGCTCGATATCATTCTTGATAAAGATAATCTGTGCTCCGGTCTTCAGGTACAGTTCGATAGGGGTAGGCAGACTGCTTTCCGGAAACTCGCCCTGGATATTGCCCCGGAAGAGTGTTGGCTCTCCTGGCAGGAGCTTGAGCTGGTTCTCGTTGATGTAATCCACGGTGTCACGGCGGGTGGAGAGGGTGATGGCAAGCTTGGAATCACTCTCGTCGAGCTGGGTACCCACCCGCTGGTTGAGCAGCTGAAGGTCTTGACTCTGCGCCTGACTGGTTCGGATATGGTCGAGGATGCCGATGAAGACAGGGTCGCTCTGGCGATAAACTTTCTTGAGTTCGATGCTGACGAGCTGGAACTGCTGGAAGATCTTGGCATCGAAGAAGAAGCTGCTGCGATAGAAAGGATTCAGCAGTTTGCGGTCCTCCTCCTTTACCACCGGTTCCAACTGATAGATGTCGCCCACCAACAGAAGTTGCTTTCCACCGAACGGCTCCCTCATATTGCGGCAATACACACGCAGCACCTTGTCGATGAAATCGATGATGTCGGCACGCACCATACTGATCTCATCGATGATGATGAGTTCCACTTCACGGATAATCTTGATTTTCTCGGAATTATACTTCAATGTATTCCGGATGTTGCGCACGGAATACATACTGTCGTTGGGCAGCAGGGGGTGGAAGGGCAGCTTGAAGAAACTGTGCAGGGTGCTTCCGCCGGCATTGATGGCTGCGATGCCTGTAGGTGCCAGAACGATGTGTTTCTTCTTGGTATTGGCTGCGATGTACCGCAGAAAAGTAGATTTACCCGTCCCCGCCTTTCCGGTGAGGAAAAGCGAACGACGGGTAAACTGTATGATTTGGAGTGCATTCTGCAGCTCCGCATTGTCGAGATCAATCATATTTTATTTTTAAAGGTCGTCGAAGTTGACAGGCTGTTCTGTTGGCTTTGTCTTCTTCTTCTCTTTCTTTTCTTCTGTAGCTCCTGAAGCAGAAGATTCTCCTTCCGACTTGACTGCAGGAACCTCCTTTGTAATAGGATTGCCGTTTTCGTCGAGGATGATTTCCTCTGTGAATGCGGTGCTATCCACACGGGAGGTATCTACCTTTGGTTTTGGTGCATAGCTTGCGCAGATATACATATCTCGTGTAATGTCGCCATCCTGTGGCTTGTCGAACTTGGCGTGATACTGCTGGAAGGCAGGATCGCCGAATACAGACTGCATGAAGTAACCGCATATTGGCAATGCTGTTCGGGAACCCTGACCCAAGGCTCCGGTGCGGAAGTGGAGACAGCGGTATTCGCCGCCTACCCAGGCACCAACCACCAGTTTAGGACTTACACACATGAACCAGGCATCTGAGTGGTTGTTGGTCGTACCCGTCTTTCCGCCAAACTCGGTGTCACGGTATTTGCCTACATATCCCCAGAGGCTCTGCGATGTACCGCCCGGCTCCTTCATACCGCCCTGGAGCAGCTGCTGCATCAGGAAGGCACTCTTGTAAGGAATTACCTGCTCTTCTGTAGATGGACCTTCATATACCACCTTTCCGTCGTGGTCCACAATCTTGGTAACCAATACCGGGTCGTGATGCTTACCATTGTTTGCAATGGTACTGTAGGCACAGGCCATCTCCAGCAGGTTCACATCGCTGGAACCCAAGGCAAGAGCTGGTGTGTCATCCAGTGGACTGTTGATACCCATCTTCTGGGCGGTTTCGATGATGCGCTTGATGCCCATCTCCTGTCCCAGGCGTACTGCCACGGAGTTGATACTCTTGGCGAAGGCACTCTTCAATGGGATACTGTCACCCGAGAAAGAACCGTTGGCGTTGGATGGTCTCCAGATGGTCATCTCGTGCTTCTTCTTGTCATATACCTCCATCGAGATATATTCGTCGCGGCGCTTGTCGCAAGGAGTCAATCCCTGGTTCATTGCCTCTGTATAGACGAAGAGCTTAAAGGTAGAACCCGGCTGGCGCTCGGCTGTTACCTTGTCATACTTCCAGTGGTCGAAGTCGATGTCGCCCACCCATGCCTTCACAGCTCCCGTCTGTGGCTCCATAGCCACGAAAGCACTGTGCATGAAGGTAGTCATATACTTGATACTATCTTCAGAAGTCATGTTGATAGTGATGTTTCCCTTGTCGTAATCGAATACCTTAACCGGATGAACCCACTCCTTATAATAGTAGTTCACGGAGTCTGGATTGTTAGGGAAACGAGCCACTAGATCCTTGTAGAATGGCTGTCGCTCGGCGATGCCCTGGATGAAGTTTGGAATCACCTGGTGGTTCTCATCCTGCCAAGGTTCCTGTCCCATCCATTTTCCCTTTCCTGCCTGTGTGCGGCGGATGCTCCAGTGGTTGTTGAAGTTCTGCTGCACCTGCTTCATCTGCTTGCGGGCAGCCTCCTCGGCATACTTCTGCATGCGGGTATCAATGGTGGTATAGATTTTCAAGCCGCTGGTGTAGAGGTCGTAACCTTCCTCCTTGCACCAGTCTTTCAGGTAATTGGCTACAGCCTCACGGAAGTATTTAGCCTGTCCGTCGTAGTTTTCCTCTACCTTGAAGTCGAGCTTGATAGGCTCAGCCTTGAGCTGGTCGTATTCTGCATGTGACAGATCGCCGTGTGTCACCATATTATATAATACGGTGTTGCGGCGTGCCAGACTGTTCTCCGGATTGGTACGTGGATTGTAATAGGTGGTAGCCTTTAGCATACCCACGAGTACGGCAGCCTGGTCGGTGGTCAACTCCTTAGGAGTGGTATTGAAGTAAGTCTTGGCGGCAGTCTTGATACCGTAAGAGTTACTACCGAAATCCACGGTGTTGGCATACATGGTAATGATTTCCTTCTTCGAGAAAACCGTCTCCAGCTTCACGGCGATGATCCACTCCTTGCTCTTGATAATGAGCAGGCGGAGTACAGGCACCTTGCCGAGCAATCCCGTAGAATACTGCGAACGGACGCGGAACATATTCTTTGCCAGCTGCTGCGTGATGGTAGAAGCACCACGCCCATTGTGATGCAGGAGAGCATCCTTGGCAGCAGCGAAAACGCCGATAGGGTCGATACCGATATGCTTGTAGAAACGCTCATCCTCGGTATCCACCAGAGCCTTGAAGAAGGCAGGGTCCACCTCGTCGTATTCTACAGGAGTACGGTTCTCATTGAAATACTTACCGATGAGCTTGCCATCGGCACTATAAATCAAGGAAGCCTCGGAAGTCTGAGGATTCAAAATACCTGAAAAATAACCAGGTGACTTACCGAAAAGCCATAAGAAGTTAATATCGACAGCACCTAAATAAAGGATAAAGGCGACAATACAACTTGCCAAGGCGACTACCGTCTTGGTGTACCACGCTCTTCCCTGATACAATTTCTTGTACCAAGGCCAAAAGGCGCAAAGCTTTTGCCATATCCAGGCAAAGATAGTCTTGACTTTGTTCATAATCGTTTTTCTGTTTTTGTCGGTGCAAAGGTACAATAATAATTTGAAAAACCATCAATCTTTGTGTTTTTATTTGTTATAAAGTCTCAATGGATGTGTATGAAATGTTACAGGAACTTTATCGGATGTTACATTCCGGCGGAAATCTTCTGTTTTTAACTTTTTTCACCATAAAAAAACTCTTAAAATGATTGCTGAAACAAAAAAATATAGTACCTTTGCGCTCAGCAAAAACAAGTCAATTATATAAAAACTTAATATAAAACACAAGAATTATGGTAAGCAACAACATTCCACAAGTAAAGCTCGGCATCATTGCCGTTAGCCGTGACTGTTTTCCAATCGCGCTTTCTACTCAGCGCCGTGAGAACATCGTAAAAGAGTACAAGGGTGAAATTTTCAACTGCCAGACTACAGTTGAGAACGAAAAAGATATGCTCAAGGCTGTGAGCGAGGTAACGGAGCAGGGCTGCAACGTTCTGGTTGTATTCCTCGGTAACTTCGGTCCTGAGACTCCTGAGACTTTGATTGCAAAGAACTTCGATGGTCCTGTCATGTTCGTAGCAGCTGCTGAAGGTGATGGCGACATGATCAATGGTCGTGGTGATGCATACTGCGGTATGCTCAACTGCTCTTACAACCTCGGCATGCGCCACCTGAAGGGTTACATCCCAGAGTACCCTGTTGGTACAGCAGAGGAAGTAGCTAAGATGATTCAGGACTTCGTACCAGTAGCTCGTGTCATCCTCGGTTTGAAGGGCTTGAAGATTATCACTTTCGGTCCACGTCCACAGGACTTCTTCGCCTGCAACGCTCCTATCAAGGGCTTGTATGAATTGGGTGTAGAGATTGAGGAGAACTCTGAGCTCGACCTCCTCGTGGCTTATAAGGAGCACGCGAACGATCCACGTATCGACGAGGTTTGCGCTGATATGGCCAAGGAGATGGGCGAGGGATGCTACTATCCTGATCTCAGCCGCAGAATGGCACAGTTTGAGTTGACATTGCTCGACTGGGCAGAGGCTCACAAGGGTTCTCGCCAGTATGTAGCATTTGCCGACAAGTGCTGGCCAGCCTTCCCAAGCCAGTTCGGTTTCGAGCCTTGCTATGTTAACAGCCGTCTCGTTAGCCGCGGTATTCCTGTAGCTTGCGAGGTTGATATCTATGGTGCATTGTCTGAGTACATCGGTATGTGTGCTTCTGATGATACAGTAACATTGCTCGACATCAACAACTCTGTTCCTCAGTATATCTATGATGAGGACATCAAGGGTAAGTACGATTACAAGTTGACTGATACCTTTATGGGCTTCCACTGCGGTAACACTCCACAGTGCAAGATGTGCTCTAGCCGTAAGATCAAGTATCAGTTGATCCAGAACCGTTTGTTGGAGAATGGTGGCACACCAGACTTCACCCGTGGTACATTGGAGGGCGATATCGCTGCTTCTGACATCACATTCTATCGTCTGCAGTGCGATTCAGAGGGTAACCTCCGCAGCTACATCGCAGAAGGTGAGGTTCTCGATGTTCCTACCCGTTCATTCGGTGGTATCGGTATCTTCGCCATCAACGAGATGGGCCGCTTCTATCGCCACGTCTTGGTTCAGAAGGGCTATCCACACCACGGTGCCGTAGCTTTCTCTCACGTAGGCAAGACCCTGTTCGAGGTATTCAAGTATCTTGGCATCAAGGATATCGCTTACAACCAGCCAGCTAGTCTGCCTTATCCAACCGAGAATCCTTGGAAGTAAAAATATGAAGGGCAAAAGCTTTCTAAATTCAAAGCTTTTGCCCTTTCTCCTTATATTAAAAAAATAAAATATTCCCTTCAATTCTTGGCAATCTCCGAAATATATGCTAAGTTTGCACCATGAAAGAACCTAGATTGATAGAATTAACAGAATTGAAGCCAGGTTATTTGGCAAGTATCAATAACCTATTGTCGCAGTTGAGTGATAGCGTACATACTATCACCGAGGAAGAATTGAACTCTTTGCTCTCCTCATCCCAAAGTCATCTCTATGTCTTGGAATCCGATGGACAATTCATCGGTATGACCACCCTCTGCCTTTATCAATGCCCTACCGGATGGAAGGCATGGATAGAAGATGTGGTGGTGGATAGAAACTTTCGCGGCAAGGGATATGGCAAGCTGATGATTCTGCAGGTGATGGAACTGTGCAGGAAGAGGGGAGAGGTAACGCTGATGCTCACCTCGCGCCCATCCCGTGTCGTTGCCAACCAGCTCTATCAGAGCCTGGGCTTTGAAAAGAGAGAAACCAACGTCTATAAAATGAAATTCTAAATCACGGATTAAAAAATATCAGTAACTATGAACATGAAATCTACATGGATGGCGTGCTGCCTGCTGATGCTATTGAGCATTCCGGGCATGGCCAAAGACAACAAGACTAACAAAAGCAACAAGTACAAACTGGTTTGGCAGGAAGATTTCAAGGGAAGCTCCTTTGATGCTAAATCATGGAGCAAGATTCCGCGTGACAGACCCGACTGGAAGCGCCACATGTCGTATGATGACCGCCTCTACGAAGTAAAAGACGGCAAACTCATCCTCTATGGCGTAAACAATGATGGTACCTATCTGTATGATCTGAATGGTGATGGCAAGCTGGAAGCGGATACAGCCCGTTTTGTCACCGGCGGCTTATACACCAAGCACAAGAAGACGATAGAATATGGTAAGGTGGAAGTAAGAGCCAAGTTGGGACAGGCACAGGGCGCTTGGCCAGCAATCTGGATGTTACCGGATAGAGATATTGCCTGGCCTATGGGTGGAGAAATCGACATCATGGAGCATCTCAACTATGATCCGATGGCTTATCAGACTGTTCATACCTATTATACGCATACCCTGAAGCTGGATTCCAATCCTCCTCATTCAGCCACAGGCAAGATTGATACCAATGGGTATAATGTGTATGCGGTAGAGATTCTGCCAGATGAACTCATTTTCTCTATCAATGGTGAGAAGACCTTCTCCTATCCTCGCATTCAGACCGATAAGGAAGGACAGTATCCTTTCGGTGATTCTTTTTACCTGCTCATTGATATGCAGATAGAAGGCAGCTGGGTAGGAAAGGCAGACCCATCCCAGTTGCCGGTGAAAATGAAGATTGATTGGGTAAAAATGTATAAACTGAAAAAATAAACAGTTTGGAGGGTGTGTCATAAGTCTATGGCGCACCCTTTTCGTTTTTTCTCCTTTTTCCAGATACGGAACTGAAAAAATTGTTTTTATTTACAACAAAGCCCAAACTTTCACAAGCTCGGGCTTTGCCTTTCCGCAAAAGATTTGTATCTTTGCAGAAAACTTCTTTAAGTATGGCAAAGATACAAATAAAATCTGAAACTCGGCA
>OIXX01000533.1_pt1 | contig 21808 bp, 26 predicted proteins | sample 1588161 | NCBI WGS metagenome assembly OIXX01 (sample SAMN03283274) | human gut metagenome | biome: human-associated habitat; material: feces | host: Homo sapiens | place: Peru | collected 2012
TGAATTACGAGTGTCGCACTAAAAGTTGCAATTCATCATCTATATAAATATGAAAAAACGCTCTGGAAGAGCAAACGATACGGCCAAGGCTACGTGTATCGTAAGCCCTTATCTCTAACGTTACCAGACATGCTTACGGACATCGTCATGACTTATGGCCTCAGTGACTATACCGTGACGTGTATCGTCAGCGGTGCGTCTTTAATTTGGCGTAAACTCGAAAGTGTCGCCGCCAATCGAGATGAAGCCAAAGAAGCGGCGTTGTGGGAAGCAGGCCTTAGTGAAGAGTATGTCGTCGATGTCGTACAGCAACGACAAGGTACGCGCCGTCTTGCGTCGTGGTATGTGGCGGCCTATCCAAGAGAAGTGTCGGCTCGTCTCTACGAGCTGTTACGGCAATACGTACAGATAGAGCGTATCGATGTCTTGCCTGCAGCGGTCAGTCGTTGTCATACGTCTCAAGAAGGTACGTTGTACATTCCTGATGGCGAAGGTATCCATCTTGTGACGGTAGAGAAGGGGTCTCCGACTCTCTATGCGTACAGTCCAACCCAGCCTGACGGTTATTGCAAAGCCTGTGATATCTATGGGGAAGGGGCCGTCTTAGTCGAAAGGAAAGACCATGCCTTTGAGCCTTTAGCCGTGTCAAAGAAGATAGCTCAATCCCTGCAAATGTTAGATGTACCGCCTTTTTTTGCCTTTCTCTTAGCATAAGGAGGGACTATGCAGTGTAATGTTATGCCCGAATCAGCACAGCAAGGGCAACGAGAAGAGACCGCGCGCCGTCTGTTAGGGCCGCTCCTCATCGTCTTGAGTGTCGCCGTCGTACTGAGCGGCATCACTTCTCTTTGGTGTTATACAGCGGCTCAAGGGGCCAAGCAATATATGACAGACTTCGTCTATCCTGTGACGCAACAAGTAAGCGAGCATAATGCCAAAGAGCAAGAAGTTAAGGCCTATGAAAAACGACTGCGCGACGCACAGTCTAAGGGCATTCATTGGTCGCCAATACTGGTTATGCTGGCTGAAACGAAACCACCAGACATAGCAGTTCAAACGATTTCCGGTGAAACCCAAACGATTACCGTAACGGCTGTAGGTGAGCAAATCGATACGGCCCGGTCGTGGCAGCAAAGCCTGCGCCGCCGCGCTGGCATCCAAGACGTACAAGTGAAGACCATGAAGCAGGGCATAGGAGGGCCGAAGCAATTTGCCTTTGCTGTAATCTTAGGAGATAAAGAGAATGGAACGACTACGCCGCGTCACCCCTAAGCGACTGATGATGGCAGTAGTCCTATTGGTGCTGCTCCTCATTTTGTTGAATAGTCTGTCCTGGCAGTGGTGGCAAGAAAAAAAGCACTATGAACAGTGTTACGTTCAAAGCCAGGCCTACAGTACGACCTTACGGACACAACGGTCACGGGAATGGCTGCCGCAAGAGGAGCCACACGATGCGATGACTCTCGTCCAAGAAGCAGCTCTACAGACGAATGTCCGCATCCTTTCGTACGAAGCACGACACGGCAGTGACGGTACGTACACGCTTGTTTTAGAAGGAATATGGTACGATATACTCAGCTTTATAAATGCTCTAGAGGCCTATATGCCAGCTGTCATCATTCATAGTATTACCCTCGAAAGAGAGGCTGAAGACAGTGATGTACTGAGTTGTCATATCAAAATTTAAAAAAACTGCCATTTTTTGTTAACTCTTAGCAAGGTCATCTTATTCTAGGTATTATCTAGTATCTAGGCGACGATGACCTTATTTTTTTGGCATTTTACGTCTGAATGGAGTGTTAAACGCCGGAATGGGTGTAGACAAAAACGAAAAACACTGTTATGATTATAGCGTAATTAAAACATGAGCATGATAATCACTATCCTGATATTTAGCGAAGGAGGTTTTGTGAAATGGGACACAATACGAATACGGAAGGAACGTCAGCTGGCAGTGTATTATATCTTCTCGGTGTATGGACCGGTTTTGTCTCACAAGTAGCTAAATATATTATTCGGTGACAAGCGGTAGCAAGCAAGGGCTTTCCTTGCTTCACATAGACAATTTTATTTTCATCTACAAAAGGAGAGTTGTACAATGTCAGGTTTTGCCTATTTCTTACATTTATTCCATAGTGGTGGATTGGTTATGTATCCGCTCTTATTATTGTCGTTATTCACCATTGCCATTGCTGTAGAACGGTTCTTCTATTACAAAGCAAACCGCAAAGGGTCCAAAGTATTTTGCAAAGGTATCAAATCGGCTGTGACGCACCAGCAGTGGGACGCAGCCGTTGAATACTGCGGTAAATACAACACAGCTATGAGCCGTATCGTAGCGAGCGGCCTCCAGCATCAAGACAATGAAAAAGACATGAAAGATGCTTTTCAAGAACAGATGGTAGTAGAATCGGTCAACTTCCGCCGCTACCTCGATTATCTCAGTGCAACTGTTACGATTTCGCCGTTACTGGGTCTTCTCGGTACGGTTACAGGCATGATTGGTACGTTCAGCGTCCTCGACAGCGGTGCTGGTGCCTCTGCTATTAGCGGCGGCATTGGCGAAGCCTTGATTGCCACGGCTACGGGTCTTTGCGTAGCTATTATTGCGTTCGTTGTCTATACCTATTATGACCATCAGTTAGATACGATTATTACGGACACAGAACAATTATGTGTGGACGTAGTCAATGCCCACAAAGCAGCCGCTAAATAGGGGAGGGTGAGGACATGTTTACCAATCTGAGACCTAAAAAGAAACCGGTCTTCATGATCATCCCTATGATTGATATTATTTTCTTCCTGCTCGTTTTCTTCATGATGAACAGCTTGCAGACAGTGGCGCAAAAAGCCTTGTCTGTCCAGTTGCCCCAGGCATCCCATGCATCACAGCCTGTACAAATGCCGATTATCATCACTGTCGATAAAGAAGGCCATATTACGATGGACAACAAACCTGTTTCCATTGACGAAGCATCGGCGTTGATGCAAAAACACATGTCTGAAAATGCCAACGCAGCTGTCATCTTGCAGGCTGACCGCTCGACGGCACATGGCCAGGTCGTAGCTGTCATGGATATGCTCAAACAAGCAGGCGTGAAACGTCTTGCCATTGCGGCAGAACAGAAGGGATGACGCCTATGCAAGGAATATCATGGATTAAGGCGTATGGCGTATCGTTTATCTTCCACGTCATCGTCATCTTAGTCGTCGGTCTCTTTATTGCTGGGACTGTAACGAAACAGGAAGAAAAGCAAATGTACGTCGTCGACCTCGACGCGAGCAACCTGGAAAGTTCCGGTAGTGGTCATGCCGGCGGCGGTGGCGGCGGTAGCAGCGGTAGCAGCGGTAGTAGCAGCTTATTCCCTGAAAAATTATCAGAAACCCAAATGCAGCAAAAAATGGCTGCTGTAGAACAGCAAGAACCATTAGCCCAGGCTAATCATCCCCAAGTCACACCGCCACCGGATGCAGTGCCGACGCCGGATAGTACTAGTTCGTCTGCTCCTGCAGAAGCATCTGGCGGCTACAGCGCACCGAGCAGTGATTACGGCGGCGGTAGCGGCGGCCAAGGCACAGGGACTGGCGAAGGCTATGGATCTGGTACAGGTGCTGGTTCCGGTGAAGGCTATGGCTCTGGGTACGGCGATGGCACTGGCGATGGCCAAGGCTATGGCGAAGGTTCCGGTGACGGCCAAGGCTCCGGCGATAGCGGTGCTTCCGGTACGGGTACTGGTGCCTTTGACTCGGACGGATTCTGGGCTGCTGTTGATGCCAATAAAGTCTATCCGCCTATGGCTGTACGCCGCGGCTTAACGGGTACAGTTAATGTCACGGTTACACTCGACGCAAGCGGCAACTGCATTGGCATTTCTGCTGATGGCCCGAGTATTTTAGCGAAAGCTGCTGAAAATGCGGTCTATGCAGCTACACCGTATCCGAATGCAACAGGACAGACGATTACGGTCAACGTACCTGTTACGTTCAATTTACAACAATAAGCAAATCTAGATATACATAGCAAGAGCTCTTCATGATAGGCATCGTAAGATGTGTTTTGCCTCGGAGGAGGAGGAATGGCACGGCACAAGCCTTCAGCACATGAAGAGTTGCTCTTGCGTGTCATATATATTATTTTCTATAGGAGCGTGTTTAGAATGAAAACAATCGTATTGTATTCCACTCGTACAGGAAACACCAAAAAAATTGCTGAAGCTATTGCTAGTGCCGTACCGGGCGCACCTTGCGTCAACGTCAAAGACGTACCGGCAGACCTTGCGTCGTATGACCTCGTCTTCGTTGGTTTCTGGGTAGACAAAGGCGACGCCGATGCAGAAGCAAAAAAAGTTATGCAGACCCTCGACAACCAATACGTCGGTGTCTTTGCCACACTCGGTGCTAAACCCGATTCGGACCATGCTAAAGAATGCCTTAAAAAAGCATCGTCCGTCGTTCCTGGCGAAGTCGTTGGCAAATTCATTTGCCAAGGTGCAGTAGACCCAAAATTAATTGAAGCGATGTACAAAATGTTCCCAGCTGGCCATCCGCACGGCCGGACACCGGAACGGGAAGCTCTTCATGCAGAAGCTGCGAAACATCCGGATGCACAGGACTGCGCTAATGCTAAAGCCTTTGCAGAAGATGTGCTCCAGAAAATTGCAGCGAAAGCCTAGTAGGAGACAACCATGAGTTTACAAGATTTATACGATAGCTTGTCGCCAGAACAAAAAATCTTCCAGTTTGGTGCTGAAACAGACGAGCCTTTAGGCCATGCGTTTCCACGGAAACGTGTCGTTCACGCTGGCTTAAATGGCTCGGTCGTACCGCCTGATGAATCCCAGAAAATCTGGAATGACTTAATGAGCGTGTCGCCGACGACAAAAGAAACACAGACTGCATATATTCACATTCCCTTCTGCAAAACGAAATGCCTCTATTGCGGCTTCTTCCAAAACGGTACCAACCAAGATGTAGAAGACCATTACATCGATTGCCTCATTAACGAAATGGAAGCAGCTGCCGATAAGCCGCGCCTCAAAGACAGCCTCATTCACGCCGTCTTCATCGGTGGCGGTACGCCGACGTCCCTTTCGGCAAAAAATGCAGAACGGCTTTTGCAGACCATTCAAAAATGCTTGCCCTTAGCAAATGACTACGAACTCACCTTAGAAGGCCGTATCTACGACTTAGTACCGGAAAAAATGGATGTCTGGATGGCTAACGGTGTCAATCGTATGTCTTTAGGCGTACAATCATTCCACACGAAAATCCGTCAGCAGTTAGGCCGTCTCGATGACCAAGAAACGGTCCTGAAGAACTTAGCTGCCCTCAAAGCGTACAATCAGTGCGTCGTCGTCATCGACCTCATTTACGGCTTGCCTGACCAGGATATGAAAGTCTGGGAAGAAGATCTGGAAATGCTCGTCCAGTCCGGAGTAGACGGAGCTGACCTTTACCAACTCAACGTCTTCGACGGCAGTGACCTCAACAAAGCTATCCAGAGTGGCCGTATGTCGCCCGCAGCGACGACGGATTACCAGTCGCGTATGTTCTCTTTTGCGAAAGACTACCTCGACAAGAGACAGTACAAACGCTTGAACATTTGCCACTGGTCCTGCACGAACCGCGAACGGAGCCTGTACAACCGTCTCGCCGGAGCTGGCACGAAAATGTTCCCCTTCGGCAGTGGTGCAGGCGGCAACGTCGACGGCTATGCAACGATGCTCCATCGGGCTATTCAGCCGTACGAAATGTTCGTCGAAGCAGGGAAGAAACCCTTCATGGCTCTCATGAAGCAGTCTCCTTTGCAGCCCATCGTCGATGCTGCAAAATACCAGCTCGAAATGTGCTACTTAGATTTAAATACGATTTACGCCTTTGATGAACGCTTAAAAGGCTTGTCCTGGCTCTACGAACTGTGGGAAAAACGGGGTCTCGTCCACTTCAACGGTGCCCTCTATGAACTCACCGAAGCAGGCCAGTTCTGGCAAGTCAACATTACGCAGACGACACTCGAATGCATTCAATATCTCATGACTGGCAAGAACAACATGATCGTCGAAAAAGTCGCAGCACAAGATGCGAAAAAGACGAACGGCATGGTTGAAATGATGCGTAAAATGAAACAGAGCGGCGGCGGAAATATTGAAGCCATGCAGAAAATGGCAGAAGCCATGAAAAACCTTAGCCCCGAAGAATTACAGGCTATTATGAAAAAAACGCAAGGCTAATTGTTAGATACCTCTCCCATTTATATACTTTAATTTTTCCTTCAAGAATATTGTCACACCGTCCCCTTGGTGTGGCAATATTTTTTTCTATCTATTTGACAATTACTCTCTCATTCTTCATAATAAGAACAGATAGATAAAACGAAAAGGAGTGGAATGACATGAATACGTTATTTTTATATGATGATGATCGGACTACTAAAAACATTGCTAAAATCATGGCCAGTGTCGTCAGTATGAGCCGTTATGCTGCCTATACGGATACGTCTGTTGCCATCGAAAAATACAACCGCGTCGTCTTAGTCGTCGGGCCAAAACATACCTTATGTGCACATTTGAAACAATTCAGCCAGGGGCTTGCGAAAAAATGGGTAGGACTTATTGTCACGGATTTTCAAAATACGCGCTATGAAGTGCGCGTCCAAGATGTAGAAATACAGCTCCAGCGCAAACTCGATTTTGAAACTTTCGTTTCCCAAGAACAGTACGTCGACGATGCCATTGAAGGGGCTGAAAAGCTCTGCGCCGCTACTACACCGGAAAACGCCCAAGACCCGGATGTCTTAAAAGTGATGGAAGATTTCTTGGATAAACACAATACAGGCGTTCTCGCTACAGGTTGGGGCCGTCACGTCCGGGCTACGCCTATTGAATACGTCTATGAACATGGACACCTCTATATCTTTAGCGAAGGCGGCGGCAAATTTGCCCATTTATACCGCAACGACCAAGTCAGTTTTGCCATTTTTGAACCGTTCAAAGATTTCCAGCATCTCGCTGGCTTGCAGCTCTACGGCAAAGCACGCATTATTGAACCGGAAGAAGACGAATACGCAACGATTGCCAAGACGCGGCGCATTCCTGTCGAAAAATTACGGGCCATGCCGGTTATGCTCCACATCATCGACATTACCTTGACCAATGCGGTCTTCTTGTGGGCAGGCTTTACGAAACAAGGCAAAGGACCGCGGCAGGTCTACGAATTTTAATGCATAGGAGAGAAGGACATGTTAGAGCAATACGCAACATACGAAGCGCAAGGGGACGCGCCCTTTTCCTTAGAAATAGAAAATAAAACAGGCCGGGCGAAATTGACGCGCTTTGCCATTTTCCCAGGTATCCAAGTCGGCTATATTGATGCGCACATTAATTCATTTTCCTGTTATGGACGGCCTATTCCCGGTGCCTTTGCTATCAATCACTGCGAAGAAGGGCGCGTTGAATGTGCCTTCTCCAATGGCTCCTATCTCTACATGGGGCCTGGCGATATGTCTGTAGGCTGGCGGCGCAGCGTCGACTACTGTCACACCGTCACCTTTCCATCCAGCCATTATCACGGTCTTTCCATCGTCTTTGATACGGCAACATGCCAACCCTTCGTAGACGAGCTCTTAGGGACGAATAAGGTCGATTTACCAAATCTTTGCAACCGCTTTTGCCGGGACAGCGACTTTGGCATGATTGTCCAAGCAGATGACGATTTACAAACCATGTTCCATGAATTATACAGCGTGCCTGATGCCTTGAAGTGTCAGCACATTCGCCTGAAATTCAGTGAATTGCTGCTCTATTTAAATACGCTCTACATTCATTCGCAAAAGCAAGAAGAAGGGAAGGTCACGCTCCGCCAAGTGGCCATTGTCAAAGCCATTCACGATGCCTTGATTAGTGATTTGCGCCAGCACCCGACCATTGTCGAGCTCGCCGAGACGTACGGCATTGGCCAGACGAGCCTGAAGAAAGCTTTCCGTTCCGTCTATGGCAATAGCATTTTGCAGTACATCAAGGCCTATCGCATGGAAAAAGCGAAAAAGCTGCTCGTCCGCGGCGATATGCCTGTGGGTCTCGTATCCCTTCTCGTAGGCTACAAAAATCCAAGTAAATTTACAGATAGCTTCTATCGCATTGTCGGCTGTTTGCCGCGCAACTATCGGGACTACGTGCTCGAAGAAGAAGCCAATCGATTCAATTCATAATATAAAAAAGACGAACACCTACACGTCGAGGTGTTCGTCTTTTTTGTACATCTTAATGACGAAGAGAAAACAATAAATATGGGCCAGCCAGACGATGCCGATAATATAAGGCGCGTAAAATAAGTTGCGCATAAAATACAAAGCCAAACCCAGCATGACCGTGACCATAATGGTCAATTTCGAGCGCATCGGCATGGCTCTGGTCTCGGAAAACTGCTGCAAATGTTTCTTATACAGTTCTGTACCGATGAACCAGCGGTGAAGCCGCGGCGACCCTTTGGCGAAACAAAAGACCGTAGCTATGTAAAAGGGAACCGTCGGCAAGATAGGGAGGAAAATCCCTAGTGTCCCTAAGGCTAAGGTTAAGAGCCCTAAGGCAATCCATAGATACCGGATATAGCCCTTCATTAGCCCCAAATAACTTTCATAATATCAGGATAAGAGCCTTTGAGCTGGTCCACGATGGTCCGATAAATATCATAGACTAAGTCGCCGTTGACCGATTTTTCATCAGAAATGATGAAGCATGTATCCATAATGACGTTGCCGTCGTTGTCGGTAAAGAATTTGAAGGCCTTGTACGTCAAGTTGTATTCGTTGAGGAGCTGCTGGAGCTGGTCAATATCTTTGCTGTTCTGTGCATTGGGAGCGACGAAGACGCGAATCATACCGTAAATGGAATCATCTAAAATGAAAATCGTCGGGATCTGTGTGCCGTTAATATCGAGAGTCGAACGGAAGATAACAGCGTGCAATTCGTTGCCTTCCGGTTCTTCAATGGCAAAATCTTTAATGTTGTTATCGTCTAAGAATTTTTTAAATACTTCTGCTTTTGCGTTCATAGTGATGTAATCTCCTTTTAGTAATAAGTAACTTTTTTCACTTTCTATAGTATACCATAGATTGTCTATATTTTAAAAGAGAAATCAATTTCAGAAGCCATAAAAAAGAGCATTTTTCTAAATATTTGTGAAATTTGTCAAATATATAATGACTTTCACAGTTTTTGTCTGAATAGAGTAGACAATCACGTGAAAGTCTGATACTATATTAGAGAATGATTATCGTTACATTATGGTGGATATGCGAAATTTATATAGCTATCACGTACTATTATGAGACGATATAGAATGAAATAGGAGGGATTAGTATTGCGAAAGGTTATTGTAGGCCTTGTCGTGGCTATTGTCGTGCTCCTCTTCGGTATCATCGGTTCGATGATGATGCGTACCGAGCCCGATAGACCGGACGTGGCCATGCAGACCGTAACAGACAGTACGGGAAAAGAAGTGCAAATTCCCTTGCATCCCCAGCGCGTTGTCTTCCTCAACGTATCGAACCTCGATATGTATGTCGCTGCTGGCGGTAAAGACGCTGTCGTCGGCCGTCCTACGTCGCACTCTATATCGCCAGAACTGACGGCATCTGTAGGAAATGTGCCGGACGTAGGCATTATTCATTCTCCCAGTCTCGAAAAGATTTTGTCTTTAAAACCGGATTTAGTCATTGGCATTAACGTGCCTTTCCACAATCAGCTCCGGGATATGCTCGAACAAAATCATATTCCTTTGTACATCAATTCCTTAGATTCCTACGAAGATACGTTACAGACCATGGAATTCTTTGGCAAATTGACCGGTCATGAAGATATTGCTGCAGCGAAAACGGCAGAAATCCAGAAGCAATGTGCCGATGCCATTGCCATGACCCAAGGGAAGAAAGGGCCAACCTCGCTCATCCTCTTTAGCAACCCGGCGAGCAACTCTATGGCCTCTAGTTCGACCTTCTCCGGCGACTTGCTCAAACGCTTAGGCGGTGTCAATATTGCGGACCAGGACATTACGCTCCAAGGGCAGTATATTCCGCTCAGCATGGAATACGTAGTCAAGCACAATCCAGAAGCAATTTTCATCATCTCCATGGGGACGACGAAAGACGCAATGGAACGGTTTAGAGAACAAATGAAGACAGACGACACGTGGAGTCAGACAGACGCTGTGAAAAACGGTCGAGTCTATGATTTACCAATGGATTTATTCACTGTCAATCCAGGAAGCCGTGTAGGTGAAGCCATGCTCTATATGGCCGACTGCTTATATGGACAGGGAGGTATGTAATGGAACAAGAACTTCAAAAAGATAACCGCTGTTCCGTGCGCTTATTAGCTATCGTCGGGGGCCTCGTCTTACTCATTTTATCCCTCGTCTTAGCCATCGTCACCGGGGCTGTGCATATTTCTGTGTCTGACGTGTATCAGGCCATCGTGGCACCGGGCTCGACAGACAATTACCGTATTATTTATTCGCTCCGTATTCCGCGGGCTCTGTGCGCAGCCTTTGCTGGTGCGAACTTAGCCTTGTCGGGCTGCATTCTCCAAGGGATTTTGCGTAACCCCTTGGCAGACCCGGGCATTATTGGCATTTCTGCTGGTGCCGGCTTATTCGCTATGTTCCTCATGCTCGTCGCACCGGCTATGACTGCTTTTGTACCGCTGGCGGCCTTCATTGGCGCGCTCTTTGCAGCAGCTGTCGTCTTTTTCCTGGCGTATGAACGGGGTGTCAATCCGCTTCGCTTAGTCCTCGCTGGTGTTGCAGTCGCTGCGTTCTTCGGTGGCGGCATGACGGCTCTGTCGGTTTTCTTCTCCGACAAAATCCAAGGTACTGTCTCGTGGATGGCTGGCGGCTTTGCCGGTGCTAACTGGACGCACGTACGCATGATTTTCCCGTACAGCATCGTCGGTATTGTAGGCACGCTCTGCTACTACCGCAAACTCAACGCCCTCCAGCTCGGCGATGACGTAGCCAAGACTCTCGGCGTACGGACAGAACTTACACGCGGTGTTCTCGTCGCCTTAGCTGCAGTCCTTGCTGCTTCTGCAGTCAGCGTCGCTGGCTTACTTGGCTTCGTAGGCCTCATCATTCCGCACGTTATGCGCCTCATCGTTGGCTCTGACTTTGAAGCCCTCTTACCGTGCTCGGCACTCTTTGGAGCCGTCCTCGTCGTCGTAGCTGACGTAGCCGCACGGACGCTCTTAAGTCCCTTTGAAATCCCTGTTGGGATTTTCATGTCCTTCATTGGCGCGCCCTTTTTCTTATACTTGCTGAAACGGAGGATGCGTCATTCATGAGTACTATTTCAACGAAAGACCTTAGATTACAATATGGGCCGCGCGTCATTGCCGACAACTTGAACGTGACCTTTGATAAACCGGAAATCGTCTCCATCATTGGGCCGAACGGCTCCGGTAAATCGACGCTCTTAAAATCCCTGTGCCGTCTCCTCGTACCGACAGGCGGTGCTGTCTATCTCGATGGGGAAGACCTAAAAAATATTGACCGCGGCAAACTGGCCCGGACGGTGTCCGTCTTGCCTCAGTCGACCAATGCTCCGGGCGATATGACCGTCCGTGACCTCGTCACCTTTGGCCGTATGCCGTTCCAAGGGATGTTTGCTAAATTAAAAGACAGCGATATGGAAGCTGTAGACCAAGCCCTGAAATACACAGATCTTGAGAAACTGCAAAATAATCGTCTCTCGGCACTGTCCGGTGGGGAAAGACAACGTGCTTGGCTCGCTATGGCTCTGGCTAAGCAACCAAAGATTTTGCTCCTCGATGAACCGACAACGTATCTCGATATTCATCATCAGCTCAACCTCATGGACTTGGTTGAACACCTGTATAAAACGACACACATTATCGTCATTATGGTCATGCATGACCTCAATCATGCTGCTCGTTACAGCCATCGCCTCATTGCCGTGAAGAACGGTAAAATCGTCGCTGATGGCCCGGTCAAAGAAGTCTTTACAAAAGACATCCTCGAACCGCTCTATAATATTCGCGCTGTCGTTACGGAAGTCGAAGAAGAAGGCAAGAAAAATCTCGTCTGCTTCCCGTACGCTGCCACGAAATAATCCCGCTCATCAGAAAACAGTTGTGTTTCCTGTATATATTACAAAGACAAAAGGAGTCTTGTACACATGAAGAATTCCAAAATTTCTAAAATGAGTGCCTTGTCACTCGCTGTTTTGTCGGCTTTGTCCATGTCTGTCTATGCAGCAGATGTCTCCCAGGGGGGGGACACGCAGGTGAAGACGAAAGATGTCGTCGTCACGGCTACGAAAACAGAAGCAGAAGTCAAAGCTGTACCGCAGGCTGTTGAAGTTATTGATTCCGAAGATATTCAGCGCATGGGTGCTAATGATGTTTTGACGGCTTTATCCTTAGCAAATAACTTGAACTTATCTAAAGCTGGCATGACTGGTAATGCTGTATCACTCCGTGGTATGAGTACTAACCATACATTGATCTTAATCGACGGCAGACGGCAAGCGGCAGAAGATACGGATGTCACGACTAACGTATATGCGTTGGAACGTATGAATGTTAGCGATATCGACCGCATCGAAATCGTTCGTGGCCCTTCCAGTGCGCTCTATGGTTCTGATGCTATGGGCGGTGTTATCAACATCATTACAAAAACACCGGAAAAAGCAGGCGGTACGATTGGTGCTGTAACTGGTACGGAAAATACAGGTGCATACTTTAACTTTAACTTTGGTAAGCATGGTCGCTGGACAACATCCGTTGATGGTCGTATCGATAAGCAAAGAGCTATTAATCGTTACACCTATACTGGTAAGGCTAACTCTATAACTGATGGATATAATCGTTATATGTATGGAATAAAAAATAATTTCCACTTTAATGCTATTTATGATTTCGAAAATAAAAATCAAAATAAGTTGCGTTTTGATATTGACTACATGAAAGAAAATTTGCGGTCTGATTTTGCTAATACACTTTCGCGAATATATACGGGGAATGGTTATTTAAGGAGCATGGGGCCTAGTATGCCCAAAGCTCCGCGAGAATGGATTTTGACTAATAACAACAAACGTGAATGGTATCATAATGAACAAAAAGGCTTCAGTGTAGAATATACTGGTAAAACTCAAAAAAATGAATATCAATTCCGTTCATATTATAATCAATTAGAAAAATATTCTTATTTGGTTAATGATAGAGTGTTGCCGGCTGATAAGGTTACTGTAATTATACCACCGGCAATGAGACCAATGGAATTTAACTATGCTAATATGTATCCGGCGACAGATTATGATTATGCAAAATATAATACATGGGTAACAGAAGCTCGTAATACTATGTATATTGGTGATAACCATAACTTGACCTTCGGTGGCGAATATCGTCGGTTAGAATATGAAGGTACTCGTTTAGGTGAACCGACAGAAAGTACAACTCAGAAAAATGTTGCTTCTAAAAATGTCAACTCTTATGCTGGCTATGTAGAAGATATGTGGCAAGTCAATGATAAATTGCTCTTGATTCCATCTGTTCGTTTAGAACACAATAGCCAGTTTGGTTCGGAAGCAACTCCGAAAATTGGTGCAACTTATAACATTAATAATAATGTTCGTTTCAAAGCAAACTATGGTAAAGGCTATAAAGCACCGTCTATCAGCGAATTATATATGAAGATGCATCGTGCTATGGGTGTTGCTACAGTTGATGTATACGGAAACCCCGATTTGCAGCCTGAAGAAACTAAGAGTTTTGATTTCGGTATCGAATTTGATAAAGGCAAAAATTTTGGTAAATTAACATATTTTAACAATGATGTTACTAATTTGATTACGACGGAAGAACTTCCAACTGCTGACGACACAATTAGTTCCAACAGATATATCAATATTGGTAAAGCACAAATCAATGGTATTGAAGCTGAATTTGGACATCGGTTCAATGACCGCTTAACCTTTAAAGTTAATCATAACTGGTTAGATGCAACAAATGAATCTTCTAATTTTACTGCTGATGAAATTAAAGCAGGTCGTCATAAAGGTGAACGCTTAAATAACCGTGCTAAAAACACGACCACTTTCCAGCTCATTTATGATGACCACAAACCGACTGGTATTAGCGCAGTCCTTTGGGATGAATTTGCTAGCGATTACCAGTACAATTATGAAAACTACACGTACAACACAGTAAACTTCTCTATTAACAAAAAATGGAGCCCTGAATTCTCGACATATGCTGGTATCGACAATATCTTCGATAAAGTAGTCGACGACCTTTACATTGACGGCAGATTATGGCGTGTAGGCGCAGAATGGAAATTCTAAGCTTTTAATTTAAAAGGAGTATAACACATGATACTACGCACAACATTACGTCGTGCGTCCCTCATGGCAGCATTAGCGGCACTCTTTGTCGTTCCTGGTGTAGGAGCGGCAGGAGTGCCTGCTGACCATCACGGCACTTTTGCAGACGTGCCGCTGACCTTGACGGACACGACAACAGACAAAGTCATCTCGGTGGATGACATGGTTACGAAATTAAATGGTTACGACGGTATTTTCCTCGGCGAATTCCACGATAGCCAGCCCGTACACGACACAGAACTCGCTGTACTTCAGCGGCTCTATGCTCAGCACGGCGACAAGCTCGTTCTCTCTATGGAAATGTTTGAACGAGACGTACAGCCCGTAGTCAATGACTATTTAGCAGGGAAGATTACAGAAGAAGAGTTCCTCAAAAATTCTCGTCCGTGGCCGCAATACATGATGGCGTACAAACCGCTCATTGAGTTTGCTAAAGCCCACAAGATTTCTGTCCTTGCTGGCAATATTCCTCGCTATTTAGCAGCTGATTACGCTAAGTCCGGCACGCTCGATTCTATTCCGGCCGACAAGAAGCAGTATTTGCCGCGCGTCCACAAAGCAGGCTCGAAGGCCTACGAAGATAAATTTGCTGCTACCATGATGGCTATGAACCATGCCGGTGTAGGCATGCAAGTACCACCTGAACGGATTCACAACATGTTTATGGCTCAGTGCCTCAAAGACGACACGATGGCCGAAAGCATTTCCGATTACATGGCAGCTCATCCAGGTATGGTCATTTACCACGTCCAGGGCGAATTCCACGGTGAAAGCCGTCTTGGCGTCGTCGAAAAATTACAAGGCCTCCAGCCGCAGGCGAAATTGGCTGTTATCGACACGATTCATTATGACGGCACGAGCGATGTGCAGGAAATTACGAAAGAAAAGAAAGATTTCGGCGATTTCCTCATTTTCGACACGGCTCATAAGGGATAATTATGTTACAACGATTATGGGCGTGTTATGCGCCATATCGCAAGACCTTAGTGGCTGTTGTCATTGGCTCCGTCTTGACGGCTGGCATAGAAATCACGTTTCCTATGATTGTGCGCTACATTTTGGAAGTTATCTTACCGGCACAGAACATGATTCTCTTGGCGCATACAGCGGCACTCTTGTTCTTGCTTTATGTAGTGTGCATGGTCATTTCCTTCTGCGTGGCTTACTTTGGCAAGGGCATGGGTGCAAATATCGAAAACGATTTACGGTGTAATCTCTTTGCCCATATTGAGAGCATGAGCTTTTCATTCTTCGATAATGCCAAGATAGGTCAGCTCATTTCACGGATTATTAGTGATATTTCCGAAATCGGCCAGCTCACGTTCCAGCTGCCCAATCTGATTATGGTCTGCGCTATTACCATGGTGGGCAGTGCGTTTTTCTTATTTTATATTAATTGGCAGCTTGCTATTTTTGTCTTGTTCCTCATTTTCCTCAAGACGATTGGCACGATTATCCTCAACAAGCGCATGAAAGAGACCTTCCGCAAGGCGCGCGAACGGATTGGCCAGCTCAGTGCGAAAGCCATGGAAAGCCTCAATGCGATTCGACTTATTCAGTCTTTTTGCAACGAGCATCTGGAATGGACGAAATTTAAAAAGGCTAGCGATTTAGTCAATCAGTCTCAGAAGAAGACTTTCCTATTTGAAGCGTACCTCATGAGCAGCGTCGTCTTCTTTTCCAATTTGACGAACCTCGTCATCATCGCAGCCGGCAGTTTCTTCATTATGCTCGGCGTCATGACCCTTGGCGACTTAGTAGCCTTCCTCATGTATCTCATGGTCTTCATTAAGCCCATTATGCAGCTTACGATGCTGACCGAACAGTATCAGCGCGGTATTGCCGGTTTTGGCCGTTACGAAGAGCTCATCGCTGTGGCTCCAGCTGTTAAAGAAGGCTGGAAGGACTTGCGCTTAGACGATGTGGAAGGGCATGTGACCTTTAAGAATATCGATTTTGCGTACGACAATTCGCGGCAAATTCTCCATGATTTCAGCCTCGATATTCAGCCAGGGGAAACGGTTGCTATCGTCGGCGCAACTGGTGTAGGGAAGAGTAGTATTGGCAGTCTCTTGCCGCGCTTCTATGATGTCCAAAAAGGAGAAATACTCCTTGATGGGGTCAATATCAAGGAGTATACTTTTGCGTCCTTGCGGCATGCTATTGGCATTGTACAGCAAGATGTATTTTTGTTTTCTGATTCCTTGTGGGATAATATTTCTTTTGGCCGCACTGGGGCAACGCATGCTGAGATTATTCAGGCTGCCGAACAAGCTGATGCCGATGCCTTCATCCGTACCTTGCCTGATGGCTACGACAGCTTCATTGGCGAGCGCGGTGTGAAATTGTCTGGCGGCCAGAAACAGCGTATTTCCATTGCTCGCGTCTTCCTCAAGAATCCTCCTGTCCTCATCCTCGACGAAGCTACGTCGGCCCTGGATAACGAAACGGAACAGAAAGTGCAGCAAGCCTTGCAGGCTCTGTCGGAAAACCGTACGACCATTGTCATTGCTCATCGCTTGGCGACTATTCGCTACGCCGACCGCATCGTCGTCCTGACGAAAGACGGCATTGCCGAAATGGGCACGCACGATGAACTGATGACGAAAATGGGCGCGTACTATGAGCTCTATACGTCGCAGTTTCAGAAGTAATTAGAGTTCTGCAAAGCGATAGCCTACGCCCCAGACGGTCTCAATGTACATGGGATTGGCCGGGTCCGGTTCGATTTTTTTGCGAATGCGGTTGATGTGGACCACGACTGTCGCCGTATCGCCAATGGCATCAAGCCCCCAGACTTTGTCAAAAATGTGCTCCCGACTGAAGACGATGCCTGGGTGTTTGGCTAAGAAGACGAGGAGGGTAAATTCCCGATTCGTCAAGGTTACTTCTTTGCCGGGGAGCATAATGTCTAAGAGGACGAGGTCGCAGTCCGTGTGGAGGGCCTTATCTAGTCCTGTATTGCCGTCGCTGGCTACGTCGACTGTAAAGTCATTGGCTTCTAAATAGTCTCGTTCGAGGTCTGTAATTTCTTGGTTATCTTCAATGAGTAAAATGCGTTTCATTTCGCTTCCTCCTTCGCAATGGGCAAGGTGATGGTGATAGTCAGGCCGCCACCGGGCGTTTCTGCAGCGACGATGGTGCCGACTAAGGTCGTAATGATTTGTTTGGCAATAGCAAGTCCCAGGCCGCTCCCTTTGGTCACGTCTGTACGGGCTTTGTCTGTGCGGTAGAACGTGTCAAAGAGCTTGCCTAAACTTTCAGTCGGCACACCGGCACCGTGGTCGATGCAGGCAATAGCAACGCTGCTCGTATGACGGTGGAGGACGATTTCCATCGCAGCTGTCGGCATATTTTTGTATTTTATGCTGTTCGTCAAGATATTTTGCAATACCCTGTGAAACTGCATCGTATCAAGGCGGACAGGCACGTCTTCGGCGAGGGGCGAGACCGTAGGTCATGCCTTTGTCGTGGAGGGTCAAAGCCATTTCTTGAACCATGTCGCTGACGAAACGGCTAATAGGGAACGTCTCGAGCGTAAAAGGCATACGGCCTAAGTCTAATTTCGAAAACAGAAAGAGACTATCGACGAGCTGCTAGGGCGCGGTGCATATCGTTGAAGACGCGGCACGTTTGGCCTAATTCGTCTTGTGCCGGCACGGCTAAGGGATACTCGAAGTTGCCTCGCTGCATTTCAGCCGCTGCTTTGCGCAGTTCTCCAAGGGGGCCAAGGATTTGCTGCGACAGGAGACGGGCAATGGAGACACCGAGCCAAATGATGATGACAATGGCAAGCAGTAATATGGCGAGCAAGACGATGGCCAGCCACGTGCGCAGCAATCTATCGGCATCGCTAAAGGGCGATATGAACGGCGTTTGTCCGGCCGCCCAGACCGTCGTCTTGCCTGTACGTAAAGGCGACGTTGTTTTCGCGCCACAAGAGGCCGGAGCTAGCGTCACCGAGAGCTTTCGAGACGACGTGAAAGACTGCTGTCGGATTCGTGTCTGGCGATAAATAGAGGAGCCGTCCGTCTGAGACGATGACGATGTGAATGTGCTGGCTTTCGAGCATCATACATTCTTCAAAAATATCGTCTAAGTGAATGTTTTCTTTCTTATCGAGTTTCGTTTGCAGCGATGTCGTGGCGTAAGTGACGGACATGGACGAGCCTTTGTCCGGCCAAAGTAAAGCGAGCTCACTTTGGCGTGTCGTGCTTGTAAATTGAAGCCCTGCAAAAATGACAGCACCTAAAGACGCGAGCAACAGGACTGGAATGCAAACCATCAAGAAATTACTGAGTAAAAGCCGCTTTCGCAGCGATATGTCACGCAAGTGGAGCATAGTCATACCTCCTTTTATATCTATAGTATACAAGATAATCTTAACGATTTCCTAAAGAACTATTAAATTCTGCTGTTTTTTGCAGAAAGGAATTCTTATGAAAGGTTTAGGGTGGCGTTTAGAAATTCGTAAGAACTTCTGTGTATACTGTATGTGTAGTCAAACAGAGACAGTGAAGGAGGCAGGACGTATGAATACACAAAATATGAAAGATACAGCAAAAGGAATCTTTACGGCAAAGAGAATTAAAATAGGTGTTGCTGTCCTCGTGGTCTGTGCCATTGCCGCTGGCGGCGGTGCGTGGTACATGCATCAGCAAAAAATGGAACGGCGTGCCCAAATCGCCCAAGCCCAAACGCGGATGGTACAATACCAAGCGAGTGAACGGAGCCTGAATCTCCTCGATGAAGCAAAGATTCGTTCCTTAGCGGCGTAAGCTGTCGGTGTCGATGAAAGTGCTTTGACCTTTAAAAAAGTAGAGCTCGAAAATAAATGGGACGATGACGATTACCGTAAAGGTCATGGCCTTGCTAGAGACTATGGTGATAAAGGACTAAAAGGACCACAAGGTCAGCCATCGGCACAGCCAAAGCAACTACAAGCCCCGGCAGCACAAGAACAGATACCGGGACAACCGCAATTCTTCCCAGTCTATGAAGTAGAAGCCACGGTAAATGGTATTGAATACGACATGGAATTTAACGCTGTCACAGGTGAACTCCTGCATAGCGAGGTAGACCATCATTAACCTAAATCTCTTCTGAAAAAATTTAGTAAGCAAACTGTAAATTGCGTCTTGACAGTTTGCTCATCTTCGGGTATAATAAACAAGTCGCACGGGGGTGTAGCTCAGTTGGTTAGAGCGTTACGTTGACATCGTAAAGGTCACTGATTCGAATTCAGTCATTCCCACCAAAAATGAGGAAGCGCAAGCTCTTCTCCCAAAGGACTCTCGTCAGAGAGTCCTTTTTTCATGTCAAAAATTAGTATGCTTGAGATGCTATAAAAGAATGATTTAAAAGCATATAAAATTTGACTTTCATTTATTATTAATGGTACAATGAGCGTGCATATAATGAATCGTATGAGCCTGGAGGCGAAGGAATGATACAGCAATTAAGAGAGTTGTGCACAGTCGTACGGCGTGATGTCGTACGGTCTATTTATTTGGCTCAATCCGGTCATCCGGGCAGTTCCTTATCGACAGTCGAAATGCTCGTGACCTTGTATTTTGGCGCCATCTTCCGGTGTTTCCCGGACCATCCGAAAGACCCGGGCCGTGATCGGTTTATCTTATCAAAAGGCCATGCAGCACCGGCATATTATAGCGTTTTGGCCCATAAGGGCTTTTTTGATGTGTCCTTACTGGACACGTTACGTAAACTTGGCAGTCCCTTGCAGGGCCATCCGAATTTAGCAAAACTTCCTTGCCTCGACTGCGCTGTTGGCTCCTTAGGCCAAGGCTTGTCTATAGCAAACGGCATGGCTTTTGCCTTTAAATACCGCCACGAATCGCCGCGCGTGTACTGTCTTATTGGCGATGGCGAACAGCAAGAAGGGCAAATCTGGGAAGCGGCGATGTTTGCAGCGCACCATCATTTAGATAATGTCTGTCTGCTCGTTGACTGTAACGGCATGCAGCTCGTCGACGATATTCATGGCATTAAGAATATTGCGCCCCTTGCACCGAAGTGGGAAAGTTTTGGCTGGCATGTGCTCACTGTAGATGGACACGACGTAGGAGCCTTGCAAGAAGCCTATGCGGCAGCGGCAGCGTACAAGAGCAAGCCTACGGTCATCCTCGCCAAGACCATCAAAGGAAAAGGAGTATCATACATGGAAAATCAAGCCGATTGGCATGGTACGGCACCGGATACAGCCTTATACGAACAAGCCATGCAAGAGCTGGAGGTGCAGCCATGAAGGAAGTTCCTATGCGTGACGGCTACGGCAAGGCCTTGCTTGAATTATGCCGGACGAAACCAGACGTAATGGTCGTCGATGCAGACGTTGCTAAATCGACGCGGACTGACTGGGTGCGCCGTGATTTTCCGGAAAAATATATTAATGTCGGCATTTCGGAACAAGACTTAGTCGATACAGCAGCTGGCATGTCGCTAGCCGGTATGGTGCCGTATATCTCGACGTACGGTATCTTTCTCACCGGTCGGGCGTGGGAACAGATTCGCAATACAGTCTGTTACAACCAGCTCAATGTGAAATTAGGCGGTGCCCATGCTGGTATTTCTGTCGGCCCAGACGGGGCAACGCACCAAGCCTTAGAAGACGTAGCCCTCATGCAAGTCATTCCGGAGATGACGGTCATCGTCCCGTGTGACTGGATGGAGACCTATAAAGCGACTATGGCCGTCTATGACCTCAAAGGGCCGTCGTACGTCCGCTTTGGCCGTAATCCTGCGCCTGTCGTGACGACTGACGATACACCCTTTATGATTGGTAAGGCTGAAATCTTCCGTAACGGTACAGACGTGACGATTTTTGCAAATGGCATGCTCGTCTACGAAAGCCTCGAAGCGGCGAAAGCTTTAGAAGAAGAAGGCATTAGTGCCCAAGTGGTCAATGTCCATACAGTCAAGCCCCTCGATGTAGAAACTATCGTTGCCTGTGCCAACCAAACAGGAGCCGTCGTGGTCTGTGAAGAACACCAGCAAATCGGCGGTCTCGGCAGTGCCGTTTGTCTGGCTTTATGCCAACACTGTCCTGTACCGGTCGAACTCGTCGGCATTGCCGATGCTTTCGGCGAATCAGGCGAACCGAAAGAACTGCTCCAAAGCCGTGGCTTATCAGCAAGTCATATTGTGGAAACAGCTAAAAAAGTATTACTGAGAAAATAAAAAGCTCCCATTGGGAGCTTTTTTGTGATGTGTACCCAGAATCCTGGACACTGTAATGACAACTAAATAAGATGGTTTAGATGGATGCTAACCGGTATGTTACCGGTGGCATCCATTTTGTTTTCTGTTGAATACGTTCCGTATTGTAATAATGAATATAGTTTTTACAGCAGATGAAAATTGCGCGAAGGAAGTATATATTCCCTCACATCCATA
>OIXX01000534.1_pt1 | contig 21789 bp, 22 predicted proteins | sample 1588161 | NCBI WGS metagenome assembly OIXX01 (sample SAMN03283274) | human gut metagenome | biome: human-associated habitat; material: feces | host: Homo sapiens | place: Peru | collected 2012
CAAACGACAAGGGTCTATATGCCACGATGAACAGGTGGCGTATAGACCCTTGATTATATGGTGATATTCGTAATCTACTTCTCCGCTTTCAGCAGCTTTATCTCCTCTGCCGTCAGCCCCGTCATATCCATGACCGATGCTTCATCCATTCCATTTGCCAGCATCTTCCTGCCAATCTCAAGGCTTCGCTGGTTCATTCCTTCTTCTATGCCTTCAGCTCTGCCTTTTTCCATACCTTTCTGGTAGCTGTCATCTATGAGGGTTCTTTCAATGCTTACGGAATCCCAGAACTTGTCGTAGGCTCTGAGCTCGGCATCCGAGAAACCGGAAATCTCCAACTCTTCTACGGCTTTTCCAATCTCTGGGTCATTGAGCAGGTCGGAAGGAATCTCCTTTGTGTTGGAATTGATTTCCGTGAGGAAACGGAGCCACAAGACCATCATACGCTTGTCGGCTATGGAATGAGGAGTGAACTTCGGGAGTTCTATGAAGGTAAAATGCAAGCCCTCGATGACCTTATTGCTGTCCTTGTCGTGCACGATGCGGTAGTTGTGGATGAAATCAGGAGTATCATGCGCAAAGATATCATTTATCAGGTTGAGAGAATACACAGGTTGAAGTTCGCTGTATTTGCCTCCCTTTTTAGCCTGACTCACATAGAGCTTGGATGCATTGAACAGTACCCGCTGCTGAAAAGCATCAGACCATTCCATCTGCATTTCCACGCAGAACTTCCTGCCTCTGACATCTGTGCAGAGTACATCCACTATGGTGTTCTTGCCCCCTTCGAGCTGGGGCACAAGTTCTGTAGGCAGATACTTAATCTCATGTATCTGCTCTTCTTCGCTGAGTGGCAGGAGTGCGTTCAGAAGGCTGATCAGTCTTTTGGGGTGATTGCCGAATATCTTCTTGAACGTAAGGTCTGCTTTAGGGTCTAAGTATTTCATAATCATCAGTTTTAAAAAACTCTACAGCAAAGTTACGGTTTTATTTTCATATTATTTTGTTTACTTACTCAAAAATTATTAATTTTGCATCACGTTTTGAGTATACTTAAAAATCATTATAATGGAGATTTCATACAAATGGCTTAAGGAGTACGTCGATTTCGACCTTACGCCGCAGGAAACAGCTGATGCGCTGACATCATGCGGACTTGAAGTAGATGCTCTTGAGGAGGTACAGACAATAAAAGGTGGTCTTAAGGGACTGTTCGTAGGCAAGGTGTTGACTTGCGAGATGCACCCCAATTCTGACCACTTGCATATAACCACCGTCGACCTTGGTAAGGGCGAACCGCAGCAGATTGTCTGTGGCGCTCCTAACGTGGCTGCTGGCCAGAAGGTTATCGTAGCCGATCTGGGCTGCGTGCTTTACGACGGCGACAAGGAGTTTGTTATCAAAAAATCGAAGTTGCGCGGCGTCGAGTCGAACGGCATGATTTGTGCCGAGGACGAGATTGGAGTGGGAGAGAGCCACGACGGCATCATTGTGCTGCCGGAGGACGCTCCCGTAGGACAGCCCGCTGCCGAGTATTATCATCTGGAGAGCGATTGGGTGATCGAGATTGACATCACCGCCAACCGTTCTGACGCATTGTCACACTGGGGTGTGGCACGCGACCTTTATGCTTGGCTCAAGCGCAACGGTCATGAGACATCGCTGCATCGTCCTGACTGCACGGAATTTACAGTAGACAATAACGACCTCCCCATTGACGTGGAGATTGAGAATACGGAGGCTTGCAAGCGCTATGCCTGCGTGTCTATCACGGGTTGTGAGGTGAAGGAGAGCCCCGAGTGGCTTCAGAACAAGCTGAAGGTCATCGGTCTGCGTCCTATCAACAACATCGTGGACATCACCAACTACGTGATGATGGCTTACGGTCAGCCGATGCATTGCTTCGACGCTGACATGGTGACTGGCCACAAGATTGTGGTTCGCACCCAGCCGGAAGGCACCAAGTTTGTCACTCTCGACGGCGAGGAGCACACTCTCGGCGAGCACGACCTCAGCATCTGCAACGCAGAGGAGCCGATGTGCATTGCCGGAATTTTCGGCGGCAAGGGTAGCGGCACGTACGACACCACCACAAACGTGGTGCTGGAGAGCGCCTACTTCCATCCCACATGGATTCGCAAGAGTGCACGCCGTCACGGTCTGAGCACCGATGCAAGTTATCGCTTCGAGCGTGGCATCGATCCCAACGGCACCATCTACGCCCTCAAGCAGGCAGCCATCCTCTGCAAGCAGCTTGCAGGCGGTAAGGTGAGCATGGAGATAAAGGACGTTTATCCTAACCCGATGGCTGACGCCCGCGTACAGCTCGACTATGAATACGTTGACCGCCTTATCGGTAAGGAAATCGGTCATGATATGATAAAATCTATCGTGGAGAGCCTTGAGATGAAGGTTGTGGAAGAGACAGCCGAAGGACTGCTCCTCGACGTTCCCGCATACCGTGTGGACGTACAGCGTCCGTGCGACGTGGTGGAGGACATCCTGCGTATCTACGGATATAATAATGTGGAGATTCCCACACAGCTGAAGAGCTCGCTCACCATCCTTGGCGAGACGGACAAGGCTTATCACTTGCAGAATGTTATCGGAGAGCAGCTCGTGGGTTGCGGATTCCGTGAGATTCTGAACAACTCGCTCACTAAGACATCTTATTATACAGAGCTCAACAAGTACACCGAGGAGACCACCGTCAAGGTGATGAATCCGCTCAGCTCCGACCTCGGCGTAATGAGACAGTCGCTGCTGTTCGGCGGTCTGGAGAGCATCTGCCGCAACGTCAACCACAAGATGCCTAACCTGCGCTTCTTCGAGTTTGGCAATTGCTATCACTTCTCGCCGGAGAAGAAGAACGACGAGGATCCGATAAAGGCTTACACGGAGGAAATGCACCTCGGAATGTGGATTACGGGTAAGCGCGTGGAAGGTTCGTGGACTCATCCCGACGAGCAGTCGTCATTCTATGAGCTGAAGGGTTATGTGCTTAACATCGTAAAGCGTCTGGGCGTAAATCCCGGCATCATGGTTTGCGAACACTCGGACAACAACGTCTTCGGCAAGGCGCTCGTATTGAAGACACGTGCCGGAAAGGTGCTCTGCGAGATGGGTACGGTATGTCATAAGATTCTGAAGAAGATGGATATCGCTCAGAATGTCTTCTATGCCGACCTTAACTGGGACAACCTCATGCGTGCCATCAAGAAGAACGAGACTCTCTATCACGACATCAGCAAGTTCCCGTCAGTAAGCCGCGACCTCGCATTGCTCATCGACAAGAGCGTACAGTTCGAGCAGATTGAGCAGATTGCTCGTCAGACAGAGAAGAAGCTCCTCAAGAGCGTGGAGCTGTTTGACGTTTACGAGGGCAAGAATCTGCCGGATGGCAAGAAGAGCTACGCCGTGAACTTCATCCTGCAGGACGAGAGCAAGACGCTCACCGACAAGCAGATTGACGCCATCATGACCAAGCTTATCAACAACCTCAAGCAGAAGCTCGGTGCAGAACTGAGATAAGAGGTCAGCAAGCGAAACGAGTAAGGAAAATACAAAATAATAAATAATAAATAACAAATAAAAAATGGGAAGAGCATTTGAATATCGCAAGGCTACAAAGCTGAAGCGTTGGGGCCACATGGCCAAGACTTTCACTCGTCTGGGCAAGCAGATTGCCATCGCCGTTAAGGCTGGCGGTCCGGAGCCTGAGAACAATCCCTCACTCCGTTCTATCATCGCCACCTGCAAGCGTGAGAACATGCCGAAGGACAACATCGAGCGTGCCATCAAGAACGCTATGGGTAAGGACCAGAGCGAATACAAGGAAGTGACATACGAGGGATATGGCCCTCACGGCATCGCTGTCTTTGTGGACACTCTTACTGACAACACCACACGTACCGTAGGTGATGTTCGCTCGGTCTTCAACAAGTTTAACGGAACACTCGGCACAACTGGCTCATTGGCTTACCTCTTCGACCACAAGTGCGTGTTCACCTTCAAGAAGAAGGAAGGCGTAGACATGGAAGAGCTTATCCTTGAGCTTATCGACTTCAACGTAGAGGACGAGTTTGATGAGGACGAGGAAGAAGGCACAATCACCATCTACGGCGACGACGTAAAGGCTTACGCTCAGATTCAGAAGTTCCTTGAGGACCAGGGCTTCGAGGATATCGGCGGTGAGTTTACTTACGTGCCTAACGACCTTAAGGACATCGACGCTGAGCAGCGTGCAACCATCGACAAGATGGTGGAGCGTCTTGAGGAGTTTGACGACGTGCAGAACGTCTACACCAACATGAAGCCGGAGGAGGTTCCTGCTGAGTAAGGTCAGACTTTTCTGAAAGAACAAGATAAGAAGGGGCGGTTGTCTGAACGATAGCCGCCCTTTATTCATTAATAAGAACATCCAATTATAAACAATATCATTATGAACCACTTGGACTATATGACGGAGGGCACATGCAGCCGCTCCATCACCATTGACGTGGACGAGAATGGCATCATCCGCGACCTCTCGTTCTTCGGAGGATGCAACGGCAACCTGAAAGGCATCTGCGCACTTGCCATCGGCAAGAAGGCTTCGGACATAAAGCAGACGCTGAAGGGAATAACCTGCGGCATGAAGCCGACAAGCTGCCCTGACCAGCTGGCAAAAGCGCTGGAAGAAATGGGCTACTAAGATATACTATGCGGTTGTCCGAATAAAATTGAAATTTTATAGACAACAATAAAAAAATATGTGTACCTTTGCTTACGTAAAACCTACTAATAAACAAAAGACCACTGCATACATAATCTATTAAGACGTAAAGTGCAGCAATTACAGGTCTGAATCTAATCATACAGTTATGCTAAAACAAATAATCAACGGTCGCGTTCTTACTCCACAAGGCTGGCTGGAAGGCGGCTCTGTTATTATCGACGGCAACAAGATATTGGCCGTATCGAACAGTGATCTCCATATCGTAGACGCAGAAATCATTGACGCTAAGGGATGTTATGTAGTGCCTGGCGGAGTGGAGATGCACGTACATGGCGGTGGCGGTCGCGACTTTATGGAAGGCAGCGAAGAGGCTTTCCGTGTGGCCATCAAGGCGCACATGAAGCACGGTACCACATCCATATTCCCGACACTTTCTTCTTCAACGGTGCCTATGATTGAGGCAGCTTGCGAAACTTGCGAGAAGCTCATGGCAGAGGAGAACAGCCCCGTGCTCGGACTTCACCTTGAGGGCCCTTACTTCAATCCCAAGCAGGCTGGCGCACAGATTCCTGAATGGATAAAGGCTCCTGTGCCGGAGGAATATGAGCTGCTGCTCGACAAGTATTCATGCATAAAGCGTTGGGATGAGGCTCCTGAACTTCCCGGTTCGGTGGAGTTTATCCAGTGCTGCCGCAAGCACGGCGTAGTGGCATCCATCGGTCATACACGTGCCACATACGAAGACGTCGTAGCCGGTCATAAGGCTGGTATGATGCACGCCACACACTTCTATAACGCCATGCCCGTAGTATATAAGGAACATGAGTTTAAGGTGCCTGGCACAGTGGAGAGTGTTTACGCCCTTCCCGATATGACCATAGAGCTGATTGCCGACGGCATACACGTGCCCCCGGTGATGCTTAAGGTGGCTTACAAGATAAAGGGAGTGGAGAAGACCGCGCTTATCACCGACTCGCTGGCTTGTGCAGCAAGCGAAGAAGGAGTGGCTTTCGACCCGCGCGTCATCCTTGAAGACGGCGTCTGCAAGCTGGCTGACCATTCAGCCCTCGCCGGATCAATAGCCACCATGGACCGCCTTATCCGCACCTGCGTGCAGATGGCTGGCATTCCGATGGAGGACGCATGCCGCATGGCGAGCGAAACTCCGGCAAAGATCATGGGCGTATTCGACCGCAAGGGATCGCTTGAGGACGGCAAGGACGCCGACATCATGATGTTTGACAAGGATTTGAAGCTCACTTACGTGATGCAGATGGGTAACGAGGTTACCAACGAACTCTAAACCGAATCGTTATGTTAAAACAATTTGTCAATGGTCGCATCCTCACGCCTAAAGGATGGCTTGATGGCGGCTCCATCGTTACGGACGGCAACAAGATCAGGGCTGTCTCGAACATCAACCTGCACGTTGTAGGAGCCGAAATCATCGATGCCAAGGGAGGCTATATCGTTCCCGGCGGCATTGATATGCACGCGCATGGCGGTGGCGGACGCGACTTCATAGAAGGCTGCGAAGACGCTTTCCGTGCAGCGGTGAATGCGCACCTGAAGCATGGCACCACCTCTATATACCCGACGTTGTCTTCTTCGACAGTCCCCACTATGGAGGCAGCCTGCAATGTATGCGAGAAGCTGATGGCTGAGAAGGACAGCCCGGTGCTCGGACTGCATATCGAGGGTTCGTATATTAACCGTAAGGAGGCTGGTGCGCAGAACCCTGTTCTGATTAAAGCGCCGATTATTTACGAATACGAGACGCTGCTCAACAAGTATAAGTGTATTAAGCGTTGGGACGAAGCACCTGAGTTGCCTGGTACGATAAGGTTCGTCAAGGAGCTTCGCAAGCATGGCGTGCTCTCGGCATTGACCTGCACCCGCGCCACTTACGAGGACGTGTCTGACGCTTACAAGGCTGGAATGACCCACGCTTCCCACTTCTATAACGGCATGCCCGTTGTTTACAAGGAGCAGGAGTTTAAGGTGCCGGGTACTGTGGAGAGCGTATATGCGCTGCAGGACATGACCATAGAGCTGATTGCCGACGGCATACACGTGCCGCCAGTGATGCTCAAGGTGGCTTACAAGATAAAGGGTGTGGAGAAGACAGCCCTCATCACCGACTCCTTGGCGTATGCCGCAAGCGAAGGCAACGTGCTGGCTGAGGCTCGCGTGATTATGGAGGACGGCGTCTGCAAGTTAGCTGACCGTTCGGTTCTTGCCGGATCAATAGCCACCATGGACGTTCTCATCCGCACCTGCATCAAGAAGGCTGACATTCCGATGATTGACGTATTCCGCATGGCGAGCGAGACACCCGCTAAGATAATGGGCGTGTTCGACCGTAAGGGATCCATCGAGGAAGGCAAGGATGCCGACATCATCGTCTTCGATAAGGACATCAACCTCACCTACGTAATGCAGATGGGCAAGGAGATAACCAACAAGCTCTAAACGTTATATATCACACATACAGAATAAGGGCTGGATTCCAATCTTAGGAATCCAGCCCTTATTGCGATTATAGCGATATGTTCAGTTATGTCTTACTTGTTATAGTCTTTCGGCGTGTATTTCTTGTCGAAATACACCATCTTCTTGTCCTTGTCAGAGCGCAGTGTCCACTGGAAGGAGAAGCCGGCTTTCTTGTATGCTCTGAAGTTGGTGCCCTCGTTGATTTGTGTCTGCAGCGCTTCGGCTATCTTTTCGCGGTTGATGTCGAAGATGGTCTTGTTGTCGAGGTCGCCTACGATGGAGCAATAATAATGGTATGTCTTGGTGTTGATATCGAAACTTACGCTGTCCGTACGCACATAGTCGCGTACTGGAGTGGGGCAGTACTTCTCTGTATACTCGCGAGCTTCCCGCTGCGCGCGTTTCTCAAGGCTCTCGTGGCAAGATGAGAGCAGGATGGCAGAAGCCATAAGTAAAAGAATGTTCTTCATATCTTTGTTTTTTATTATGCAAAGTTACCCAATTGTCGGAAAAAACAAGTAACTTTGCATTCAAAACTGATATATATCAATGGATAATATACGAAATTTCTGTATTATTGCCCACATCGACCATGGCAAGTCTACGCTTGCCGACCGATTGCTGGAGCATACGCAAACTATCAAGATAACTGAGGGCCAAATGCTTGACGACATGGATCTGGAGCGAGAGCGAGGCATAACCATCAAGAGTCATGCCATCCAGATGGAGTATAAGCATAACGGTCAGACATACATTCTGAACCTTATCGACACTCCGGGACACGTCGACTTCTCGTACGAGGTGTCTCGAAGCATCGCTGCCTGTGAGGGTGCGCTGCTCGTTGTTGACGCCACACAGGGCGTTCAGGCTCAGACCATCTCCAATCTCTATATGGCCATTGAGCACGACTTGGAGATTATCCCTGTCCTCAACAAGATAGACATGCCGAGCGCTATGCCGGATGAGGTGGAGGACGAGATTGTAGACCTCTTGGGCTGCAAGCGTGAAGACATCCTGCGTGCGTCAGGTAAGACCGGCGAAGGCGTGGAGGATGTGCTCCGTGCCATCGTGGAGCGTGTTCCGCATCCCACGGGCGACGAGAAGGCTCCGTTGCAGGCGCTTATCTTCGACTCCGTGTTCAACTCTTTCCGTGGAATCATCGCCTACTTCAAGATTGAGAGCGGACAGATTCGCAAGGGCGACAAGGTGAAGTTCTTCAATACGGGCATGGAATATGAAGCCGACGAGATTGGCGTGCTCAAGATGGATATGGTGCCTCGTCAGGTGCTTGGCACCGGTGAGGTGGGCTACATCATCTCTGGCATCAAGGACGCCACGGAGGTGAAGGTGGGCGATACCATCACTCACGTAAACCGTCCGTGCGAGAAAGCCATTTCCGGATTCCAGGAAGTGAAGCCGATGGTGTTCGCCGGTGTCTATCCTATCGACCCGAGCGAGTATGAGAACCTTCGTGCTTCGCTGGAGAAACTGCAGCTTAACGACGCTTCGCTGACCTTTACGCCGGAGTCATCCGTAGCCCTTGGCTTCGGATTCCGTTGCGGCTTCCTCGGTCTGCTCCACATGGAGATTGTGCAGGAACGTCTTGATCGCGAGTTCAATATGGACGTCATCACCACCGTTCCTAACGTATCTTACTTGGTATATGACAAGCATGGCGAGGTGAAGGAGGTGCACAATCCGTCCGGTCTGCCCGAGCAGACCCTCATCGACCATATCGAAGAGCCGTACATCCGTGCTTCCATCATCACGACAGCCAACTTCATCGGCCCCATCATGACGCTGTGTCTCGATAAGCGTGGTGAGCTAATCAATCAGGAATATATCAGCGGTAACCGTGTGGAACTGCACTTTATGCTTCCGCTTGGCGAGATAGTCATCGACTTCTACGACAAGCTCAAGTCGATAAGCAAGGGCTATGCGTCCTTCGATTATCACATCGACGGCTTCCGTCCCTCGCGTCTTGCCAAGCTGGACATCCTGCTTAACGGCGAGCCGGTGGATGCGCTTTCTGCGCTTACCCATCAGGACAACGCCGTCTCAATGGGACGCAAGATGTGTGAGAAGCTGAAGGATCTTATCCCACGCCAGCAGTTCGACATCGCCATTCAGGCTGCCATCGGTGCGAAGATTGTGGCACGCGAGACCATCAAGTGTGTCCGCAAGGACGTAACCGCCAAGTGTTATGGTGGTGACGTCAGCCGTAAGCGCAAGTTGCTCGAGAAGCAGAAGAAGGGTAAGAAGCGCATGAAGCAGATTGGTAATGTGGAAGTGCCGCAGAAGGCCTTCCTCGCTGTACTTAAACTTGACTAACTATCTAAGGACAGTATCACGAGGAAATACCCATATCTACCTAATAGCGAAAGAAAAAAGAACAATACAATAACGGGAATAACAAACCTAATAAAGTAGAGAGAAAGGAAAATTGACTTATGAAAGAGATTGTCAGTGCCAATAAGCGCGACATCGCTCGAGAATTGGCAAGACGTTACAGCACAATGACTCATGACGAGTTGGACATCTTGGAGAGTATTATCGTTCCGCAGAAGTATGCTAAGGGTGAGATGATACTTAAGGAAGGCGATATATGCCGTCAGTTCCTCTATATCGACAAGGGTCTTGTGCGTCAGTTCTACTTCAAGCATGGTAAGGAGGTTACTGAACATCTTGGTCAGGAACAAACCATAGTTATGTGCATTGAGAGCCTCTTTAAGGAGGAGCCTACCAAGCTTCAGGTGGAAGCTTTGGAACCTACTACTGTCTATGCTTTGCCTAAAGCGGATCTCGAGCGTGTTGCCATGCATAATGTCAACATTCAGATACTGTATCGTAAAATCCTTGAGGAGAGTCTTATCACATCGCAGATACATGCCGACCTCGTTCGCTTCGAGACGGCACAGGATCGTTATAAGAAGTTGTGCAAGCTCTGTCCGCAGGTGGTGCTGCGTGCGCCGCTGGTGTATATTGCCAGCTATCTGCAGATGACTCCTGAGACGTTGTCACGTGTGCGTGCCTCTACGCTGCTCGACTAATAATAATACAACATACAAAAGCGCCCTGTAAAGGTGAAAGCATCGGAATGCTCTTTCCTTTACAGGGCGCTTTTTTTATTTGGCTATGCCTATGATTCTCTCATCAGTTTCTCAAACGACGGAATGGTTATGATGCCTCGGCTGAAGCTCAGCAGTCCGTTATCCTGCAAGCGGTTTAGCTCTTCCGATATCTTCAGTCGGCTTTCGCCCGTCTCACTTGCCAGCCTTGTCATCTTTATGCGTACGGTCTTTGGTCCGCTTGGCTTCATGACGTGCGATCGGAGAAACCCGATAATCCTTCCGTGTGTGTCGTCCTTGAATGTGCGCCATGCGTTTCGTTGTGCCTTTTGCGCCACTGTCGACACTATGCCGACGAGATTAAGGCGGAAGATGATGAATTCGTCCGAGAGGCGCATGACATCGTCCTTGCTGATGGAGAGCGTGTCGCAAACCGTCATAGCCGTGAAGTCGGACGAATAGCTCTGCGTCAGACCGAAGAACCTTTCAGGCTGCATAACGTAAGGAGCCTCCTCCGTTTCCTCCACAGAATAAGAGCGGTCGTCCGCAGCGGTCTTCCTCGTTAGCGTGCCGTTTATCAGCAGCGTGAGTTCCTGACACGCATCGCCTTCCTTCTTGATAATCTGATGAGGCTCATACTTGCTGAAGCTGAATCGCGTCTGTCCGATTATCTGTGTCAGGTTGTCGCTTGTCAGACCATTGAAGAGAGGTGAAGCCTGCAGCTTCTCGTATAGGTTGAGCATGGCGTAGGGAGTTAGTGTTTGCCTGCAGTCGGCTTCTTCATCTCCTTGTCGAGTATTTTTCCTTCCATCGACTTCGAGTGCCATGTGCACAGCTTGCCGTCCTTATCCGTATATATAAGGTAAGCCATAAGCTCCGGTTTCTTCTCGAGCACCTTCTGTGCCTTCTCCATTCCCATCACCATGAAAGACGTGGCGTAAGCGTCTGCCTCTGCGCAGGTGCGTGTGAGCACTGTGGCAGAGAGGATGCTGTGCTGCACCGGCATACCCGTTGCGGGGTCGATGGTGTGAGCATATTTCTTTCCGTTCTTATAGTAGAAGTTGCGGTAGTTGCCGCTTGTAGCCATTGCCATGTCCTTGACGTTCAGCACAGCCTGAATCTCCATGTTGACGTTGATGGAGTCGTCCGTAGGCTTCGTCACACCAATCTTCCACGGCAGACGCTTTTCGCTGATGCCGTGAGCCACCACTTCTCCGCCAATCTCCACCATGTAGTTCTCCACACCTTTTCGGCGCAGCATCGCAGCCACGACGTCACAACCGTAACCCTTGGCTATGGCGCTACAGTCGAGCATCACGCGCGGGTCCTTCTTCACAATCTTATGACCTTTAAGACTGACCTTCTCATAACCAACGATGGCACGCAGCGAGTCGATGGACTGTCGGGTGGGAGGGTTGCCGGTCTTAAATCCGAATCCCCACGCATTGACGAGCGGTGCCACCGTGATGTCGAAAGCTCCGTCCGTCTCCTCCGATACGTTCTGCGCCAGGCTGTACACCGTCTCGAACATGCTGTCCGTCTGAACATCCTCGTTGCGGTTTATGCGTGAGATGATCGATTCCTTGTTGAACATCGACAGCGCCATGTCCACCTTGTTCAGCTCGTCCAGAATCTCCTTGTCCAGCTTCTTGTTATGCTGGTACGTGATATGATAGAACGTGCCGAAGATTTTTCCCTCACTCTTCTGGTATGTGGTGCTCTTCTGCTGGTAAGTGATGTATATGGTACCGATAATCAAGAACAGCAGGAAGGGGAGGTTGAAGTATAGTTTGCGCTTTGTCATCTATTAATATAATTGAAGTTGTTTGTACGTTTAAATCTCGAAAATCACGTTGAACGTTCCACCCATGCGCGAACCGCCCTGCTTGCCGTATCCCGGCACATACCACGTGCCGCCCATCGTACCGTCGTTATGTGCGATGCGTCTTCTGTATCTGAACGACCATCCCAGACGTAACGGACCGGCTATCTTGGCGTCCACTCCGAACACGCCTTCCATCCAGTGATAGTTGGCCTTGACGCCTTCCGCGCCGAACTGAACGTCGTCGCCCCAGACGGGATCTTTCAGGTCTGTGCTCGATACGTCAAACTTATAGTAAGTCATGGCGTAGCGGAAGCCGGCGTATATGCGATAGTCGTCATGCTTATTCTTGGCGATGTTGAAGTCGAGTCCCACGCGCCAGTAAGGAGCCGAAGTCTTGTATCTGAGCTTTGTGCTCGGGTCGTCAGCGTCCGCCTTTCCGTATCCTATCTCTACGACTGGGAAATAGCGGTCCTTGAGGTTCACCCTTGCCGCCGCCTCGTACTGTCCGTAGTCGCTGAACGCTATCTGCGCCAGTCCGACGAGGTCTGCCGACACGGCTACGCCACGCATCAGAGCTATGGAGTCAGTCTGGTTCTGCGCAGCTGCCGGAGCTGCTGTCAGCGCCAGCGTGAGCAGACTAATAGTTGCGCTCTTTGAGATAAAGGAGGAAATGCGGCTTCGTGTCATTGTATGTAACCTTGTCATTGTTTATCTTTATACTGTCGATGGCGTGGTGTGTGGTCCTGACGCCTTTGATGGTATGGAACATAGCCGGATTGCAGTCCACCGACTCGAAGTGAGGCAGATTCTGCTTCTCCACCCAAACCGTGTCCGTGGTCTTCACGCCCGTCTCGTACTGTGAGATATGGAACAGATATATGTCCTCGTCTCTCTGATAGCTCATGGGCAGCGAGAGGCTGTCCGTAGCCGTCAGACGGTTTATCACCACCGTGTCGCTGCCGTCGTCGTCCATGTTGCGCGGAATGCTCACGCTGAGCGTGTCGGCAAGCGTCTTCACGTCGCCCGCCAGCTTCACCTTGGCGTACACCTTGTTATAGAGCGGACAGTCGAAGGTGGTGCAGGCTCCGAACGTCATCACCGCTGCGGCGGCAAGTGTGTATAGGCTTATTCTTCGCATCTCAATGTCTTCTCTATCTGATAGTCGTTGCGGTTCTGCGATGAGCGGCTGATGAGGTCGCCGATGAATCCTGCGAGGAACAGCTGCGTGCCTATCATCATCATCGTCAGCGCTATGAAGAAGTAAGGCGAGTCGGTGATGAGGCGCTGCGGTATGCCGTTGGAGAGACACCACAGCTTGTCCGCTCCGAGAATCACTACGGAGAGGAAGCCTATGAAGAACATCATCGTGCCGAGGAATCCGAACACGTGCATCGGCTTCTTGCCGAAATTGCTCAGGAACCACAACGTGATAAGGTCCAGATAGCCGTTGACAAAGCGGTTCCATCCCATAAACTTCGACTTGCCGAACTTGCGAGCCTGATGATGAACGGGCTTCTCGCCAATCTTGTCGAAGCCGGCGTTCTTTGCGAGATACGGAATGTATCGGTGCATCTCGCCGTACACCTCGATGTTCTTCACCACGTCCTTGCGGTAAGCCTTCAGTCCGCAGTTGAAGTCGTGCAGGTTGTGAATGCCGCTCACCTTGCGAGCCGTAGCGTTGAAGAGCTTTGTGGGAATGGTCTTTGAGAGCGGGTCGCCCTGCTTACGGTTCTGCTTATATCCTGAAACGAGGTCGTAACCCTCGTCCACGATCATGTGATAGAGACCCGGTATCTCGTCAGGCGAGTCCTGCAGGTCAGCGTCCATCGTGATGACCACGTCGCCCTTGGCAGCCTTGAAGCCGCAGTAGAGAGCTGGACTCTTGCCGTAGTTGCGGCGGAACTTTATGCCCTTCACCTTGTCCGACTTCTCCGCTAACTGCTCTATCACCTGCCAAGAACGGTCAGTTGATCCGTCGTTTACGAATATCACCTCGTAAGAGAAACCGTTGGCGTTCATCACGCGCTCTATCCATGCGTAGAGTTCGGGCAGCGATTCCTCCTCGTTATATAGCGGTACGATTACTGTTATGTCCATATTCTGTATTTATTATCTTCAGTTTGCTTTTTATTTGAACTTGCGAGAGTTCTGTTGTTTATGCGTTTATCTTTCCTGCGTTCTGCGTGTTGCCTTTGCGTCGGCAAACCAATGCTATTGGCAGACTTATGAATACGCCCACCACAAAGTTCTGCATCATGAACATAAACGCCCATTGTATAGGCGTGAGCATGTTTATTGTTTTTATGGCATCGTCAATCTGTGCCTTGTCGATGCCGCTCTGCTCATACAACGGGGTTACCTCTGTAAGTGCTTTGCATATAGTCTGTGCGAAGACGCCATTGTCGAGAAATTGGAAATAGGCAAACTGCACCAGCGCGAAGGCCAGCGAGGCATAGAAGAACGTGTAGATGCCATGAAGCAGTCCACGTCTGAAAGAGATGATGCCGCCCAGCGCATAGTCGCGAAACTTGCTCATTCGCCATGCAAGAAAAATCGGCGTTGATATTGTCAGCAGGTCGGCAATGGCGCCTGCCTTCAATAGGGTGTAGCAAGCGAAGCTCGCTGTCCATAGCAACGCCATTAACATGCCGTCCTGACGGGCAAACGCTTTCACTTGCATAAAGCTTTCTATTTTTGTCATCTTTGCTTGTTATTGTCCTTACATTTAAGATGCAAACTTACTACTTTTTTTCCGATTATATGGTCAAGTGGCTTATTTATTCACTTTTTTTAGTTTTGACTCTCTCTTATATAAGTTATTCAGCAACGTAGGGCTTTATTATCTCCGCCCATTTCTGATATCCCTTGCCGAGTAGGTGCAGTCCGTCGTTGGTGTAGTCAGCGTTCATCTCGTTGGTGTTGGGATTGATAAAGGCGGCGTATAAGTCGATGTAAGTAAGGCGGTTGCGCTTAGCCACCTTTTTCAGCAATTCGTTCAGGACGGGCACGTCAGCCTGACGCTTCATGTGACCTGTGAACATATTGTATACAGGATTGAGAGGCAGAACACTCTGCATGTAGACACGTGTGGCGGGCGACTCCTTCTTTATGCGCTTCACAATCGTCTCTATGTTCTTCGCTATAGAGTCAACGCTGAGACCGCCGGAGAGGTCGTTGATGCCGATAAGCAGAAACACCTTCGAGGGCTTTCCTGCTGTGATGACGTGCAGACGGTCGAGCACGCCGTTGGTGGTGTCGCCGCTGATGCCGCGGTTCTTGGCATGCGCATTGCCGAGCAGCTCAGCCCACTCACAACCGTTGGTGATGCTGTTGCCCAGGAATATGATGTCGTCCTTGCTTGTCGGCAGCGTCTCGAAGAGTGTTGCACGCTGGTCATAGAATGTGGTGTGCTTGCGCACCTGAGCCTGCATTGCCGTGCAGAGACAGAAGAGGCACGTCAGAAATAGAAATCGTTTCATCTTGTTTTTGTTGTTTGTATGATTAGTTTTTATAATATGTAATTGCAAACTTACCAATAATTTCTCTCACAGACAAATATTTACGCTTAAAACACGACCCGAATTATGAATTAGAAATTTTGAGTTTTGAATTATTCTCGGCTTCGCCTACGATTTTGAATTGTTCAGTTGTGAATTGGAAGATGTCGTCTTGTTAATTCAAAACTGAACAATTCACAATGCGCCTTGGCGCACAATTCAAAATTCCTAATTCAAAATTCCTAATTCGGACACCGTCCACCATGCAAATATCGTACAAAGAGTAAAAAGCTGTTACAAAATAAAAATCAATTATAGAGAATCAAAAAGCTGTTTTTAGTTTTTTTACAGCATCAAAGCCACTCTCTATCACCGTCAAAACACACAAAGCGTCCTCATAGCGCCGCTTTCACAGCCTAAAAGCGTTACTGTTGCAAGGCAATAGTTGAAGTATTGGGTTGCAAAACAAGCACTATGACATCTTAAAAGTGCCACTTTGACAACCCGCTTGTTTACGTATTTTTCCTACAAACCGCATAACCGGCTGTGTATTAGCGATATAGCCCCAAACGCTCAAAACTCAAGAATTTCGCACCAAAGATTTCTTCGTGCGTTCAACTCATAGTATTGAACATCAGAAATGCAAATATTGTCAGGCAAACTAACCGCTAAACAGGAATTTGTCAAAGCCCTGCCTACCGCAGCAGACTCACAGATAAACTGCAATTTATCTGTGATATGTAAAAAGTAAGAACTTGAGCAAAAGTTAATAGATTGAATTGATAGGATAAAACCTGCTTTCATGTCTTCTTGTCAAAAAAAACTGTCTTCCTGTCAAAACAGCCAATTCAAATTGAATAATTCACAATCGCAGGCGAAGCCGAGAATAACTCCTAACTCAAAATTCAAAACTCATAATTCGGGCGATATGTCGCCCGATAACCTTGTGTTTTGTTCCGCAATAGCGGCGTTCTTGCATAAACATAGCGCAATTCCTACGGAACAATATTAAGCGATTAAGAAAAAATGTGTAACTTTGCAATTGGTCTTTCCATTGATTGCCGGCAATGAGTTGCGCGGCGCTAATCAGCGGATCGGCCCGGTTATAATAAGAAAGACGTTTGCTAACGTGTTCTTCTGTTCTATTGAAATCTGGTAAATTTCTACATGACAAACAGAGGAAGACAGCGGTGGGCGTCTACCCATCGTGTATATATACACAGCCAAAGGTGTACCCTTTTCGTTCGTGAAGAGGGTACATCCAGTGCTATCTATATATATCCAATTGGCGTAGGCTTCTATTGCTTTCGGTCCTTGTTGTCATAGGTTTTACCAGAACCTCAATAGGCAAGAATTCGAATTGCAATATGATTCCTACGCCATTTCTTTGTACCTTACAATTAAATTATTTCAATAATCAAAAAAATCTCTTGTTATAAGGAATCAACATGGGATACTTATAACAAAGGATTGATGGACACCTTTAATATTAGTAACCGTAGATATCTAGGGAATAAATATAAATTGTCTGCTTGGATAAAAGAAATCGTTGAAGAAAATTGTGGGGAAATAAACTCTTTCTTTGATGTCTTTTCTGGTACAGGAAGTGTTGCATCTGCATTTATTGATAAACGTCTTGTAGTTTGTGACATGATGTACTGCAACTATTTGGCGGCATTGTGCTGGTTTTCGCCACAAAGTTTTGATAGGAACAAATTGGCAAGCTTGATGGAATATTATAATACTTATGATGTTTCGAATGAATCTAATTATATGTCTGAGAATTTTGCGGATACATATTTTGACTTGTACAACTCGCAGAAAATAGGTTTTATCCGTGATGACATTGAACGTAGGTTTCATAGTAAAGAAGTGAATGAAAAGGAGCGTGCAATGGTTATAACGTCTTTAATTTATGCAATGGATAGAATAAGTCACACATGTGGACATTATGATTCTTTTATTCGTGATGGTAAATATGTTGGTGAGTTGTTGTTGCGTATGCCAGATAACGATTATTTATTGAATTCTGAGAACTCGATTTATTGTGCTGACTCAAATTCTATAGCCTCAAAAGAAGTCGTAGACTTGGCGTACCTTGATCCTCCTTACAATAGCAGACAGTATTGCGATGCTTATCATTTATTGGAGAATGTTGCCCGTTGGGATAAGCCGCAAGTATACGGTATTGCTAAGAAAATGGACAGGTCAGAGATGAAAAGTAGTTATTGCAAGAGCATAGAAGCTGCGAAATCACTAAAAGACTTAGTCTTGAACTTGAACGCGCGTTTTATATTGCTATCTTACAACAACAATGGAAAGAAACTTCAATGTCGTTCAAATGCCAAAATATCAGATAGTGAAATTATGGAAATCCTTTCCTTGCGTGGAGATGTAAATGTTTTCACGATGGATTATCATGGATTTGATGCAGGTAAGAGTGAATTAAACAAAGACAATAAAGAGCGATTATTTTTATGCAGCGTAAACAAATAAAAAACTATGTGGCTTCACCATTGAATTATCAAGGTGGCAAAGCACGTATATTGGACCAATTGTTGCCTTACTTTCCTGCTGATATAGACGTTTTCGTAGACTTGTTTTGTGGAGGTTGTAATGTTGGCATGAATGTAAAAGCAGATCGGGTGGTTTATAATGATAAGTCAAAGCATTTGATTGGTTTGTTGAAGGCTTTCAGAAGAATGCGGACTGACACTATAATTAGTAGAATAAATCAATTAATTGATGAATTTGGGTTTAGTCAAACTCGATTTCACAATTTTGCATACTATGGTGGAGGAGCAAATCTTGGAGTCTCTAAATACAACAGGGAAAAATATCTTTTGTTAAGAGAACGTTTAAATAATCATCCCAAAAAGGACAACCAATACTATATACTTTTATATACATTGGTATTATTTGGATTCAATAATCAAATTCGCTTTAATGATAAAGGAGAGTTTAATCTGCCAGTAGGCAAACGTGACTTTAATGTTGTGATAGAAGCTAAACTAATTCGCTTTTTAGAAGCGTTAAAAAGTCAGAATTGTAGTCTGGTATGTGGTGATTTTCGTTCTTTTGACTTTGGTGGATTGACAAAAAGAAGTGTTGTTTACTGCGACCCTCCTTACTTAATAACTACAGCTACATATAATGAAAAGGACGGTTGGACGGAAAAGGATGAAGTTGACCTTCTTGCAATGCTTGACACTTTAAACAGGAGAAATGTGAGGTTTGCTTTGTCGAACGTCTTAACTCATGAAGGCAAGGAGAACAATATACTTGCTGAGTGGATAGAGGCGAATCATTATAATGTTCATCATATATTTATGGACTACCATTACAGTAATTATCAAAAGAAATCAACAAAAGCTGACTCTACAGAAGTTTTAATAACTAACTATTAGTTGGAGGATTTGTAATGAAATACGATAGGATTGCATATACTTCTTTTATGTGGAAGTTAGGTACAACTTCCTTTAGGACAAAGGAGTTTAACTGTAAGACCGAAAGACAATTGGCTTTGCTTGATGATTTTTGGAAACTTCCTGACAATGCAGACCAAGGCTGGGAAAAAAAGTACATGGCTAAAGGTCAGAAGGATATTTATGAGATAAAAGTTCGATACTATGACTATCTTGTAGATAATGGTTTTATGAAAGGTGGTGAGCCATGGGATAGAAAATACAAAACGGCACGTGAGAAAACATGCGGTCTTTATGATATGGGATTGATAAATGAGAATCATCGCTTAACCGAAGCTGGAAAATATTTGCTTGATATGTCTCGCACCCATTCTTATGGTAAAATGACAGATCTTGGCATTTCGTATGATAGCATATTGTATCTTGGTCAACTTCTTAAAACAAGTGTAAGGGTTGGTGGTAATACTGTTCGCCCATTAATTGTTGTGTTGTATTTACTAATAAATCTCGACTATCTGTCTATAAATGAGTTTAGGTATTTAGTCCCTTTATGCACAGATGAATTATCAACATCTAATATTTTGGAACAAATACGCCAACTGCGTAATGGAAAGGGTGATATAGATAAAGCAATAAAAGAAGTGATGTTGTCTAAGACAAATTACAGGATGGGAATGGAAAGGTTTGTAGAAAACGAATATTCGCCCGAATTGCTTCTTTCTGTTGGTATGAATAGGAAAAGTGCCAATTACGACAAACCCTATGTCTCTTTGTTTCAGGACTTACATTCTGTCTATATGGATAAAGATTATTCAAAGGTGGAGAGTCTGCTCTATGATCTGAAAGCATTTCAGTCATCTATTGCAATCAAGTGGAAGAAACTTATTTTTAAGTCATGTTTAACAACTAATATAAAGAAGTTGAGAGAAGAAGCACTTAATCCGTTACCCGAATATGTATTGAAAACGGATAAGGATTTTCGTGGCTTTTTCTTCTTGACCATGCACTTGTTTAAAGCAAAAGCAACGTTGGAAGACTATTTGGATTTAAATAGAAGGTATTTGGGTCTGACAAATTGTTTTGTTTTTGCAGATGAACAAGTTAGATTGGACATTGTACCTAAACAATTTTTTGCAAATGCTATTGACCAATTGTACAAAGATGCTTATACTGTTTGTCCGAGACTGGAAGAAAACTGTAAATTAGTGGACATAAATCCAGCTCTAGTGTTTGATAAGAATGAGATAATAGCTGGTGTAAATAGGGATTTGGGCACATCTATAAGCACTATTAATGAAGCCTTTGATGAAGTTGATAAGATACGCTATCAGCGCTTGAACAAAATGATAGACTCTAAATTTTCTGATGATGTACTTCAGAGGTTGCTTGACGATTTTGAAGAAAGAAACGATGATGAAATAAGCCTGTTAGTGACGGATAATGCTGACATACCTACGATATTTGAGTACATTATGGGAATTGTATGGTATAAGGTGAGTGGCAGAAAGGGTAAAATACTACATTACCTAAAACTGTCTCTTGATGCAAATCTGTTGCCTGTAACTCATGCAGCAGGAGGTGAAGCGGATATTGTATATGAATATCAAAACTGTGAATTCTATCCAAATCATGGTTTGCTTTTGGAGGCGACACTTGCGGATGGTACTAATCAGCGAAGAATGGAAATGGAACCTGTATCAAGGCACTTGGGGCGATATTTGTTACGTACCAAAAACAAATACAGTTATTGTATATTTGCCACAAGTTACTTGGATATAAATGTAATAAATGACTTCAGAGGACGTAAACTTTTGGGGTATTATGATGTCTCAGATTGTAATAATTATGTGGACAGTATGAAAATAATTCCGCTTTGCACAAGGGACATAAAGCTAATCTTGCAGTACAAATTGACTTATGAAGACTTGTATGAGTTCTTTGATGAGGCCTATAAGACAGAGGAACGCCAGGCTAAAAGATGGTATGAACATTATGTCAGTATAGAAACTGCGTATTTGAACAGGCAGAGGTCGAATTCTGATGCTCTTATGGCTGCGGAACCCATGAGCATGTAAAGATGTGCAATTATTATATTAAAAAAACAGGTTATTTGTTTCATAGATAGGGGGTGATTTCAATTCACCCCCTAGGATGCGCACAATCTGCGTCCTTTTTTCATAATGTCCTTATAAACGCTGAATTATTTCCTCCTTTTACATGCAAGCTGAAAATGCTGCGATATTAACAATAGAAGAGCCTACTGTGTCTAATTGTCCTGCATCAAACATACCGACTCCGATTGAAATAGCTTCGTTTTCATCATCTGCATTCACAGTTATGGTAACGATGTCTGCGTCTGTTGTTATTTCTACTTGGTAGAGGTTCATAACTTTATCTCCTTTATATAATCTGCAACAGCTTTTTGCCATACAATAGTGAATGATTCACTGTTCTGATAGGCATAGAATGTGATAGAATCTCTGTCTGTCAGGTATTTTGACTCTATCTCATACACCTTTGTTTCTCCATTATAAGAGCATTCTACTCTTAAAATATCAAAGGTTGAGCTATCATTAAACCTACATCTGAAATTGTTGGTTTCTCTGTTAAAGTTGACGTTTCTACGGATAATTTTTACCATTTTTCCTCCATTTATAGGATAACAAGATTGTGTAGGTATTGTTTTTTTTATTGTTGTTTTCATAGAAGTGACTTTAACTGATTTTACTTTACACTTTTCTTGTTGTTTTACTAATTTACTTCA
>OIXX01000541.1_pt1 | contig 21537 bp, 17 predicted proteins | sample 1588161 | NCBI WGS metagenome assembly OIXX01 (sample SAMN03283274) | human gut metagenome | biome: human-associated habitat; material: feces | host: Homo sapiens | place: Peru | collected 2012
CGCATAGAACGAGGAACTGCTTCTTTGTCAGGTCTATGGGATATTCCTTTCCGTTCTTTACAGTTAGCTGACAAACGAAGCTAGCACGGTGGAGTGCGATGTCCAAGATAAAATAGGGACGGAGGAAAAATGAACACTTGAATGAGGGTGCTGTGGCGGCCGTGTGTGGTTCGAGTCGTGAGCGGGATTGCACTAAATCCGTGCGCTCGAGGTCTCCGGCACCATCGGCATGATGCTCCGCGGCGCCTTCCCGATGGTGTGGCTCATCAAGCGCTACCTTGCCGGTCCGCTTCAGAAGCTCGGCGGCCTCGTGGGTCTTTCCAGTGATGCCACGGCCGGCCTGCTCGCCGGCGGCGCCAACGTGCTTGCGCTGCTCTCGATGATCAGGGACATGAAGGCACGCGACAAGGTCATCTGCCTGGCGTTCGGCGTGCGCGCGGCGTTCCTCTTCGGCGATCATCTGTCTTTCACGGCTAACTTCCAGCCTTCGCTCATCGTGCCGGTGCTGCTGGGCAAGCTCGCGGGCGGCATCTGCGCCGTGGCGTTCGCGCGCCTGCTGGCCGTGCGCCACACGGAGGAGCTCGAGGCCGCGGACGGGGAGGGCGCCGTCTCGGAGTAGGCACTTAGTCATTCGCTCGAAAAGCTTGGGGTCGGATCGCCTTCCTGAGGCGAACCGGCCCCTTGCAGTTTGCTGTGCCTCGGCCCGGCCTCCCGATACGCTAGTGTATGCACTGTCAAGTCGAGGCGTCACTAATAGGATGGCGAAGCAATGACAAAAACCCTCACGGTCTTCACCCCGACGTACAACCGTGGTTACATCATCGGCAAGCTTTACGAGAGCCTGTGCGCCCAGACATGCGATGACTTTATCTGGCTTATCGTTGATGATGGCTCGACGGACAATACGGCTGAGCTTATAAGGGGTTTCAAGAACGAGGGCAGGCTCGACATTCGGTATCTACGACAGCAAAACTCCGGCAAGGCTATAGCGCATAACACCGGGGTTGAAGCGTGCAATACTGAACTGTTCTTCTGTGTCGACTCCGATGACACGGTCCCACCGGACGCCGTGGCATCAATCCTTCGGCTTTGGGAACGTAGGCGTGATGACCCGAATATTGCCGGGATAATCGCCATGCGCGGGAGCGACGCTACGACTCCGCTGGGAACGGCTTTTCCCGATGGGCTGGAGACCACTACGATGTGGGATCTCTACTACAAGCTGCATCACCGTGGGGACACCGCTCTCATTTATCGTACCGGCATTCTGCGCGACTACCCATTCTGGGTCGCTCCTGGCGAGAAGTTCATGGCTGAGACATATGTCTATCATCAGATAGATCAACGCTACCATCTGGCGGTTCTCGACAAGATTGTCTGGATTACCAAATATCTACCAGATGGCTACACGCATAGCGTCCGCAAGGTCACGCGGGAGAGCCCCGTGAGCTATATGACGCTCAAGCGGATGTACGTTGACTATGCCGACTCGTTTTTGCTAAAGCTCGAGAATGCGGCCCTGTGCCTTGTTGGAGCACACTTTGCCGGGCGCTTCCGTGAGGCGTTCAAGGGGCTGCCGGGACATGCACTGGCCCTCCTTGCGACGCCGATGGCCTGGGTGTTGTGGCACACGGCATTCAAGGAGAAGGGTGCTTCCTAGGGGCAGACCGCGCCTTCCGGCGGCGCTTCTCGGGGCTATGCGTTCGCGAACTCTCCTTCTTCCAGCCGGTAGGCCTCGCTGAAGTGGGGGATGCGCTCGGTCTCGGGCGGCAGCTTTCTCCAATCGCCGTACCAAGCCTCGAGTGCTCGCTCGGGCTGAGCAGGGACCGGGAAGCTCCGACCCTCGAACGTGGCCGTAGCAACCGGCAGATAGCAGTCGATTGGCAGACGGGAGACGACGCTGGCATCAACGAGGCAGACGAACTGCGGATGTTGATCTTCAGACGCCAACGGGACATTCGCTTCTCGTGCCTCCTCGTCCATTTGACGCGCGATGTCGTACGGATCGAACATGCGACCAAGAGGGGCGAGCAGGCGCTTGGCGATAAGCGCCGGCATGCTCACGGCGACAGCGGGGTTGCCGACAGCAATCTCCTTCTTGGTGAAGAGGCTTTTGAGCGTCTTGAGCTTGCGAGTGAGATCGTCCTCGCCCCTCACAGTCTCGAGCGGAAAGACATCAATCCATACGCCAGACGGAAAGGAGTGCTTAAGGAACTTCTCGTAGACAAGCGTATGCGTGTCTATGAGCTTGAGGAACTGGTGGATGGAGCTTCGATTGCGATAAGACGTAAGCTTGTAGCGTCCGTTTTCCAAGTTCTGGGACAGCTCGTAGAATCGTTCATAGTCGGCACGTGGCATGAAAACGTCGATGTCGTCGTCCCAGGGGATGAACCCGTGATGCCGTATGGCACCCAAGAGCGTGCCAAACGCGAGGAAGTACGTAAGACCGTGCTTTGAGCAGATGCGGTCAAACTCGCAGAGTATGTCGAACTCGATGGACTTGAGGTCATCTGATGCTAGCGGCTGCATGTTCGGTTCCCCCATAGGACTCGCTTGCTTATATCGGCATGGCGCGGTCTTTGATGATATGCGTTTAGGGGTTTTGTGGCTTCAGTGGATGCACGGTGCCCTTGGTATGATGGCTCCCGTTGGAAGACCGTGAAAGCGGGGGGGGCGAGCGTGGCGGGCGAAGCATCGGGGTCCGACAAGGGCGGGCTTTCCATCAGGCAGAACATGCTGTGGAACTCCGCCGGCTCCATCGTCTCGCTTGGATGCCAGTGGGCAATCACCGTTCTCATCGTCCGGCTGTCGTCGGGTTATGGTCAGGCCGGAGTCTATTCTCTTGCTATGTCTGTATACGGCATCTTTAATCCGCTTGCTCAGTATCGTCTTTATACGTATCAGGTATCTGACGTGGAGGGCGAGTACAGCCTCGGGGAGTATTTCTCCTTCCGTCTCATAGCCGCTTCTGTTGCCATCATCTTGACATTTGGCTACGCGCTCTTGACCTGCCCGGCTGATGCCGTGGTCTCGATCATGCTATATGCCCTCTATAAGGTCCTCGGCCTTGTCATCGACGTCTTCCATGGTTCTGACCAGGTCTTTCACCGGATGGACTACATAGGCAAGTCCCTGACCATGCAGGGTGTCTCGTCACTTGCCCTCTTCGTGATCTTTTTTTCTACGACGGGGTCGCTTGAGCTCGCAATCGTGGCAATGTGTGCTGCCACGGCGCTGATCGCGCTGTTTTATGATGTGCCGAGGGCGTGTGCCCTGACGGAGTTTGTGCCGGGCATCAGCAGGGCGAAGACGCTCCGACTTGCACTGAGATGCCTTCCTATCGTAATAGCGGGAATTGCCTGCTCTGCGGCTCCTGCTCTTCCGCGTCAGTACCTGTCTGCGTCGGAGGGGACGGCGGCCCTCGGAGCTTATGCCTCAATGGCGGCGCCTGTTGCGATTATCCAAATGGGTGTCTCATACATCTACAATCCGCTTCTGAGCTACTACTCGGAAAGTTATGCCGCCCGCAACCGTTCGAGCTTTCTGAAGCTTGTGGGGATGACGATTGCGGGCGCCTGCGGGGTTGGGATTGTTTGCGCTGTGGGGTTGGAGTTCCTGGGTGGACCATTGCTGAGCCTCGTGTATGGTGAGGGAATTCTTGCATACCTCTACCTCTTGCAACCTCTCATTCTGCTTGCGGTGCTTACGGGGCTCATGTGGTTCGTGAATGACCTGCTCATAGCCCTGAGAAACTTTTGCCATACCTTTATTGGGAGTATTGTTGCCCTGGTGGTGTCGGCGGCCTCTACGATTCCTGCCGTGAGGATGCTCGGTCTCAACGGGGTGACTGCGGCTACGATGGCCTCGTGCGTCGCCGGCGCGGCGTACATGGCAGTGGCGCTTGCCATGCAGGTTCATCATCATTTCAAGGAAACGGGGGAGGCTGAGTGATGGACGCAGACGAGGCTCTTCATAAGCTGCAGGCCGAGGAGCTCGACATTCTGCTGACGCTCGACCGGTTCTGTCGGGCCAACAGCATCTCCTGGTTCCTGGATTCTGGCACGGCGCTTGGCGCTATCAGGCACCAGGGCTTCATTCCCTGGGACGATGACGTGGACATTGCGATGCTACGCCCAGACTATGAGCGCTTTCTCAAGCTCGCCCAAGAGGGGCTTCCAAAGGGCTATTCGCTTCACACCTTTGAGAACACTCCAGGTTTTGCGGGGTTCTTTGCGAAGGTGTATCGCGATGGAACGCGCTTCGAGACGGCCGAGACAGCCGAGGCCGCCTGTCCGCAGGGGATATTTGTAGATATATTCTGCTATGAGCGTCTTGCACGAGACTCAGGGGCTCGCACTCGCCAGATTCGCAACGCACTCTGGTCACAGCGACTCTCGTACCTCTATCATGCGCGGAGCATTACCGTTCCGCATCACGGCGCTCTGGGAACCGTCGAAAGGGCGGGCTGTGCTGTTGCTCACGGCTTCGTGAAGGTCTTTGTGGGCCCAAGTCGTACGAGGCTGCTCAGGCGCTTTGAGCGCTCGCTTATTCGGGACGAGGCGCTACTGTCTGATGACGTCATCAACCTTGTGTGGCCCTACACGGGACCCATTCCCGTTGAGCTGCTCAGCCCCGTCACCTTTGCCTCGTTCGAGGGGCACAGGCTGCCCGTCCCTGGCAAGTGCGAGCGCTATCTCGAACTGCTCTATGGGAACTGGCGGGAGCTACCGGCTCCCGATGATCGTCATACGCACCTCCCCCTTCGTATTGACTTCGGGGATGGAATGGTATGGAGACGTGGGGACTAACCGTGGCGTGCTCGGGAGATACATACGCTCTTTTCTCTGCGCTTTATTTGCCAAGTATGGGGGGCGTCGAAAAATACACCGATAACCTCGCCCGCGAGCTCGCTCGGGAGGGTCATAGAGTTGTCATTGTGACCAGCGCCATGGAAGGTGAGCCCTCATATGAGATGATCGATGAGGCCATCGAGGTTATGAGGCTGCCTGCCTGGCAGCTCCTGGGCGGCAGGCTTCCGATGCCAAGAAGAAATCGGGAGTATCGCAGGCTCGTTGGCGAGCTTGCGCGGAGAGACTGGGCCGGTGTGCTTGTCAATACGCGGTTCTACGCGCATTCGCTTCTGGGCTCGAAGATTGCCAGGCGCTGTGGCGTTCGTCCGGTGGTGCTCGATCACGGGTCTGCCTATCTCACGCTTGGCGGCCCCTTCGTAGATGTGTTCGTGCGGGGTTGGGAGCATGCTGCTACCTTGCTCCTTCGGCGTTGCCCCGCCGACTATTACGGCGTTTCCCGTCGCAGCGCAGACTGGCTACGGACGTTTGGTATCGAGGCCGCTGGCGTGCTGCCCAACGCTATTGATGCTTCCGCCTACCGAGCATCAGCCTCGGCACGCCGGTTTAGGTCGGAACTCGGGATTCCCGAGGGCCACTTGTTTGTATCCTTTACGGGCAGGCTCATCCCCGAAAAGGGAGTTGACGTTCTGGTGGACGCCATGGACCTGCTTGGCGGCTGTCCGGTCACGCTGGTGGTCGCCGGGGACGGCCCTCTTCGCTCTCGGCTCAGCGGGGTCGCTAGCGACCAGGTGAAGTGGGTGGGTCGCCTCGTTCAGTCCGATATAGCTGCCCTTCTTCTCGAGAGCGACCTCTTCTGCCTTCCCACTCGTTCCGAGGGCTTTTCGACCTCACTGCTCGAGGCTTCCGCCTGCGGAGTCCCCTCTCTTATCACGGAAGTCGGGGGCACGGACGAGCTGGTCCCGACCCCTCAATACGGGAACGTCATACATGGTGACGTGACTGCCGAGTCGCTTGCTGCGGCAATTCGTGAGCTGGTGCGGGACCGACCCTTACTTGCGGCGCAGGGCGAGCGTGTCCGGGAGCGCGTCGAGCAGACGTGCTCGTGGAAGGCAACTGCGCTGGCATTCGTGGAAGCTTGTGCTCGCGCGAATGGCGCTGCCTTGTAATCGCTCCCGAGGGGGGTAGACTAATGAAGTTATCCGTATGATTTCGTTACTTGTTTCGACGAATGGATCAGACCACGTGAACGTCCTTGCGATTATTCCTGCATATAACGAAGAAGAGAGCCTTTTAAATACAGTTGAGGAACTCCGTCGGGTTGTCCCCTCCTTTGATTATGTCGTGATCAATGACGGCTCGTCTGATGGCACGGAAGAGATTTGTCGCACACGCGGACTCAATCATGTTACGCATCCGGTCAATCTCGGGCTGACCGCCGGCTTTCAAACAGGCGTCCGCTATGCCCTCAATCACGGGTACGATGCCGTCGTTCAGTTCGATGCTGATGGCCAGCATCGTCCCGAGTATCTCAAGACCCTTATGGAGGAGATGGAGCTAACAGGCGTCGATATCGTGATCGGTTCTCGGTTTATTAATGCGAGCAAATCTTTTTCTGCTCGTATGATTGGTTCGAGGCTCATCACTTTTATTATTTTGCTGACGACTGGGGTACGTGTTACCGACCCTACCTCCGGCCTGCGTCTCTATAACCGCAGGGCGATGGAAGCTTTTGCCCAGAAGTACGACTTTGGTCCCGAGCCTGATTCCGTGGCTTACCTCATCCGCCACGGGTTCAGGGTTTCCGAAGTCCAGGTTTCCATGAGAGCGCGCCAGGCGGGGGAGAGCTACCTGGGCCTGGGAAAGTCAATTCAGTACATGGCGCGGGTTGTTGTCTCTGTTCTTTTTGCGCAGTGGTTTAGGTAGGAGCTTCCATGACTTTGGGAATCAGGTGCCTTCTTCTTCTCGGATCTCTTTGGATTTTGGCATTCGTATGTCGCAAGCTTCGAAAGTCTAGCCTGGGCGTGGAGGATTCTATCTTTTGGCTGGTTCTCGCCCTGCTTCTTATAGTTGAGGCGGCATTTCCTCGACTCATTTACTGGGCGTCAGACCTTATTGGATTTCAGTCTCCGTCTAACCTTGTCTTTCTGTGTGGAGTTGCGATTCTGCTTGTGCGTCTCTTCTCGCAGGACTGCAAAATATCCGAGCTGCGCCACAAGCTCACCGTATTTGCTCAGCATGAGGCACTCAATACGGTCAAAGACGACGATGATGCTCCGGTTTTTTCGAGCGAGCCCGCCGGCTCCGATCTCTCCAGGGAGAGATAGATGATAAAGAAGGCAAAGACTGCCATGCATGTACTGATGTTCGGCGATACGAAGGACGGAAGTACGGGAGAAGCCAAGGCCACCGATGACAGTGCCCGACTAGGGCGGTTCCCCTCAGTACCGTGGCTTCTGGCGGGCTTCGTTTCGCTTGGCCTCTATGCCCTCGTGCTCTATGCCTACTTTGACGTTCGGCGACCTCTTTGGGTCGGCGCTGCCTCTATGGCACTTTTTGCAATAGCTGGCGCGGCATCCGTAGCCGCCGCAAGGGGAAAGGTGTATGGCGAGACCCCGTATATCTGCGCCCTATTTCTGTCTGGCTTGCTCATGATGGCGGTGTTCACGCCCGGCACGGTTCCGGATGAGAACTATCACTTCAACTCAGCGTATAAGTGGTCTGACATGTTGATGGGCTTTCAGGTGGATGATGATAGCATCGCCATGCGCCTGGACGACGTTATGTTCGAACAGAACGTAATGGTGAACTACACACTTGACCGCCATGCCTACGATGCCGTCCTCTCTCAGCGCGGGCCCCTTGTTGAAGATGGATCAGTAGTTCAGTTTGACGTGCCCTCGTCATATAGCGTCACGGCCAATGTGCCCCAGCTTAGGCTTCCTGCCGCACTTGGCATTACCCTGGCGAGGCTCCTGGGGCTTGGCTCTGCGCCATTGTTTTACCTCGGAAGGCTTTGCAACTTTGCATTTTTTGCCGCGCTGGTCATTGCCGCAGTGAGACTCACCCCAGTGGGTGCCAACGTCATGAAAGTGGCGTCGCTGCTTCCTATGACGCTGCATGTCGCGGCATCCTACTCGTATGATGCCGGCACAATCGGTCTTGCGTTCCTGTTTACGGCGCTGCTGCTTCGTTCTGTATGCGGAAAAGGGATCATGAGCAGGAGGGATATTGCGGCCTTGGTCACTGCTGCTTTTGTGCTGGCGCCGTGCAAGTCCATATATGTCCTGCTTATTTTTGGAGTGCTCCTCATTCCTGGCTCCAGATTTGCCTCAAGACGGCAGGCCGTTCTTTTCCGGCTCGGCATTCTTGCCGTTGCGCTTGGAGCGGTCTTGCTCATGCGGCTGCCCACGCTACTCTCCTGGAGCGGGGCCGTTGCCGCCGAGGGTGACGGGCTTAGCTATCGAGGCGAGGAAGCAGGTCACTTCTATACCGTTTCTGGACTGCTTGCGGATCCGATCAGATCGGCACTGCTCGTGGCGCGAACGCTCTTCGTTATGGCGTCAAACTATCTGTTGACGCTCATGGGAGCATCTCTTGGTTGGTTCCAGTCCAATCTCCAAGCATCCACGTTCTTTGCCTGTTTGTTATGCGGCGTGATGGTCGCCTCATTCATGGCGGCGCCGGACGATCGCAGGGTACTCAGCGGGCTTCAGCGCACATGGCTGCTGGTCATTTCGGTCGCTATCTTCCTGGCGTTGATTATCACGTTTGCCGTGAGCTGGACCTTTGATACCGAGCCGATTGTTAGCGGAGTGCAGGGCCGTTACTTTCTGCCTTTCCTGCCGCTGCTCGGCATCGGCCTAAGGGGGAATTCCGTCAGGGCTCATATTCCACTTGGCGACAGGCTCTCATTCCTTCTTCTCTTCATCGACCTTGCGTATTTATTGAGAATTGCCACGTTCGCTGTGGCGTAGGCATCATGAGTTGGTCATCTCGTGAGAGGCGAGTGCTAGGCTCTAAGAACTGGAAGGGAAGGAGTCTTATGAAGGGCATTATCCTCGCCGGTGGTTCGGGAACACGTCTGTACCCGCTCACGCTTGTTACGAGCAAGCAGCTGCTTCCGGTCTACGACAAGCCGATGGTGTACTATCCGCTGTCCACGCTCATGCTGGCGGGTATCCGGGATATCCTCATTATCTCGACTCCTCAGGACCTCCCCAACTTCGAGCGCCTGCTCGGCAATGGCTCATGCTTTGGAGTGAACCTTTCGTATGCCGTTCAGCCTTCGCCCGATGGCCTTGCTCAGGCATTCCTTATCGGCGAGGAGTTCATTGCCGGCGAGCCCTGCGCGCTTGTGCTCGGTGACAACATCTTCTATGGCAACGGCCTGTCCCGCCATCTGCGCCGTGCTGTCGAGAACGCCCAGGCTGGCGCTTCGACGGTTTTCGGTTACCACGTGGACGACCCAGAGCGCTTCGGCGTTGTGGAGTTTGACCAGAACCGCAATGTCGTCTCCATAGAGGAGAAGCCCGCTCGTCCCAAGAGCTCCTATGCCGTTACGGGCCTTTACTTCTATGACGGGCGAGTGTGCGAGTTTGCCAAGCGGGTGCGCCCCTCTACGCGCGGCGAGCTCGAGATTACTGACCTGAACAGGATGTATCTCGAGGACGGGTCCCTCTCGGTGGTGACGCTCGGGCGCGGCTACGCCTGGCTCGACACGGGCACCATGGAGAGCCTGCACGAGGCGGGGGAGTTCGTCCGCGCGGTCGAGCACAGCCAGGACCTGCCCGTGTCGGTGCCCGAGGAGATTGCCTGGGAGAACGGATGGATTGACACTCCCGCCCTCGAGCGCGCCGCTGAGGCCTATGGTAAGTCTGTATACGGTCAGCATCTTAAGAAGGTCGCTTCCGGTCAAATTCTGAGTCGCCAGAGGGACTAGGCGGTCTCTTTCGCTCGGCATGCGAGCGCACTGCATCGATGGTCGTACTGAAAGGAGCTTCGCGTGAGCGACGCGTTCGAGCCCACCAACATCATCGTGACCGGGGGCTGCGGCTTCATCGGGTCGAACTTCGTGCACTTCGTCGTGCGCGAGCACCCCGGCACCCATGTCACGGTGCTCGACAAGCTTACCTACGCCGGTCGGCGCGAGAACCTCGATGGCCTGCCCGCGGACCGCGTCGAGCTCGTCGTCGGCGACGTCTGCGACGCCGGGCTGCTCGCGTGCGTCGTCCCGGGCCACGACGCCGTCGTGCACTTCGCGGCCGAGAGCCACAACGACAACTCCATTGCGGACCCCGAGCCCTTCGTGCGCACGAACGTCACCGGCACGTTCCGCCTGCTCGAAGCCTGTCGCAAGTTCGACGTGCGCTACCACCACGTCTCCACCGACGAGGTCTACGGCGACCTCGCCCTCGACGACCCGGCGCGCTTCACCGAGGGGACGCCGTACCGCCCGAGCAGCCCCTACAGCTCGACCAAGGCCAGCTCGGACATGCTCGTGCGCGCCTGGGCGCGCACGTACGGCCTGCGCGCCACGATCTCCAACTGCTCCAACAACTACGGCCCCTTCCAGCACGTCGAGAAGTTCATCCCGCGCCAGATCACCAACGTCCTCGACGGCTGTCGCCCCAGGCTCTACGGGGACGGCAGGAACGTGCGCGACTGGATCCACACGGAGGACCACTCGCGCGCCGTCTGGGAGATCCTCACGCGGGGCCGCGTGGGCGAGACGTACCTGATAGGCGCCGACGGGGAGCGCTCCAACCTCGACGTGCTGCGCGCGATTCTCGAGCGCATGGGCAAGGACCCGGACGACTTCGACTGGGTGCGCGACCGCCCCGGACACGACCGCCGCTACGCCATCGACTGGGGCAAGCTGCACCGCGAGCTCGGCTGGGCGCCCGTCCATACCGACTTCGCGAGCGGGCTGGACGCCACGATCGCGTGGTACCGCGGGCACGAGGCATGGTGGCGCCCGGTCAAGGCCGCCACCGAGGCTAGGTATAAGGCTCAGGGGCAGTAGGGGGCAACCATGTCCATTTTTGACTTCGAGAAGCCTCTCGCTGCGCACGAGACGGACATTCCGGGCGTTATAGTTTTTGATCTGCCCGTGCACGGGGATTCTCGCGGATGGTTCAAGGAAAACTGGCAGCGGGAAAAGATGGTCGCGCTCGGGCTTCCCGACCTGCGATTCGTTCAGAACAACATCAGCTATAACGACAACAAGGGCGTGACGCGCGGCATCCACGCCGAGCCGTGGAACAAGCTCATCTCTGTCGCAACGGGCTCGGTCTTTGGTGCCTGGGTCGACCTCAGGCCTGGCGCCACGTTCGGGACGGTGTTCACGACGACCCTTGATCCCTCAAAGGCGATTTATGTGCCTCGAGGGGTGGGGAACTCCTATCAGGCGCTCGAGGACGGCACTGCCTACACCTATCTCGTTGACGCGCACTGGTCGGCCGAGCTCAAGAAAACGTACACCTTCGTGAGCCTTGCAGACCCGACTCTCGATATCGACTGGGCCATCCCTCTCGAAGACGCGATTCTGTCTGAGGCGGACCAGCATCACCCCCTGCTCGCCGACGCGCTGCCCATGAAGCCCCGCCGCACGCTCGTGACGGGCTGCAAGGGTCAGCTCGGCCGCGCTGTTCGTGATCTTGCTGAGACGCGAGGCCTGTCCGACTATTTTGACTACTGCGATATCGCTGAGTTCGACTTCTCCGATTCGAGCCAATATGAGAAGTACGACTGGTCGCTCTACGGCACGATCATCAACTGCGGCGCTTATACGGCGGTGGACAAAGCCGAGACGCCGGAGGGCAGGCGCATCTGCTGGAAGGCGAACGCAGCCGGTCCCGCCCTGCTTGCTCAGGTCTGTGCCGAGCACGGCATAACGCTCGTACACATCTCCTCCGACTACGTCTTTGATGGCGCACGAGAGCTTCACGACGAGGAGGAGCTCTTCTCCCCGCTCTCCGTCTACGGGCAGTCTAAGGCTGCGGGCGATCTTGCCGTGAGCGGGTGTCCACGTCACTACATCCTGCGCAGTTCCTGGGTTATTGGGCGTGGGCATAACTTCGTGAAGACCATGAAGATGCTTTCCGACCGTGTGGCAGACCCCGAAGATACGCTCGAGAAGGTCACGGTCGTTGAAGACCAGCTTGGTCGGCTGACCTTCACCGACCAGATGGCGGATGCCATCTTCTGGCTCCTTGGGTATCGCGACGGTGATGTGGAGCCTTCCGTCCCATCTACATACGGAACGTATGACTGCACGGGTGCGGGAGCGGTAAGGAGCTGGGCAGACATTGCTCGCCGAGTGTTCGAGCGTGCGAACGGCAACGGCGACAAGGTGGTGCCCGTGAGCACGGCTGAGTACTACGCTGGCTCGCAGTCCCCCGTTGCGCCTCGACCCGTCCACTCCGCTCTTGACCTCACCAAGCTGAGCGCCGTCGGCTTTTCTCCGCGCGACTGGGAGAGGGAGCTTGAGGAGTATCTGGACGAGTTATAGCTCAGTTCTCACGGTGTTCTTTCTGTTCTCATCTCTCGTTCAAACGTTTGCAGAGAACCTGAATCCGCGGGTACGGTAAGCTAAATAGAATCAAGCAGCATCGGAGTGTGCCAATGGCATGCTCCGATTTCATTCGATAGACAAGGGCGGCTCGTGAGAATAACAAACCGAGACCTTCGCAGAGTGGGGAGAGGCGCAGCCTTGGCAGCAATCGTGGGGCTTGGCCTGGCCTTTGCTACGCCAACCCCGAGCCTCGCTGAAGACACGCAGGTAATGTATCGGCTGTATAACCCTAACTCCGGCGAGCACTTTTACACCGAGAGCTCCTACGAGCGCGACAGCGTGGTCAAGGCCGGCTGGCGCTACGAAGGAGTTGGCTGGGTGGCGCCCACTACGTCTGACACGCCGGTGTATAGGCTCTACAACCCCCATGCCGGAGACCACTTCTACACGACCGACAGCTATGAGCGCGACTCGCTTGTCAAGGTAGGTTGGCGCTACGAGGGCGTTGGATGGTATTCCGGCGGCTCGGTGACGGTCTATCGTCAGTACAACCCGAACGCCAGCGCGGGTTCGCATAATTACACGACAAGCTACTGGGAGAACCAGAGTCTCGTTAAGGCCGGCTGGCTTGCTGAGGGGACGGCCTGGATGGCAGTTTCCGATGAGGCGGCAGGGGCAACCCCGGTAATGGGGTCGCCCAGCACTACGGTCGCGCAGATGGTGGCCTGTTACAACGCTTCCGGAAAGACCTACCCCACTGAGGCCTTCTCTGCTGGTGGGGCGAGAACCATCGCTGATTTCTGCACGCAGCTCTACAACGAGGCCGTTGCGGAGGGGGTTCGCCCCGAGGTGGTCTTCTCGCAAGCAATGCACGAGACGGGCTGGCTGCAGTTTGGCGGAGACGTTCAGGCCTCGCAGTTCAACTTTGCGGGCATTGGCGCCACGGGTGGCGGAGCTGCCGGCAACTCCTTCTCGAGCGTAGCGATTGGGCTCCGGGCTCAGGTTCAGCACCTAAAGGCCTATGCGTCTACCGCCCCCCTTAACGGGACGTGTGTCGACCCTCGCTTCCAGTACGTGACGCGAGGCATTGCACCGAACGTGCAGGATCTGGGCGGAAAGTGGGCTGCTAGCGCGTCGTACGGGTCTAGTATCACATTAATCATGGACGGACTGTCAAAGTACTAACGAATGGGAGCGCAGGAGTGAAACGTACGCATCTCGGGTCTCTCTTTGTGGCCCTTGCTTCGCTCGTCATGGTTCTCGGCCTTCTCGGGCCAGCGACGGGCGCCTTGGCAGAGGGGCTCGCCAAGACGGGCGTTGCGCCGGCGGAGACATCTGTGGCTGCTGCTACTGAGGCGGCATCGACCGATTCGGCTGGTTCGTCTGCGGACTCAGCGACGACTGCGAGCACCACGCCTGCGCCCGCAGACGATCAGGCTGACGAGCAAGCGGCGGGCAGCCAGTCTTCCGTCGGATCTGCTGACGGATCTGAGGACAAGCCGTCTCAAGAGGCCCCCACGGAGTCGGGAGCCCAGCCGGATGATACGCCTGCGCCTGTCGAGGGGCTTGAGTACGTTTACGTTGACACCCAAGTTGTCGCCGTGGGCGAGGACGAGTTCATCGCCATCGGTCTTTCTGACCAGGACGCAGTGGTGAGTTCAGCTACGCTCGAGCTCTTCCCCGCTGATGGCGGGGATCCTGTGGAACTTGATGCGTCCGCGCTTTCCGAGAACGCCATGCTGTTCACGGCTAACTTCTCGGACGACGCGCAGGCGACAACTTGGATAGCGAGTACGTTAACCTATACGCTCCAGGGGTCTGACGAGCAGCACGAGATCGACCTTCCCTCTGAGGGTGATCCCTATCAGTTCGACGTAGTTCGTGCCGACACCGCCGCTGCCATCGGCGATACAAGCGGCGACACGACGGTCCTGACTATCGACGAGGACGGCAAGCTCGAGAGTGCCGATTCCGTCGAGAGCGCCTTGGCCACAGCATCCGAGGGCAGCGCTTCCACTGACGAGGGCACTCGGTCGTATAGCCTCAGCACCGCCTCCATCGGTCAGGACTTTCTCGTTGCCATCGACCCCGGTCACGGTGGCTATGACAGCGGAGCCGTTGGCTATGACCTGCAGGAGAAGAACATCACCCTCTCGATTGCGAACTACATGCGTGCCGAGCTCAATAGCTATGCTGGCGTGAGCACGATGATGACGCGCACAGATGACTCCTACGTTGGTCTCCAGGCTCGCGTTGACAAGGCGAGCGCCGCGGGGGCGCGTGTGTTCGTGAGCATTCACATTAACGCCAGTGATGGCGGCAGCTCGCGCGGTGCCGAGGTCTGGGTACCCAACGGTAGCTCCTATAATTACAGTGCCCATACCGTGGGCACGGCCCTTGGGAACAAGATCGTCGCGCAGCTGGCCAATCTTGGCCTGAGCAACCGTGGCGTGAAGGTCCGCGACTATCCCTCCGGCAGCTCCTCGAGCGTATATCCCGACGGCAGCCGCGCCGACTATTACGCGGTGATTCGCGGCGCACGCAAAGCCGGCATACCTGGCATCATCGTGGAGCATGCCTTCATCGACAATGCCGGCGACGCGAGCTTCATGAAGAATGAGAACAACCTCAAGGCCATGGGCGTCGCGGATGCCACGGGCGTCGCCCAACAGTATGGGTTCACGAAGTCGTCCGAGTCCGTCCCCGCCGGCTCGACGCCTGTGTATCGTGTCTACAACCCTAACAGCGGCCTGCATCATTACACGACAGACAGCTGGGAGCGTAACTACCTTCTGGATCAGGGCTGGCGCAGCGAAGGCGTTGCATTCTATGTTTCCGCCAGCAAGACCGATATTCCGGTCTATCGCGAATACAATCCCAACGACGGGAACCATAACTTCACGACCGATCGGTACGAGCACGACTTCCTTATCAAAATGGGCTGGCGCAGCGAGGGCATTGCTTGGTATCAGAGCGATAACGCCACAAACAATATCTATCGCCTCTACAACCCCAATTCTGGCGAGCATGTATACACCACGAGCAAGTGGGAGTATGACTCCGTTATTAAGGCCGGCTGGCGCGGAGAGGGCATTGCCTGGAAGAGTCTGTAACTAAGAGCGTTGGTCCAGAACGGCTGGCAGCTGATGTAGCAAACAGAGCAAAGGGGCACGAAGCTAATGAGCTTCGTGCCCCTTTGCAAAGTAGCGGGGAACAACGACATTCCCTGGTCCCTGCGCTTTCGCGTGTATTTTAGAAATGGTAGTAGCGCGCCATCGTAATGGTTTCTCGCAGGTTCGGCGTGAAATTGGGATCGGGTCCGGCGTAGTATGCATACCATTTTGAGAAGAGCTGAGCCCGTTCCTGGAAATTGCGAATACGGGCCACGTGGGTGAGGTCGAACCCGCGCGAGAGCGACTCATAGTGATAGAGCTCCACGCGCGGCGTGTAGACCACTAAGCTCCCCTCACCGCGTAGCTTGAGGCAGTAGTCCACGTCATTGAACGCGACTGAGAAGCGCTCGTCAAAACCGCCGACCTTCTCGAAGACGGAACGCTTTGTCATCATGCAGGCTGCTGTGACGGCCGTGAGATCACGTTGCACGTTGGCAAGGTTGAAGTAACCCCAGTTTTCGGAGCGAGGCAAGCCTGTAAAGAGATGGGCAGCGTCGCGATCGGTTACCACGACGCCCGCATGCTGAATCGTGTCGTCGGGATAGAAAAGCCGTACGCCCACAGCCCCTACATCTTCGCGAGCACAGATGCCAAGCATTCGGCTCATCCACTCGGGCGTTATGACCTCGGTGTCGTTGTTGAGAAGAAGCAGGTAGTCACCCTTCGCCTGCTCAACGCCGAAGTTGATGATCTTCGAGAAGTTGAACTCGTTCGGCCACGTGACAACGCGGATGCGACCATCGTGCTGCTCCTGGATACGGTCATAGTACGCAAACGTCTCGTTCTTCGAGCTGTTGTTGTCGACGATGACGAACTCGTAGTTGGCATAGGCTGTCTTCTCGAGGATTGATTTGAGGCACGTGTCCAGTACGTCGACATGGTCACTCGACGGAATGATGACGGAAACGAGGGGCTCGTCATCGGGGGGCAGGTAGTCGATGTCATAGGTGAACGGTGAGCTCGAGCGAGAGACCTCGGCCTTCAGGCCCAGGCGTGCGAGATGGTCGCTGACCGCCTTGATGCCTGCGATGTTCGCGTAGTCCTTGTTGCCCGCGTTGGCTGCCGTCGACGTGGCGCTGATTCGCCAGTGGTACAGCACGTGGGGAACGTGCCATATGCGGCGGGCTCGCTCCGACACCTGCAAGGCGGTGTTGTGATCCTGGGCCCCGTCGTTTTCCTTCGTATTCGGCTTTAGGGTGAGGAGCAGGCTCCTCCTGACCGTAAGAAGATGGCAGATGTAGTTGTTGTTCCGAAGGTGGTCTATGTTGAAGTCGGGCTTGAAGTACGGATTGCACAGGGCGCCGCTCGGGTCCAGCTTGTCTTCGTCACAGTAAAGCATATCAATATCCGGATGCCCGGCGACGGCACGGGCATATTCGAACAGGATGTTGGGCTCAAGCAGGTCGTCGTGGTCGAAGAAGCACACGAACTCGCCCGTCGCAAGCTTCACCCCCTCGTTCGTGTTGAGGGAGATGCCGAGGTTCTTCGAGAGCGTCAGCGTCTTGATGCGCTTGTCGCTGGCTTCTGCCTCGACGACAAGGCGAACGAGGGTCTCGTCCTCCGGGCTGGCGTTCACCAGAATTAGCTCCCAGTTCTCATAGGTCTGGCTGGTCACCGAGGCGAGCATGTCCCGGAAGAAGCCTCCGGGTGTTCTAAAGAGCGGAACGACGAGGCTGAACGTTGGCTCGGACGGAAGGTGCGTATGCCGTTGACGCGCAAGCTCCTGGGGGGTTGCCTTGTGCTTCTCGAACCACTCGGGATAGTAGGGGTCTACCCCGCAGTGCATGAAGGCTTGGTCGGTCGCTTTGACCATATCGGTAATTTGGGCGCCGCTCAGCGTCATCACAGCGCAGGTGCTCCTGTCATTCTCGTCCCAGACAATGACGTGTAAGACGGGGAGGTTCCAGGGGATTCGAACAGAGAAGCTGTAGGCGTAGTCGCAGACGTCATCCGAGATGTTTGTTGGCAGGGTCATGGACCCCATGGGTACGATTCGCTCTCCCGTGGGGGAAAGTGATGCGTCAAGGCAACGTACGCGAATAACGTGGTCGCCTTCACTGGCGGGCAGAAGCGCGCGCCCGTGAAGGATGACGTGCGTGGGAGAGCCGATGAGCCTGGTTGCCTCCACGCGGAGATAATTGTCGGACGGACTGCTCGTTGCGTTGGCGGCAAAGGCGTCAAATTCTCTCCTGTGGAGGTAGTAAGCGGCGCGAGAGCGATTGCGGGCGAGGGGGAAGTCAACGGCGTGATGCAGATGGTCGACGTGCTGGCCGTCTTCCGATGTGGCTACGAGCCTATAGGAAGCGGCTGGCATATCGTGCAGGTAGGGTGTTTTTACTAATACGTTTGCCTGGACACCTTTATAGAAGGTGGACCCAAGGAGCGTGGCGGGCAGAAGGTCTTTGTCGGTTGGCGCCGCCACGCTAAGGCGCCCATTAGCGGGTAGGTCGCTGAGGCTGAGACGTTCATAAAGCGTGTCGTACAGGATGCAGAATCCCTGAGATTCGATGTTCATGAAAGCTCCCGATGAGGTAGTTCTCCGTGCCGTTAAGCGCTCGTGCCTGCGACTTGGGGTGCGTGCCTATTATCGGTAAGCGTTCGTCATACGAACGTCGTGGAGCCTTGCGGCACCAAAAAATCAGAGGAAACACCGACGCGCGTATACTAGTTGCTCGACCGTTCTTCTGGACTATGCCACAGAGCTTCTGACCTTGCACCGCGTCGAACCGAGGAGATTCCTGATGTCCCGTTTCAGCATCGTCATTCCTGCCTTTAACAGCGCTGACTATCTGGATGCCTGCTTCTCGAGCATTAGCGGTCAGGACTTCGAGGACTGGGAGATCGTGGTGGTCGTGGATGGCAGCCCGGACAACTCTGCTGCCATAGCAAGATGCTATGCAGAGAAGGATCCGCGCATTCGCGTCGTAGAGAAGGAGCGCAACGAGGGAATTCACCTCGCGCGCGTTACAGGCGTCGAGAACGCCAAGGGCGACTACGTCTTCTTCCTCGATGCGGACGACGAGCTCCACGAGGGCTGTCTTGGGAAGATGGCGAGCCTGGTGGATGAGGACGACGCGGACATCATTCACCTCGGCATCAATGTGATAGGGGTCGGTATTCCGGAGGGCGAGCGCTCGGCATTCGAGAGCTATATCAACCGCCCCCTCGAACCGGTCGAGGGAAGCGACGTCTGCGCGGCCGCCTATAGCGCAAATAGGGGCTTTGCGCAGGACTGGCGGCTTACGCAGCGACTCTATCGGTCGAGTCTCATCAAGGAGGCGGCCTCGCTCTGGGTACGCGAGCGTCTTGGGCGCAACGAGGACGGCTACGAATACTTCGTGACGTCATGCCTTGCGAGTCGTGAGGTAACGCGCAACGACATCGTGGCGCTTGACTACTACTACGGACGGGGGCTCAACAGTTCGGAGCTCCTCCCCGCCGACAAGTTCGTTGCGACGGTCGAGGAGTTTAATGCCTGCCTGGGGGCGATTGATGACTTCTCATCATCCTTTACGGGTTTCGATACCTCCGAAGAGGCGGCTGGTTGTCGCGAGAAGGCCGTCGAGCTCCTGTTTAACGACTGGAAGAACCGCCTGAGCCCTAAGGACAAGCTTGCGGTCGCTCCGCGTGCGGCGAAGGTACTGGGGACAACAAGCGTTGCCTCCGAGATGATGCGCCTTGTCCGTGACGACGCCTATGCGGCGCTCGTCAACAATGAGGGACTTGCCGGATGTTCCGAGGCAGAGGCATGGTTTAGGCTCGCCGATAGCCTCTGCGATAATCGTGATGAGAAGCGCTTCCAGGATTTCAGGCGCTCGGCGTTCGACCATCTGTCGGCGCTCGAGAAAGACGCGGCGCCGATGGTCGTTTCGGCAGAGAGCGTGCATCCCGTTCGAGCGTACGACTACGATCAGCAGCGCATTCGTATATTTGTCACGACGCATAAGCTTGTCGACCTCTTTGGAGGCTCTGTTCTCCAGCCCGTGCAGGTCGGTCCTCTCGAGGGGCGTCGCCGATTCCCTTGGGCGCTGCAGGACGATGCTGGGGAGAACGTTGCCAGCCTCAACCCCATGTTCTGCGAGCTTACAACCCAATACTGGGCATGGAAGAACGTTGATGCCGACTACTACGGTTTCTGCCACTATCGCCGCTACTTTGATTTCTCCGACGAGCGCCATCAGGAGAACGAGTGGGGTGAGATTATGGACAGCTTCATCGACGGTAGTACGCGAGATCGCTATTGCCTCGATGATGCGGCGATAACGAAGGCGGTCGAGGGTTACGACGTCATCACCACCGAATTTAAGGATATCCGGGAGTTTCCGGATAAGGCTCAGACGCCCTTCGACCAATATCGAAATGCTCGGGCGCTGCACATATCTGACCTTGATCGCATGATGACAATCCTGAAGGACGATCATCCGGACTATGCACAGGATGCTGACGAGTTTCTCTCCGGTCATGTCTCGTGCTTCTGCAATATGTTCATCATGCGGGCGGATCTGTTCCGCTCCTACTGCGCATGGCTCTTCCCCATGCTGGAGCGTTTTGTCGCTGAGACCGATTTCTCTCTCTATAGCGTCGAAGCCGTTCGCACTCCGGGCCACCTGGCCGAGCGCCTGCTCAATATCTTCCTTATTCATGAGCGGCGCGTGAACCCCAGCTTGCGTGAAAAGCAGCTGCAGTGCGTTCACTTCGAGAGGCCCGAGCGCCAGCTGCCACTTCGCCCGATGAACATGGATGGCGCTTTCAACAAGAAGCTTCTGGTGCCAGTCGTGTTTGCTGCCGACGACGCGTACGTCCCTATGGTTACGACTACGATTGCCTCGATGCTCAGGAATGCCTCTGCCGACAGATGGTATGACATCTGTGTGCTTACCAGCGACATTTCCGCAGATCACAAGGCAAGCATGCGTGCTTTCTTTGAAGGAACCTTCCCCAACGTGCGGATCGGGTTCCATGACGTCTCTCGCGTGGTCAAGTCCTATGGTCTCCAGACAAGCAACGAGCACATCAGCGTGGAGACGTACTACCGCTTCCTCATCCAGAAGGAGATGCCGTTCTACGACAAGGTGCTCTACCTTGATTCTGACCTCATTATTCAGGGAGATGTGGCTGAGCTGTTCGATACGGAGCTGGGCAACAATCTGCTCGGTGCGGTTCGGGACGTTGATTATCTCGGAAACCTCAACATGCACGACGGCAAGCGCCTCGAGTACACGAATCATGTGCTGAAGATGAGCAATCCGTACGACTACTTCCAGGCGGGCGTGCTGGTGCTCAACACGAAGGCGATGCGAGAGTTCTGCTCGACGGAACAGTGGCTCGAGTATGCGAGCGCTCCTGATTTCATCTATGACGACCAGGACGTGCTCAATGCCCACTGTGAGGGGCACGTCACCTACCTTGACCAGCGATGGAATGTCATGCACGACTGCGGCGACCGTGTGGCATCGGTCTTCTCCTCGGCTCCCGCGGCCGTGTACAAGAGATATCTCGCGTCGCGTGGGCACGAGCTGGTCATCCACTATGCGGGGTTCGAGAAGCCGTGGAATACAGTGGGCTGTGACCGAGGGGAGGTCTACTGGAGCTATGCGCGCGAAACCCCCTTCTACGAGGAGCTGCTGGCGCTGTTCGCTGGCGGGCAGGGCGGTGCGCGCGGGCGCCTGAAGAAGCCTGTACCTCCGAAAGTTCTCTCGCCCAAGAGCCCCATCCGCAAGGTCGTTGACCCACTGATGCCATTGGGCTCGCGCCGCCGTGAAGTCGTGAAAGCCATAGGTCGCAAGGTGCGGGGCCTGGAGTAATCTGGTGGTTGGGATTGATTGGATGGCACCCTCGCTGATATGTGCTAATGAACTGTCTGCGCCTATTGCATATTGATAGAAAATATTGCATGAAATCGTGCTAATATGCACTACGACGTAAATGACAGGCTGCCGGGGCGACATGACCGGCAGCCCGTTTATGTCGGAGGCTCGGAGCTATCGGAGGGGCCGCAACGTGGTGAAGCGTCGCAACAGCAGGCAGGACGCGATTCGCG
>OIXX01000550.1_pt1 | contig 21122 bp, 16 predicted proteins | sample 1588161 | NCBI WGS metagenome assembly OIXX01 (sample SAMN03283274) | human gut metagenome | biome: human-associated habitat; material: feces | host: Homo sapiens | place: Peru | collected 2012
ACCTGTACCGTCTGAAAGGGTATGCATATAAACTGCATCGCTGCGGCTGGCGGAACAGCTTTTCTAAAACCGACGAAGATGCTACCTTCATGCGCATGAAAGAAGACGCCATGAAGAATGGGCAGTTAAAACCGGCATACAATATCCAATACGGGGTAGATGCTGCGTTCATCGTGTGGGTCACGGCAGGACCGCAGCCTACAGATACGCCAACACTACTCCCTTTTTTGGCAGATATGGAACAACATACAGGCAGGAGGTATCCACGGGTCATTGCCGATGCAGGATATGAAAGTGAAGAAAATTATGTCGGCCTAAAACAACGGGGACAGACCGCCTACATCAAACCAGCGAATTATGAGCAACAGCAAACCCGCTCCTACAGGCAGGACATCGGCCGGAAAGAAAATATGCACTACGACGCGGCTCGCGATACCTTTACGTGTGCCCGGGGTAGAACACTATCTGTGAGTGCGGTACGGCACCGTCGCGCTGCTTCCGGGTATATCGCGGAAGTAACACAATATACCTGTGAAGACTGCAGTGCCTGTCCGCTCAAACCAGCATGCATCCATGGGAACCGATGGTGTATCCCTGTCCAAGACCGTGTCAAGCGGATAGAGATGTCTAAACGATTCCAACAAGAACGCCGGGAAGACCAGGAACGAATCACCACGCCGTTAGGAAAACAATTACGCATGAACCGTAGCATTCAATCCGAAGGAGCCTTTGCAATGGTCAAAGAAGACCTCTCCTTTCGTCGTTTTCTAAGCCGCGGGCAACGGAATGTATTGGTGGAAAGCATGGTGGTAGCGATGGCTGCCAATATCTGGAAACTACATCATAAAATACAACGAGGCAGGCAAGACATACACCTGTTTCCCCTTTCCATTACGGCATAATATAGAGAGAATATATCTATTTTTTGACAGGTATTCCTGCCAATGGTACGATGCGCCCTTTTTTTAGGGTCAAACATGATATTTCTCTACAATGCAACAAAACATGTGTCGTACGATATAACAAAAGGGCTGCCGCCAAAGCAAATAAATGCTTTATGCGACAGCCTCGTTGTTTTTTCACCTTCGTACCATCTTTTATTGCTAATTTATCCAATTCTTTATTAGCCCCTTATCAAGGTTCTAAATATATTCTTCATATCGTTTTTGTTCTTCTCTGGGAATGCCTATTGCTGTCATTGCTTCTCCGGCACTCATATGCATATTTTTCATAATATTTCGTATGGCTTTTAAATTAGTTTCTTCCTTAGCTTCTGCAATATCTGAATTGTAGTCAAGAATTGCTTTTTGGCGTTGTTCGTATTTGCGCCGTTCAGCTGGGTTATCTCTGAAATATTTTTCATATGCCAAGACTTGTTTTATCGTTTCGTCTTTCATCGCTAATTCCTCCAATTCCTTTTCACTACACCGATTAGAGAAATACGCCATCCACCGCTCTGAGCGGCGCAACGTGAGTATATCTGTAAACTTAAATTTCGGTAATTCCAAGAAATGAATGGCAAAGTAGTCCGTCATCTTTTGCCCCGTTACGGCACTCGTAATATAACACGGCGTGTGCCAATTCGGTTCATTTGTAAGGCAATCAAAATTCGTCAAGATAATGCTGATGGTTTTGCCGATTTCTGTATAACTGCCGTCAACAGGGAGTTCGGAGCCATATACATTAGACCAATAAAACAAAGCTCTCTCGAAAAACATTTTCCTTGCCGCGACTTGCACTTCAATGTCAACAAGGCTGCCGTCGTTGAGTTTAGCACAAATATCTAATTTCGAGAGCTTACCATCAAAAGAATCCGGTTCTGCGTCTTTGTCTTTGAAAATAATGTCTGTAAATTGATTTTCTTCGTTTCTATCCAAAATATCATTCGATGAATTGCAAATTTTAGTGCGACACCTGTAATTCTTGTACAAGTGCTTCAAATGGGGTCTTAAACTGAAGACATTTCCTGGGTCGATGATTTAATAGCAGTAATACATGCAATAATTCTTCTTTGGATACCCTTGCAAAATCCGTTTTCTTAGGAAAGAACTCTCGTAACAATCCGTTGCTATTTTCATTACTTCCGCGCTGCCAGGCTGCATACGCATCAGCAAAATAGAACGGAATCCCTTGCTGTTCTACGGCTGTATAACAGGCAAATTCTTTTCCTCTATCAGCTGTCATCGTTCGCACCGCACCAACAGGCAACGCTTGCAATAGTTGTTGGATAGCCTGCCACATGGAAGCACTAGTGCGGTTTGGCATCGGGATAGCTACATAAAATCGAGTCTTCCGTTCTAAGAATGTGGCCACGCAATGGTTGCTCTTGCCACGGGCGGAAACTACGGTATCCAGTTCCCAGTGTCCAAATTCATTTCTGGCAGCAACGGCGTCGGGCCGATCCTGAATAGACCTCCCTAGGCGGAACGTGCCGCGAGTTTCCGGCGGCTTACGCGAAGCCCCTTTCCGTCGCAGTACCTGCAGGAAGACGGCAATCTTTCCTTGATATATCCAATTATAAATGGTCTTATAGGAAATCCCTAAGGTGCTTTCCCGGCCTGCAATTTGTTCTGGCGACCATGTTTGTTGTAACCGGGTTTGCAGCAGTTGTAACCGTTGCGGCGTGGCTTTGCTAGGACGGCCTTTACGCTGTCCTTTTAACGCATAATCTCGTTGTGCTTCTTGGGCAGTATAAGACTGGTCGGAAGGTACGCGTTTTAGTTCACGGGCAACCGTCGCATGATGTACGTGAATGCGCGAAGCAATTTGCCGTGTGGAATATCCTTCTGCATGTAATACCTCTATCTTAATTCGTTGTTGTATGGTAAGATGTATGTAACTCATAGTAGATACCTCGTGACCCTGTGGAGTGTGGTTGCTTACATTGTACACGAATCTACTGTGAGTTTTTTAGTTGTCGCACTTTATTTTACAATCTATCAAGGCAATAAAAGTGTTGCATCACATCTTTAGGAACCATCCCACCGCCAGTAGCCCAAACGACATGCGTTGCTTGCGGCATGACCATTATCAATTTTTGCTTTTCTAAGTAAGCCTTTCCTCTCTCAGTTTGCAACCAAAGGGGGCCCATAAATCCAGCTAAAGCCGACGGTTCCAAGAAAATATACTCTGTATCCGCCAACATAGTAAGCAATGTATATAGTCGTTCATCACTAATTGTAAAACATCCAGAAATATCATGCACTAAGGTTCTACCAACCAATCCAGAGGGTCGTCCTACAGCAAGCCCATCGGCAGCAGTTTTGTTATCAATGCCAAAGTCTTGTGCAGATACTTCATTATGCTTTCCTGTGACTAGACCTAAGAACATAGCCGGAGAATGTGTTGGTTCAGCAAAGAAACAATGTACGGCATCGCCAAAAACACTTCTCAATCCAAAAGTAATACCACCAGGTGCCCCTCCTACACCGCAAGGTATATACACAAATAGTGGATGAGATGCATCAACACTAATCCCCATATTATCGAACTGCTGTTGTAACCGTTTCGCCGCAACAGCATAGCCTAGGAATAAGGTTTGCGAATTTTCATCGTCTACAAAATAGCTCTTTGGATCCTTTTCTGATTCAGCCCGTCCTGCCGCAACAGCTTTGCCATAATCGGCATTATGTTCAACAACGATTGCCCCTTTTTCTCGTAGCATATCTTTTTTCCATTGTTTGGCATCTGTAGACATATGTACATATACTTTAAACCCTAATTTAGCACTCATAATACCAATGCTCAATCCTAAATTTCCTGTAGAGCCAACAACAATCGAATATTCTGAAAATAATTGCCGGAACTTCGGTTCCATGAGGACAGTGTAATCATCAGAAATATGTAATATACCTCGCTGTATAGCAATTTCTTCAGCATGTTTTAACACTTCATAAATGCCTCCACGAGCTTTAACAGAACCAGAAATTGGCAAATGGCTGTCTAACTTTATATATACTTTCCCGGGAATAATAGATTTTTCTCTCGTCTCTAGGGCATCCTTCATTGTTGGAATCTCTTGCAACTCTGACTCAATAATCCCCTGGGACACTTCAGTTTCTGGAAAGGCTTTAGCAATATATGGCGCAAACCGTGTGAGCCGCGCTTCTGCATCGTCAATATCAGCCATATTCATCTGCTCACTAATATTGCGACCATGACAACTCTGTTCCTGAGGATTGAGCCAATATGTTTCTTTGAGATTAATTACATCTTGTAAAATAGGATATTCTTGTATCCATTGTTCTTTTGTTTTTCCTGCAATTTTTTCCATAGCTATACCTCCCATACTATTAGTGAAACTAAAAAATTAATTTTTTAAAATATATAGAATATATTTGACTGCCCCTTTTATCTCTGTTACTATCTCATTAGAAAGGGGTATTTGTATGGATTTTACAACTCAACTCGGGCAGAAAATCAAGGCCTTCCGTTTATCTAAACATCTTACTAGCAAAGAATTAGCATTGCAAGCACAAATTACACCATCTATGCTGAGCCAAATTGAACGAGGTCAAGCAACTCCTTCGCTTAACACTATTCGCTTATTAGCCTTAGCCTTAGATGAGCCCATGTATCGTTTTTTTTTAGAAGCAGTGGATATAAATACGGATATAGTACGCAAAGGAAACAGGGTGAAACTTATTTCACAAGGAATTTACTATGAAAGTTTAACCCCTAATATGGACGGTACTATTGAAATGATGCAATTAACACTACCTGTAAATATGTCAAATTGCCAAACTCCACTAGGTCATAAAGGTGAAGAGGTTGCTTTAGTCCAAGAGGGAATGGTCACCTTATTCTTAGGAAATGAAACGTGTATTTTACACGCAGGCGATAGTGTCCGTATAAAAAGCGAAATTAAACATCAGTGGACCAATACGGGGACAATACCTGCTACTATTATTTTTGCTGTTTCTCCACCTTCATTTTAATATAGAGTCATCCTTCCCTACAGTAGAGAAGGATGACTCTATATTATACAACTATTTTTTTAGTAGAATTCCCTCGAATATCTACTTCAATCCATTTTTCTACCTGTTCATTTCGTACGCCAATGTAATAATTTGTAAAATTAGCACTTGAACAAGAATGATTTGGAATAATACATATTTTATCACCTACTTTTAAATTTGTCTTTCCATCTACTTTGATTTTCCCCACTTCTTCTGAAAGTCCATATATACAAAGTTCCGGATGTCCTTTCACAGTGCCATACCCACGTATGGACGAATTTCCATGAGCGCCTTGATCTAAACCTAGACATTTAGTTCCAGCATCACAAATAAATATATCTTCTGCTGGATGGGAAATAACAGAAGCTAATACATATAACGCACATTCCTCTTCTGTTGCTGTTTGCGTAGAAAGTTGAATAGAGTCATTAAAAATATAATTCCCTGGATGGTATATACCAATATAAGAGCTACCGATACTACCTCTAAAAGTTGGTGTAGAACCACTGGAAATGATATCCACCGTATACCCTGCTTGACTTAATGATTTAGCAGCTATTTCTAGAGCGTGTTCTTCATCTTGGCAATACGCTTCGATTTCATCATGTGTGCAAGCACTGTAGACATGTCCAGGATGTGTAGAAATTCCTTTAAAAGACAAGGACTCATATCGTTGTAACGTATTTACTAAGGAAACAGCTTTATCTGGAGCTACGCCAAACCGATGTAAACCACTGTCTACAATCACAGTGTACGGAATAACTACATTGGCTTCTCGAGCTTTTTCATTAATATAAGATGCAGCTTCTTCTCCATCAATACGGATAATAAAATTACATTTTTGAACTAATGTAATAACTCGTTGAATGGAAACATTTGTTGCTACGGGATAGGCATACATAATATTCTTCTTCCCTTTGTTACATAGAGCTTCAGCTTCATCTAACGTGCCACATAAAAAACCAGTACAGCCATACGATTCCTGAAGTTCTGCCAACATAGTACTTTTATGAGTCTTAACCATAGGCCAAATTTGTTTATTATGTTTCTTTGCAATATCTGCATAAGTCTGAATATTTTTTTCCATTATATCTAAATCTAAGAGAATAGCTGGTGTTTGAATTTGATTAATATGCATACCCTCACTCCTCACTATAAACTATACAAATAAAACCCATAAAATATATACGCAAAGTAATGATGTCAGTGCCTGCAAAACACTAATGATAGGAAATACTTTATATGCTATATCCGCTGACATTCCCGATGTAGTCGTAACGACCCAGAAAAAATCATCATTTCCATGAAATACCATAAATCCACCAGAAGCACAGGCCAACATAGCAATGACTAAACCAATCGGTGTATTAAAACCTAATACATCTACTAATGGTAAAAGCATAGAGGCTGCAGTAATCATGCCAACAGTTCCAGAACCAATGGCTGTTCTAAAAATAGCACCAATTACGAAAGGCACTAATATACCTAAAGAGACACCTGAAAAATATTGAGTTACAATCATCTGTAAATCAGACATTTTTAATACGGTAGCAAAAGCACCACCAGCACCTACAATGAGGACAATTTGCCCAGCAACTTTTAACGCTTCACCAAATTCTCCCTCAAAAGTCCAAACTTTTCTATCGTGAGGCCGTACATTCATATACGATACAAAGGCAATAATCAAGCCGATTAATAGAGCAACAACCGTATTACCTAAGGAAAAGAATATAGTAAACAGCAATCCATCTCCAAAGGGTTTGGAATTAAGCATAGCTACAGTTCGTAATAGCATTAAAATAATTGGTAAAATAATCGGTGCAAAGGACATAAACGCACCCGGTCGCTGATGATTATCTTCTGGAACAACTTCTTCTGCAATTTCTTCAGCCATAAAGAAATATTTATTTCCAAGTATCTTCCCTGTAGCAAAAGCAACAAGTACAACCGGTATAGATATTAACATACCAAGCAAAATAACCATCCCTAAATCAGCACCTAAAATACCAGCAACGGATAAGGGGCCTGGCGTAGGCGGTACTAACATATGAGTAGCATGGAGCCCCATTGCCAACGCAATAGCCATTGTTGTCATGCTAATAGCAGTATCTCTGGATAACCGTTTTGCCAGTGGAGCCAACAAGACAAATGCTGAATCACAAAATACAGGAATTGATACGAAATATCCTGTGACAGCAAGTCCTAAAGGAGCGTGCTTTTTGCCGGTAATTCGCAAAATTGTTTTAGCCATAGTCTCTGCAGCACCACTTTTTTCTAGTAATGCTCCCATCACCGTGCCAATAGCAATAACAACACCTATACCAGCAATAGTCCCTCCCAAACCTTGAGCATAACCATCCATAATATCATTAATACTATGTCCAATCATAAGCCCAAAAGAAATTGCTGCAATAGTCAAAGCAAAAAAGGGATGGAGTTTTACTTTAATCGTTAAAAAAATTAAAATCCCAATAGCAATGATAATACATGAAATGACTAACATAGTACTGCTCATAGTTATCACTCCTTATGACACGTGAATTACACCAATACTGACGTTCATAAAGAAGCTCCTTTAATTCAAGTTAACTTTAATTTAATTATATTAAATGTGCCTTTGTTTGTCAATAAAATAAATTAAATATAATTTAATTTATTTTAATTTTATAAACTATAAATTATATATTTCAAAAAATATCAATATATTTCTAATATACACCTATTATTTTTCATAAAAAGCAGGGATGCATTTGAGCATCCCTGTTTATAAATCTAGATTTCTATTGATTAATGGCTACAGCTTGATTTTTTACATCTTGCGGAATCGTGAAGTCTACGCCTTCAGGCAAGTCTTTGATACCAATAGATATGGAAATATCACTGTTGTTGATGAACTGGCGAATGACGGCCTGGTTGGCTTCACTCGTATTGGCGTTATCTAGGACGGTCAAGGCGATTTGCCGTAACTGCGGTGTCATCGGCAAGGCAATATTCGTGATTTTCTTCGTCGTTGGGTCGATGGTTACAGTCGTTCTAATATCATCGGACTGCTGCAATGCTTTTAATACTTTTTCGGTCAAATCGACGGCTTTTTCATTAGCACCGTATTTAATTTTGATCGTATCAATCGTATCTTTGCTGTAAATACGGCTGCTATCAAAAACGACTTGGTACTGGTCATTGCCTAAAGCAGAAACGGATTTGACACCATCCATGACGTTATGTTGTTCGTTGAGATAGTCTTTAGCGGCTGTTTCACTCTTTAATTCTTGAGACCGCTTTTTCCATGTCGTCTGGCCATCTTTGGTCGTACTGTAATAGGACGTAACCGTTTTACCGTTCTGTTCTATATAGACTGTCGACGGTTCCATAGTCTTGCCAGCCATAGTCATGTGCAGCGTTCCTTTGCCTTGAATCGTCGGCAACGCCTGGGCATCGATGACACCATTGACGTTCATAGAGCCAATGAAAGGCATCGACATATCGACATGGAGCGTGTATTCGCCAGCTGTTTGGGTAATCGTATTTTGTGCAGCTTCAGCATACGTTTCTGCTGGTGTCGCTGCAAAGGCGGCACTGCCAATCATCATGGTTGCCGTCGCTGTGAGCACGGCTTTTTTCCAAAGAGATTTAAATTTCATTATAAACACCTCATTTTCCATCCAATATATGTTTCTTTTATTATAAATCAACTTCTGTCGTCTGAAAAGAAAAAAGAGTCATCCTCTCGTTACAAGAGGACAACTCTTTCGTGACATTATCGTTTATTTGCTGTTAGTGTTGCCATCGATGCCGAGAGCGCGAACGATACCGAAAAAGACTTCTGTATTGTCCATGACACCGTGGAAGTATTCCGAGCCAGGGCCTTGTGCCATGAGGACGATGTCATCTGCTGCATGCGCTTCAGACGAGTCGTTATCAGGAATGTTGCCCGGTTGGAACTCGCCTTTAATATCCGGGTTTGCTATGGCTTTACCGTCTTTCATAATCGAGCCAGGAGTCGGTACAGGGAGCAGTTTGTAGTTCGTATTCATATCCGGATGGTTAGCGTACTGGACAGCTAAGGTTACATCTGGATTCGGGTCATCTGGGAAACCGTCATCGTTTTTATCTTCAAAGGTCGGGAATTCCGATTTAGCATAGGTGCCTACAGCTTCACGGCCTGTTTTGCCGTATTTTTCCGTGTACGTACCGGTAATGCTAGCACCGTGCGCATGGTCAGCGACGACGATGAGGAGTGTATCCGGATGTTTCTTGGCAAATTCTTGGCCAAGGCCGACTGCTTTATCGAATTCAATCGTATCGTACGTAGCACGCTGCCAATCCATAGCATGGAGCTGTTTATCAATGCTTGCACCTTCGACCATGAGGAAGAAGCCGTTTTTATTCTGTTCCAATGCATTTAAAGCTTTGTCCGTCATGTCGATGAGGTTCGGCTGATTGTTGTATTCTTTGAGGACTGCCGGATTCTTTAATACTTCACGGTCTAAGTATACGTCCATCGTATTCGGTGTATAGAGTCCGAGGAGTTTCGTTGCTTTCAGCGATGTAGCGTCTAATTCTTTCTGATTCGACGAGTAGGAATAGCCTAATTGTTCAAATTCAGAAATTAAGTTGCGGTTGTCTGTCCGTTTAGAACCTTTGGCACTCTGCGGTGTAAAGTACCGGGAGCCGCCGCCTAAGATAACGTCAGGACGATGTTTTTCAACGAGCATGTCGGCTGCAATGTAGTTCTGTTCTGCCCGACGGCGTGTATGGGTGAGCATAGCAGCCGGTGTAGCGTCTGTAACGCTTGCTGTCGTAACGACACCAGTGCCCATGTCGCGAGTCCGTTTTGCAAGTTCAATGATATTTTCTACGCGCGGGTCATCTAAGGGGTCTTTCGTATGGTTTTCATAGACACCCATAGCGTTGACGACGCTCTTATGGCCTGTTGCGTAAGCCGATGCAGAGTTTGCCGAGTCAGTCGTCAAGGAGTCGTAACCAGACGTCGTAATGAGGGCCATGTTCGGCATTTTTTCCATATTTAAGAGATCGTTGTATTTCCCTTCTTTAATGCCCTTCGAGAGAATACGGCCCATTTGTTTAGCCTGAAGGCTCATGCCGTCGCCAATGAAGAGGATGACGTTTTTCGCTTTTTTCTGGGCTACTTCGTTCGTCACGTTGTATTCTACGCTGCGCGATAAGCCATCATCTTTAACGTCGACTTTGACCGTCCCTGCTTTCGGGAAGCTAACGTCGTTAATCCGGTATACAGCCGTCGTGCCGTCTAAGGACTGGTCTGCTTTTTTACCAAAGAATTTCGCTGCATCTTGGCCGTTTACTTTGACATCCATATTGGCATCTTTTGCATCGGCAATTTCTACAGTGAAATCGAATTTCTGGCCTTGTAAGAACTTGGCATTATCTATAGGGAGCACGTTAATCTGATGTTTCTGCGGTGCGTCGTAAGCAGCTTGTACGCTTGTCGGGACGTAGGCAGAGGCAAATACGCCAAGGCCTAAGACAACAGCCATCATGGCTTTCTTTTGTTTGGAAAACATATTCATGAATTCATCAACCTTTCTACACTGAAGTACTGAAGCAATGTGATTATTTGTACATAGTATACAAAGGCTATATGTAAACCTTGTGATGAATTTGTGAAATATATGTAAAACTATGTCATTTCCAAAAGGCTACGTCTTCTGTGGGAATACCAGCCGATTGGGCCTTAAATATGGGATTTTTCCCGGCTTTGCGCTGTGTTTCATAGTCTTGGAGCGCAGCCATGGCAACATGGCGTAACTTCAAGCATGCAGGAATATTGATCAAGCACATGAGGCCCATGAGAATATCTGCAATAGCCCAAACTGCTTCCATAGACATGACAGCACCAAAGAAGACGGCGAGAACGCAAGCAATGCGGAAACACCACATAAAGGACAGGCTCGGTTCACGGCGTTGAATGAAATGGAGACAATTATCGACGTAAAAGAGATTGCCAATGAGCGTCGTAAAAGCAAAGAGAACCATGCCGCCTGTAATGAGGAGCGGCCCAAAGGCACCGTATGTAGCCGTTGCAGCTTGCTGGATATAGACGGCACCAGCCGCTTCTGTCGTAATGGGCACACCGGAGCAAAGGCCGAGGAAGACCGTTGCACTGCAGACGAGAATTGTATCGATGAAGACCGAGAGCATCTGTACGAGACCTTGCTTGACCGGATGACTGACATCCGCTGCAGCAGCCGCATTCGGTGCAGAACCAATACCGGCTTCGTTCGAGTAGAGCCCCCGTTTAATGCCATAAATCATGCACGACCCGGCAATGCCACCAAAGACGGCTTCAAAGTCAAAGGCATCGGCGAAAATCAGAGCAAAGACATGGGGTAATTGTTCTACATGAAGGATGACGACGATGAGAGCCGCCAAAATATAGAGACCGCCCATGAAGGGCACCATAATGGACGTAATCTGAATGATGCGGCTGCCGCCACCGCTGATGCAATAGCTAACGAGCAAGGCTAAGATACCACCAATGAGCCACGGTGTCGTCCCTTCGTGATAAAAGCCATAGACGGCAAAAGTGGACTGTAAATTAAAGGATGCTAGCATGTTAAAACCGCCAGCATAGGTTAAAATCAGGAAAAAGGCAAAAATCACACCTAACGTGCGATTGCCCATAGCCGTTTCAATATAATAAGCCGGGCCACCGTAACTCGTCCCTTTCGCACCGCGCCGTTTGTAAATCTGGGCTAACGTACTTTCCACAAAAGCACTGGCACCGCCGATGATGGCTAAGAGCCACATCCAAAAGACTGCGCCAGGGCCGCCGAGACAGATAGCCGTCGAGACACCGATAATATTGCCTGTACCGACACGAGATGCCGTCGAGACCATTAGTGCCTGGAAGGACGACACCGCACCAGGCGTATGGGGCCGTTCCATGACGACGCGAATACTTTCGCCTAACAGGCGAATCTGGACAAAGCGCGTACTCAACGTAAAGATAAGACCAGCCACACTCAAGACGATAATCAAAATAGGATAATACATAATATCGTCTAAATATACGAGTATATCCATCAACGAAACCACTCCTTTATTTTTGCATAGCAAAAGGTATTTTCACACTATAAAAATAGTAATATATTTGTTTCCCTTTTGTCAATTAGATTCGCAAAATTATGATACTAAATTCACATACATAAAAATGCTCTCCATAGCGTACTATAGAGAGCATTTGTCCTAGACTGTATCTTAGATAGTCCAGTCTTTTTGCGCCGTATGTAAGTAATGTTCCGCCTTTTCAGATAAGGGCTTTTCTAAGAAATCAGCATACATAGTCTGAATTTCTGGGTTATCATGGCAGAAGCGGTTGTGCCACTGCGCATCGAGAGCATGTAAATATTGTCCTCGTACGCCGGCTAATTCTTCGCCATCATGAATAGGCTGACCGCCACCGCCGGAGCAGCCACCTGGGCAGGCCATGACTTCGACGAAATCATACTGCACCTGGCCAGCGCGAATAGCTTCGACGAGAGCCCGCGCATTACCAAGGCCATTGGCAACAGCAATATGGACTTTTGCACCGCCCATGTTGAAGGTGCCTTCGACCCAACGGTCTTTCGGCCGTACTTGATAGAACGTATTGGCATCGGGATTCTGGCCTGTCACCGTATGATACGCCGTGCGCAAGGCCGCTTCCATAACGCCGCCAGTCGTCCCGAAAATGATGCCGCCACCGCTGACTTCACCGAGGGGCGAATCGAAATCCCCTTCCGGCACACGGGCAATATCGATACTAGCCTGTTTCAGCATGCGTAAAAATTCCCGTGTCGTCAAAACAATATCTACGTCTTGTACGTCTTTATCACTATTGACTTCCGGCACAGCGGCTTCGTATTTTTTTGCCACACAAGGCATAATGGAAATAGAGCAAATTTTCTTGCGGTCTACGCCAAGGAGGTCAGGACAGTAACTTTTGACCATAGCCCCAAACATTTGCTGTGGCGACTTCGATGTCGAAAGAGCATCAACCATATCGGGGTATTCGTGCTTCATAAAGCGAACCCAACCGGGACAGCAGCTCGTGAACATAGGCCATTTTCGGTCTTTTTTCGCAAATTCTACAAGGAATTCATTGCTTTCTTCCATAATCGTCAGGTCTGCAGAAAAACTCGTATCAAAGACGTAGTCAAAGCCGAGCCGTTTCAAGGCCGCAGCCATCTTGCGCGGCGACGCCATATCGCGTGGTAGTCCAGCCGCTTCAGCCCAAGCTGTCCGTACAGCCGGTGCGACTTGGACAATCGTCACCGTATTGGGAGCATGAATAGCATCGAAGGCCTTGGCCGTATCGTCCCGTGTGAGGAGTGCTCCTACGGGACAGTGTGTAATGCATTGGCCGCATAAGGTGCAGTTGCTTTCACGAATGGGCTTATTCCCCCGTACAGCCACAGTCGTACGACGGCCTGTATTGGCCAACGTCCACACGGTCGAAGACGTGACTTTTTCACATTCTGAAATGCAGCGCATGCACTGAATGCACTTCGATGCATCGCGAATAAGAGGGAAGGTCATGTCCCAATCTTTTGGGCGATACTGTTCTTCATAAGGCAAGGTCTGCACGCCCACAGCAGCTGCTACGTCTTGGAGACGACAGTTGCCGTTACGCAAGCAAACGGTACATTCTGTATGGTGCTGAGAAAGGATAAATTCGACATTCGTCCGCCGTGCGTCGAGGACGCGCTTGGACTGCGTCAAAATTTCCATGCCCTCTTCAACAGCTGTGTTGCACGACGAGACCAGTTTATCCAGGCCTTTGACTTCGACGACACAGACACGACAGGCCCCGATTTCATTAATATCTTTTAAATAGCAGAGCGTTGGGATTGCAATGCCCAGTTCTTTGGCGGCTTGTAAAATCGTCGTTCCTGCTGGCACCGTAATCTGTTGGTTATCTATAGTAAGCGTTACCATTTGCCATCCCCCCGTTTCATGGAACCCATGCCGTTTAGGTGACAGCAAAGGCAGCGGCTCGCTTCTTGCGTAACTTCCGCTTCATTAAAGCAATATTCGACCATTTCAAAATCGTGTTTTCGAATACATGCAGGCCGTGTACGGTCGTTGCAACGGCCGCATTTAGGACGATTCCGCACAGCCACAGTCGGCAAGGTAATACCAAAATCTAAGTGATGGTCGTATCCTAAATAAGAGTCAATCTGCGATGCAGCCACTTTTCCAGCAGCAATAGCTAAGATAATTGTCGCCGGGCCGGTCACGCAGTCCCCACCGGCAAAGACACCTGGCAGGGTTTCGATGGCACCACCGCGGTCGGCTTGCATTTCGCCCCACTTCGTCGGCACACCTTCGTCTTCAAAGGGCTTACTGACAATATTTTGCCCAATAGCTACGACGATGATATCACAGGGCAAGACCGTTACTGGTTCTGGTGCGTCTACCGGTTTCGGACGGCCTGATTTATCAATAGGGCCGACAATCTGTAGGCGTACGCCAAGGCCTGTAACCTTACCAGCGTCGTCCACTTCGACGTGGTCTGGTGCGTATAATTCCATGAGTTCGCACCCTTCGGCCATAGCCGCATCGATTTCTTCGACAAGAGCAGTCATATCTTTTTTGCGCCGCCGATAGGCAATAATAACTTCTTTCGCACCAAGGCGCATAGATGTCCGCGCCGCATCCATGGCGACGTTCCCACCGCCGACGACGATGACCCGTTTATCTTTAAAATCAGGCTTTGTCCCTTTTTCCATAGCCCGTAACATAGAGACCGCCGGAATAACGCCTATTGCGTCTTCACCGGGAATGCGTAACTTTTTATCCGTGTGGGCACCAATAGATAAGAAGACCGCATCATATTGCTGCCGTAATTCCGTAAGGGATATATCTTTACCAATAGTCGTATTATATTGGACATGAATACCAGTCGACAAAACATGATTTACATCGTCATCGAGACGCTTTCGTGGCAAACGATAGGCCGGAATGCCATAGAGCATCATGCCGCCTAGTTTGTCAAACTGTTCATACACCGTCACGTCATGACCCATGAGCTGTAAATAATAGGCTACTGTAAGACCGCCAGGGCCACCGCCGACAACAGCCACCTTCTTGCCAGTCGGATCCAGCTGTGTCGGTGGCGGCAATGCTCCGCCGTGATCCACAGCATAGCGTTTAATGCCGCGAATATTGATGGCATCGTCAACCATACCGCGGCGACAGTAATGTTCGCAAGGATGTTCACAGACAAAAGCACAAGCTGTCGGAAAAGGATTATCCCGGCGAATAAGCTGTACTGCATCATCATAGCGGCCAGCAGCGACGAGGGAAATATAGCCAGCTGCATCGACGTGAGCCGGACAGTTCGCCACACACGGTACAGCTTGGTCCATCAGTTCAGCACAGTGATGCGCCGTAATATGAGACGTAAATTCAGCAGCATAATCATCGAGAGCTTTCACTACCATGCGGCCTGTTTCACTGCCAATGGAACAGTCTGACGTATCTTCCATAGTCTGCGCAGCACGTCGCAATAAAGCTATGTCACGATTCGTCCCATTCCCATCCAAAATCTTTTCTAATATATCTAACACGCGACCCATGCCAATCCGACAGGGCACACACTTACCGCAGCTCTGGGTATAACAGACCTGCACAAACGAAGCCAATAAATCAATAGGACAGAGGCCTTTCGGGCTTACACCCAAGCGGTGGCCTATATCTTCATACATAAAATGAATCATCTTGTCGGCACGTTCCGGTTTATCCAGCATAATCGGCTGTGTCACAATGTCACCTTCCTATACAAGTGCGTTACATATTCACAAAGTGTTACTAGTATTATACTCGTTTTAGTAAATAAACAGAAGAGCTTTTTTAACATAATACAAAAAGCCAATGCTCTTGTCAGGATTACAAAAGCATTGGTTCATATAGTACATGATTAGATTATAAAAAGTCAGGATATCGTTCTTGTACGGTTTTTATATTATCTAATAATTCATCTGCTTTAGCGTAATCGCCATTAGCGTATTCTAAGACACGAATGGCATTAGGCGCATATGCCGCGATAGCTCTCGTTAAAGCATCCCAATCAATGTTACCAGCAAAAATCGGCAAATGTTGATCTCCTTGTCCATCATTATCATGTAAATGGAAAGCAAAAATCCGGCTGTTCAAGGCTTTAACGACACTAGGAATATCCCAACCATTTACGTGAGCATGTCCGACATCAATAAGAGATGCCGCTTGTGGGAATTCATCAAATAAAGCAATGTATTCTTCTTGGTTGAAGAGATTGTACTGCTTTAACCCTACATTTTCAATAACCATCTTGGGGCCGCCAATGCGCACAGCGAGACTTTCAATTTTATGGAGCCGTTCTTTTACTCGTTCTTGATACGGTGCTTTTTCTCCGCTCCATCGTTCATTCGTATGGATGACGATAAACGAAGCACCTACTTTTTTACCATACGTAAAGGTTTCTTCATAGCGATGTAAATACGTGTGGTCATTTGCATCTGCTAAGTTGACAGTAACGCACGGACCATGAAGAGACAAGGCCCGCTTTGTACCAGTAATCGTAGAAATGACGCCATCCCAATAGTCATTGCCACCAAATTCATAAAATAATTCAATCCCATACGGTGCCGGAATTTTTGCTAATTCCCCTTTATTAAACGCTGGAAATAATAAGTCACTAATTTCAACTGTTGCCATTATGCCTTGCCTCCTTCTTCATGAATGTAGAGATTCTTTCCTGTTTTGGCATCAAAGAAGCAAACATCCGTCCACGTGAAGGAAAGGCCAAGATTTTCACCAACAGTCGTATCGTATTGTTCGCCTGTTGCTTGGACGAAAAAGCGTGTACCATCTTCTAAGTGAAGCAAAATGGTCTGCAAATTCCCTGTATTTTCCGTATATTGGCATGCCCCTTTAATTAGTGCCTGATCATCACTGACAAGTTTGACATTTTCTGGGCGAATCCCAATCGTAATGGCTCCTTGTGGCAATCGAAATGCTATATCTTTCGGTAAGGCAATTTTTGTCTTACCAATGACGAGGGCACCATCAGCAATCGTTCCATTGACTAAGTTCATAGCCGGCGAACCAATAAAGGATGCCACAAAAGTATTGGCTGGATTATGATAAATTTCGTTCGGTGTGGCAATTTGCTGCAATGTTCCATCATGAAGAACTGCAATACGCTGGCCTACGGTCATAGCTTCGACTTGGTCATGAGTAACGTAAATCATGGTCGAATGATTGACTTCATGAATCTTGACGAGTTCCTGCCGAGCTCGTTGACGGAGCTGCGCATCTAAGTTAGATAACGGTTCGTCTAACAGGAAATACGGCGAATGCTTAACAATAGCGCGGCATAAAGCAACACGCTGTTTTTGACCGCCTGATAAAGAACGTACAGGCCGTTTTTCATATCCTTGGAGATGGAGCATTTCCAAGGCTTCATCAGCCCGTTTTTTGATTTCAGTTTCCGGCAGCTTCTGGATTTTCAGACCAAAGGTAATATTATCCCAAACATTCATATGTGGGAACAAGGCGTAACTCTGGAATACCATTGCAATATTGCGTAATCCTGGAGCTACATCATTGATGACTTTCCCACCCATAGAAAGCTTGCCTGATGTAATGTCTTCAAAACCTGCAATCATGCGGAGCGTCGTACTTTTACCACAACCAGACGGTCCGAGGAAAATGACGCGTTCCCCTTCTTTAATTTCAAAATTAAGATCTTTTATAACTTCTTTGGAACCATATGATTTGCTCACATAATCAAATACGATATTGTGCATTATCCTTTCACTCCTGCCTGCATAAATGTATTGAGGATAAATTTCTGGCAAACGAGATATAAAATAAGAGGCGGTAAACTCGTCAGGACAGCCACAGCCATGGCAATACTCCATTCACTGCCGCCTTCGGCACTGATGAACATCTGCAGTGCCAAGGACAACGTGTACTGCGACTTATCTTTTAAAATCAAGAGAGGCCAGAAATATTCATTCCACGAATTAATGAAAAACATAATCCCAATAGCAATAACCGACGGCCGTACTAAGGGGAAGACAATCATCCGTAAAATCGTCAACGGATTCGCCCCTTCTAAAATAGCTGATTCAAAAAGCGGTTTTGGAATACTGCGCATCGCTTGGCGCATGAGGAAAATTCCCATGCCGTCAGCAAACTCTGTGAGCATAACACCATAAGGTGTATTTAATAAGCCTAAATGGGACATGAATAAATAGTTTGGCATAATCAAGACCGTAATCGGAATAAAGAAAGTCATGAGCATACCATTAAAAAGCATTTCCCGACCTTTAAAGCGGTAATACACAAAGGCAAAACCAGCCAAGACACTAGTCACTAATTTAAAAACAGTGACGAAAAAGGCAATGAAAAAGGTATTCCATACAAATTGTAAAATCGGGAATCTACCGAGAACGGTAATGTAGTTATCCAGTGTCGGAGGGAATGGTAACGGATTGAGCGGCGACTGGAAAACTTGATTTAATTCTTTAAAGGAAGCAGACAACATAAATACCACAGGCCAGATAGAAATAATCACGGCAATAATGAGGAGAATATGGCATACTGCTTCTTTCTTGCGATTAATTTTCATAGTACACCTTCTTATCTGCTACGCGGCTGCGCCACCAAAGGAACAAGCCAAAGAGAATCATCGTAATTACGGCATAGGCTGCAGAAATCCCGGTCTTGTAGAAGACGAAGGCATATTGGTAAATGACATAAACTAAATTGGCACTGCCTTGGTCCGGCCCACCTTGGGTAAGCATATTGACTGGAACCATAACGTACTGCAAGCCAAAAACGACAGTAATGACGAAAACATAAATAGCCGATGAAGAAGTCTGAGGCAAAATAATTTTTTTGAAAATAACCCAGTCTGATGCATTTTCAAGGCGTGCTGCTTCAATCATTTCCTGTGGAACTGAAACCATCGCAGCCAACATGAGGATTAAATTATAACCAAAGACTTTCCAGCCAATAATCGTCGTAATGGCGAAGATAACGAGATACGGTTCTTTGAACCATCGCGGCGAAGCGACACCAAAGATACTTAAAATCGCATTAATTGGGCCAGCTAAGGGATTGTAAATCCAAAGAAATAAAATACTTGCAACAGCAAGGCTCAAGAGGGACGGCATAAATAAGAGAAAGCGATATACCGTCTGCCCACGATGGAGCATATGAGCCATAATATACGAATACAAGTACGGAAGAACAAAGTTAAATACTAAGAGAAACAGAATAAACAATACCGTATTGCCTAAGACTTGGTAAAATTCATGACTTTGAATGACAGTCATGTAATTGCTAATACCAACAAACTTGATTCTCGGGCTTACCATATTCCACGAGAAGAAGCTCAGTACAGCATTTACCAAGAGAGGCCAGTAATAAAAGAGAATGAACACTATAGCAGCAGGGACGAAGAGCAGTGCCCCTTTGCCAGTCAATCGATTCATCTCAATCCCACCTTTCGAATAACATAACGGACAGGAAAAAGGGTATCCTCCTCCCTGTCCGCCAACAGTCATGAATATATCTTAGCTTTCTAATAAGCCATTAATTTTTACAGCTGCATCGTGTAAAGCTTCTTGTGCAGTCTTACTACCATTCAAGACAACATCACGTGTATCAATGAGAACCTGTTCAGCTTGAAGACCATTCTGACCAGGGAAGCTTACCCAAGGCGTAACGTTCGGGAGCATTTCCATAGCCTGTTTAACGTTTGCATTTTCATCCATTAATTTTTTGTATGGTCCTTCTTTGTCCATATCTTTACGAGGCGGTAAGTAACCAGTACCTGTATCCCACTTCGTTAAGTTATCTGCCGATTCAAGATATTTGATAAATTCAGCAGCTGCTTTTTGTTTATCTTTATCTTTTGAAAGAACCATGAGGAAGTTGCCGCCTGCCGGAACTTTGACTGGTTTGTTGCCAAATGCAGGGAAGGATGTAGTCATAACCTGGAACTGGGAACTCTTTTCGAAGTTAGCACGTTTACCGATAGTCGTGCAGACCATAGCAAGCTTACCAGACGTGAACGCTTGGAATCCTTCTTCGTTTGTTGCATGAAGGCCAATGCCATCTTTTACCATATCAGCAATGAATTGATACCCTTGAGCAGCTTCTGGCGTATCAAAGCCAGCTTTCCATTTGCCGCCTTCTTGTTTGAGCATTGTGCCGCCATTCGATTCTACGAGAGCTTGGTTGGTCCAAGTATCAGCATATTCTTGCATGAAGAATGCCGGAGAACCAGTTTTATCTTTAATCTGCTGTGCATACTGATGAACTTCTTCCCACGTTTTTGGTGGTTTATTCGGGTCAAGACCAGCAGCTTTGAAGATTTCTGGATTGTAATATAATACCGGTACAGATAAAGAATAAGGTACACCAACCTGCGTACCATCAGCAGTCTGTGCTAATTTAGCAATATTCGGTTCGAATGTATCTTTCATAAAGTTAGAATCACCGTTATCTGCAAACAACTTATTAATATCTTGATGGTCAAAGTTTTCGTTTGCATAGTTGAGGAAATCCCAGCCCATTTGTACAACATCTGGTGTCTGACCAGAAGCAACAGCGGCCTGTAAGTTCTGTGTCAACCCTTTGTACATATCAGGATTGAATTTTTCTGTAACTTTAATATTAGGATGAGTTTTGTTGAAGTCATCGACCAATTCACGAACAGTCTGACCACCAAAACTATCAGATGCAACATGCCAATATTCAATCTCTACAGGTTTGCCATTGCCACCACTCGAAGCAGTATCACCGCTTGAACCGCAGCCAGCTAAGCTCACAGTGGCCATCATACCAACTGCTACGCTAAGTAATGCTTTTTTCCAATTCATCTATAGGATCCTCCTAGTAAAAAATACTAACTCATGTCATTATTATGTCATATAGTAATACGGAAAGAATTTTCATGAGTTTTCTGAATACAGGGCATATTTTACAGAAGCTATGTAAAAGGCGCATGAGAGGTATATGTAAATTACGTAAAATTAATTCTTTAAAAAGGAAAAAAATAATACGATTTTCTATACTAAATTATTCCATACTGGTGCTAGCATATAAATAGTACAAATCAAACTGAGCAAACCCCTTTGAATAGTC
>OIXX01000553.1_pt1 | contig 20981 bp, 16 predicted proteins | sample 1588161 | NCBI WGS metagenome assembly OIXX01 (sample SAMN03283274) | human gut metagenome | biome: human-associated habitat; material: feces | host: Homo sapiens | place: Peru | collected 2012
TCGACCAGGACGACATGGCGCTTGCCGCCGCCACCGAGCGCTTCGAGCGCGAGGTTCCGGAGGGCAGGCACCTGTTCCTCAAGGGCAACTTCGGCGACCTGGACTCACTCCTCGTCTCCGCCGAGGTTCCCGGCGTGGACTGCTTCCTGTTCGACCTTGGCGTCTCGTCCCCGCAGCTTGACATACCCGAGAGGGGGTTCTCGTACCACGAGGACGCACCCCTCGACATGAGAATGGACCCGGGTAACAACACCCTAACCGCACAAGAGGTCATCAACACCTACACCGAAGCCGACCTCGCCCGGATCCTCTCCCTCTACGGCGACGAGAAGTTCGCCCGTCGCATCGCCGCCGAGGTCGTGCGACGCCGCGCCAAGGCGCCGATCGAGACCACGCTCGAGCTTGTGGACGTCATCAAGGCCGCCATCCCGGCAGCCGCCCGGCGTCACGGGGGCCACCCCGCGCGCAAGACCTTCCAGGCCCTGCGCATCGAGGTGAACCACGAGCTCGACGTTCTCGAGCGCGGGCTGGAAGCGGCGGTTCGCTGGGCCAACCCCGGCGGACGCATCGCCGTCATCAGCTATCACTCGCTTGAGGACCGCATCGTCAAGCACCTGTTTGGCGAGCTCTCCCAGGGCTGCACCTGCCCACCGGATCTTCCGGTGTGCGTGTGCGGGCATGTGCCGATCATTCGCGTCAAGACTCGCAAGCCCCTTGTGGCAAGCGAGGAGGAGCTGGAGCGCAACCCGCGCGCCCGCAGCGCCAAGACGCGCGTCGCCGTCAGGCTCGACGCGTAAGGCCGGCCGCCTGCGAAGGCGGTCAGCGCACACAGGCATCGCCGGCCCCGCGGCCGTCAATGCATAGCACGAGGCACGAACGCAGCACCACCGAAGCACTAACACGACACAACGCACCTAACCGCAGCTCAAACGCACCACCTTCACAGCACACACGAACACGCGCCCATGCACGGGGCCGCCCCGGGCGGCGTCGGTACCTCCATGCCGACTCCGCCCCACGGCCCCCGGGCACGCCGTCACCATCGCAGCAACAGGGATGATTCAGATGTACCAGGGTTCCGAGGCATATCGCCTCGACGCCTCCGAGGGGGCACTCACTCGACAGAGCTCTCGGCCCTCGTTCGAGGTCGTTGAGGGCAGGGGCCTCGACGCCCGTGCAAGGCAGGGCCTCTCGCCGCGCTTCGTCGCGAGGCTCAGGGCGGCGGCCGTCGTGGCCTTCGCGATCATGGCCCTCGCCGTCGTGCGCGTGGGGGTGCTCGCCGCAACCGTCTCGCTGCTCTCCGAGAACACGAGCATGCGCACGGAGCTCAAGGACGCCCGCTCTGCCTCCGACGAGCTCAAGATCGAGGAGTCGGTGCTTGGCAACTCCCAGCGCATCGAGCGCATCGCGACCAAGGCCTACGGCATGGTGCCCGCCTCGAGCGCCGAGCAGATGAACGCGGGTTCCACGGCAGCCCCGAGCGCGGGCGACGCCACCGCGTCGTCTGACGACAGTACGGCTGACAGCTCGTCCTCGGACGTGTCCGCAGATACGACGTCCTCCTCGGACGCCTCCACCGCCGTCGATGACGCCACGACGAGCGCCCTTGCCTCCTCCTCTGCGAGCGCAGGTGACGGGTCTTTCGCCGGCGCAAATGCGGCTGACGTGGACTCGCTCTCCTAAGACGTCACCATCCCGCCGACTCGCGTAGACTATCTTCCCATGAAGCAGTCTCACAACAACTCACGCGGACGCGGCGCTGGCTCGCGCAGGCGCCCAGACGCTGGCTCCCGGCAGGGCACGCGCGGACGCGGCGCAAGGTCGTCCCGCCGCGCCCCCTCGTCCCGAAACGGGCGCAAGGCCCGCGGCCCGCTCTCGTCCTACGACGAGGCGCGCCCGCAGCGCTCGGGCAGGTTCGGCCTGCCGGTGGGCGTCCTCGTCCTGTTTGCCCTCGTCGCCCTCCGGCTCGTGTGGCTGCAGGTCATCGAGGCGCCAAGCCTCGCCGCCAAGGCAGACTCCTACCACACGAGCGACGTGACCATCTCGGCCCGTCGCGGCACCATCTACGACCGCAACGGCAACGTGCTCGCCACGAGCGTTGGCTGCAAGACGCTCTACTGCAACCCCAGCGAGATCGGCGACAAGTCGCGCGCGGCCGACATCCTGGCCACCTCCCTCGGGGGAGACGCGAGCGACTACTACAGCACCCTCTCGCAGGACACCACCTTCGCCTACCTCAAGCGACAGGCCGACACCGACGCGGCCGACAGCGCCACCTCGGCCCTCTCGAGCGCGGGCATCAAGGGCGTCTACACGCTCGACGACGTGAAGCGCGTCTATCCCAACGGGGCCACGGGCGCCCAGGTGCTCGGCTTTCTTGGCACGGACGGACATGGCCTGTCGGGCCTCGAGCTCTACTACGACGACGTGCTCTCGGGAACCGACGGCCAGATGATCATGGAGCGCGGCGCCGACGGCACTCCCGTCGCGGGAGGTGCCTACGAGATCCACGACGCCACCGACGGCCAGGACATCATCATCTCGCTCGACCTCAACGTCCAGCGGGTTGCCGAGGAGCAGCTCACGGCCGCCGTCTCGACCGCAGAGGCGAAGTCGGGCAACGCCATGGTGACCGATCCCCAGACCGGCGAGATCCTCGCCGCCTGCTCCACGCCGATGTTCGATCCTAACGACTCTTCGACGATCACCAACGAGGCCCTCAAGCTCCAGAACGTGTCCGACTCCTTTGAGCCGGGTTCGACGTTCAAGATCGTCACGATGGCCATCGGCTATGACGCCGGGGTCATCAACCGCAACTCCACGTTCACCGTGCCCGCCAAGGTGAAGGTGGGCGACGACTACGTGAGCGACGACGACGGGCGCTCCTCCACGATGGACATGACCCCCACCGAGATCATGCGGCGCTCGTCAAACGCGGGGGCGGCCATGGTGGGCATGGCGATTGGCACCGACACCTTCGCCGACGGTCTCTCGCGCTTTGGCATCGGCCAGGCGACGGGCATCGACTTCCCGGGCGAGTCGGCGGGCATCGTGGCCAGCCGCGACGAGTACACCGGTGCCACCGTGGGGTCGGCCTCCTTCGGCCAGGGCATTGCCTTCCCCAGCGTGCAGCTCGTGCGGGCCACCGGGGCCGTGGCCAACGGCGGTACGCTCGTGACCCCGCACTTCCTCGTCCAGAAGGGGGCCGACAAGGTCGACTGGGGCGAGGGGACGCGCGTCATCTCCGAGCAGGCCGCCGCCGACACGACGGCCGACATGGTGACGGTCGTCGACAGCGGCACGGGCAAGCTCGGGCGCGTCGCGGGCTATACGGTCGCTGGCAAAACCGGCACGGGCGAGCAGGCATCGAGCTCGGGCGGATATGCGAACGGCGAGCTCATGAGCTCGTTCATCGCCTTCGCCGACGCGAGCGGCTCGGACGCGCAGGTGCTCTGCTTCGTGGGCCTTGCCGGTACGGCCACGCACGGCGGAGACGTGGCGGCGCCCACCGCCTCGGCTATCATGGGTGAGGCACTTACGGACCTCGACGTGGCGACCACGCGCTAGGGGCGGCGCGTCGATGACGGGAGACGTTCGATGATTTCTTGTTCGATGGAACAGATCTGCGAGGCCACGGGCTGCTCGCTCGTGGCGGGCGCGGCTGAGGCCCACGTGGAGGGCGTCGCCATCGACTCGCGCAAGGTGCAGAAGGGCGGCCTGTTCGTGGCCTTCCCCGGCGAGCGCGTCGACGGGAACGACTTCGCGGCTGCCGCCGTGCGCGGCGGCGCCGCTGCGGTGGCGCTCACGCGCGAGCCGGACGAGGACGCGCTGGCGGCTGCCCGCGAGACGGGCGCCGCCCTCGTGCGCTGCACGGGCGACGACGCCGAGGAGTTCGTGCTGCACCTGGCCCAGTGGTGGAGGTCGCTCCAGGACTGGTGCGTCGTGGGCGTGACGGGCTCGGTCGGCAAGACCACCACGAAGGACATGCTGGCCGCCGCTCTCGGCACGCGCTATCGCGTGCACGCCACGGCCGGCAACTTCAACAACCTCATCGGCGTCCCCATGACGCTCTTCTCTGCCCCCCAGGACGCCCAAGTGCTTGTGGTGGAGATGGGCATGAACCACCCGCACGAGATCGAGCGGCTGGCCGAGGTGGCCCGCCCGCGCGTGGCGCTTGTCACGAAGGTGGGCACGAGCCACATCGGGCTGCTCGGGTCGCGCGAGAACATCGCCCGCGCCAAGGCCGAGATCGTGGCCCCGCTCGCAGACGCCCCCGCCAGCACGGTGGCGCCCGAGCCGAGGCTGTTCCTCACGGCGGATGACGACTTCACGCCCTTCATCCGCGACACCTTCGCGACTCCTGCGGGCGTGCCCGTCACGCTCGTGGGCACGGGCGAGAAGAGCGCGCTTGCGGCGAGCTCCGTGTCGCTCGACGCCGAGGCGCGTCCGAGCTTCGACGTGCGCGTGCTCGAGCAAATCGGCGAGGCGGCCCCCGGGACGTCCTGGCACCAGTCCCTCGCGCTTGTCGGCGCGCAGGTGGTGCCCGACTACCTGCTCGCGCTCGCCGTGTCGCTCCACCTCGGCGTGAGTGCGCCTGACGCGGCCCGTGCGCTCGCGGCGCTCGCGCCCACGCACATGCGCCAGGAGGTCGTGCGCACAGCCTGCGGCTGCCGCATCGTTGACGACTCCTACAACGCGAGCCCCGACTCGGTCGCCGCCGCGCTCGACGCGCTGTGCAGCATGGCGCCGGGGGAGGGCGGGCGTCGCGTCGCCATCCTCGGCGAGATCGGCGAGCTCGGCTCCGAGGAGGCGCGGCTTCACGAGCTCGTGGGCGCCTATGCGGCGGCGAAGTCCCTCGACATGCTCGTCATCGTGGGCACGGAGCGCGCGGACCACATGGAGCGCGCCGCGCGGCTCATGGGCTTCTCGGAGGACAAGATCGTGCGCGTGACGGACGTCGACGAGCTCACGCGCGTCGTGGGCCCCATCCTTGAGCCGTCTGACCTCGTGCTCGTCAAGGCCTCTCGCGCCGCGTACCTCGACCGTTTCGTCAAGGCCATGGAGGGTTAGCGTCATGCTCACCAATCTGCTCATCGGCTCAAAGTACCCCACCTACCAGGTCTTCGTCGCCATATTCGTCGCCGGGCTCATCACGGCCCTGCTCATGCCCGCCTTCATCCGCGCGATGCGCAAGGACGGCATCGGCCAGCAGGTGCGCGCCGACGGCCCCCAGACGCACCTCGTGAAGCAGGGCACGCCCACCATGGGCGGCGTCATCATGCTCGCGGGCGCGCTCGTGACCTGCGCGCTGTTTGCCCGTTGGACGCCCGACCTCATCCTGTGCGTGGTGGCCACCATCGCCACGGGGATGCTCGGGCTTCTCGACGACATCGAGTCGGTGAGCCACGGCCGTTCCCTCGGGCTCACGCCCCCGCAGAAGATGGCGGGCCTCATCGTGGTCTCGGTGGCGTTTTGCCTGCTCGCCGTCAACTGGGTGGGGGTGCCGCCGACGCTCACGTTCCCCGGCGATTTCACGATCGACCTCGGCGTGCTCTCCACCACCATCGGCGGGGTGCAGGTGCCCTGGCTCTACCTCGCCTTCGTCTTTCTGCTGCTTGCGGGCCTCTCCAACGCGGTGAACCTCACCGACGGCCTGGACGGGCTCTCGAGCGGCACGGTCATGGTGGTCATGCTGGCCATGGCGATGGTCGCCTACAGCTACGACGAGATCAATCTCTCCGTCTTCGCCGGCGCCTGCGCCGGTGCGTGCGTGGGATTCCTCTGGCACAACTGCTACCCGGCGTCGATCTTCATGGGCGACACGGGCTCGCTCGCCCTGGGCGCGGGTTTCGCGGCGCTTGCGGTGCTCACCAAGACCGAGGTGACCTCACTCGTCATGGGTGGGCTCTTCATCGTCGAGGCCGTGAGCGTGATCATGCAGGTTGTGAGCTTCAAGACCACGGGCAAGCGCATTTTTCTCATGGCACCGCTCCACCACCACTTCGAGAAGAAGGGCTGGAGCGAGACGAAGGTGGTCATTCGCTTCTGGATCGTGAGCGCCATGTTCGCGGCGGTTGGCTTCGCGCTGTACTTCCAGCTTCGCTAGCAAGGGGTGGCCCCGTCTCGGGGCCGTCGCGTCCCGGTGCCGGGGCGCGCAAGGGATGTCTTCGAGGGGGCTTTCTCGATGGGTGAGGATTGCGGTCGTACGTACGGTGACGTGCTGGTGCTTGGCCTGGGCAAGACGGGCGAGGCGGTGGCGCGCTACCTGCTTGGACCGCGTGCCGAGGGGCGCGTCTCGTCCGTCACCGTCTACGGCGGGGCCAAGAGCGTCGAGGGCGAGGCCACGGCCGAGCTCGAGCGCCTTGGCGCGCGCGTGGTGTGCGGCACCGAGGACGTCGAGGGTTCCTACGACCTCTGCGTGGCCTCGCCCGGCATCTCCGAGTTCTCTCCCTTCTATGAGGCCGCCCGTTCGCATGCCACCCGCGCGATCGGTGAGCCCGAGCTCGCGTGGCTCGAGAGCCCGGAGCGCTGGGTGGGCATCACGGGCACCAACGGCAAGACCACCACGACCGCCCTCGCGCGCGACCTGCTACGCGCGGGCGGGCTCGCGGCCGAGGCCGTGGGCAACATCGGGCGCATGGCCATCGGCGAGGTGGCCCATCGCGAGGAGGGCGAGTGGCTCGTGGCCGAGCTCTCGAGCTTCCAGCTCGCCGGGACGCGTCAGCTGCACCCGCACGTGGCGGTGCTGCTCAACGTGACGCCCGACCACCTCGCTTGGCACAAGACCATGGAGAACTACGCCGCCGCGAAGGAGCGCGTCTTCGCCAACCTCGACGCGGGCGACCTGGCCGTGATCGGCGACATCGACGCCTACTGCCGCGCCATCGCGGGCAGGCTCCGTGCGCGCGGGCTGCGCGTCTGCCCGCTGCTGGCCCCTGGCGAGAAGCCCCAGGAGGGCGAGGCGTGCTGTGCCTGGGAGGGTGCGGACGGCGTGCTGCGCGTCCGTCTCGACGGCCAGACCCACGAGCTGCTTCCCAAGGACGAACTGGCCATCAAAGGCGAGCACAACGTCCAGAACGCGCTTGCCGCCTCCGCCGCCGCGCTCGCCTGCGGCGTGGCGCTCGCCGACGTGCGCTCGGGCCTTCGCGCGTTTCGTCCGCTCGAGCACCGCATCGAGCCGTGCGGCGAGCTTCGCGGGGTGCACTTCGTCGACGACTCCAAGGCCACCAACACCGACGCCGTGAGCAAGGCCCTCACGGCCTTCGCGCCCGGCAGCGTGGTCATCCTGCTTGGCGGGCACGACAAGGGGACCGACCTTGGCCCCATGGCGGCCGACGTCGCTCGTGACGCGCGCGTGGCCGTCTGCTTCGGCGAGGCGGGGGAGCGCATCGCACAGGCGCTCGAAGCCGCTCCCGGTCACGTCGAGGTGCTGCGTGCCGCCCACCTCGAGCAGGCCCTCGACGCGGGTCTCGCCGCGGCGCGTCCCGGCGAGACGGTGCTGCTCTCGCCGGCGTGCTCGTCGTTTGACGAGTTCAGCGGCTTCGAGGAGCGCGGGGACGTCTTCAAGCGCCTTGTGACTGACCGCATCGCGGCGGGGGCGGGCGAGTGACCTCGGGCCTTGGGGTTCGGGCCTCGGGGCTTACGGCCCGCTCGTCCGCCCGGCGCCCCGCCTCGTCCGATGCCTTTGACGGGAGCGTCATGGGAAGGCTGACGCTACGCGCCCCGGCCCGCATCATGGCGCCCCGCGTGCTCGTCATCGCGCTCGCCCTCGGCCTCACCCTGTTCGGCCTCGTCATGATCTTCTCGGCCAGCTCGGTCAAGGCGGTCTCCGCCACGGGCGACGCGTGGTTCTACGTGCGCAAGCAGGCGCAGTTTGCCGTCCTCGGGCTCGTCGGCGCCGTCGTCATCGCGGCCGTCGACTACCACCACTGGTGCCGGACGGCCCTGCCGCTCATCAGCGCCGTCGCCGTCGTCCTCTTGCTCGTCGTCGAGTTCTTCGGCACCGAGACGAACGGCGCCACGCGTTGGGTCATGATCGGCTCGTTCAGCCTCCAGCCCTCGGAGTTCGCGAAGGTGGCCATCCTGATGGCCGCGGTTGGCATTGCCGACGACTACGTTGCGCTTAGGTCCATCAGCATGCAGCAGCTGCTCGTGCGCCTCGGCTTGTTCGTGGGCCTGCCCCTGGCGCTCATCTTTGCCCAGCCCGACAAGGGCACCACGGGCATCGTCTCCGTCATGCTGCTCACGGTTGCCGTGACGGCAGGCTTCCCGAAGCGCTACGCCTGGCGGATCATCATCGCGGGCGTGGCGCTCGCCCTCGTGCTGACTCTTGCCGACGGCTACTCCCGCGCGCGCCTGTTCACCATGCTCGACCCCTGGTCCGACCAATACAAGGACGGCTGGCAGCTCACGCAGGGCTTCATCGCCTTTGGCTCGGGCGGCCTGTTTGGGCGCGGCGTGGGCATGAGCGTGCAGAAGTACTCGTGGCTCCCCGAGAGCCACAACGACTTCATCTTCGCCATCGTGGGGGAGGAGCTCGGGCTCGTGGGGGTGCTGTGCCTGCTCGCGGCCTTTGGCCTCCTCTTCAGGGAGATGCTCAAGGTGGCCCATGACGCCCCCGACCTCGAGGGCCGGCTCTTCGTCACGGGAGCCATGGCAATTCTGTGCGCCCAGCTGTTCCTCAACGTGACGGGCGTGCTGGGGATGTTCCCGCTCTCCGGCAAGCCCCTCCCGTTCATCTCCTACGGCGGCTCGTCGATCATGAGCTGCCTCATGCTCGTTGGCTGTGTCGCGAACGTGTCGCTGCGCTCCGACCTGCCCGAGACGGTGCACGACGTGCGCAGGCGCCAGATGACGCTTGCCGACGAGGACACGGGCGTGGGTGAGGCGCACGTGAGGGACGCGGGCTCGCGGGCGTCCTCGACTCCCATCGGCCTTGCGGCGGGAGCCGGGCGGGGCCTTCGCCTCGTCGAAGGCGGCTCGGAGCGTGCGGGCGCCGCAGGCGATCGTGCGGGCGCCGTATCGTCCGACGGGCGTCGCGCGGGTGGCTCGGCGTCCGCCGGAGCGGGGCGCACCCGCATCGACCTCGGGCCGAGCGCCTCCGAGCGGCTTCGGTCGACGTCGGGTCCCCGCGTGCGTGCCAACGGGCGCGCGGATGCGCGGGCAGCAGGAAGAAACGGTTCTGGCACGGGTCGCGCATCTCGCCCGCGCCGTGGTGGAAGGAGCTAGCATGTCCGACGAGAAGGCCGGCGGCACGAAGCCGCTCGGGGTTGCCATAGCGGCGGGCGGCACCGCGGGCCACATCAATCCCGCCCTCGCGCTCGCCGAGGAACTGCGCGGGCGCGGGCACCATGTCACGTTCTATGGGCGGCCCAGCAAGCTCGAGGGCAGGCTCGTTCCCGCTGCCGGCTTCGAGCTCGTCCCGGTGGAGGTCACCGGCTTCGACCGCTCGCGTCCCTGGTCGGCGCTTACGTCGATGTACCGTGTCGGAGCGGCACAGCGTATGCTCGCGCGGCGCTTCAAGGCGCTTGGAGCGCCTGACGTCGCGATTGGCTTCGGCGCCTACGTCGAGGTGCCGCTGCTGCTGTGGTGCAAGGGCGCCCACGTGCCTTACCTGCTTCACGAGCAGAACTCCGTGCCGGGGCTTGCCAACAAGATGATGGCCCCGCATGCGGCGCGCGTCTGCATCTCCGTGCCCGCAGCCGAGAAGGTCTTCGCCCGCGAGGGCGACGCCTCCCACGTGGTGCTCACGGGCAATCCCGTGCGTCGCAGCGTCATCGACGCCGACGGTGCGGCCGGTCGCGCCTCGCTCGGCATCCCCGCTGACGCGACGCTGCTGCTCGTCTTTGGCGGCTCGCTGGGCGCCAAGACCATCAACGAGGGCATGGCTCGTCTCAAGGGCCGCCTGCTCGCGGTGCCGGGGCTCTATATCGTCCACTCCACCGGCAAGGACGGGTTCGACGCCACCGTCGACGCGCTTGCGCTCACGCCCGCCGAGCAGAAGCGCTGGCGCGTCATGCCCTACATCGACAACATGGGTGACGTGCTCGCGGCCTCCGACCTCGTGCTCTCCCGTGCCGGGGCCTCCTCGATCGCCGAGATAGCCGCGCTCGGTGTGCCGGCCGTGCTCGTGCCGTACCCCTTCGCCACGGCCGATCACCAGACCACCAACGCCCGCTACCTCACGGACGCGGGCGCCGCCGAGCTGTTTGCCGACGACGAGGTCTCCGGGGACAGGTTTGCCAGCGAGCTGCTCGACCTCGTGAGCTCTCCTGCGCGCAGGGCCGCGATGCACGCGGCAGCCTCGGGGCTTGCCCAGGACAAGGCCGCCTCCAAGCTCGCCGACCAGCTCGAGGCTGCGGCACGGGGATAGCTCCTGGCCACGCGCGTCGAGTCCGGCCTCGCTTCCGTCGAGTTCCGGTCTCGCGCCCGCCCCAGTGCCGCCCGCACGGGCGCTTTACCTATCGACACGGGGATACGCGCTGCCATCGACCCGCAGTACCGGCATGACGTTTATGTGCCCGGGCGTGGTGCGCTCCGCCGCCGAAGGGCAGGCGGTCGGCCTTGGGATACACTATCGAGCCGTATGCCCGTGCGTTCTGCGCGCGGGCTCGTGCGTCGCTCGCGCGCCGCAGGCATCCAACGAGGGGATTCGTCACTCATGGCAACCACATCGGCAAAGCTGCCGTTCAATCGCGTTCACATCATCGGCATCGGAGGCGCCGGCATGAGCGGCATCGCGCTCGTCCTCCACGAGCGCGGCTGCCACGTTACCGGCTCCGACCTCAAGAGCTCGCGCTACGTCCGAGAGCTCGAGGCGGCGGGCATCGAGGTGCACGTGGGCCACGACGCCGCCACCATCGACGAGGTCAAGCCCGACGTCGTCGTGGTCTCCACCGCCATCCCCGAGACCAACGTCGAGGTCGTGCGCGCCCGCGAGCTGGGCATCGACGTCTGGCCGCGCGCCAAGATGCTGCCGGCCCTCTCGCTCGGCCACACCACGGTGGCCGTCTCGGGCACCCACGGCAAGACCACCACGTCGTCCATGATCGCCACGATGCTCGACCGCTCGGGCCTCGACCCGTCGTTCCTCATCGGCGGCTTCGTGGAGGGCTACGACGCCAACGGCCGTTCGGGCAAGGGCCCCTACTACGTGGCCGAGGCCGACGAGTCGGACAGCTCCTTCCTCTACTTCGACCCCACGGTAGTCGTGGTCACCAACATCGAGGACGACCACCTCGACCACTACGGCAGCATCGAGAACCTCGAGAACGCGTTCGCCTCGTTCATGGATTCGGTGGGCGAGGACGGCTGCGCGGTGGTCTGCGGCGAGTCCGAGCGCGTGCGCAGGGTCGCGGCCCGCTCCAAGAGCCGCGTGGTGACCTACGGGTTTGCCGGTGACGGCGACTTCGACTACGTCTGCACGCCCGCGCCGAGCCACCACACCATCGAGAGCCATCTCACGGTTACCACGCCGGCGGGCAAGACGGTCGCCGTGACGATCAAGGCCAACCCCGGCCGACACAACATGCTCAACGCTACGGCCGCCATCGCCGCGGCCGACGCCCTGGGACTCGACGTCGAGAAGGCCGCCGAGGCGCTCTCGACCTTCGGTGGCGTCAAGCGTCGCTTCACGCACGTGGCTGACATCGACGGGGTCACCGTGGTCGACGACTACGGCCACCACCCCACGGAGGTGGCCGCCACGCTCGCCGCGGCCCATGACCTCGCCTACGACCGCGTCGTGGTGGTCTTCCAGCCGCATCGCTACAGTCGCACCGCCGCACTCGCCCCGGAGTTCGCCCATGCCTTCGACAACGCCGACGTCCTCTACGTGATGGACGTGTTCTCCGCCGGCGAGATGCCCATCCCCGGCATCTCCGGCAAGACCATCGTGGGCGAGGTCGTTTCGGAGGGCAACGTGGGCGAGGTCCACTACCTCCCGAGCCGCCGCAAGCTCACCGCCGAGCTCGTGCGCGTCCTTCGTCCCGGCGACCTGCTCATCACCATGGGCGCGGGCGACGTGACCCTCGTGGGGCCCGCCTATGTCGAGGCCAGGCGCGAGGCTGACGCCGCCGCGGGCGGCCTCGAGGCGTAGCGCGTGAGCGTATCCAACGCATACCTGGCGCTCTCGGGTGCCGTTGACGCCGACGTCACCTGCGACGAGCGGCTCTCCCGCCGCACGAGCTGGCGCATCGGGGGCCCTGCCGCGATGCTTGCCGTGTGCCATACCCCGCTGGCCCTGGCTCGGGTGATCGAGACCCTGACGGCGCAGGACGTCGACTGGGTCGTGATGGGGAAGGGCTCCAACGTGCTCGTCTCCGACGACGGGTTTGACGGGTGCGTCGTGGTGCTCGGGCGCGAGTTCTCGCGCATCGAGGTGTCCACCGTCGACACCACCGTCACGGCCGGCGCTGCGGCCCTGCTCTCGCGCGTGGTCACCGAGGCCATGAAGGCGTCGCTTGCGGGTCTCGAGTTTGCCTGCGGCATCCCCGGCACGCTCGGCGGGGCCGTCTCGATGGACGCGGGGACGCGCCGCGAGTGGATCGGTCCGCTCGTGCGGAGCCTCGTGGTCTTCCGCCCGGGCACGGGCCTCGTCCGCCTGGGCGGCTCCGAGGTCACGTGGGGCTATCGCTGGTGCAGCCTCGGCCCCGCCGACATCGTGCTCGAGGCCACCCTCGGCCTCGTCCCGGGAGCGCGCGAGGGCATCGCCCGCGACATGGAGGCGCGTCTTGCCAGGCGCCGCGCCACGCAGCCCATGGGCAGGCCCACCTGCGGCTCGGTCTTCAGGAACCCCCTCGGCCCCAAGGGCGCCGGGGAGCTCATCGAACAGGCGGGGCTCAAGGGCATGATGGCCGGCGGCGCGCAGGTCTCGACCGAGCATGCCAACTTCATCGTCAACACCGGGCGCGCCACGGCCAGCGACGTGCTGACCCTCATGCGCGCCATGCAGAGCAGGGTGAAGGAGGTCTCGGGTGTCGACCTCCAACCGGAAGTCAAGTTCGTCGGGTTCACGTCCTAGGGCACGCTCGCAGGCGCGGCCTTCCTCCTCCCGGCCCTCTGGCCGCTCCGGCGCGAGGGGTGCGGCAGGCCGCGCCCCCGTATCCCGGCCCACCTCCACGCGCAGGCTCCAGACCCCCGGGCCCGACGCCGCCTCGCGGCTTCGCGTCCCCGGCGCCTCCCGGCCCTCCGTTCGCGCCGCGTCGCCTCGTCCTTCCGCGGGAGGGGGTCGCCCCTCGGCGCGCTCGCGCTCCTCGCGCGGCCTGTCCGGGACGAGCCGGATTCCGGCGCTCGGCGTCCTTCCGCGAGTCGCCGCGGCCGTCGTTGCCCTGGCGGTCGTGGGCGCGATCGTCGTCGGGGCCCTCTCGGGGCTGCCCGTCTTCGTCATTACGGGCATCGACGCGCAGGGCTCCGAGCACGTGAGCGCCGATGCCATCGCCAAACTCGCCGGCGTGGAGGAGGGGACGACCTTGCTCAACGTCGACACGAGCCAGGTCGAGACGAACGTGAAACGCAACCCCTGGGTCAAGGCGGTCAACGTCTCGCGGCACTTCCCTGACACGCTCGGCATCTCGGTCGAGGAGCGCAGCGTCTTCGCCGTGGTGGTCATTGGGTCCGGGTCGAGCGTCTGGGCGCTCGGGGATGACGGGGTCTGGATCGAGCCCGTGCAACTCGACACGAGCACCACGTCCGACGTCACGGTCGCGGCCCTCGCCAAGGCCGAGGAGCTCGGATGCCTGCTCATCACCAACGTCCCCTCGAGCGTCGACCCTGCCCAGGGCTCTCCGTCGACTGACGACACCATCCAGGCGGTGCTCGCCTACCAGCAGCAGCTGCCCGACACGGTCACCTCGCAGGCGCAGGTCTACTACGCGGCGAGTGCGGGCAGCACCTCGCTCGTGCTCAAGAGCGGCCTCGAGATCTCCCTGGGCTCGCCCACCGACATCTCCGCCAAGGCCCAGTCGCTCACCGAGCTCATGAACTCCTATCCCGACCAGCTCACCTACGTCAACGTCCGCGTGCCGAGCAAGCCCACGTACCGCAAGATCTCGGGCGACATCACGCTCTCCGGCGCGTCGGGGGTGGTGGCCGACAAGCAGCAGAGCGCCACGACGGAGGCGTCCACGACGCAGGGCCAGACGGACTCCTCCGGCTCGTCGGGGTGACGGCGGGCACGGAGCGGGTGCGGTTCGTGCGTGGCGTGGGCGTGAAGGGCCTGCCCATTCGCCCGTTTTCGTTTGACGCGCGGGCGCCGCATGTGTCAACATATGGCGCTTTAACTCATACATAGAGCTAAACCTGAGCTTGAGAGTTTGATCACATGGCTAAGCATGAAGCAAGCACGGTCGGGGGCACCGCAGGCACCGCGCCAAGACGCCGCACGACGAAGCAGAACCGGAGCACCACAGGCAGGGGCAAGTCCCGCACGCAAGGAGGAACCATGAGCGCAAGCGATACCCTCAGCAACTATCTGGCCGTGATCAAGGTCGTTGGCGTCGGCGGCGGCGGCACCAACGCGGTCAACCGCATGATCGAGGAGGGCATCCGCGGCGTCGAGTTCGTGGCCATCAACACCGACGCCCAGGCGCTCGCGCTGTCCGACGCCGACATCAAGGTGCACATCGGCACCGACATCACCAAGGGCCTTGGCGCCGGCGCCGTCCCCGAGGTGGGCGCGGAGTGCGCCGAGGAGAGCCGCGACGAGATCAAGGCGGCCCTGGCCGGTGCCGACATGGTCTTCATAACCGCGGGCGAGGGCGGTGGCACGGGCACGGGCGCCGCGCCGGTCGTGGCCGACATCGCCAAGAACGACGTGGGCGCGCTCACCATCGCCGTCGTGACCAAGCCCTTCACCTTCGAGGGCCGCAAGCGCTCCGCCAACGCCGTCTCGGGCGTCGAGAACCTCGCCGACAACGTCGACACCCTCATCGTCATCCCCAACGACAAGCTGCTCGAGCTCGCCGAGAAGAAGACCACCATGCTCGAGGCCTTCCGCATGGCCGACGACGTGCTGTGCCAGGGCACCCAGGGCATCACCGACCTCATCACGGTCCCGGGCCTCATCAACCTCGACTTCGCCGACGTCTGCACGATCATGCGCGGCTCCGGCTCGGCCATGATGGGCATCGGCTTCGCCTCCGGCGACTCCCGCGCCACCGACGCCGCCCAGGACGCCATCTCGAGCCCGCTGCTCGAGACCTCCATCGACGGCGCCACCCGCGTGCTGCTCTCCATTGCCGGCAACAAGGACCTCGGCATCACCGAGATCTCCGACGCTGCCGACCTCGTGTCCTCCAACGTCGACCCCGACGCCAACATCATCTTTGGCACCACGGTCGACGAGAGCCTCGGAGACCAGGTGCGCATTACCGTTATCGCCACGGGCTTCCAGGACAGCTCCTCGCAGCCCACGCTTCCCACCGAGGCCTTCCAGCCCGCGCCCGCCCCTGCCCGTCAGCCCGCCGCCCAGCCGGCGCGCCCCCAGCAGCCTGCCGCGAGCGCCACGGGCAGCAAGGAGTTCGACATCCCCGACTTCCTGAAGCGCGGCCGCCTCTAATGGTGACCCCCTCGCTCACGAGGTATGTTTCACACGGCGTGACCCTGCTGGGCGACCTGGCTCGTCCCGGCGGGGTCACGTTTGCGTTCACCGAGCGCACGGGCGGCGTGTCCCTGCAGCCGTATGACGCGCTCAATCTGGGCAGCCGCTGCGGAGACGACCCGGTGCACGTGGCCCGCAACCGCGCGCTTGCCCTCGGGGCGCTCGGTGCCGCTGGCATCGCCGAACGGGTCGTCGAGCCGAAGCAGGTGCACGGAGACCACATCGTCGTCGTGCGTTCGGCGGACGAGGACTCGCTCGCGCAGGTGCGTGCGGAGGCACTCGAGGGTGCCGACGCGGTGGTCTGCACGGTGCCCGGCGTCCCCGTCCTGCTCTGCTTTGCCGACTGCGTGCCCGTGGTGCTCGTGGCTCCTGGGGCATTCGCCGTGGTGCATTCCGGCTGGCGCGGCACCTTCGCGCGCATCTCGGCCAAGGCCGTGCGCTCGCTCTGCGCCGAGGCTGGCTGTGACCCGTCCCAGGTTCGCGCCTACCTCGGCCCCCACATTGCGGGGGAGGACTACGAGGTGTCGTCCGAACTTCTCGGCAGGTTCGTTGACGAGTTTGGTACGATGGTCAATGTAAAGGGGATGTTAAGGAACCTCTCCCTTTCCTCAGCCATCACATCCACGCTCGAATCCGCCGGGGTGAAGCCTTGCCTTATCACGGACGCGCAGGTCTCGACCGCATCGCTCACGGACCGCTTCTTCTCCTATCGCGCGGAGGGCGGCCACACGGGCCGTCACGCCGCCATCGCCTTTCTGTCCTAGCGCTCGTCGGCCTGCTCGTCGGCCTGCTCGCGCTTGCGGGCTGCGGCGGGGGCGGTGCCTCGCACACGCTCACGGTCGCCGGCTCCACCACGGTGCTGCCCATCGCCGAGATGGCCGCCGAGGGCTTCGAGGCCCAGGGCGGGGCGCACGTCCTTGTGAGCGGTCTGGGTTCCTCGGCTGGCATCGAGGCCGTCACCAACGGCACGGCTGACATCGCCACGAGCAGCCGCGATCTCACGGCTGAGGAGGCGTCCCACGAGCTCGTCTCCACCGTCATCGCCCACGACGGCATCGCCGTCATCGTGAGCCCCGAGAACCCCGTCTCCGGCCTGACGCTCGCGCAGCTGCGCGACATCTACGCAGGCAAGATCACCAACTGGAGCGAAGTGGGCGGGCCCGACCTCGCCATCCAGGTTGTGAACCGCGACGAGGCGTCCGGCACGCGCGAGGCCTTCCGGTCCATAGTCATGGGCGGCGTCGAGTTTGACCGCGCCGCCGCCGTCCTTCCCGGCACGGGACAGGTGCGCGACGTCGTGAGCCGCACGCCCGGCGCCATCGGCTACATCTCCATCGGCTTCGTGGACAGCGCCTACACGACCACCACCGTGCGCGCCCTGCCCGTCGACGGGGTCGACGCCACCGAGGGCAACGTCGAGGACGGCTCGTACCCCATCAGCCGCGAGCTCTACGTCTTCACCAACGGCGACCCCCGCGGCGACGCCTACGACTACATCTCCTACCTGCTCTCGGACGACATGGAGCAGGTCATCCGCGACGCGGGCTACATCCCCGCCTACGACTCGATACCCGGTGGCAAGGAGGATGCCGAGTGAGCCCCACCAACGAGGCCGCGCCCTCGCTCAAGCAGGTGACGGCGGCCACGCGCATGAAGGAGGCGGCGCTCAAGAACCTCTTCCTCGCCTGCGCCTGCGTGGCGGTCCTCGCCGTCGCGCTCATCTTCGTCTTCACGTTCTGGAAGGCGGCCCCCGTCCTCACCGACATAGGCCTCGGCGCGTTCTTCGGGCTCGACTGGGCGCCCACGAGCGGCCACTACGGCATCCTCGCCCTGCTCGCGGGGTCGGGCATCGTGACGGTAGGCGCGCTCGCCATCGGAGTCCCGCTCGCCGTGGGCTGCGCGGTCTTCCTCACCGAGATCTCGGGCAAGCGGCTTGCGGGCGTCGTGAGCACGGCGGTCGACCTGCTCGCCGGCGTCCCCTCCGTCGTGTACGGCTTCTTCGGGCTCGTGGTGCTGCGCCCGCTCGTCGCCAACGCCACCGGCGGCCTTGGCTTCGGGGCGCTCACGGTGTGGCTCGTGCTGGCCATCATGATCGTGCCCACCATCACCACGCTCACGATGGACGCCCTCCGCTCCATTCCCATGGGCATCCGCGAGGCGAGCTTCGCCATGGGAGCCACGCGCTGGCAGACCATCTACAAGGTGGTGCTTCCGGCGGCCAAGATGGGCATCGTGAACGCCGTGGTGCTCGGCATGGGCCGCGCCATCGGCGAGACCATGGCCGTGCTCATGGTGGTGGGCAACGCCCCCGTCATCCCCGCCGGCGTCGCGAGCCCGCTCTCCACGCTCACGAGCCAGATCGCGCTCGACATGGGCTACTCGAGCGGCCTGCACCGGAGCGCCCTCTTCGGCATGGGCGTCGTGCTCTTCATCATCTCCGCTGCGCTCGTGGGGCTCGTGCGCTTCCTCTCCGCCACGCGCGAGGGCGGGCGCGGCCGCTCGCGCCACCGCCGCGCCAAGGCGGCCGACCGCGCGGTCGCGGCCGGCGGCGTATCGTTCAACCGCGCCGAGCAGCCCGCCGAGCACGCGCCGAAGCCCACGCTGTCGGCTGACGCCGTCACGCCCGTCACGGGCGAGGCCGTGCCGCGCCGGGAGGGCAGCCGCGCCAAGATCCAGCGGCTGCTCGCCTCGGGGGAGGGCAAGGGTGCCAACAAGGGACGCGTCAACGACGTCATGCTCGGCGTGTTCTCGGCCGCCGGCCTCGTGACCGCCGTCGTGCTCGCGCTCATCATCCTGTTCGTGGCGGTGAACGGCCTGCCGGTCATGTCGCCCGACTTCGTCTTCGGCTGGCCGCACGGCGTCAACGCCGAGGGCGGCATCTTCCCGACCATCGTGAGCACGCTCTACGTTACGGCGCTCGCCATGCTCGTCTGCACGCCCGTCGCCGTGCTCGCTGCCGTCTACCTCGCCGAGTACGCCAAGCAGGGGCGTCTCGTGACCTTCATCCGCTACGCGGCCGACACGCTCTCGAGCGTGCCCTCCATCGTCATGGGCCTCTTTGGCTACGCGATGTTCGTCGAGGCCATGGGCCTTGGCCTCTCGATGCTCTCCGCGGCGCTGGCGCTTGCGCTCATGATGCTGCCCATCGTCATGCGCACCACCGAGGAGGCCATCCGGGCCGTCCCGCGCTACATCCGCTGGGGCGCCTATGGGCTCGGCGCCACCAAGTGGCAGGTGGTCTCGAAGATCGTGCTGCCGAGCGCCTTCCCTCGCATCGCCACGGGCGTGGTGCTTGCCATCGGGCGCGCCATCGGCGAGACCGCCGTCGTGCTCTACACCATGGGCCAGGCCATCAACCTGCCCGTCACGCCGCTCGACTCGGGCCGCCCCATGACGATTCACCTCTACCAGCTCGCCAACGAGGGCATCAACATGCAGGCCGCCTACGGCACCGCCCTGCTGCTCATGGCCATGATCCTCGCGTTCAACCTGTTTGCGCGCCACCTGTCGCGCCGCTCCGCCAACAAGTCGAAGGGAAACTGAGCAAGATGACCGTCTACCGTCATGCGCCCGAGAACGGCGGCGCCGGCATTCACGTCGAGGGCTTCGACTTCTGGTACGACAAGTTCCATGCGCTCACGGGCGTTTCCATGGACGTGGCGCCCAACAAGATCACGGCCTTCATCGGGCCGTCGGGCTGCGGCAAGTCTACCTTCCTGCGCTGCATGAACCGCATGAACGACCTCATCGAGGGGACGCGTACGGCCGGTCTCATGGCCCTCGACGGCGCCGACATCTACGCCGACGGGGTCGACCCGGTCGACCTGCGGCGACGCGTGGGCATGATCTTCCAGCAGCCCAACCCGTTCCCCAAGTCCATCTACGAGAACGTCGCCTTCGGGCCGCGCCTTCTGGGTGTCACCTCCAAGGGCGACCTCGACGGGATCGTGGAGGAGTCGCTCAAGCGCTCCAACCTCTGGAAGGAGGTTTCGGATCAGCTCGACAAGAACGGCCTCGCGCTCTCCGGCGGTCAGCAGCAGCGGCTCTGCATCGCCCGCACCCTCGCCGTCCAGCCCGACGTCCTGCTCATGGACGAGCCCTGCAGCGCCATCGACCCCACGAGCGTCCAGAAGGTTGAGGACCTCATGGCCGAGCTCGCGCCCGAGATGACCATCATCATCGTGACGCACAACATGCAGCAGGCCGCGCGCATCTCGGACTACATGGCCTTCTTCTTGCAGGAGCACGCCGGAGAGCCGGCAGGCCTCGTCGAGTACGGCGTAACCCAGGAGATCTTTAGCTCGCCCAAGGACCAGCGCACAGAGGACTACATCACCGGCCGCTTCGGCTGATTGGAGACGCCATGCGAGAGACCTTCAACCGGCAGCTCATCGAGATCCGCCAGGAGCTCGTGTCCATCTACGCCAACATCGACCTGGCCCTCCACGACGCCGTGGACGCGCTTGCAGACGGCGACAAGGCGAAGGCCAAGGCCGTCAAGCAGCTCACCCGCGAGATTGATGACCGCTGCGCCGCGCTCGAGGACCGCGCCTTTGGCCTCATCGTGACCCAGCAGCCCGTCGCGAGCGACCTGCGCCTCATCCAGTTCGCGATCTACGCCAACTTCAACCTCGCGCGCATGTCCAACCACGTGCGCAACATCGCCAAGACCGCGAAGCGCTGCGCGGGCCGCGAGGTCCCCGGCCAGCTCCTCGACCTTCTCGCGAGCGAGGGGCACCTCGTCTACCGCGTGCTCTCGAGCTGCGTCATGGCCATCGTGGAGGAGGACCTGCGCCTCGCCACGAGCCTTCCCACGCTCGACGAGCCGGTCGACCAGCTCTACCGGCAGTTCTTCCGCACGCTCTCGACCCTGGGCCCCGACGACGACATGGACAGCGCGAGCCGCGTGATCATGGCCTCGCGCATGCTCGAGCGCATCTCCGACAACGCCGTGGAGGTGGGTGAGCGGCTCGTGTTCCTGCTCACGGGCAAGCGCCGGAGCCTTGACGACCTGGCCGACCTTGACGACGACGACCTCTGCGGGCTCTACGTGGCGCGCGGTGCGGGCCTTGCGAGCGAGCGCTCCGTTGACGAGGGGCTTGCGCGCCAGATACCCGAGGTTATCATCGAGGGCATCGAATAGCGAGAATCGGGACCCGAGGGCTGGCAAGCGTTGGAGGCGTGCGTGGGCCTAACCTATGACGAGGGCTACGGGCACTTCGTGGCCGAGCGTCGTGACGAGATTCTGGCGCGGCTCCGTGCGGCGTGCGAGCGTGCGGGGAGGGACGCCTCCGAGGTGACGGTCGAGGCGGTGTCCAAGACGGTCGGTCCCGCCGCCGTCGTGGCGGCCATGGACGCCGGGTACGCCACCTTTGGCGAGAAC